>ERZ773203.944-NODE-944-length-15344-cov-5.844987_pt1 | contig 15344 bp, 10 predicted proteins | sample MGYA00580529_ERZ773203 | MGnify/ENA primary metagenome ERZ773203 (study PRJEB29015, sample SAMEA2738176) | human oral metagenome | biome: human oral; feature: human-associated habitat; material: saliva | place: China | collected 2177 ... | reverse complement strand
GCGGACGCGGCCTGCGCGGCGGCACAACCCCGACCGGCACAGGCAACCGCGTCTACCAGAACGGCGCGGAAGGCAACTGGGTCAACTTCGATGTCGCACAGCACGGCTGGTACTTTGATCTCGGCGCCGGAAAGAAAATCAGGGGCAGCTGGGCGGATGTCGCCTATACCTATGGCGGCGAGACGAAGATTTACAGCTATCACTTCGACGCCGACGGCGTGATGGACAGCGGCTGGTGGAAGAATGATCAGGGCACCTGGTTCCACCTCTCGACCAATCATGACGGCTGGTTCGGTTCCATGGACAAAGGCTGGTACCATGACAGCGCGGACGGCAGATGGTATTACCTGAATCTCTTGACCGGTGCCATGCTGACCGGCTGGCAGCAGATTGATGGCGTCTGGTACTACTTCAATCCGGAGACACCGGCACCGACCTGGGACTGGAACAGTGAGACAAACCGCTGGGTCTATGCAAACCGCGGCGGCAGACCGTACGGTTCCATGTTTGCGGGCGAGAAGACGCCGGACGGCTACCATGTGGACGCCTCCGGTGCCTGGATTCGCGAGACACCGTAAGAACATCCTTTTCGCTTCACAAGAAGGGCTCCCTCCGGGGAGCTCTTTTTTGCATTTTTACTGGACAAGTGCTGTATATCTGCTATAATTATTCATCATTTCTTAATTTTTTGTGAGGTGCCATTTGGAAAAACGAGTGTCAGGAGCAAGTTGGATGCGGAGAGCGGGGCGGTCCGCACTGAGTCTGGGACTCAGCGCGGCGCTCGGACTGCTCTCTGTTTTTGTGCCCGCAGCGAGTCTTGAAGCACTGGCGGCCACGGAGTTACAGCCCGCCGTGCCGGCGCTCCCGCAGAGCGGCGAGACCACGAATCACAGCATGACCTTTTCCTGGAAGGTGGGGAATGACGACCGCGAGCTGAGTGCGGCGCTGCGCTCAAGCCGCTATAACATCCGCGGAAAAAATGCGGACGGCTCGGAACCCGGCATCACGCTGGATTCCGACAACGGCCTCGAGGGCAACGGCATTCCGCTTTACATCGTAATGCCGGACACGGATCAGGGCCCGGCGCCGTATCCGAAGCAGGTGGATACCACAACGGGGTCCGGCGGAACTGGTTACTGGCCGGGCGTTGCGGAACATGACGGTCAGGGGAATACCTACTACATCGCGAAGATGGGGCAGAGAGCTTCGGAACTCGCGGGGGGCAATGCAGCGAACGGCGCGAATCAGAACCTGAGCGGCGCGGCGCTGCTCGCAAAGAACGGCGCGGTCGAGACCACGCGCTTCGGTCCTTCCGGGCGCTACCGCACGATTGAGACCCAGGTTGAGACCCGGGTTGCGGGCCGCTATGTCTACGCCGACTACTACTTCTACGGGCGGGAGAATCTGCCGCCGGGCGGACAGAAGTTCTATGCGGGCATGGCCTACGATCTCTCGGTCAATGAGAAGCTGGTGCGTATTCCGGGATATCCCGGCCTTTACCCGTCGGGCGAGGGTCAGGTGAAAGACATGATCAGCACGGACCGCGGCTTTTATGCGAGAAAGAGCGATGACATTGCGACGGTGAACATTATCCTCGACGATGCGACGCTCGGCACCTCGGCGCCGGGCAGCAAGTGGATCGGGAAGTTCGATCGCCGTTTGCAATACGCTTTTCACAGCGGCTATGACACAGAAACACACGGGACGTATCAATTCAATCCGGTGGCGGGAGCGGGCGCCTTGACCGGACATGCGCTCCCCAATTCGGACCTCTCCCCGGCTTTTTCCTGGGAGTTAAATCTCCACCCGGGCGAGACCATCCATAAGCGTGTTGCGTACAGCTATGTCGAGGCCGCGATTTATGTCTCGAGCAGCGGTGTCGATGCGAACAGCGGCACCTTTGACCACCCGGTGCATAGTTTTGACCGGGCGCTGGAGCTCGCAAAGGACAAAAATGCGGTCATCTACTTTGAAGACGATCAGGCGCTTGCCGCACCGCTGACCATCGATGCGAGCAAGGTCGGCAGCAGCGGCACGCTGACGCTTGCGAGCACGGATATCCGGCAGAACGCGACTTCGGTGAGCTTCGGAAGCGAGACCAAGACCATTGCGCCCGCGGCGGGCTACAGCGGGCCGCTGTTTGTGAACAACCAGAGCACGGTGCCGGTCGCGATTGAGGATCTCCGCTTTGCAAACGGCAGCGGTGACTTTATGTTAAAAAATACGGCGGGAACGCTCTCGCTCGGCGCAAAGACCGTGCTCGAGGGCGGCGGAAGCGGCGCGCTCGGCATCACCGGCGGCAATGTTGAATTTGCCGCGAGCGGGGAGACCGGCAGGCAGTATCCGCTGACCATCCGGAATAACAGCGCGCATAAGGACACGGCTGTCACGCCGGCGGTCTCCGAGGGCGCCGTGTACCTCGGCGCGGGCGGCAGCTTAACGGTCGGCGGCGCAGTGCAGCTGACCGGAAACCAAAATGCCGCAGGCAAGGCCGAAAACCTGTATCTCGCAGCCGGGAAGACAGTTGCGGTCAGCGCTTCGGAGCCTCTGGATGCCGCCTCGACCATAGGCTTTACAACCGCCGTGCTGCCGACCGCGACAACGGATGTTCCGGTTGCGGTCAATGCCGCTGACGCGCTGGATCGTTTCGAAAAGGACAATACGGCGGTCGGCATCGTGAAAAAGAAGAGCGGCACGTCGATTGTCCTGCACGCGGTCATGCAAAAGTTGAACCGGAGCATCACGGATTTGTACGGTCTGCCGATTTCCGGGTCTCCGGTGCTCACGACGCAGAGCTCCGACGAACTGGTCGGCAGCAATCTGACGGTCGCGGGACTTCCGGTCGCCCTGCAGAGCTTTGTGTCGGGCAGCACCCTTTATGTCTTTGACCACGCGGAGCTCTCGGTTCCGCTCGGCAGCGGCGCAGCGCTGTCGGCGACGGACGGCACGCTCTCGAACTTTGTGATGCCGAATGACACGGTCAATCTCCAGTACCGCTACCGCGAGGACATGGGCCGCATTGTCATTAACGGCAACGGCGGACTGCCGGGGCTGAACTCGACGAACGGAATGGCGGGCGCACAGACCGTAGCGCCGCTGCCGACACGCTACGGCTATGTGATCGACAAACTGACCGAGAATGCGGACGGCACGGGCGCGGCTGTCACGGCCAATGCGGCGGGACAGTATCTCCTGACCTTCGTGTCGGGCATCAAGACCTACTATGTGCAGTGGAAGCCGGATCCGAGCATTCACTATCAGCTTTACGCGCAGTATATGAACGGCGACGGCTCAATCTTGTTCCACCAGACAGCGGCTGTGCCGATTACCTTCCAGACGGCGTTTACGGTCGGCAACAAGCTGATTCCGGGCTACCGGCTCTTGCCGGACCGGAACCTGTCCGAGATTACGCCGACCTCGCTGAAAAACCTGGTCGGCGGCGTGGACACGAACTGGCAGGCAAACGGCGACTATCAGGGTATCATGCCGAACCAGGATGTGGCGATTGCCTTCCACTATGTCCCGGGTAACGCGGAGAGCGACAAGTCGAACTTCACGATTGAATATCACACGGGCACGGCGGCAGCGCCGGGCGGTCTGGTGCCGGGCACGGCACCGATTACGGTGCGCTATCTCCCGGAGACACAGATTAGCCGGAACCTCAGCCTGCCGACCGGTTATCAGGTCAACGGCAGCACGCCTTTCCGGGTCGTGCAGGGTGCTCAGCCGAGCCTGCCGACCGCGACCAACAATTTTGTCTCCGCGGTGCGGAATGTGGACATCACCGGCACGACTTTGACGGCCGAGATGCCGAACCAGGATGTAAAAATCGAGATTTATCTCGAGCCGGACGGCACCGGCGTCCCGTTTGTGATGAGCTTCCGGGATGCGGACAGTCTGGATCCCGCGCTGCAGGTCTTAAAACCGCAGCAGATTTCAAACCGTCCGATCGGCGCTGGGCTCACCGAGACCTTCCCGCAGATTTACGGCTATCGCTATAGCGCGACGGAGCCCGGCTTTCGCGATGCGCCCGCGGGGAGCGGCATTGTCAGCGTGAGCGGCAATGCGCAGAGCTATACGGCTACCATGCCGGGCGGCGAACTGGACCTGAATCTCGACTATCACCGCGACAGCAGCCAGTGGGTGAAGGTAAGCTACCTGCCCGGGGTACACGGTAACCTCACGGCGACCGGGGTTTCGGCGGATGTAAAGACCGACGCGGCCGGGCAGCTCTACGCGGAAGTGCTCCGCGCCGGAGGTGCGGCGACCGAGGGCTACACCTTTGCGGACATCAAGGCAAAGCGACTGGTGCCGGCCGTCACGGTCAGCGAGAGCCCCTACTATGACTTTGCGGGTTGGATTGTGAACGACAACGGCAACGGAACGCTCGACGCAGGCGAAACCCTTGCGGCCGACACCGACAGGTTTACGGCCGACACGGTGCTCACGGCGTACTACCGGGAGAATCCGGCCTACTGGATTGATGTCACGATTGCGCCCTATGACAGCAACACGCTGCCGGTGCCGGGCATGCGCCTGCAGTACCACGTTAAGAAGGACAGCCTCTTCGGCAGCATCCGGGCGAGCGCCGACGCTGCGTTTAGCGGTATCGCGAACTATGTGCGCGAGGACTGGTATACGGGCAACGGCAGCAAGGCGGATACCTCGACGGTTCTGCAAAACGGGGAGACCTATCGGCTCAGATATGTGAAGAATCCGATTGTCTTCGGCCTCCCGGCGCAGGATGTGGATGCGGTCGGCGGTCTGCTCTCCGACAACACGGGGCGCGTGACCGTCTTCGACACCAAGCCCGGCTATCAGTACATTCTGACCGATCCTTCGGGCGCGGTGCTCGACATTGTGCCGGGCTCGATTGCGGGGCGCAGTTACTTTGACAACCGGACACCGGGCGAACAGCTCGTGGTCTATGAGGCGACGGGAGATGTCACCGTGCAGCCGGGCGATGCGATTGCGACCGTCATCGCGGCACATCCGGCGTCGCCGCACGCAAAGGTCGGACCGGGACATCCGGTCAGCATCCCGCTGCCGAATCAGAATCCGGATCCGGATGCGGTCGAAGTGCCGAAGTTCATGCTTCAGACCTATGAGGGCGAGATTCAGACCATTGCGGCGCGGGCGGTCAACGGGACCTTTGACAGCGACGCGCACGCGGGCGAGACCGTGGAACTGAACGCGCCGCTCGTCAACGCCGCGGGAGCGGCATTCAAGGGCTGGCGCGTCGTCGCGGGATATATCCCGGATGTGACGTTCCAACCGGGACAGGCGGTTGTGCAATTTACAATGCCGGCGAGCAACCTCGTGCTGGAAGCAGAGTATGAGGCAGGGCCGGGCACGGATGCGACAGTCAGCGACGAGAGCCGCAACGCGGCAAAGGGCGAGTTTTCGCTGGTGCCGGATGAGAAGGCGAGACTGTCGGCGCTGCTCACCACGCCGGAGGACCGCGTCCTCTCGGGCGTGAACGGCGCAAAAGTCGAATATCGCACGGTCTACAGCAAGAGAGAGGTGCCGCAGACAGCATCGAACGCATTAAAGACCGTCAGCATTGCGGGCACGCAGCATCCGGAGGCTTATACGGCGGCCTTTGAATTAAAGACCGATATCGAGCGCTATGTGGACGGCAGAAAAGTCAACGCGACGCCCTCGAATGCAACCTTTGAGACCTATGTGCAGCTCGAAAACAAGGACAACGACATGCTCGACTACGAGCTCTTTGAGGAGCAGCCGGGCGGCGGCTATGTCGGCGTCGCGCTGCAGACCTTGTCCGGCAGCGTCGAGGAAAACGGCGGCCTGTTCCACTTCACCGCGAAGACGGGCACCCGCTATTACCTCGTCTACTCAAAGGCGTATCGCCTGACCTTCCTCAACGAGGCGCCGAATGCGGTGCAGCCGCGCTATCGCTTCAAGGTGCGGCGCGGAGAAGCGGCCGAGGACAGCGACTATGCGGGCAGCGATGCGCTTGGCGGCCTCGTAGATCCGGATCCCTATGCGGTCGATGCCGACGGCGTCGAATATCGCCTGCACGCGGTCCCGGTCTGGAGCAGGCGGAATGACCGCTACCTCGGCTTTGATCTCGGCACGCCGGTGCGGAGGCACATCACGCTCTACGCGTATTATGAAAACAACCGCGCGGAGTTAAATGATACAAGACGGCAGCTCGACGAGGCGACCCGCCGCGCAATCCGCATTGCGGACGACTTCTTCTTAAAGCGGCGGGAGACCGCGGATCTTGTGAACGGCGTGCACGGGGTCGCGGGCAGACCGGAGCTCTACGGCATCCGCGATGCGCTTTCGGTGCTCGAGCGGACAGCGCCGCGCGCAAGTCTCGCGGAGCTGCAGGCAGCGCTTGACTCCATTCTGCAGACGCTCGCGCAGTACGACGATATTCTGAATCCGCGCTACCGGCACTACGACGTGCAGCAGAATAACAACCTGTCGGGCGGCAGCAGCGGCGGTGGCGGCGGCCGGGGCAACGGCGGTCGCAGCGGCGGCGGAAGCGCGCGCTTCAATACGGCCGGCAGTCCGAAGCTCCTCGGCAGCGAGCCCTTTGTCGCGGACTATGAGAAGAGCTATGCGGTCGGCACGAACGGCAAGTGGGAGCTTGTGAATCCAACGCAGCACGAGTGGATTTTCACCTTAAACGGCGGCATGCGCCTCGCAAATCGCTGGGGAAAACTGGTCTATCACTACGGCGATCACACCGAGACGCACTGGTATCACTTCGGACAGCACGGCATCATGGACTTCGGCTGGTATCGCGACGAGGCAATGAACTGGTATTATCTCGACCGGAATCACGACGGCTTCTTCGGCAGAATGAAGACCGGCTGGCATCTCGACGACTTTGATCAGCGCTGGTACTATTTCGACGAGAGCAGCGGTGTCATGCAGACCGGCTGGCAGGAGCTCGGCGGCAAGTGGTATTACTTCGCGCCGACTGCGAGCGCGGAGACCTATGAGTACGATGCGGTCAGTGAGCGCTGGTACTATAAGGACAATGCGACGGTGCGCCCCTACGGCTCCATGTACCGGAATGAAGTGACACCGGACGGCTACCGGGTCGATGCCACGGGCGCCTGGATTCCCGGCGCGCGATGAAATAAAAGGGATAGAAGCAGGACAGGGAGAAATACTCTCTGTCCTGTTTTTTTTGCGGAAGACAATCCGCCGCGGCATTTATCTGCCGAAAGAGCATATTTGATATGGCAAACAGAGGGCGCGGCTAAGCCCTTTGTTTTGAATAAACGGTGTTACTGATTTGTTACCGGAAGGCGCGGTATTGCGGCAAAACGGTAGTTTGTAAGCTGAACTTTCCGGAAATCACAAGACTTAGGCGGCATGTACAAGCCGTGCGGTTTGTGATACGATAGCGCATAGAAGTCTTCGATTGACAGAGGAGGAATCAATATGCAGGAGTACAGACCGGTAAAAGAGGGAAAAGTGCGCGAGATTTACGATGTCGGCGAGAGCCTTGTGATGGTCGCGACCGATCGCATTTCCGCTTTTGATGTAATTTTGAAGAATCGCATCACCGACAAGGGCGCAGTGCTCACGCAGCTGTCCCGTTTCTGGTTTGAATATACCAAGGATGTCATGCCGAACCACATGATCAGCACGGACACGGCGGATATGCCGGAGTTCTTCCGGACGCCGGAATTCGAGCGCCGCAGCATGCTCTGCAAGAAGCTCACAATGCTGCCGATTGAGTGCATTGTCCGCGGCTATATCACGGGCAGCGGCTGGGAGAGCTACAAGAAGAACGGAACGGTCTGCGGCATTCAGCTTCCGGCCGGTTTACAGGAGTCCGAGCAGTTGCCGGAGCCGATTTTCACCCCGAGCACCAAGGCGGAGATCGGTGATCACGACGAGAACATCGACTTTGCGCGTTGCGTCGAGGTGCTCGAGAAGGCATTTCCTGGCAAGGGCAGAGAGTATGCGGAGATTATCCGCGATAAGACGCTGGCGCTGTATCGCCTCTGCGCGGACTATGCAAAGACCAGGGGTATCATTATTGCGGACACGAAGTTCGAGTTCGGTCTCAATGAGGCGGGTGAGGTTGTCCTTGCGGACGAGATGCTGACCCCGGATTCCTCGCGCTTCTGGCCGCTCGAGGGCTATGCGCCGGGCAAGTCCCAGCCGTCGTTTGACAAGCAGTTTGTGCGCGACTGGCTGAAGGCGAATCCGGACAGCGACTACAAGCTCCCGCAGGATGTCATTGACAAGACCATCGCAAAGTACAAGGAAGCGTATGCGATGCTCACGGGAAAGGAGTTAGACTGAAGCACTGCTTCGGGCGTTATGGATTGTAAGAAGGAAAGTCAGCCGGAGTTTCACCATTTTCACGCGGGCGATGTGGCGCGCTATGCAAAGTTCTACGAGTTGCGCTCCAATCTCACCTCGGACAGCACGCCGCTCGAGAGCTTTCTCTGGAGAAAGTATTTTGACGCGCGGGCCGCGGTTCTGAGAGACGGTGAGCGGGAACTCGGCCTGCTCTGGCTCTACGGCACCGAGGACGAGCCTTATGCGGCGATGCCGCTCGCGCGGGAGGAGGATCTGCCCGCCTGCTTTGCGGCGCTGCAGCGGTATTTTCGCGAGGTGCTGAAAAAGCCGCTCATTGTGAAACTCGCGGACGAGGGCGCCGTGCGCGCACTGCAGCTGCCGGAGGATCAGTATCTGGTTGAGGAAGAGGAGAATGCGGCCGATTATCTCTATGACGGCAACGCGCTTCGCACGCTCTCGGGCAGAAAACTCCACAAGAAAAAGAACCACTACAATAACTTTATCAAGAACTACGGTGAGCGCTATACCTACCGTCCGCTGGAGCCGGGCGACCACGAGGCCGTGCTCCGCTTCCTCGAAAAGTGGCGGGACGGCAAGGGAGATGAGGTCGAAGACCACTTAGACCGCGAGGTCGAAGGCATTCACGACCTTCTGAATCACGGCGAAGAGCTGGATCTCGGAAAAAGTGTCAGCACCGGTGCGATTCTGATTGACGGTGAGCTCGCAGCCTTTTCGGTCGGCAGCCTGAACCGGCGCGATAACATGGCGGTCATTCACATCGAAAAGGCGAATCCGGAGATTGACGGCCTCTATCAGGCCATCAACAAAGAGTTCCTGTGCCACGCCTTTCCGGAGGCGGCCATCATCAACCGCGAGGACGATGTCGGTCTGGAGGGACTGCGGAAATCGAAGCAGAGCTACTATCCCTGTGGATTTGCAAAGAAATATCTGATCTTGGAGCGAAAGGGCGCGGATTTGAGCGACCGGCAGATTCAGGCAGAGATGCAATACTAAAAAAGAAAGAAGATCTGTCCGCGCCGGGCAGATCTTTTTTGACAAGGAGAGGGAAAAAGTGCATGCAAGTCAAGAAGTTGGAACAGACGGAAAAGGAGCGCACGCGGAAGCTCTATGAGGAGGCTTTTCCGGAGGACAGTGCGCGCATGCGAGATTTTTACTATGCGTCGCGCATGCGGGAAAATACGGTCTATGTCATAGAGAACGAGCAGGAGGTCGAGGGCATGCTCTGCCTGAACCCCTGCCGGGTGCAATTCGGGAGAGAAGAACTGACACTCTCCTATATTGTCGCAGTGGCAACGGGGCAGAAGTACCGGCGGCGCGGTATCATGCGGCGCATCCTCACCGAGGCGCTCCGGGAGGAGTATGCGGCCGGCAAACCCTTTGTGTTTCTTGAACCCGCGAACCCCGCCTACTATACGCCGTTTCAGTTTGCCTATGCCTCGCGGCGGGAAAAACGTATTCTGAAAAACGACGCCTGCTATCACTGCCGCGCGGTGGATGTCGGAGACGAGAGCCTGTTAAATGAGCTGTCCGCCTGCTGTAACGCGGTACTTGCCAAGAAGTATGATATTTTCTGCCTGCGAAGCCCCGACTACCTGCGCCGCGTGTGCGGCGAAGTGTCCGCGGGAGAAGGACGGGTGCTGTCTGTCCGGGAGAGACAGGCTGGTGGCGGTGAAAAGCTGATCGGGATGGAGGTCTTTGACTATCCGGATACACGGGAGCAGGATGCTCGCGTCGTATTGCCGGACGCAGCGACCCTGAAACGCTGCGGCACCGAGCCCTTTATTATGGCGCGCATTCTCTCGCTCCCCGCCTTTTTTGCGGGAATTTCGCTCCGGGAGGAAGCGGATACAGAGGAGCGGCAGTTCTTCTTTTTGCTGAAAGATCCGCTGATTGCGGAGAACAACGGCGTCTTTTTGCTGCGCGCGACCAAGCGGGGAAGTTCTGTGGAACGGCTTTCGGCCGAGACAGAGCGGCGGCAGCATGTCACGGCGCTCACGCCGGAAGAACTGGTCACCGTATTTTTCGGCATGCAGCGCGCGCCCTGGGCAGAGGAACTGACGTCATACAGAGCCTATTTTGACGAAGAAATGTGAGAAGCGGATTGCCGGAGCGGCGGAGAGGAGAAGCCTATGGGACAGAAAGAGTATGAGGAGCAGCTGCGCGAGCTCGCGCAGTGGATTTCGGAGAGTCGGCGCATTGTCTTTTTCGGCGGCGCGGGTGTTTCGACCGAGAGCGGGATTCCGGATTTTCGCTCGGCGGACGGACTCTATGCGGAGAAGCGGCGTTATCCGCCGGAGCAGATTGTGAGCCACAGTTTCTTTCTGTCACACACGGAGCAGTTTTATGATTTCTATAAGGAAAGAATGCTCTATCCGGACGCAGAGCCGAACGCCGCGCACCTGGCGCTCGCCGCGCTTGAGCGGCAGGGAAAACTCAGCGCGGTGATCACCCAGAATATCGACGGGCTGCACGAGAAGGCCGGGAGCAAACAGGTATTGCCGCTCCACGGAACGGTCCTGAAAAACCACTGCATGCGCTGCGGAAAGTTTTATTCCCTGGCGGAGCTGCTGTCGCGCCCCGGCACAGTGCCGCACTGCGACTGCGGCGGCATCATCAAGCCGGATGTGGTGCTCTATGAGGAAGCGCTGGACAGTACCCTGCTCACCGAAGCGGCGCGTCGCATCGCGGAAGCGGATCTTTTGATTGTCGGCGGGACCTCGCTCGCGGTCTATCCGGCGGCGGGACTCCTGCGCTATTTCGGCGGACGTCATCTGGTCGTCATCAACCGCAGCGCAACGCCGGCAGACCGGGATGCGGATCTGGTCATACAGGCGCCGATCGGAGAAGTGCTCTCAAAGGCCCTGGAAGAGGCGCGCTGAAGCGCGACTTTTACAGCATTTGCGCTTGCAAAGCGGCTTAAAATCAGGTAAACTTAGTTACCGTGACATTATATCCTTGCTTCCGGACGTGACCGGAGGCCGGAGACCAAAAGGAGGAAGAGCGAAATGAACAAATACGAATTGACGCTTGTTCTGAACGGAAAGCTCGAGGAAGAGGAGAAGGCAGCTGCGCTGGAGAAGGCGCAGGGCTACATCACCCGCTTCAACGGCACTGTGACGAACGTCGACGACTGGGGTAAGAAGAGATTTGCTTACGACATCCAGAAGATGAAGGAAGGCTTCTACTACTTCATCAAGTTCGAGTCCGAGGATGCATCCACGCCGAACGAGCTGGAAGCAAGCCTTCGCATTTTCGAGCCGGTCGTGAGATATCTGATCGTCAGAGACGAAGCTGTCGAGCAGCCCGCACAGGAAGCAGCAGAATAATTCAGAAAGAGTGATTGTATGAACAAAGTCGTTTTGATGGGAAGACTGACGAGAGATCCGGAAGTTCGCTATTCGAGCGGCGAGAAGTCCATGGCGATTGCGCGTTACACCCTTGCGGTGGACCGCAGAGGCAGACGCGGAAACAGCAACGGCGAGCAGACAGCGGATTTTATCCCCTGTGTTGCCTTTGACCGGGCGGCGGAGTTCGCGGAGAAGTATTTCCGGCAGGGAATGCGCGTGCTGGTGTCCGGCAGAATTCAGACCGGCAGCTACACGAACCGCGAGGGCCAGAAAGTTTATACAACCGAAGTGATTTTGGAAGATCAGGAATTCGCCGACAGCAAGGGCGCTGGCAACGGCGGAAACGGAAATTATAACAGCGCCCCGCAGACAGGCTATGCGGAGGAGAGAAGACCGAGCCCGCAGAATGCCAGCACCGAGGGATTCATGAATATCCCGGACGGCGTCGAAGACGAAGGACTGCCGTTTAATTAAAGAGATAGGGGGACAAGATCATGCCTTTTAACAGAAGTGACAGACCGGAAGGACAGAGAAGCAGACGTCCGGGCGGCATGCGCAGAAGAAGAAAAGTTTGTGTGTTTTGTGCAGAGGGCGCAAAGCCGATCGATTATAAGGATGTTGCAACGCTGAAGAAGTACATCTCCGAGAGAGGTAAGATTCTTCCGCGCCGCATCACCGGAAACTGCGCGCGTCACCAGAGAGCGCTCACGCTCGCAATCAAGAGAGCACGCCACATCGCTCTGCTGCCGTACCAGGTGGACTAAGCCACAGGCGCAATACGAGAAATCGGAAGGGAGTTCCCGCGAGGGGGCTCCCTTTTTTGTGCGCGCGGAAACTAAAAAAAGAATCCCTCACTGCATGCGGTGGGGGATTCCGGCATTTATTCTCCGCGTCTCGCTTCATAGTCCTCGAGGAAGCTGTGGTCGCCGTCGCTCTTTCGAATGCCCGGGAAGGTCTCGGTGCAGACTGCGTGAATCGCGTTAAAAATGCTCTTTTCAATGTCCGGATTGGTCTGCTTTAAGTGGCGCAGCAGAATCTTGACTTCCTGGCGCTTGCTGCCGCCGCCGCCGTTGTCGCAAATGGTGCAGTTTTCGGTGAAACGGCAGGCGCACTGGATGAAGGAGAGCTCATTGTAGCGCCGCCAGGCGATGATATCGTCCTCGCGGATGCAGTACATCGGACGTATCAGTTCCATGCCCTCAAAGTTTTGCGAGTGCAGCTTCGGCATCATGCCCTGCAGTTGGGAACTGTAGAACATGGCCATGACGGTGGTCTCGATCACATCGTTTAAGTGGTGGCCGAGCGCAATTTTGTTGCAGCCGAGGTCCTTGGCTTTCCGGTAGAGGTGGCCGCGGCGCATGCGGGCACAGAGGTAACAGGGGTGCTCGTCGGCATTGTTCGCGACATCAAAGATGTCGGTCTCAAACACCGTAATCGGGATATGCAAGAGTTTTGCGTTGCTTTCGATCTTCGCGCGGTTCATCTCGTTGTAGCCCGGATCCATCACGAGGTAGATGACCTCGAAGGGAACATCGCTGTGACGGTGCAGTTCCTGGAAGAGCTTGGCCATCAGCATGGAATCCTTGCCGCCCGAGATGCAGACCGCAATTTTGTCGCCGGGTTCCACAAGGGCATAGCGCTTTACGGCGGCGATAAAGGGGTTCCAGAGCTGCTTTCTGTATTTTTTGATGATGCTGCGCTCGGCAATCTGATAGGGCAGAAGTTCTCGTGCCATGGTAGTCCTTTCTGGTAAGCGGTCAATGCAGGAGAGGAGCGAGTGCCCCGAGCAGGGCATCGAGTTCCTCGCGGGTGGTCAGGTGGCTTAGGCTCAGGCGAAAGGAGGCGAGCGCATTCTTCCGGGAGCGGCTCACGGCAAAGACAGCGCGGCTCGGCAGAGCATCCGTTGAACAGGCGGATTTCACGGAGATGCAGATGTCGGACTGGGCGAGTGCTGCCTGAACGGCCGCGCCCTTAAATCCCGCGATGCTGAGATTCAGAATGTGCGGAACGGCAGTCGCCGGGCTGTTGACGGTGACTTTCGCTTCCCCTCTGAGGGCCGCGCGGAGATACGCATTGTGTGCGGCGACAAGGTCGTAGCGGGCGGCTTCTTCGGCGAGCGCAAGTTCTAGAGCTGTCTCCAGCGCGCGAATTTCGGCGAGTGCCGGTGTGCCGCTCCGGTAAGGTGAATCGCTCTCGCCGCCGTGAAGCTGGGGATAAAGCGGGATGCCTTTCTTCTTATATAGAACGCCGCTGCCGACCAGGCCGTAAAACTTGTGTGGGGCAAAGCTCACACTGTCGGCGACGGAAAAATCGACCGGGACTTTGCCGATGGCCTGGGTTGCATCCACATGAAAGTGACAGTCCGGGAAACGCCGGATCAGTGCGGCGGCCTCGGCGAGCGGCTGCAAAGTGCCGAGTTCGCTGTCGACTGCGGAGAGCGACACGAGGCAGGTATCCTTCCTGAGGAGAGAAGAGAGTGCGTTCAGATCGATGCAACCGCTCGGCAGAATGGGAAGCAGATCAATCTCATAGCCGACTTCCTGCAGATAGCTGAGGGTTGCGCTGACGGAGGGATGCTCGAGCGCGGTGCTGATGATGTGGCGGCCGACATGGAGGCGGGCCGCCGTGCTGCCGAGCAGCGCGAGATTGTTGGCTTCTGTGGCGCCGGAGGTAAAAATCAATTCTTCCGGTAGTACGCCAAGCAACGACGCAATATGTGCCCGCGCGTCGGCAAGTGCTTTTGCGGCGGCCTGCCCGGCGGGGTGCCTGGAATTCGGATTGCCGGGGTAATCGAGACTTGCGCGGAGAAAGGCTTCGGCGACGCGGGGGTCTGCCGGAGTATTTGCGCTGTAATCGAGATAAATCATAAAAACCTCCCAAAAGAGTACAGAAAAACATTCTAGCATGCGGCTCTAAGCGGTGCAAGGCGACCCGGGCGGAATGGGGCAAAAGGGAGAAAGAAAGAGGCTCCGACAAAGGCTTGCGCGGGATGAGGAGGTGAGATTTATCCGATACATAGAGAAGCGGGAAAAAGAGGATGGGGAGATGAGAGGCGGGGAGAGACAATAGGCGGATTAGAAGTGCCCGGAGAAGTGAAGCAATAGAGTTTGAGAAGCAATGAGAGCGCGGGAGCGGTGGCGCGGCAATGAGAACTCGGACAAACCGCAAAACAGAGAAGAAAGCGGAATCGAAAGAATGCGGTGTGTAAGCAGTGATTCGGGTGGTAAAAGCCGAGGGGGAATCGCGAGACGGATCGCTTAGAGACGGAAGCTCAGCTTGTGAAATAAGAGAGCGGACAAGAAAAGCGCTGTGGCACAAAATAGCGATAAGACGGCAGCACAGAGGTGCGCCTCAAAAAAACACGGAAATTGTCTTCTCGACAAGCTGTGTGCTTTTCGCGTGTCAGACGGAGATCGTTTCTGTATTGTAGTATATTCTTTCCGGGCTGTAACGAATCTCCCGCTGTGGTGCTGTATGCTGGTTTCATCATACCGCGAGTTCGTCATCGGCTCTTTTTGATTGTCCCGGTTCATCTTACAATCATCCGAGAACGAAAAAATAAAAAAAGTGGCTAGATTGCAAGATCAGGTAGGACAGTCTGAAATAATTCCTCCGGCGAACGGTAATGAAAAGATTTTCGGGGGAGTTGATTGATCCAGTCCTGAATCTCTCGTATTT
>ERZ773203.943-NODE-943-length-15358-cov-4.802000_pt1 | contig 15358 bp, 12 predicted proteins | sample MGYA00580529_ERZ773203 | MGnify/ENA primary metagenome ERZ773203 (study PRJEB29015, sample SAMEA2738176) | human oral metagenome | biome: human oral; feature: human-associated habitat; material: saliva | place: China | collected 2177 ... | reverse complement strand
ATTTCAAATTATAACATAAAATGAATGAAAATAAAAACATGAAAGGAAAGTAAATGAGCATAATTTTAGCAATAATAATACTTGGAATTATTATTTTTTTACATGAACTTGGACATTTTATGACAGCAAAGTATTATAAAATGCCAGTTATAGAATTTGCAATAGGAATGGGTCCAAAATTATTTACAAAAAGGATAGGTGAAACAGATTATTCTATAAGAATGTTGCCATTAGGAGGATTTGTAAATATTGCAGGTATGCAGCCGGAAGAAAATCCTGAAGATGAAGTTCTAGGAGGATTTTATACAAAGCCTGCATTCAGCAGATTTGTTGTACTGATTGCCGGTGTAATGATGAATTTTCTGACATCTATTATAGCAATATTTATATTAATTTCAATAACAGGAGTAATACCTACTAAATATACAGAACCCATTGTTGGAATAGTTCAGGAAAATTCCAGAGCAAAGGATTTTTTACAGACTGGAGATAGAATTACAGAAATAAACGGAGCAAAAATTTCCAGCTGGAAGGATTTGCAGGAGGAAATTTTAAAAATTAACGGAACTGAAAAAAAGTATAATGACGAAGAGATTCCTGTTAAAATATCCAGAAATGGAAAGGAAATGTCAGATAATGTAAAACTGACATATAGTAAAGAGACCGAGTCTTATATTTTAGGAATTCAGGTACAATCTCCGAAACTTTCATTCCTAAAGAGAATAGAAATTTCAGTTTATTCCTTTGTAGAATACTTTAAAATGATGTTACAAGGATTGAAAATGCTTATTACAGGAAAAGTTTCGGCAAAAGAAATAACAGGCCCTGTAGGATTACCTAAATTTGTAGGGGAAGCCTATAAAACTGGAGGAGGACTGGCTCTTATAAATATTTTCATAATATTATCAATAAATATAGGTCTTATGAACCTTCTTCCTATACCTGCACTTGATGGTGGAAGACTTTTATTTGTAATACCTGAATTTGTAGGAATAAAAGTGAATAAAAAGATAGAGGAAAGAATCCACATGGTAGGGATGATACTACTATTGATTTTAATGGCCTTCATCATATTCAATGATGTGACAAAATACTTTTAATGATTAGTTAGGAAAAATACTAAATATAACAACAAAAACTATATTTCATTGTTTACTAAAATTTTACTAATACAAAACAGTTATTCACTAAGGAAAAATCAAAATTCGCCTAAAGGCTGTTGATTTTTCCTAAATTCATATTCTGTTTTGCATTGTAAAATTTCAGATAACTCGAAATATAGTTTTTATATTGATTATTATTTTTTCCTAACCAACCTAATTAAAGTCTTTTCTGCAGAAGGAATATGGATACAAATACCATTAAAAACCCTAGCAGTTCAACAGGTGAAAAGGTCATTTTGAAGATTATTATCGACAGTATTGCAGCTAGAATCGGTTCAAAAGCTGTAAGTATACCGGCTAGAGATGATGAAATATAGTTAAGGCTTGCAATATATATAAGATACGCAATGGCAGTACCTAAAATTACTACTATTATAACCTGGATAACAGATTCAAAATTAATATCCCCTTCAACTTTCCAGAAGGGATGAATCACATTTGCTATAATGCTTCCAACGAACATTCCCCAACCGACAACTGTAATACTTCCATATCTTTTTAAAAGCTGTTTTGGCTGAATGGAATAAAATGCAATCATAATGGCTGATACTACTCCAATTAAAAGTGCCTCTCTTGATCCTGTCAAATTTGAAAAATTCCCTTTTGTCGCAATGAATACAACTCCTAAAATAGTCATAAACAGTAACACGACAGTTGATATAGACGGAACTTTTTTATTTTTAACTGATTCATAAATGAAAATAAAAAAGGGTGCTGTAAACTGTAAAATTGTTGCAAATGATACGTTGCTTAATTCGATTGTTCTAAAGTAGGTGAACTGTACAAAGTATATTCCGGCAATTCCAAACAGGAGAATTCCTATAATATCTTCTACTCTTTTAAATGGTTTGAATATGGATTTCTTTTCAATAAAAACAACTGCTATGAGAAGTAGTATCCCAGAAACAGCAGTTCTTACAGATACAAGCCAATCTGCTGAAAAATGGAATTCTTTAAATAATATTTCTCCTGAAATTCCTGAAATAGACCATAGACTGGCGGCAAGGCTGGCAAGCAGCATTCCACGTAATCGGACTTCTGTCTTCATTTTTTAACCTCATTTTCTTTTTGTTATTTATACGCAATTAAATTTAAAAACTATACGCATGTACAGCATCTACAAATCAGTATACCATAGTAATTGTAAAAATAAAAATAAAAATAAAAGTTAATGTAAAAAAAACTATATTTCAAGTTATCTGAAATTTTACAATACAAAACAAGAAATGAACTTAGGAAAAATCAACAGCCTTTAGGCGAATTTTGATTTTTCCTTAGTGAATAAATGTTTTGTATGAGTAAAATTTTAGAAAACGAAGAAATATAGTTCTTATATGCTATATTTAATATCAGTTTTGAATTTTACCTTTTTCTTAATAAATAACTATTTTATATCAGTAAAATTTTAGAAAACGAAGAAATATAGTTTCTATGTATCATGTAGTTTTATTATTTATCTCACTTTTTTAAAAGTTAAATTTTTTCCATTTCCAGTAGTTAATACTAAAGTATTTTTATCAAGTAATCTAATTTTTTTAACATTTTGAATATATTGTGAGAAATCTCTTTCAAGTTTCATAAGGTTATCTGGTCCGGCCATTCTTGTAGAAGATAAAATTCCAATTGTTATATTATTATCTTTAATCTTATAGCTGGAGAAATAATTGTTTACACCTGAATTTCCGTTTACACCGTCTTCTGTAAAGGCAATTGTAACATCTTCATGATTTTTTAAAGTTCTTCCTGCCATATCCACAAGTTTCCATTCAGTGTTTAAAATTTCCTTATTTAATGGAAGAGCAGAATTTTGTTCCTTATTTTCAGATGCTTTCAAGCTTCTGAAAGTTAGAGTATCACCTTTTGAATTTTCCAATGTTAAAGTATCTTTGTCCTGTTTTACTTTTTTAGCAGAACCTAGAATTCTTAAGAATCTATCTTCCACATCCATTGCACTTCTAGATCCTAACATAAGACTTACACTTAATTTTGAGATAGAAATAGAATCATTACTTACTTTATAATCTCCTGAGTATCTGTTTACTCCTGAAAAACCGCTGATACGATTATTTGTAAAGCTTACAGAAATTTTAGAATTATCATCAACTGTTATTGAACCTACATTTTTTTCCTTAAGAGTGACAAGTTGCCATGATGTATCTTTTAAATTATTAACGCTTGAAGTTTTCTTTTTCCAAGGATAAGCGTTTGAAATAACACAACTAAAAATTAAAATAACAAAAATTCCAATTAAAAAAAGTCTTTTTTTCATTTTTAAATACCTCTTTTCTATTTTTTTGGTAATTTAATAATAACACAATCTTATTAAAGAAAAATGAGAAAATTTTTCTAAAATAGTTTTATATGATGTTTTTAAAAATTATAGTTGACAAAAGTTTGAAAAAGTAATATTATATCAAATGACTGATAGGTCATTTTAAAGTAAAAATATTAATATAGGAGTTTTACAATGGGAAGACTTAGTGTTGAAAAAAAGGAAGCTAAAAAGGAAAGAATTATAGAAAAATCAATGGAACTGTTCAAGGAAAACGGCTATCATGCGACAAAAGTTGAAGCGATTACAAAAGCACTTGGAATATCAAAGGGAAATTTCTACACTTATTTCAATTCAAAAGAAGAAGTACTGTATGAAATACTGGATATAATGAAAGAAGATAGAATTATTTTACTGAATGAAGTGAACGTAGATAATAATCCAAAAGAAATTCTTAGGGAGTTTATAGAAAAGCATAGAAATTTCTTTTCTAAACATTTAAAGAGAATTAATTTACAAAATATAGAAGCTCTTCTGAAGGATGAAAAAGTAGTAGCTCATATAGAAGAAATGCATAATATGTTAATAGAATTTATTCAGAAAAATATTGTGGAAAGAATGGAGGGAAATAAAAATAGAGGTTATAATCTCAGATTCATTGCAGAATTTGTATTTATATCAATAGAAGGACTTTTTTTTGATACGTATCTGACGGAAGAACTGGAACTGAAAAATAAATATGAAATGACAATGGAAGAGAAAATGGAGCAGATAACAGAGTTCATAAATAACGCATTAAAATAAAAAGAAAGGAGAAGTTTGATTTGTAAATTTTATAAGTCATACAAAGCTGAATATGAAAAGAATTGAGAAGAAATTATTTGTTTTGCTTACACTATTTGCAATGCCTCTTTTTGGGGAAAAAATAACAATTCAGAATGCAACTGAGATGGCTATCAAAAATAACAGGGACATAAAAAAAGGTATGCTTGAAATTGAAAAAAGTAGACTGGATGTAAACAAAGCGTGGAAAAGTGCCTACTTTAAGGTAACTTATAATGCTTCTGCAAATAAGTACTTTAAGGAAATAAAATCTATGGCAGGAAGTTATGACCAGACATATGGTCACAATGTAACATTGACACAGCCAATTTATACTGGAGGAGCAGTTAAAACGGGGATAGAAATTGGAAAGGAAGCATTATCATTAAATGAGCTTAATCTTGATAAAATAAAGAAAGATACGATACTGAGTACAGTACAGGCATATATAGATGTGTATGATGCCCAGAGTGCTTTGAGGGTTCTGGAAAAATCAAGGGAAGCTTTATCTAAAAACTATGAAATTCAGAAGGAAAAATATAGTTTAAGAATGGTTACAAAACCTGAATTTATAGAAGCTGAAAGAAGTCTAAAAGCAATAGAGGCATCGATAATAGAACAGAAATCAAATATTGAAATTGCAAAGGAAGCCCTTGGGATACTTATAGGATATTCAGACAGCCCAAATATAGAAATTGTACCATTCAGTGTGGAAGAAAATTTCACTAAGAAGGTTGTTTTAAAGGATGATCTGGCAAAATTGACAAGCCAGAATACAGAATATCAGATGGCTCTTAAACAAAAGGAAATTTCAGGAAAAACAATAAATCTGAAAAGGGCAGATTTAAAGCCTACGGTTGCAGGAGTTGTAACATACGGAGCTTCAAATAAGACAAAAATATCTGATCTTGCAAAGGAAAAAAGCTATAATGGAACAGTGGGTCTGAACATGTCATGGGATATATTTGACTGGGGAGCAAAAAAATATGAAGTGCAGAAGGCACAGAAAGAATATGAGATAAAGGAAATAGAAGCTGAACAGGCACTGGACAGCCTGAAGGTAAATATGAAAAAAGTATACTATCAGCTGCAGGCACTGGAAAAAAGTCTGGAAGCAAAGAGAATAGCTGTGGAAAAAGCAGAAGAAGTATATGAACTTGAACAGGAAAGATACAATTATAATTTAATAACTATGAAAAATCTGCTTGATGCAGAAACAAATTTAAGACAGAGCAGAACAGAGTATGAAAGTACGAAATTGAAGTACTACTATCTTATTTCAAGATATGGTGCATTCCTAGATTAGAGGTATAAAAAATAAAAATTATGTAAAGGAGTAATATAAAATGATAAATAATAATTTATCTGCTAAAAAAAGAATATATAAGAATACAATGAAGACAATGGCTATAATCATGATGACTGCTACTTTCGCTGTTTCCTGCGGGAAAAAGAAGGAAAAGGTTGTAGAAGAAAATCTTAGACCTGTAAAGGTACAGTCAATAGGTCAAAATACAATTTCATTGGGATATACAGTTAGTGGAACTATAAAGGGAAAGGAAGAAATCCCTTATGTGGCCACATCAAGTGGTGAAGTAACCGTAGTAAATGGTAAAAATGGAGATTATGTAAATGCAGGGCAGGTTATAATAGCAATTGATAATCAGTCTGCAAGATCAAATGTGATTTCAGCTTCGTCAAATTATGAAACTGCAAGAATAAATTACGAAAAATATAGAGTTCTTTATAACAAAAGACTTGTAACAGAAACTGAATATCTGAATGCAAAGACAAACTATGACAGTGCAAGAGCAAATTTACAGACTGCAAACGATGCAAACAGTAAGTCTGTAATAAGAACTAACGTAAATGGAGTTTTGGCAAACCTTAATATAGAAAGATATCAGCAGGTTTCTGTCGGACAGGCACTGTTCACCCTTGTAAATGAATCTGAAATGATACTGCAGGTTGGAGTTTCTCCACAAATAGTAGGGAAAATACAGATAGGTACGACTGCTAAAGTCAAGATAGATGAACTTGGCAAAGAAGTTGACGGAGAAGTGTATGAAATATCAGGAGCGGCACAAAATGCGACAAGACAGTTTTTAGTAAAAATAAAAATGCAGAATCCTGACAGGGAACTTAAAAGTGGAATGTACGGAACAGCAAGTATTGATACAGGAGCTGAAGAAGGAATTGTAATTCCTAAAACATCAATAGTTGTAAGAGGAGTGGAACAGGTTGTATATATAGTAAAAGATGGAAAAGCTATGGCAATACCAATAAAAATAGTTAATCAGAATGAAACATATGCGGCTGTAACAGGAGATGGACTTACAGTTGGTTCAGAACTTGTTGTTGAAGGGCAGAATGTTGTACAGAACGGAGAAAAAGTAAAAAAAGTTAATTAAGAAAACCGGAAGAAAGGAGAAAGAAAATGACAATAGCGGAATTCGCAACCAAAAGAGTCGTTGCTACGACGATGATAATATTATTTATGGTTTTTTCCGGTTATACTGCGATTAAGAACATGAAACAGGAACTGATGCCGGACTTTAACTTTCCATATGTTGTTATTCAGACAAAATGGACTGGAGCAGTATCTGAAGATGTGGATACACAGATTACTAAAAAAGTGGAAGAAGCGGCTCTGAATGTAGACGGAATAAAAAATATAACTACAACTTCTGCATATGGGACATCAGTAGTAGTAGTACAGTTTAACTTCGGGGCAGACAGTGATATAAAGAAAGTACAGGTACAGTCAGAAATAGATAAGATAAAAAATAAGCTACCAAAAGATGCAGATTCTCCAGTAGTATCAGGAGCGGGAAGTGCTGCAGGAGTAAGTAACTCAATGGCGTTATTTATAACTTTAAAGGGAGCTGATGAAGCTACTCTTACTTCGTTTGTAAACGAGACAATGAAACCAAGATTACAGAGAAACAGGGGGATAGGAGATATATCAATAACTGGAGGAACTGAAAGGGAATTAAAGGTTGAACTAGATCCATATAAATTAAGGGCTTTCAATCTTTCGGCTCCGGAAATATATTCTAAAATACAGGCGGCAAATACAATAACACCTGCGGGAACTGTAACTGATGGAGGGAAAAAGTTCATACTAATGGTTTCAGGGGAAATAAAGTCTCTTGAACAGGTGGAAAATATAATTCTTTCAAATAACAATGGTCAGACTCTGAGACTTGGAGATATAGCCAAAGTAAGTTATGGAACTAAAGACAGGGAAACTTACACAAGGATAAATGGTAAAGAGGCAATTGGGGTAATAATAGAAAAAACAAAAGATGGAAATATAGTTGAAATTGCAAATACTGCAAAAAAACAGCTTGAAGAAATGAAACCATTATTTCCTCAAGGGGCAAGTTATGACATTATTACAGATAACAGTGAAATGGTAAAAGATGCAATATCGAATGTTACAAGCAGTGGATTACAGGCGTTGGTAATTGCGGCAATAGTCCTGCTGGTATTCCTGAAGGATATAAGGGCATCAATATTTATATCCCTTTCAATACCTATTTCAGCAATGTTCACATTATTCCTTTTAAATACTCAGGGAATATCACTGAACATGGTTTCACTTATGGGATTAGCTCTTGCGGTAGGATCACTGGTGGATAACTCGGTAGTTACGCTGGATAATATATTTGATCATATGCAGGAATATAGGGAACCACCAAAGGTAGCGGCAGTACGTGGAACAAATGAAGTAATACTGCCGATGATAGCTTCAACTATGACATCAGTCTGTGTTTTTCTTCCGATAGTTATATATGAAGGATTTACAAAGGAAGTATTTAAAGGGATAGCATTATCGATAATGTTTGCACTTGGAGCTTCGATAATTGTGGCAATGCTGTTTATCCCTATGGTTTCAAGTAGATTCCTGAATCTGCAGAAAATAGTTGACAATAAGGATAAGGCTAAATACTTTAATGAATTTAAGGAAAAATACAAAGGAGTAATAGCAGCTGCACTTAATAATAAATGGAAAATTATTATTGGAACAATTATAGGATTTATAGGAACTATGGTGATTTTTGGACCAATGATGAAAACTACCTTCTTCCCTACAATTGATAATAAGAAGTATTCAGTAGTTGCATCACTTGCAACAGGACTTGATCTGGAGAAATCATATGAAATAACTAAACAGATTGAGGAAGTTGTAAAAAATGATAAAAATACAAAAGAATTCTATTCAATTTCAAGAACGGATGCCGCAATAGTCAATGTGGATGTTAAGAAGGATACATTTAAGGCTATGGAAAGAATAAGAGAGAAACTGAAGGATATGCCTGATGTAAATCTTACAGTGGCAGCGAGTGAAGCAACAAGCTCAAGTGCGAATAAGGATTATTCATTCCAAATAGAAGGTGATAATGCAGAAGAGCTTAACAGAATTGCAAATTCAATTATTAGTGACATAAAAAAGGAAAGTTGGATGAAAGATGTAAAATCTTCAACTGAAGGAGGATATCCTCAGGCAAAACTTGAAGTAAACAGGGTAAAAGCTGAAAGTTATGGAATAAACGTAACAAACCTGACAACAATGCTTAATATGACGGTACTGGGTGTAGCACCTATAGAAGTTTCAGAAGGGACTGAAAGACTTGATGTAACATTACAGTTTGAGGAACAGTACAGAAACTCACTTGAAAAAATACTGAATCTGGAAGTTAAAAGTTCAAGTGGAGCTTATGTAAGAATAGGAGATATAGCTACACTTTCAAATGTGGAAGGTGCTTCATCAATAACAAAATATAATGGTTCAAGAACTGTTACGGTAGGTTTGAACCTTGACAGCTCAAAAGGATTTAACGATGCGGCAAAATTTATAAAAGCATCATTTGAAAAGACAAATCCTGGAGAAGGATACAAGCTTGCGGCTGCAGGTTCTGCAAAAAATCAGCAGGATATGGGTGGAGAACTGTCACGAGCTTTAGGACTTTCTGTCATACTTATATACGTAGTTCTGGCAATACAGCTTGAATCATTTATATTGCCTCTGGTAATAATGACATCATTGCCACTTTCCATAATAGGAGTTGTAATTGGAATGGTCATAACACGTGTACAGCTGAGCATGTTTGTTATGATAGGTATTATAATGCTTATGGGAATGGTTGTTAACAATGCTATTGTACTTCTTGATTTTGTTGCAAGTATGCGTCACAAAGGAGTTCCGCTGAGGGAAGCACTTATAGAAGCAGGTGGTTCAAGACTGCGTCCTATACTTATGACTACACTTACAACTGTACTTGGTTGGATACCGATGGCACTTGCGATTGGTGGAGGAAGTGCAGGATATTATCAAGGAATGGCTATTGCAGTAATGTTTGGATTGTCATTCTCAACATTGCTGACACTTATATTTATTCCGGTGCTTTATCTGATAGTTGAAGAAGCCAAGGAAAAAAGAGCCGAAAAAAAGAAAACCAAAATGGCATAAAATAGGGTATAATATAGTGAGATAATTTTTAGGAGGATAGTAGGTATGAAGAGACTTGAAGTATATTTTGACTCGTTTTTTCTGGAAAAGGTGAAAGAAGAGTTAAATGAATATGGATTAGAAAAATATGTGCTGATCCCAGAGGTTTTCAGTGACTGGGGGAAACATCTGAAACATTTTAACAGTCATCTCTGGCCAGGAACAGACAGTATTCTAATAGCCTATCTTGATGATAAGCAGGCGGAAGAAATTATGAGGGCCATAAAAAAAATAAAAATAGATGTAGGCCATATGATATCTATGGGAGCAGTACTTATACCAATAGATGACATGCTGCTATAATCATAAAAAAATATATGATAAGGAAAATATTTCAATCCTTTAAAGGGATAAAAAATATTTTCCTTATTTTTTTTTGAAAATGGAGAAAAAACGTCAAAAAAATATTTTTTAAATAAGTTAAAAAAGAATATTTCTTAAAAAGTTGTAAATAAAAAGGTAAAAATGATATAATTAAATAAGTTAAAAAAGTTGCTAAAAAAACGAAAACTTTTTTTTGAAAAGTTAAAAAAGTTGGGTATATTATTGGTAACAGAAAGAAGAGAACCTAAAAAGAGGAATGTGGAAAATGCAGAAACTAAATACGACAGATTATAAAGTCATGGAAAAAATAATGAAAAATTCCAAAATATCCAGAACAGATTTGGCAAAATATTTGGAACTGACACCTGCAGCAATTTCCAAAATAATAAAAAAGTTACTCTCCTATAATCTCATAATTGAAAAAAATACGCTTTTTTCAACAGGTGGCCGGCCTAGAGTAACCCTAGCAATTAACAGGAACTATAAAAAGATAATAGGTATTAATCTGGGAGCGGGGTTTATAAATATTGTTGAAAGCAATCTCAACGGAGAAATAATAGGAATAACTGAAAGGAAATTTGCATTTAAGGGACAAGAAAAGGTTCTTGAGCTACTGGATGAGGAGCTGACAAAAGCTCTCAGTAAATATGATATAGAATCTGTAATCGGAATAGGTCTTGCAACTCATGGAGTTGTTGACAGGAAAAAAGGTACGGTAATAGTTTCCCCTCACTTCAAGTGGAGAAAGCTGGAATTGAGAAAGGAACTTGAAAAGAAGTATAATCTTCCTGTAATAGTTGAAAATGATGTAAGATCAATGATGATTGCGGAACATAATTATGGACATGCCAAAGATATGAAAAACTTCATATTCATGTATATTAAAAACGGAATAGGAGCAGCAATTTTCCTGAATGGAAAAATCTTTGAAGGAAGTAATTATGGAGCTGGAGAAATAGGTCATTTCATAGTAAATGAACATTCAAATATACAGTGCCGTTGCGGAAAATATGGGTGCCTTGAAACTGAATACTCAGAACAGGTGCTCGTAAATAAAGTAATGTGGAAGCTGGAAGAGGATGAAAAAAAGGAAATGGGTAAAAATCTGGATATATCGACTGTTTATAGTAAAGCTAAGGACAAGGAAGAACCTTACTATTCCATCATTAAAGATGCTATATACAATATGGGAAAAGTAATGGGGAATGCACTTAATATGCTTGATGTCAATAACATTATAGTAGCCGGAGATATTACAACAACAGGAGATCTCTTCATAAGGAATTTTAAAAAGGGAATAGATACCATGCTTCTTGAAGAATTCAACAAAAAAATAAAGGTAAGTACAACAAAGCTTGAAAATATGATAGGAGTTTACGGTGCTGTTTCACTTATAACAAGTAATTTATTTGAAGGGGAAAAATTAATTAAGGTAAAGTAGTTAATGGGGTAGTTAATGATGTTTCAGGTGGTTTATGATACTTTAGGTAACCTAGTTAGGTAAAAAAAAAATTATATAGAGGTGAAGAAATGAAAAAGATTTTATGGTTGATGTTAGCAATGGTAATGTTGCTATCATGCGGTGGAGAAAAGAAAGCTGATGGAGCAGCGGCAGGAGGAGACAAACCTGCAGAAGGTAAAAAAGTTAAAATTGGAGTTACTATCTACAAATATGATGATAACTTCATGGCAACATTGAGAAAAGATCTTGAAGCATTTGCTAAGGAAGATGCAAACATTGAACTGATCATGAACGATTCTCAAAACAGTCAGGCAATACAAAATGAACAAGTAGATGCACTTCTTTCAAAAGGTGTAAACGTATTAGCAATCAACTTAGTTGACCCAGCAGCAGGACAGACAATTATTGACAAAGCAAAAGCTGCAAATGTACCAGTAGTATTCTTTAACAAAGATCCAGGAGCAGAAGCATTAAAAACTTATGACAAAGCTTACTATGTTGGAACAAAACCTGAAGAATCAGGAATAATCCAAGGACAATTAATTGAAAAAGTATGGAAAGCACATCCAGAATTAGACTTAAACAAAGACGGTGTTATTCAATACGTTATGCTTAAAGGGGAACCTGGACACCCTGATGCAGAAGCAAGAACAGCTTATTCAATAAAAGAATTGAATGACAAAGGTATTAAAACAGAAAAATTACAAGAAGATACAGGAATGTGGGATGCAGCTCAAGCTAAAGATAAAATGGATGCATGGCTTGCTGGACCTACTGGATCTAAAATAGAAGTTGTAATTTCAAACAATGACGGTATGGCATTAGGTGCTTTAGAAGCTTTAAAAGCTCACCAGAAAAAATTACCTGTATTTGGAGTAGACGCATTACAAGAAGCTTTAACATTAATCGAATCAGGAGAATTAGCAGGAACAGTATTGAACGATGGAACAAACCAAGCAAAAGCAGTTCTGGAACTTTCAAGAAACTTAGCTAATGGAAAAGATCCTGTTGAAGGTACATCATGGAAATTAGAAGAAAAAGCAGTTAGAGTTCCTTATGTAGGTGTAGATAAAGAAAATTTGGCACAATTTAAAAAATAATTGAATAATTAATAGTTGAATTGTATACCGTAAATAAAAGACTTTATCGAATTTTATTTACGGTATCTTTATTTCGGAAGAGGTGAACAGATGGAAAATTCTCAAAATAGACATGAATATGTATTGGAAATGGAAGGAATCAGTAAGGAATTTCCTGGGGTAAAAGCACTTGATAATGTTACGTTGAAGATACGTCCCAACAGTGTTCATGCACTTATGGGAGAAAACGGTGCAGGAAAATCGACACTGATGAAATGTCTTTTCGGAATATATAAAAAGGATACAGGAGAAATATCCCTGGAAGGACAGAAAATAGAATTTAAAAATTCAAAGGATGCACTTGAAAGAGGAGTTTCAATGGTGCACCAGGAGTTAAACCAGGTTACACAGAGAAACGTAATGGATAACATATGGCTTGGAAGATATCCTAAAAAAGGTTTATTTATAGATGAAGATAAGATGTATAAAGATACGAAGGAAATATTTGCAAAACTGGATATAGATATAGATCCCAGAACGAAAGTAAGCAGACTTTCTGTTTCACAGATGCAAATGCTTGAAATTGCAAAAGCAGTTTCATATGACTCGAAAGTATTGATTTTAGATGAGCCTACTTCATCCCTGACAGAAAATGAAGTAAAACATCTTTTCAAGATAATAAGAAAACTTCAGGGAAATGGTATAGGAATAGTGTATATTTCACATAAAATGGAAGAAATAACAGAAATATGCGATGAAATTACAATACTTAGAGATGGAAAATGGGTTACTACAGAAAAAGTAAAAGATCTTACAACAGATCAGATAATAAACCTTATGGTGGGAAGGGATCTAACAAACAGATTCCCTGATAAAACAAATAAGCCGGGAGAAGTTATATTGGAAGTTGAACATCTGACGGCAAAAAGACCTAAGTCAATAGAAGATGTATCCTTTACATTGAGAAAAGGAGAAATATTAGGAATTGCAGGACTTGTAGGTTCAAAGAGAACTGACATAGTGGAAACGTTATTTGGAGTTATTGAGAAGAAATCAGGAACAGTAAAAATAGATGGTAAGGAAGTAAATATAAGAAATCCTAAGGAAGCAACTGAAAATGGATTGGCACTTATAACTGAAGAAAGACGTGCTACGGGAATTTATTCAATGCTAGATATAAAATTTAATTCAATTATTTCCAATACTAGAAATTATAAGGCGTTATTGGGACTTTTGGATAACAGTAAAATAGAAAAAGATACAAAATGGGTTATTGACAGCATGCACGTAAAGACTCCGTCGCAAAAGACACATATAGGAAGTCTTTCAGGAGGAAATCAGCAGAAAGTAATAATAGGAAGATGGCTGCTTACAGCACCTGAAATACTTCTTATGGATGAGCCTACGAGGGGAATAGACGTAGGTGCAAAATTTGAAATATACCAGTTAATGATAAATCTGGCCGAAAAAGAAAAGGGTATTATTATGATTTCTTCAGAAATGCCTGAACTGCTGGGAGTAACAGACAGAATACTAGTCATGAGTAATGGTAGAGTGGCAGGTATAGTAAATACCGCTGAAACTTCTCAGGAAGAAATATTAAAATTAACGGCTAAATATTTATAGGGAGGCAAAAATGGCAGAGAAAGTTGTAAAAGAAAATAAGAAATCTTTTGATTTGAAAAATCTGATATTAAATGGAGGAATTTATCTAGTACTTCTATTACTGTTAATTCTAATAGTAATGAAGGACCCTACATTTTTAAGCTTATTAAATATACAGAACATTCTGACACAGTCATCAGTAAGAATAATAATAGCTCTTGGAGTTGCAGGACTTATCGTAACTCAAGGGACAGATTTGTCAGTAGGAAGACAGGTTGGTATGGCGGCACTTATATCAGCAACATTACTTCAGGCTACGACAAATGTAAATAAAGTTTTTAAAGGGTTACCAACATTACCTATACCTGTAGTTCTACTTCTTGTAATAGTTATTGGAGCCTTAATAGGTTTAATAACAGGACTTATAGTTGCAAAATTAAATGTTGTACCTTTTGTTGCAACAATGGGAACAATGGTAATAGTATACGGAATAAACTCATTGTATTTTGACTTTGTAGGAGCATCACCGGTAGCAGGATTTGACAGAAAATATTCACAGGTGGCTCAGGGAGCATTATTCCAAATTGGACAGCTTAGACTTTCTTATCTGATAATATATGCTGTAATTGCAATTGTGTTTATGTGGACATTGTGGAATAAAACAGTATTTGGTAAAAACCTGTTTGCTGTAGGAGGAAATCCTGAAGCGGCAAGAGTATCAGGAGTTAACGTTGCAAAAACAATACTTATCGTATATATGTTATCAGGAATAATGTATGCAATAGGAGGATTCCTTGAAGCGGCACGTATAGGATCTGCAACAAACAACCTTGGATTCATGTATGAAATGGATGCCATTGCGGCGTGTGTTGTTGGAGGAGTTTCATTCAGTGGAGGAGTAGGTAAGATTTCAGGAGTAGTTGCTGGAGTTATAATCTTCACATTGATTAACTATGGACTTACTTATATAGGAATAAGCCCTTACTGGCAGTATATTATAAAAGGTATCATCATAATAACAGCAGTTGCGATAGATGTACTGAAATATAGAAAAAATAAATAAAGATTCCACATCTAGTTTATATATTATTTAAAAAGGATAAAATGACTTAATAA
>ERZ773203.941-NODE-941-length-15374-cov-3.812063_pt1 | contig 15374 bp, 6 predicted proteins | sample MGYA00580529_ERZ773203 | MGnify/ENA primary metagenome ERZ773203 (study PRJEB29015, sample SAMEA2738176) | human oral metagenome | biome: human oral; feature: human-associated habitat; material: saliva | place: China | collected 2177 ... | reverse complement strand
TTTTCCTTAATAAATGACTGTTTTATATGAGTAAAATTTTAGCAAATGAATAAAATATAGTTTTTCCACATATTATATTAATTTTTACTATTTTGAGATAGCCTCTATTTTCCTGTATTTTTTAATTAATCCACTCTTAATGCTTCCATCGGCTCCAAAGCCGCGGCTTTTTTCGCCGGATAAACTCCAAATACAAGACCAATCATTGTTGAAACAAAGATACATACAAATACAACAACTGGGCTTAGAATAGGGGTTGCTCCCACAAATATTCCTATAAGAAGCGCCAACAGATATCCTATTATTGCTCCAATTATACCTCCAAAAAATGTCAGAATTATGGCTTCAATTAGAAACTGTACAAGAATATGCACTGTTTTTGCTCCAATTGCTTTACGAAGACCAACTTCCCTGATTCTTTCAGTAACACTTACAAGCATAATATTCATAACTCCTATTCCACCTACAAAAAGTGAAATGGCGGCAACTCCACTTATAAACAGTGACAGCATATTTAGAATATTGTTAAATTCATCAAGTCCCTGGCTTGTAGAAGATACATTATAAATATCCGGGTCACTTCCTCTTGTTTCAAGAGACTTCTTAACAACTTCCATTACCCTGTTCATATCATTGGCATCTGCCGCTTTTACCTGTAATTCCGTGTATTTATCCTGTTCATTACCATTTATATGGTTAAGATAATTATTCGGCAAAAGTCCCATTCCAGGCATACCTTCAGTTCCACCACCCAGACTTGCATATGGATTTTTATAAACTCCAACAACAGTAACAGTCTGACTATTTTTTCTAAAATTTAAAGTGAGTTTTTTTCCTATCGGATTTTCTCCAGGATATAGTTCTTCTGCCGTTATATGATCTATCATTACATATTTTCCATCTTTTCTGTATTCACTGGGTAAAAATTTTCTTCCTTTCAGTACCGTATAATCTGATATTTTAAAATAGTCCTCTGTCACTCCTGTTCCTTGAAACATTTTTGTATTATCATTTACACTTATTCTGGCAAAGGTGCTTGAGGTAGGAGTAACTGCCTCAACTCCTTCGATACTTTTTATTTTTTCTATATCTTTTGATGTAAGCAGATCATCTGTTTTATAAGTCTGTCCAGGCGAAGTATCAATTGATATTTCAAAATTTGACACTCCAAGTTTATTCAAATCCCCTGTAATATTTTCCTTAATTCCTGCACCAAGAGAGGACATAAGTACAACTGCTGCTATTCCGATTATTATTCCCAACATTGTCAGAAAGGAACGCACTTTATAGCTTAACAGATTTGACAGGGATAATTTCAACAGTTCAAAAAAATCCATTTATACTCCTCTCCGATTATAGACAATTTCATCTTTTTCTATTACACCATCTTTTAATCTTATTATTCTTTTACAATGTTCCGCCACATCTTCCTCATGGGTAACCATTACTATTGTTGTCCCATTATCATTTAATTTTTTAAATATTTCCAGAACTTCTTCTCCTGATTTTGAATCCAGGTTTCCTGTAGGCTCATCTGCCAGAAGAATTTTAGGATTATTTATTATTGCCCTTGCTATTGCAACCCTCTGTCTCTGTCCTCCCGACATTTCACTAGGTTTATGATGTATCCTGTCACCTAATCCAACACTTTCAAGTGCTTCTGTCGCCCTTTTTATCCTCTCACTTTTTTTTACTCCTGCATAAAGTGCCGGAAGAGCAACATTTTCCACTGCTGTCATTTTAGGAAGAAGATTAAATGTCTGAAAGACAAATCCTACTTTCTTATTTCTAACTTCAGCAAGTGCATCCCCTTTTATCGTTGAAACATCCTGATTATCAAGAATATACTTTCCTGATGTCAGGCTGTCCAAACATCCTAAAATATTCATAAGAGTGGATTTCCCACTTCCTGAAGGTCCCATGAAGGCTACATATTCACCTTCCTTAACAGAAAGATTAAGTCCTTTCAGTACTGTCAGTTCCAAATGGCCTGTTTTATATGTTTTTACTATATTGCTTACGTCTATCATAAAAATTTACCTCTAATTCATATAATTCGTATTTCCTACATTGGTGGTCCACCAGGACCTCCTCCGCCACCTTTTTTCTTATTGCCTTTTATATTCGCTTTTTTTCCGTCATTTTGTGAAGGAGCTGCTATTTTTATTTTTTCACCATCTTTAAGTGATTCATCAATTACTGAAATTATTTTTTCTCCTTCTGATAATCCTGATGTAACTTCATAATATGAATCATCATTTGTTCCAATCTGTATTTCCTTTTTTGTCACTTTACTGCTATTATCCACTGTAAATACGTAATATTTTCCATTTTCATTCATAACTGCACTATATGGAACTTTTATTACATTTTTACTTTCCTTATAGAAAATTACAGCATTGATTGTCGCTCCAGGTCTTAAGCTTTTAGCATCATTAAACTTTATTGTAACTGTTGTATTACTTTCATCAAGGGTCGAACTTTTTGTAGCAACTCCTGATACTTCAGTAACTTCCCCTTCAACCTTTTCTCCATCAGGCAATGAATCTGATGTTATTTCTACCCTTTGCCCTACTGCAACATTTTTTATTTGCGAATCTGAAAGGCTCACTTCTACCTTCATATTTTTTGTATCTGATACTTTAAAAAGCGTAGTTTCTGTATTTACCCTATAGTTTTCATCTGCTGTCATTTCAGTAATTACACCATCTACCGGACTTACTATTTCATCTTTTATTAAAGATAAATCTTCCTGTAATGTTGACAGTTCCAGCTGGGCAGTTTCCAGGGCAATTCTTGCATCATCAATAGATACTTTTGATGCTCCTCCAACTTTGAAAAGCTCACTTGCATTTCTTAAATCTCTTCTTTTCTGTTCTACTTCCAGAGCTTTTATCTGTATTTTTCTTACAGTTTCATTTTTATCCGCAGGATAGAATGTAACAACTACATCTCCTTTTTTTACATTATCTCCCTTTTTGAAAAATACCTTCTGAACTCTCTGGCTTGAAGTTGTATAGACTGAAATTTCATTATCAGAAACAACTTGTCCCGTTTTTTCAGTAGAAAGCGATATATCTCCCTTTTCCACTGTCGTAACTTCATATTCCTTGACTTCCGTCTTTTTCCCACAGGAAAGCAGAAAAATCAGAAGCAGGGATAAGAATAATATTCCTTTTTTCATGGAAATCTCCTTTTTCATTATTTATAATATTTTATTTTTCTAGTATAAGCAGCCAGTTCATTTTTAGCCACTTCATAATCAATTACTGCCTTGTTGTAGGCATTTCTTTTTTCCACATAATTTTCATATGTATCTGTACCAAGCTCGTATTTTTTAGCATATATTACGTAGTTTTCCTTCGCTATATCCATATTTTTCTTGCTGATCAGTTCATTTGTCTGATAAGTAGTATAATTTAACATTTCCTGACCTACATTGGATAATATTTCATTTTTCTTCTGTTCATATTCCAGTTTCAGCTTTTCCGATTCATTTTTTAAATCTTCAAGCGTATCATTATACTGTTTAAAAGTCTTTGTTATCCCCACACCTACAGTAAATGATTTATTTTGTATTGAATATCCCGCATCTGCTGTTACTTTGGGAAATTTATAATCATAAGTTTCCTTTTTCAGTTTTTCGTTATTTAGACTTTCATTCAGCTCTATTTTTTCTGCTTCTGACAATCTCAACTTATAAAAATCTTCATTTTTCAGCTCAACCTTTTTTATATCTTCGAGCTTTTCATTCTCAGGAATTGTCACATTATAAATCATAAATTTTTCCTTCAGGATTTTCAATTCCCTCTCTAAATTTTCATATTTCAGCTGGGAAGTCTCATATTCTGTTTTAGCTAAATCAAAATCATATTTTGCAGCCGTTCCAACTTCATATTTTTTAGCCTGTATTGCATAATCCTTCTTTTTATCATCAAGGGCAAGTGCTTCCTGAGCCATTTCCTTTTCCTTGTTTTTATAGCTTTTATACAGATCTAAGCTCTCTTATTTCTGAATTTTTTGTCGTTTCATTAGTTATTTTCTGAATATCCTTCTGAATGTTGTTTATTTTCAGATTATATTTATTATCTCCATTTTTTGAAAAATCATTCAAAACTTTTGAAACTCCAATTTTATTTTCCGTCATTTCATTGTTTGTTATATTATAAGTATTTTTATAATAAAATACTCCATATTTTACAGTATTATCTGTACTTATTCCATCATATGTGTGACTGTTTTCGTATGTATTTTGGGAAGATATGGATACTTCATTCCAAGAACCTTTTTTCAGAACTTTATCTTTTATGTCATATGTTTTCAAGTTGGCTTCGTTTATTTTTGTAGTATAGGATTTTTTTTCATACTCTGAAATTGCTGTATCTAAATCCATTCCATAACTTAAAGCACTTAAAAAACATAGAAAAAGCAGCTGCAGTTTCTTACTCTTCATACTAGGAATTACCTTAAACATTCTATACTCCTTTCTTACAAATGAATTGTATCATTTTACACCTTTTTCCTTAGAATACTCTTTTTTTGTACTCCTTTTTATGCTTTTTTCAAGCTTTTACTATAATTTTTCAGTTGAGTAAATCCTATCAGATAAATTTGTCAAAATTGTGTCATTTTTCTTTTTTTATTCTGAATATTGGATTTTGTAGTTAAATTTTTCTTATTTATAGAATTTCATTGAAAAATATGTTAAAATAATTAATAATATGAAAGGAGATTTTATGGCAAATTATAAAAGATTTGATTTTAAAAAACTGTATTTTATTTTATACATAGTACTTGTACTCATTGTAGTATACTTAATTTTTAAACTTGGGATTTTTCTGTTTCCTTTTACATTGGCTCTGTTTTTTTCAATAATGACTCAGCCATTTTCAAGGTTTCTGGAGAAAAAGCTTAAATTTTCACAGAAAATTGCAACCATAGTGTCAATTGTTCTGTTTCTAGTAATATTTTTAGGATTTATAAGTCTTTCTGCGTTACGCTTATCAGGTGAGATTTACAAGCTTTCCATAAATCTTAACAAATATTCCAAAGATGTTCAGACTTTGTGGAACACTACAATAGATAAGGTTTACTCCCTTCTTGGATATTTTCCTGAAGGTTTTGATGAACAGGTAAAAAATTCCATAAACGGATTTATCAGAATGGGAACTTCAAAGCTAGGTTCTTTCATAAACAGCCTTATAAACTTTATTACATCAATACCTACAATAATACTTTATATCTGTATTACAATACTTTCAACGTTTTTTATAAGTCTGGATAAAAATAAGATAATGACTTTTCTGGAACAGCAGTTTCCAAAATCATGGATAAAAAAGGTATATAATATAAAAAGAGAAATGTTTAATGTCCTCGGTTCCTACATAAGAGCTCAGATTATACTTATGACAATCTGTTTCTTTGAGTTACTGATTTCATTTAATATACTGTCATTCTTAAAATTTAATTTACCGTATCCATTGATTTTTTCAATCGTAATCTGTATTATTGATGCACTTCCTATATTGGGAGCCGGAGCTGTGCTTCTGCCATGGAGCTTAATATCATTTGTAACGGGAGATATTAATCTTGGACTGGCTTTACTTGTTATTTATTTTCTAGTTCTTTCTGTGCGTCAGATGCTCGAGCCAAAGCTTATAAGCCAAAATCTGGGAGTTCATCCACTTGTTACACTAATATCAATGTATTCAGGATTTAAATTCTTTGGAGTTATAGGATTCCTTATAGGTCCTGTTGTAATGATTATACTTAAAAATGTATTTTCGCGTGAACTGGAAATTGGATTTTTCAGGGAAATTTTTACTGAAGTTCCAGAAGATGATGAGAAAAATAAATCTGATATAAGTAAATCTGATAATGCTGAAAAAAATGTTGATTCTGATTCTAATACAGAATCGGATAGTAACTCTAAAAATAATGAATCTATAAATGAAAAAGTAAAAAAATATATAAACGAAGAATTTATTGAAGACAGAAAATGTTAAAAAAATAGAAATAAAAAACTATCAAAAAAGAACATATATCAAAAACTGATGTAATGATACATTAAATTCTTTTAAGATAGTTTTTTTATTGAAAGTCAATGGAAACACAAGTTTTCCTGCATTTCCACTAACTTATTAAATTTTATATCTGAGTAATAATGATTAGTAAATCAATCTGAATCCTAGTCCACCTCTCAGATTATTATTATCACTGTCATATCCAGTATTAAGAGTCATTCCTACTCTGGAATTTTCTATTCCAAAGTTCAAGTCAGCTCTAACTTTTCCTTTTCTGTTGTCTTTTTCTCCTCTTATGTTAAACCAGTCAGCAGATGTATATGATACTCTTGCTCTATTATTTACATTTCCTACTTTTCCTAGTTCACTTTCATAACCTAAACCTAAAGAAGCTGTAAATATGCTCTTAACTGCAAAAGGTTGTCTATAGTTAAATTCAACTCCTATTGCCGGTTTTATTGAATAGTAACCATTTCCTTCTACATCCAGTCTCATTTCTCCTGATTTTTCCTTAATGTTACTGAATCTTCCATATTCAATTTTTAAACTTCCGTATGGTCTGATACTTGTTCTTTCGCTAGTTCTTATGTTGTATCCTACTTCATTTTTAACTGCCACACCATAAGTTGTATAATCTGATTTAGCATTGAAGATTTCATCTACTACAAGATATTTTCTATGCATTTCATTTTTAGATACATATCCTTCTCCTGAAATTGTCCATTGAAGGTTTCCATTATGGTCTGATGCAGGTGTCATTGTCTTGAAGATTCCAAGTTTTAACATAGTTTGATTTTCTCTTGATCCTCCAATGTCTTTAAACTTGAATTTGTTATGCACTCCTCCTGCATACCATCCTGATACGTTTCCTAACTTGACAGTTTCATCTTCATGCAGGTATGCAAATCCATATGCGTCACTTGTATAGTCTATAATTCCTGCTGTATCTGTAGTGTATTCGTCCTTCATTCCAAATACTTTTATTTTATTTGACTGTTTAGACTTAGTTTCCCATTCTTTAGCCAAATGAGTTATTTCCTTATCTATCAGTCTTCCTGTTCCATATGTTCTTTGTTGTATATTTGCATACTGGTGACCCATCATTTCATCAAATGCCTGTGTCAGAAGTACTGGCTCATTATTTCCTATGCTGTTAAGCTTATTAAACAGTAATTTTTCTCTGGAATCAAGAGAATTTACTCCATATCTTTGTTCCAATCCATCTGTAAAGTTCCATGCATTTTCAGTCTTTCTGACAAATGATGTATATGGTACTTTTGCCATAGCAACTCCTGTTATTTCACCATATGAATCCAATATTGGTGTTGCCATCCATGTCAGTGAACCTGCAAGTGATGTAAGTTTAAAGTTACGTCCTGTTACCTGGTCAAGGAATGGTTTTATTACATCTCCCTTAACTACCCAGTATTTTGAATTTGTCATTTCTGAATATTCTGTTCCTATTATCAATTGACTGTTTATAGGTGGTGTACTTCCATCTATGTCTATTGGTCTTGTTCTTCCTAAAGTATCTACATAGAATCCAATATCTGATAATCCTAGGTTAGATTCATTACCTATCAATTTATTTATTTCTGCAACTTCAGCATCTGAAACAGGTACTCCATCCTTTGTGAAAACAGGCTGTCCATTCTTTATACTTATTTTTACACCTTCAAATTCCTTGTCTGTTCCACTTGCTCCTCTTACTTCCTGTCCATTAGGATCAGATGTTATTCTGCTATTTATCTGAGCTTCCAAATCTGCTAATTCAGCAGGTGTAATATCCTTCCAGCTTATTCCGTATGTTCCTTTTCCTCTTACCTTTATTTCACCGTAGTTCTTAATTGTAGCATATCTTTGTACTGTACCATCAGGATTCTTTTTACCTCTTATTACAACTCCATAGCTGTTATCCGCATCAATAAGTATTTTTGCTCCCGCTTCATTTACAAGAGTTGAACCATTCATTACTGCCACTCCTACAAGTCCGCTTACGTTAGGATTTACCATTCCGCCTCTTCCAGCATATGAATCTGTTGTCTGTATAATTCCTTTGTTTACAAACTTAGCTCCTTCATCAACATATACTCCTGTCATTGATTCTATTTTATTTGAAGCTGTAGCTCTACTTCCATCAAGTAGTATATTTCCTCTATTTTCAACAACTGTTCCTGCTCCTGAACCATACATTCCTATTGACTTATCTCCAAATATACGGATTTCTCCTTCATTGGCAATTTGACCTCCATTGTCTGTTGCCATTCCTATTCCGTATACAATTTTGCTTTTGTCACTGTATATTTGTCCAGTTAGAGGGTCTGTGTAATCTGTTGCTCCAACATATATTCTTCCTGAAGCACTGTTTGTAGCTGTTGATCCTGGTGCATAAACTCCTATATTTCCTTTTCCATTAGAGAAATCCAGCAATCCATTATTTACAAAGTTTCCTCCACCAGTATTATTACCTTTGACATAGAATCCTATTACACGGTCTACATTTCCGGCAGCTATGTCTTTATTGTTTGTTATTTGTGCTTTTCCACCTGAATACAGGTATGTACTGTCACTTCCCAGTGTTACACTTGTTCCTGCTGTATTAGTGTATGTATTTACCTTTGAAGGATCATCATTGTTAAGAATAAATCCGTAAGATTTTTCTCCCACTGTTACATTTGCACTGTCATTTACTGTAGCTCCATTTACTGCATAAACTCCTACAGGTTCAGTATTTGGTGTAGTTGCAGTATGAGGATCCACTACTATATTTCCTGCAACTGAAACACTTCCATTCTGTTTGTATATTCCCATACCTTCATCTTTTACATGAAGATTTCCTCCTGTCATATTTACAGGCGAATTTGTTGTTGAGTATACTCCTATTGATTTCACTCCTACTTCTATGTTTCCACTAGTCAGAGTAATTGGTGATGTTTCACTTGAAGTATATACTCCAATAGTAGGATTCTGTGCATCTGATGAATCAGCTATTGAAATATCTGCCTTATTTTCAAATGACTGGCTTCCCTTCAGGAATACTCCCAGTGTCTTTTTACCTGAAAGTTCTAATTTTCCTTCATTTACTACTGTGTTTGGAGTATTTGCATTTGAATATATTCCTATTGAATTATCCCCACTTAAGCTTATTTTAGTTTTATTTAGTAGACTGGAATTTACTCCTAAAATTCCCTTTGCATTGTCCTGTGTTCCTACTATCTCAGTTATTCCTGTTGAATCAAAGTTTGCATTCTGAAGGAATATTCCATTTGAATTTCTTCCAAGATTAATTTTTCTAACTCCTGTCAGTCTTGAATTTCCTTCAACATACGCTCCTGTATAACCATCTGCTACTGTCATGTCAACTGGTGCTCCTGCTCCATCCATTTGAGCAGTACTGTTTTTCAGATAAAGCATTGTATTCTGAGTTGGAGATATATTACCTAAGTGAGAAACAAATTTTGAATCCTCAAGGTATGCAAGTACACCCTTATTATTGAAATTAACTGTTCCATTTGCTGTAATTTCTGAATTTTTTCCATAAAAAGCTATACCATCTTCTCCTACTGTGATATCTGATGTTGCCCCTGTAGAAAGATTAGTATTTTCAGAATATATTCCCACTGAAGGTGCTCCTGTTATTTTCTTTCCAACTGTTATTTTACCATTATTTGTAACTGTATTTCTATCAGCTGTAGCACTTCCTTTTCCTCTACTGTAAAGTCCTACTGAACCATCTCCAAGAGTGATTTCTGAATTATTTACCATTCCTGTTAGTACTTTTCCTTGATCAGGTTGTGTTCCATCTTCATTTATCATATATATACCGACATTTTTTGTGACATTTATATTACCTGATGCATCTGTTGAGCTTTTTATTTTCCCATCAAGATTTATTCCTGTCGATGCATTTTTCAGATATACTCCTACAGATTCCTGTCCAAGTTCTATCAGAGAATTTGCTGTTGTTTCTACTGTAAGTTTATTATCAGCCGAAGAACCTCCATCATAATGTGGAGAATCACTTCTGTATACACCATAAATTCCTGTTGATTGAGATCCCATTTTAATTGTTCCATCATTTTTTACTCTTGCTGATGCCGCATAAATAGCAGTTGATTCTTTTCCAGCAGTAAAATCAATAGTTCCATCATTTACAATTTCATAATTTCCTTTATTCCATGTTATAAAAGTCGCATTTGGATTTTTTATTCCCTCAGCCATTAATCCTATATTTTTTCCAGCAGCGATTGAACCATCTACTACACTTTTAACTGTTTTTCCACTAACAATATAAGTTTCTCCATTTATAACGTGAGAAAGTACCATTCCTGGTTTTAAATCCTTATCAACTACAGGATTCTCTATTGCTGCTCTTCCTTCTTTAGTTCTAATTTCTTCTGCTGAATGTCCGTTATTATTGAAAGTCCAACTTCCAACATTAGTTACAGAACCTTTCAATCCGTATACTCCTACTCCTGAACCACTTAAGTTAATAGTCGCATTTCCTCCATCAAAGTGAGCATTTTCTCCTACAATAGCTGCTACACTGCCTTCTGCAAGGTTAATTGTTGGTTTATCAGTAGCTGTTCCCAAAGATACTTTACTCTCTATAGTTGTATTTGCAGAAGTCTGTTTCTGTACATAAATTCCTATTCCATTTTTTCCAACATCTATTGTACCTCTATTATATTGTATGATACTTTTATCAGCAGCAAAAATTCCTATTCCTTTTTCACCTGTTGTAATAGGAGTTTTTATAGTGTATGCTGAAGTAGTTGTTCCTTGATTTTTTGCATATATTCCTATTGCATATTTTGTACCATTGTCTTCAACTGTTTTTCCTAGTGTTATTGGACCAGCATAGTTTGAAATATCTGTACTTCCACTTAAATATAATCCAATAATACCATCTCCTGAACTAGTTGCTGTTTTATAGTTCATAGGAGTTGAACTTGCATTTAATTCAGCAACATCTGTTGCAGATGTACCTTCCAAATATACTCCTACTCCATATCCTGATATTTTCCCTATATTAGTACCAGTTAATGCTGTATCCTTATTTTTAACATAGTAAGCAACTCTGTTCTGGTCTGTTCCTTTACCAAGATCGATTTCTGCTGTAGTTGTAGTTATAGCACTTCCTGCTGCAGCATAAACTCCTATTGACTTATTAGCAGCATTATCTAAAGTTATTTTTCCTACTGCTGAAACTGTTGACTTAGGAGCATATATACCTACTGATTTGATATTTTTTAATTTTATTGTTCCTCCTGTGTTATCTATTTTTAATTCACCTACAGGAGAAGTTGTACCTAATAAATTGTCTGCAAATATTCCTGCTGAATTTTTATTTACAACTTCTATTTCTCCACTATTGTTTATAAGAAGCTTTTTATCTGTATTTACATTTAATCTACCGAATATTCCTGCTGAGTTCTCACCTGAAATTTTTATATATCCTGTATTAGTCACTGTTTTATCAGCATCTGCAATTGTTACATTTGGTGTAACTGCTGTATTTAATGTTATTTCAGAAAATATTCCTGCTGATGATTCCTTATCTATATAAATTCCATTAGTTCCAGTTCCACTTTGTGTCACATTTGAATCTTTTGAATAAATTCCTACAGATTCTTTTTCTTTTGTATTTATTTTTCCAAAATTTTCCAAAGTAGAATTTGATTCTCCAAATATTCCTACAGCTCCTTCTTTTTGCATTTCAATTATTCCTGTTGAAGCATTTTTACCAGTTGAATTATTAGCATAAATCCCAACTCCTCTATCTGGTAATCCTGCATTATCTACTGATCTTGTAGAAATTATTTTCCCTTCATTTATTGCTTCTGCAGAAGATGAAGATGATAAAGCAACTTTTGTATTTGTTTCCAAAGTGAAATTTTCAGCAATTCCAACAATAGATTTATTACTATTAGCATCCTGACCACTTGCAGATAAAATAGAAGTTGATTTATTTGTTCCATTATTTATAGAGAATGTAGCAACATCTGTTCCATTTCCTAAAATTGCTTTTCCTCCATTGTTAGAGTAAACTAAAGTTGCCCCTTCTCCAAAATTACTTATCTTTATTCCATTTCCTGCAGGATTTTCATTGCCATTAAAAAACTTACTTAAATCAGGACTTCCATCAGCACGGTTTCCACTAACAAGTGCAAAAGCAGAGTTTTTACCTAATTCTACATCCAACAATTCATTAGTTTTTATTTTAAAAGTATCACTTAACTTTTTAGAGTCTGCTGAGTATATTCCTACTGCTTTTTCTCCAATAGTCAGCTTTGAACCTGTTCCAAAATTAACATTCGCATTTCCATCTGAATAAAATCCTATTGTCGTTCCATTTAAAGCAGGTGTTGGAGATGATACTGAATCTGATAATATAACTGGTGCATTTACATTTACTGTTCCTGTAGAATCCTTCACATAAAATCCTATAGCATTTGACCCTACCTTCATTGTTGAACCTGTCTTATGATCAAAAATATATTTTCCTTGAGCATATACACCTATATTTCCTGTACCATTTAAATTACTGTTAGCTGCTCCTGTCGAATCAACAGAATCAGCAACATTTACAAGTATTTTCCCTTCATTAATAAAATGAAATGGATTTCCAGCATTGTTTGTATCACCATTTATTACAATTCCTTTACCTTCTGATGTATTATCAGAAATAACCTGAATTATATTTGTATTAGTAAATACATCTTTTTCTCCGTAAACTCCTATAGCTTTCTTTGCTAATCCTTCTACACTTATTGTTCCTTTATTTTCAGAATTTCCTCCCTTTAGCATAGCAAAACCTATGCTTTCTTCTCCAGTAACAAAAATCTTTCCTGCATTAATCCCTATACCATGTTTTTCTTTATCAAATCCTTGTTTTAAACGATCTACATGTGTAGCATCAAATACTGAATAATAGGCAGAATTATTTACTACAAAACCATAGTTCTTTTTTCCACCTACATTTATTTTAGAAGTTGAATTTGCAGTTATATCTCCTGAACGTTTAAGTTTACGTGCTTGAATAGTATAACCTGTCTGTTTTGGAGTTTGAGTTTCATCCCATAAATATCCATTATTTAATGTATCTTCTCTGTCTCCAACCAGTGCTCCTATACTATTTTCAGCTTTATCCCCTAAATTAATATTTCCATTTAATTCGATAGTTTTTGTACCTACAATATCCTCCGTACCTAGATTTCCCATACTGTCTGTTTCACCTTTAAGTACTGGTCTAGTTGGTACACCTGCAAAGACACCTATTGCCTCTTCGACTTTATTTATATCATTTCCCACAACATTAGAAATATTATTTTCTTGTACATTCATTGAAGCAAGACCTATATTTATATCACCAGCAACTTTTACTTCCTGTATTTCCTGAAGCAATCCTATTCCTACACTTTTATCACCTGAAATATTAATTTCTGCACCATTTCTATTGTACATTCCACTCACATTTGCATCATTAGTACCTTTTATAGCAGAACGTCCTAATTCACCTCCAGGCAGTACTCTGACTCCTCCATATATTCTTTCCGATAGAAGATTTTCATAAAGCAATGGATTTTCATCAAAAAACTTCTGAGGAACTCCTTTGTTAAAAATAGTAAGCATTCCAAAACTTCCTATTCCTTCTATATTCAATTTTTTTTCATTGTCTGCTTTCATTAAAATTCTAGCTCTAGTTTTTGTTGGGTCAGCTGAATGTATGTGCAATGGAGCTCTCTGCCATGCATTAGTCCCTCCAGGTGTCCAGTTATGAGGGTCTTCCGGTTTTAATTGAAATCCTGCACTTTCCTTAGCTTCTAAAGTTATTACATTTTTATTAATCATATGAGTCATTGTAGTATTATTAGAAGCATCAGCATTGTTAAATCCAAACGCAATATGATTTGCATTTGGATTATTATTTCCATCTTCTTTATGCCCTTTTATTGTTCCTGTATTGATAACTTTCAGTATTGACGGAGCAGCCGCTGTTCCATTATGTGTTCCTTGTAAATCAATTCCTACATTTTTATTTTTCTTCAAATTTATAGTTCCGCTAAAATTAACAGTTCCTCCTGGATTAGCTTCATCTATTACCAGAGCTCTATTGTCATCAGCATTTACATTAAATGTAGCAGAAACTGGTACATTACCACTGACACTATTTAAAGTAACGTAATCTCTATTTTTTAGTTCTGTTACATTTATTGTATTACCCCAGTTCGACTGCCATGTTGTATTTTTTTTCTTAGCATCTCCAGCTGGAGATATTGTAAACTCAACTGGTGTTGGTTGAGGTGGGTTAACTACTGGAGCTACAACCACAGGTGGTGAAGATATTATCAGAGGATTTAATGTAGGGGCTTCTACACTTACACTAACACTAGGTTGTATAGGAGTTACATTCACACTCACCTCTGGTATTGTAATAACAGGTGCTGTAAGCGGTGTATTTACCTTTGGATCAACAACTGGTGCTCCCACTGGTTCAACAGTTGGCTCAGCTACGCTTAGTGAAACAGCTTCCTTTTTTACTTCCTTTGGAGAAATTCTTGCAAGTATTTCAACTTCATTAAGAGGTTCCTGAATTTTTCTTAATTCTACAAGTCCCCATCTAACTTCTCCATTTACTGAAGAACCCTTACTAGTATCAAAATTCATTTCTGAATAAGCATTTCCAGTTGCATTTCTCCATGAAACCTGAGAATCATTTCCCGGAGTTATTGGAAGACCCATAACTCCCATTGAATCCAATGTAGCCAATGCATTTTTCATTTTCCAGTTATTTCTGAAATACAGTCCGTTGTATGTGTATCTTTCCTCTTTATCTCCGTAACCATCTCCTGAAATAATGTCTGCATTGGAAAAAAAGTTCATTCCAAATTGCCATGAACTCCAAGGTGATTTTATAACCTGGTCTCCCTGTTCTGTTAATTGAATTAACTCTAAATTTGCACCTCTGATGTACATCTTGTTTCTATTTCTCATTTTTTTCAGCATAGCTTGAGTTTCATCAACAGTATTTTTTAGATTTTCATCTTTATTTTTCTTATTAGGCTCTGCTTTTACCGTATTTGATAAAAGTACTCCTGTTGTTACTCCCATTGCTCCTGCAACAAACATAAGATTTCTCGAATATTTTACTGCTTTGGAACTTCTCATTATTGATTTTGATTTCTTTTCTGGATTTTTAATTTCATCACTCATCTTATTACTCCTCTACTATTATTTTTTATTATAGTAGTAAATCCTGTATTTCATATGCTAAAAAATTTCTAAAATAGAACTGATGCTTTTGGAACAGGCACAACTATAATGGATTTAAGTTATGTTATTTTCACA
>ERZ773203.939-NODE-939-length-15389-cov-3.234381_pt1 | contig 15389 bp, 10 predicted proteins | sample MGYA00580529_ERZ773203 | MGnify/ENA primary metagenome ERZ773203 (study PRJEB29015, sample SAMEA2738176) | human oral metagenome | biome: human oral; feature: human-associated habitat; material: saliva | place: China | collected 2177 ... | reverse complement strand
TTTCGGGCAACGCTTACGCTCCATTAATGCTTTGGTTTCAGACGTTTCATCTAACACATTTAATAATTCGGCTTCCGGAATCAAGTTAATGGTGGTTTTGCAACGTTCCTTTGGCGGTAAGGCATATCCGGTACAACCTAAAAACACACCGGTACTGGCGGTTCGAATTGCCATATTACGGCCACAAGTCGGGCAAACAATATCTGTTTCGACCAAATTATTCGGGCGCATTCCGCCTTCTAATTCATCTAATTCTGCCTTGGTCAACTGCGTAGAAAAATCTTTGAAGAATTGATTTAATTCCGTTTTCCAGTCTTTTGTACCGGAAGCAATTTGGTCTATGGTGTCAAAAGCGAGAATAAACCACCTATACTGGAGCAGGCGCGCCTTAAGAGAGAATATGTAATCCCTGAGAATACTTATTTTCAGTTTTATCTTACAGGTAGAGATCCAGAGGGGGACGCACTAACCTATATGGCGCATCCTGCTGACAGACGTTTTCATTCATCACGCTCCAATGCACAGTTCCTTACTTATAAGGGAACTGCTACGCCTCATATCCGTTTTCAAGAGGAATGGGTAGAAGCTGAACATAATACTTTTGCTCCTGCCAAGGGAACTATTTCCTATCGTCCAGGAACTTTTACTTTTTGGATAGGAGTTGCCGATCACAATCCTGCGAATCCTTATCATGTCCCTAAGTATGATGTAGTAGAAACAAAAGTAAAAATCAAGAAGGGGAAACCATTTGAGATACAAAATTTTGATAATGGTTCTTATACACACAATAGAACCTATCGTGCAGGTGAACGTCTTACGCTTCATTGGCAGGTAGATGAACAGATTTTTTCTCCAGAGAGCAAGGTGCGTATTCTTCTTTCTGACGATTCAGGAAAGAGCTATAAGTATGTACTGGTAGAAGAAGCTCCTAATAATGGGCATTGTGAGGTAACCCTTCCCAATGTAGCCATAGGTACTACTCGTGGTCATTTTGGCAAGCTCAAGGGGAAGGGGATTATCAAGGTTGAGGTTATTGATGGCTTGGCCTATGCACTTACTACACGTTCTCCCTATAAACAGGGTGGCTTTATGATAGAGAAAGATCAGCAGGCTCCAGAGCCTTTGCAGTTTGTTCCAGCTTCTCTTCCACAGGATATTTCAGTAAAGGAAGAGGTTGCTATACCTCCTGCGGAATTGCCCACTGCGGTGGGAGGGTGTTCTACCCCTCAAGTAAGCTATCAAGATCGCCGCAATGAGGTATCCTATGCTCCTGATGTGGCTATAGAACGTATTTTTACCGCTAAGGATAGTTGCGGGCATACAATAGAGCATATTCAGCTCATACGAATAGGGGAGAACAAGATAGGGTTTCCTACCTCTACTCCTCAAGAGCCTACTCCTAATAAGGAACCCTTGACTTTTGTTGCAACAACGCTTCCTCCACAATATGTGACTATAAGCTGCAAAGAAGCTCTTCCGCCACCAGCTTCTATAGAGACTCAAGGAGGTTGTGATAAGATAACTTTTTCTCTTTCTGAGCAGATGATACAAAAGCATTGCCCAGAGTTATATACCTTAAAGCGTACTTATACCTTTGTAGATCAGTGTCAGAATAGGCTCACCTTTGAACAATATATCACTAAGAAAGATGCTCTTCCTCCTGTTTTTGTCGGAGGACTGCCACAGGACAAAACAATAGAACAAGGTGCTGCTATTCCTCAGGGGGAAGTCCTTACAGCTCAGGATGATTGCAAAGGAACCTTTCAGGTGATGCCTACACAACAGAAGAGTGAACAAAAAATAGTCTATCAGTGGGTTGCTCAGGACGATTGTGGGAATCAGGTGACACATACTCAGACAATTACTCTTCTTCCCAAAAAAGAAGAACCTATACCTGCTCCCAAGCCAAAGCCAGCACCTGAACCAAAGCCAGCACCTGAACCAAAGCCAACGCCTATTCCTAAGCCAGACCCAAAACCAGCACCTGATCCTAAGCCAGTTCCCAAGCCTGATCCAACACTTGTACCTAAGCCAAAACCAGCACCTGATTCTATAGAAGAAACGAGGGAGATTGCCATATATAACGCTGTTTCTACTCAGGACAATTCACAGAACTATTTTAAGGTAGAGGGGTATGATATACCTACGCCTATGGAGGTAATGATTTTTAATGAAATGGGGTTAAAAGTATATGAAAGTAATCATTATCAAGAAAATGGAGAGGTGTTCCGAGGCTATGCGAATGTAAGTGGAGTAGTAGGGAAGGGACAAAGATTGCCTCAAGGGACTTATTTCTATATACTTACTTGTTCACATAGAGGACAAAAGGAAGTGAAAAAAGGATTTCTCTATGTGAAATAAGTGTCCTAACATGGATATTTTAAAATACGAAGAATGATAAAATAAATAAGGGAGTTGTACAACTCCCTTATTTCTACTATTTTATTTCAACAAACTAAAACTGCGCTTGACAAACTCAGTTAGGGCTTCTCCTTTGAGTAATCCTTGGGAGAGACGAGCTAGGTCGAAGGATTGACTAATCAGTGCCTTGCGAGCAGCCTCATCCGATGTGGAGAGGATTTGACTGGCTAAGGGACTGTTGGTATTTACGACCAAGTTGTACATCTCAGGGAAGCCACCAAAGCCCATGCCTCCCCCTACAGCTTGCATTTCTTTCATACGGCGGATGAATTCCGGCTGAGTGATGAGGAAAGGGGTTACTTCGCTATCCAAGGCCTCAGGTTGTACTGTATAGGCAGTATTCTCTATGGCAGTGGTTACAAAGTCCTTGAGCTTTTCGGTTTCCTCCTCAGAAAGTTTGGAGATTTGAGTATCTTCTTTCTTGACAAGGTTCTCTATGGAGTCTGCATCTACACGGGCGAAAGATATTTTCTCTTGAGTAGTCTCCAATTTCTGAATCAGGTGAGATACCAGTGGTGAGTCCAAGAGGAGTACCTCATAACCTTTAGCCTCTGCTTCAGCGATGTAGCTGTGTTGGGCTTCTTTGTTGTTGGCATAGAGGATGATAGTTTGCTCGTCCTTATTGGTTTGTAAGGGTTTTATCTTTTCTAAAAGCTCTTCAAAGGTATAGTATTTGTCATTTACAGTAGGGTATAGAGCAAATTTCTGAGCTTTCTCGAAGAACTTTTCTTCGGAGAGCATCCCATATTCTATTACTATTTTGATATCGTTCCATTTTTTCTCAAAATCCTCGCGGTTTTCTTTGAAAAGAGATTGTAGCTTGTCAGCTACCTTACGAGTTACATAGCTAGAAATCTTTTTTACATTACCATCGGCTTGTAGGTACGAACGAGAGACATTCAAGGGAATATCTGGAGAGTCGATTACCCCACGCAAAAGAGTAAGGAACTCAGGGACAATACCCTCTACATTGTCAGTTACAAAAACTTGATTTTGGTAGAGTTGGATTCTATCTTTCTGCAATTGCATGTCGTTGCTTAGCTTTGGGAAATAGAGTATCCCTGTCAGATGGAAAGGATAATCCACATTCAGGTGAATGCTGAACATAGGATCCTCATACTGCGAGGGGTATAGTTCATGATAGAAAGCCTTGTAGTCTTCGTCGGTAAGGTCAGAAGGTTGTTTTGTCCAAGCAGGGGTAGGGTTATTAATAATATTATCTACCTCTTTATACTCTGTTTTGTAATCTTCGGGAGCGTTTTCAGGACGAGGGAGTGCCTCCTTGCGCATGCCTAATTTGATAGGAATAGGCATGAACTTGTTATATTTCACTAAGAGTTCACGGATCTTACTTTCTTCTAAGAACTCAGTGGAGTCTTCGGCAATGTGAAGGATAATTTCAGTTCCATGTCCTTCTTTTTCGATAGGTTCTATACTATAGGCAGGGGAGCCATCACACTCCCAGCGTACTGCTTGTGCTCCTTCTTGGTAAGAACGGGTCAAGATTTCCACCTTATCGGCTACCATGAAAGCCGAATAGAAGCCCAGACCAAAGTGCCCGATGATACCGGTGTCTTTGGCGGAATCCTTATATTTGTTTAGGAACTCTTCAGCTCCAGAGAAGGCGATTTGGTTGATGTATTTCTCCACTTCTTCCTCAGTCATTCCGATACCTTGGTCTAAGATATGGATTTTCTTACCTTCCTTATCGACCTTGACTTCGATAATTGGATTGCCATAAGGTACTTTAGCTTCGCCAATTTGGCAAAGGTGCTTGAGCTTAAGGGTGGCATCAGTTGCATTGGAGATTAGTTCACGAAGAAAAATCTCATGATCGCTATATAAGAATTTTTTAATGAGTGGAAAGATATTTTCCACAGAAACGTTTATTTGTCCTTTCATTTGTATTCGAATTTTGCCTATTCTTTAGCAAAGATAATACCATACTTGTAAGGCTGACAAAATGACAGATGTAGCTTGTGGGCAATGTATTGATTCTTTTTGTCTCCATTTTTCTATTTTAAAATGAATGTTGAGAGGGTGAAATTTTTTGAGAAATCAATACTATTTTTAGAATATTTTTTATTACCTTTGTCTTTTGTTAAGAAATAATTCTCGTGAGAAATTCTCTTTTGTGTATCTTTTTGTTATTCTTAGGGTTAGCAAAGGTAATTGCTCAACCGACCATCTCCAATACGCAAACTCTTAGGGTGTATCGCTTGGCTATTTACGTCACCCACAATGCTTATAAGAGCGCTACTTTTGCTCAGGATACCGAGAAGGTAAAGGTTTTTTGGCAAAAAACAGAGGATTTTCTTAATGAATTATATATGCGAGATATAGGGGTGCGTTTTCAGGTACTCAGGGATGAGCGATTAATTATTACGAATCCCAAGGAGGAAGTCTTTACCCAAAGACACAATGCAAGTTATGTCATAGGCCTTTCGACCGAAGCTATCAACAAGAGGATAGGGAGTGATAGCTATGATGTAGGAATTTGTATCTCTTATACAAGTTCCAAAGGAATACGAGGACTTGCCCATATCCGAGGTGTGTATCAAGACCAATATAAAGGGGCAGCAGTTGCTTTTCCTACCAAAGAAGTTATTGCTCATGAGATAGGTCACCTTTTTGGGGGAAGGCATACCTTTAGTGGGAAAAAATTTGACTATGCTAGTGAGAAAACCGAATATGACAATGGGCAATCGGTCATGAGTACAGGTAGTCCTAGAGACTTTTTTTCCCTCTCCAGTATCCAACTGATTCGTGAGCATCTGGTAGCAGCGGCTCCTGTAGGAGGAATTCCTTTGGGTACTCAGCCTCCTCATATAGATAAGACAAAAATAAAAAAGCAATACCTTTTGCCCAAGGATACCTATTTCCAGTTTGCTATTTCTGCCACAGACCCTGATAGTTCAACCCTTACTTATATGGCACAGCAGCGTGATGTGCGCTTGGGCGAAGATCCTTCTATCGCACAGTACGTCATTCCTCAGCGTAGCCATAGCCCTTTGGTAGTGTTCAAGAGAGAGTATAGCAAACAATCGGGAGCAGAGGTGTCTAATAGTTGGATTAATGAGCAGAAAACAGGAACCTTTACTTTCTGGCTTGGAGTGAATGATGCCTTGGAGACTCCTACTGTGGATCATATTGTACAATATGATTTGGCAGAAACCCAAGTGGAAGTGCGTGATGGGATTCCCTTTAAAATCACTACTTCTACAGCTGGAAAGACCTATAGAGGAGGGCAGAGGCTTGCCCTTACATGGGCGGTGGATCCTGAGCTATTTAGGGATACCAAGGTGCGCATTCGCCTCTCTGAGGATCATGGGCAAACCTTTCCCTATACCTTAGCTGAAGGTGTGGACAATACGGGGAGTTATGAGCTTGTCTTGCCCAACTTGTCTATAGGAAAGAAAAACTATGGAAATACAGCTCTCAAGGTGGGGGCAGGGGTGATTAAGATAGAAGTGATGGAAGGAATTGCCTTTGCCGTAACTGATGAAGATCCTAAGAGAGATGGAGGTTTTATTATAGAAAAAGGCACAACACTTCCCTTAGCTTTTATAGGGATTCTCCCACAAGATATGACAATAGAAGAGGGGCAAGCTATTGTAGAGCAGGCGCATCTTAGTGCGGTAAGTTCTTGTAGTAATCCTATAGTAACCCCTTCTGTAACAGAAGAAAAGAAAGAGGGAAAACTAGTAAAGCGCATCTATCAATGGATAGCTACTGATGATTGCGGGGGTAGAATTGCTCATACCCAACTAATTACTATTAATCCTAAAAAAGAAATACCTACTCCGGAACCTAAGCCGGCCCCTACTCTGGAGCCTAAGCCAACTCCTACTCCGGAACCTAAGCCGGCCCCTACTCCAGAACCTAAGCCGGCCCCTACTCCGGAACCTAAGCCGGCCCCTACTCCGGAGCCTAAGCCGGCCCCTACTCCGGAGCCTAAGCCGGCCCCTACTCCAGAGCCTAAGCCAGCTCCTACTCCAGAGCCTAAGCCAGCTCCTACTCCGGAACCTAAGCCAGCTCCTACTCCGGAACCTAAGCCAGCTCCTACTCCGGAACCCGCTCCAAAACCAGTGCCTACTCCCATACCAGAGCTAAAGCAAAAAGAAGTAGTTGTGTATAATGGAGTTTCCTCTGTAGAAGATTCTCAAAACTATTTTAAAGTAGAAAATACCGATCCTGATGCTCCCATAGAAGTGCTTATCTTCAATGAAATGGGAATAAAAGTATATGAGAGTTCTCATTATCAAGAAAAAGGAGCTCTTTTCCGCGGTTATGCCAATGTGAGTGGCGTAGTAGGCAAGGGGCAACGCCTGCCTTCGGGAACTTATTTCTATATCTTACACTATTATTATCAGGGAGTACCTTATACAAAGAAAGGATATTTGTATCTTAGATAATTTTTACTGGTAGGTAGATAGGAAGTAATCGTTGATTATTATTTTATTAGAAATGAAAAAAATATATTATTTGTTTTCTGTGGCATTTGCATGGTTTAGTACCTCCATGCTCTATGCTCAAGAGAAAACAGCAGATGTCTTAACGCGTTTTTCATCAGAAGCGCCAGTTCATTGGGCAATCTCTACTAATGAGGGACGTCTTGATCTGGAGTGGCGTCCTCGACAAAATTCGCTTTCTCAAGAAGGTTATCGCAGCTTTGTAGCCTACCATGAGGGAGTGTTTTCAGGAAGTATCTCTTTGTCTTCCAATAGCTTTTCGGGAGAAATATGGCATGAAGGACATACCTATTTTCTCACAGATGAGAAGGGGCTGCTTAGGGTTAGCCCCTCCCGAGGAGCTACTTCCTGTGCTACTTGCCAAGAAGGGGATTGTGATATACGCCCCTCTTCACAAGTTCTTAGCCGAGGAACAATTCTTGCAGAGGAATCTCTACCCTCCGAGGACAAACGAGTGCTGTATAATGTGCATGTAATGAGGACTTTCCGCTTGGCTATGCTGATAGATTATAGCTTTTACAAAGGGCATTGTCAGGGGCGTATGGAACTAGCCAAGGCCTTTATGGTGGATGTACAAACCAAACTCAATGAAGTATGCGGACGGGAGTTGGGCTACCAATTTGAATTAGTAGATGATCCACGCCTCATCCGAGATACTAAGGAAAAAGAGGTCTATCCCGATAAGCCATTGGTGCGTACCGTTGTAAATACGGCTACAGATGCGTTTAATAAGCTCATAGGGGAGGAGAATTACGATGCAGGTATTGTCTTTTCTGTATATAAGGACAATCGTGGATTGGCGCATCTGGGAGAGATTACAGGTAAGCTCAAGGGAGGCTGTGTGGCTAATGAGGAGTTCTATATTATTCTGCATGAGCTTGGGCACCTATTGGGTTCTGCCCATACCTTTACCATAGGAGGTGCGACAGCTTCTTCTTTTACCGAACCAGATAGGGGCAACTCTATCATGAGTTATATCAATGACCCTTATGGTACTTATTTTTCCTTGCCTTCTATCTATACTATCCATAATCGTACCAATCTGCATGATGCCTATTATGCCGATAAGGCACGTACCCAGCTCGTGGGGCTTCCTCAGCCCAATATACCTTATGGGGAACCCTCTGATAACAAGGCACCGATGATAGACCGTAGCAAGCTCAAAAAAAGCTATACCTTACCTCCTAATACCTATTTCCAATTTACCATAGAAGCAAGAGATCCCGATGGAGACCCCTTACTCTATATGGCTCATCAGGCTGATTTTAAAGTGTTTGGTAAGGCGCGTTTTCCTTCCGACCGTCCTACTACGAATAATAAAATTGCTTTCTATCGTCCGTATACTAAGGATAATAACACGAATGAATGGAAAGAAGTTCCTTACAAATTCACAGGGGAATACGAAACAGGGGATTTTACTTTTTGGTTAGGTGTCTGTGACGGTTCTGTAGGGGCTTATAAGGAGGGCAAGCCTCATACGCCTCTCTATGATGTGTATCAGACCAAAGTACAAATAAAAGATGGAACGCCTTTTAGGATAACAAGTATTATAGGAGAAAGTAGATCAGGTAGATATAAGCGAGGAGAGAATGTTACCCTACACTGGAATGTGGATAAGAAGCTATTTGCTCCCGATAGCAAGGTACGTATTCTTTTCTCGGATAACTATGGAAAGACCTATGACTATGTCTTGGCAGAAGGAGTACCTAATAGTGGAAAGGCAACAGTTACTTTTCCTCAAGCAAAAAAATGGAAAGGCTATGCTGGTTATGTGGAGGGCACCTTCAAGATAGAAGTACTGGATCATATAGCTTATGCAGTCTATCCGGATAAGCCTTATATGCTGGATATGTTGAGTTCGAGTATTATCTTCCATAATTTGCCAAAGCCTGTCATTACCGTAAAAAGAACAGAAATACCTCAAAGAGCAGAGGTTACTGCCCAATCTGATCATGGTGAATGTAGAAACAAAAAAGCAGAGGTTTCTTTTTCAGAGGAATCACATCCTGACTATATACTGCGCCGTTGGGTAGCTACCGATAAATGTAAAAACAAAGCTACTTTTGTTCAATATATCTATTTTGAGAAAGAAGCTCCTACCAAGACCCTACATTTTGTAGGAGATCTTCCCCAAGATATACATGTACAATGTCGAGGAGAGATTCCTCCTAAAGCCACGTTGCAGGCAGAAGGAAGCGATTCGGTTGAGATAGAATATGAGGAAGAAATGACCGAAGGTGATAAAGAAGCCTACAAGCTCACCCGAGTATGGACTGCCTATGCGGCTGATGCCCCCGCTATCCGCCATGTTCAACAAATTTTCTTAAAAGACACTCAGCGTCCCGAATTTTCATCCTATCCGCCCAATATGACCGTAAAGAGTGAAAGTGAAATCCCTTTTAGGCCTACCCTTACCGCTACAGATAATTGTGATGGGAAAGTAGAGGTCGCTACTAGCACAACATCTATTTATGATGAACATGGTAAAAAAATAGGTGAACGCAATACTTGGTTTGCAGAGGATAATGCTCATAATGAAAATCGTTACGAACAGCTTATCACCATAGACCCACAAAAGGGCAATACACCACAACCACTATCTTTTGTAGCACATACACTACCTCAGGCTGTTATTGTAGATTGTAGAGGAAAAGTACCCTCAGCGCAACTCCCTTTGACTTCAGGAGGCTGTAGTACTCCCCAAGTGACGTATCAGGATAGGATAAAAGTACAACATGCTCCTAATGACTACGAGATAGAGCGAACCTATAAAGCTCAAGATAATTGTGGAGAGGTGACTCACTTACAACTTATTACGGTAAAAGATGACAAAGCTCCTGTATGGGTAGGACAATTGCCACAATCCAAGGAGATCTTACAAGGAGATCCTATACCACAAGGAGCTCCCCTTACAGCACAAGACAATTGTGAGGGTGTTCTTACAGTTACTCCTACTAAGGAAGAAACTTCTGATCGTATTACCTATCAATGGGTTGTGAGTGATAGCAATGGTAATAAAGCCACTCATACACAGGTTATTACTATAAAGCTTAAAAAGGATACACCAGCTCCTACTCCAGAGCCTAAGCCAGCTCCTACTCCAGAGCCTAAGCCAGCTCCTACTCCGGAACCTAAGCCAGCTCCTACTCCGGAACCTAAGCCAGCTCCTACTCCGGAACCCGCTCCAAAACCAGTGCCTACTCCCATACCAGAGCTAAAGCAAAAAGAAGTAGTTGTGTATAATGGAGTTTCCTCTGTAGAAGATTCTCAAAACTATTTTAAAGTAGAAAATACCGATCCTGATGCTCCCATAGAAGTGCTTATCTTCAATGAAATGGGAATAAAAGTATATGAGAGTTCTCATTATCAAGAAAAAGGAGCTCTTTTCCGCGGTTATGCCAATGTGAGTGGCGTAGTAGGCAAGGGGCAACGCCTGCCTTCGGGAACTTATTTCTATATCTTACACTATTATTATCAGGGAGTACCTTATACAAAGAAAGGATATTTGTATCTTAGATAATTTTTACTGGTAGGTAGATAGGAAGTAATCGTTGATTATTATTTTATTAGAAATGAAAAAAATATATTATTTGTTTTCTGTGGCATTTGCATGGTTTAGTACCTCCATGCTCTATGCTCAAGAGAAAACAGCAGATGTCTTAACGCGTTTTTCATCAGAAGCGCCAGTTCATTGGGCAATCTCTACTAATGAGGGACGTCTTGATCTGGAGTGGCGTCCTCGACAAAATTCGCTTTCTCAAGAAGGTTATCGCAGCTTTGTAGCCTACCATGAGGGAGTGTTTTCAGGAAGTATCTCTTTGTCTTCCAATAGCTTTTCGGGAGAAATATGCTAAGCCAAAAGGTTTTGTTCTACGTTCAACAATCCAAGGACTTTATGTTGAGCAGGCTAATGCGGATACGAATTTGCAGGCGGGCGATCAAATTGTGAAACTGGATGGACAGCATCTAGAAGAATTTTATAGGATGCACCGAGCGTATTTTACCAGTTCAACACCCGAGCGAAACTACCGTGAGTGGAGCGAATTGATTTCAAAAGCTAGGCAAGTGACTGTTTTTCGAGCAGGAGCAGAGCAAATCCTTTCAGTTGAGCCTAGCCAGAATCCTACAGAGAGCCGATTTGAATGGAAAGAGTTAGAAAAGGGTGTTATTTATCTCCGTTTGGATGACTTTAGGAACGAGAAAGCCATCAACAAACTCTATCAGGAAGCACAAGATACTATCAAGAGGGCTGCTTGTCTGGTGATTGATGTCCGTCAAAATACTGGCGGGATGGACTCGCTGTATTTTCCCCTGCTCCACTATGCTCTTTCTGAGGGGCAAGTCTATTCTGACTTGGACTGGACTGATGAAGGGATGGAAATTCTCTACACAGAGCGGAATGTCGACCTGCGTTTGAAAGATCTTGAAGCCTACGTGCAGCAGGAAGGGATTAAGCAGGAGACGAAGGATTTGTTGGAGATAATCATGCAAGACCTGCAGGCCAATCGGGGCAAAGGCTATGTCAAATTTGGAGGCGAGGACAGGGAAATGTTTCCTAATGTGAAAGGAGGAAGCCATCCTGAGAAGATTTTTGTCCTGGCAGATGTCTACTGTGCTTCGTCGGGAGACAATTTTGTCCAGATGATGAAATGGTTTCCTAAGGTGACGGTTCTGGGGCGCCCGACTCTTGGAATACTAGATTATTCCAACTGCTGTCAGGTAGATTATGGTGATTATAGTTTGAACTTTCCAACTTCACGCGCTCTAGCACTTGATAAGGGACAGGGGATGACAGACAAAGGGATTGAACCAGACATCCTTATTCCTTGGACAGTGGAGCATCTGGAGCGGGATGTGGATTTGGAGCGCTGTTTAGCGATGATTCATGACTTTTAGATATCAAAAACGACCTTTTGTTTGGAGGTCGTTTCATGTTTATTCGTCAATTTTGATGGACATTTTCTCTGTATCCACGGTCACTTGAGCACCGATGGTAATGGTAAAGAGCGGCTGAGTATGGGCAAAGTCCAAGTCATAGAGGACGGGAATAGTCTTGAGAATTGGATGTTTGTCCAAGATATAAAGGAGCAACTCCTCTGTCATCTGGCATTCTTTTGGAAAGCGGCCGACGAGAAGGGCCTGTGGGTTAGGATAGGCCTGAAGGAGGGCGGCAAGATTGCGGTCAAACTCCACATAATCATCTTCCTCGGCCTCTTCAACAAAGAGGACATAGTTTTCATCTGTCGGGGCATAGGGTGTCCCGCGCAGAAGTGAGAAGGTAGAGAGATTACCGCCGATAACAGTGGCTTGGGCTTGTCCGTGATGATAGACTTTCCACTCCGTTTCATGGAAGGTCAGTGGCGCATCGGGCAGATACCAAGCATTGTCGCCCCATTTCTCACTAGGAGTCAATTCATAAGAAGTATGGCTGACGGCCTTGAGCCAGCTCTCGGTCTGATAGTCCTGCAGGGCATCCATTTTAAAGCTGGAGTAGGACGGTCCCATGTAGGTTTTCATGCCGGTCTTACTATAGATAGCGTTGAGCAAGGCTGTTGTGTCTGAGTAGCCGCAGAAAATCTTAGGATTTCTAGCAATCAACTCAAAGTCCAGATAGGGCAGGAGCTCATTGCAGTTAAAACCTCCGATGGTGGCCAGAATAGCATCAACGGAGTCATCTGAGAAGGCAGTATGAATGTCTGCCACCCGGCTTTCGATGGAGGCAGAGCCTAGTATATCATTTTCCAGATAATGCTCCGAAAAAGACACGATAAATCCTAGCTTTTCCAAGCGCTCCTTGGCGGCTAGATTGGCCTCAAAGCCACCAATGTGTTCGATTGACGACGAGGGGCTGACGACTCGAATGTGCATGCCAGATGTGAGTTTTTCCATAGAAACCTCCTTGTGATAGTTTTTTATAGGGTATCATAACATAAAGGCTATAGGAAGTAAAGGTAGGATTAGAGAATTTTTAGCAAGTCCGATAAGGAATTTATAGTAAAATCAGGTTCTTCTGACGGTGATTGGATTGGACTATATGCACTAAATCCTTGTTTTATCCAAATAGTTTTCATGCCTAATGCCTTAGCTGGCACAATATCATTATCAAGTCTGTCACCAATCATAATAGCAGATGAAGCAGAACATGAAGCTTGCTGAAGGGCTAGTTGAAAAATCTTAGAACTAGGTTTGGAAAATCCACAGTCAGCTGATGAGATAATCAGATCAATCCATTGTCTGATAGCAAACTTTTCTAATCGCTCCTCTAAGCCGGGTAGTTGATTAGCGATAATACCTATTTTATAGCGATTATGTAGTATTTCTAAGACCGTTTTTGTATCTGGGTAAAGTGTTTCTAGTTCAGAGTTCCATTTCGGACGTTCTAGGCCAAACTCTTGTAATGCTATTAAATCTCCCTTTTCCCCCTCTTTAAATGAGAGTAGCATCCGCTGATAAAATGCATCATGAGTGATATTTGTTCCTGCAATCGCTTGTTCAATCCTATCTTGATAAGCTTTCTCTTCATTGATTAAAGTAGAACCAATATCAAAAAATATCCATTTATAATTTGTCATTCGAAACCCCTCTCTATCTAATTTTACCATTTTGACCATAAAAAACGGAACCAATCAGGCTCCGTTCTATTTTTAATGATTAATCTCAATGCTGCCGGTGCTGGTGCGGGCGGTCAGCTTGGCTTGAGCTTGTTCATTGGTATGAATGAGCCGATCACCTATGAAGTTATCTTGATCGTGGCTGGTCTGCATGTCCTTGGGAACTTCAATGTCACCTAGATCTGTTTGCAGGTCCAGTGAGATGGCTTTGTAGGTCTCTTCGGTGAGATGGAGAGCGATGGAGCCATTGTCGCTGGACATGTTGATATTGCCCTTGAGGGTTAATTTATCGCTATGAATACTCCCGTTGGCGAGACTGATTTGAGTATCGGTCAGGCTGGTTTGGACTAGCTCGATGCTGCCGTTAGCACTTTCAATGCTGCCGGTCTGAATCTGGCTCTGACTGAGTTCGATAGAGCCATTGCTGAGATCGGCTTTTAATTTTTTGATTGTCAGGTCATTGATTGATAGGCTACCGTTAGCCAAACTGGCCTTGACCTGCTCCAAGTTCCTTCCCTTAGGTAGGCTTAGAGTGATTTGTTGAGTCCTTTCCAAATCTCCATTTATCAAGCCTAGTAAAGAGCGCAGACCGCTGTTAATGTTGATAAAAGATCTTGCTTCCTGAATGTATAAAATTCCGTTTTCAGCCTTGGTACTGATTTTTTCAGATATCTTGCCGTCTCCTTGATAATAGGTCAAGTGAACCTTATCATCGGGTGATTCTTCAATCACAACCGAGCGATTGTTGAGCTCCAGATCTAGGGAATGGATATTATCATAGGTTTCTTCTTGCTTGGCCATCTTAGCGCTGGAAACGGAGCTTCTCACCAGATCCTGCAGACCACCACTTGCTAGCCCTGCCAGTATGAGGCCTAGACCCAGCAGACAGACAACAATCGCAATGCTGAACACGGTTTTTCTTACTTTAAACATGACGGTCTCCTTTCCGTGCCAAGGCTTGGGCGAGTTTGACAAAACTCAGTTTGATAAAGCGAAGGATAGGACCAATGCTGAGATAGAAGAGTCCAGCCAAGCCTAAGGCTAAGAGGCTCATTCCCAAACTGAGGGCAAAAGCAGGAATAGAAGTGCCCATGCCGAGAGTCAGACTGTCCCAAATCAGACTCGCCCCTATGGCAAACATAGCAAAAGCAAAGACGGCCATAACAAAAGCAAAGACACTGATGAGGAGGAAGAAAGTAAAGACTAAGGTCAAAGCCAAAATCAGGAGGGGAATTGCCAGCGGTGCTGCCAAGATGGACAGAATGGCAATCTGGACGATCTGCTTGCTATTCTTGACAGAGCCAGCTTCTTGACTGTCTTCTTCTATTTTCTTGTCCAGAAGATTGATGATAATCTCGTGAGCGGCTTCTTTGGGGCTGCCCAGCTCAGCCATAGCCGCTGCCTCGCCCTCTGGACCGACTTCGTCAAAGTACTCGGTGAAGTAGTCCATGGCTTCTTGATAGTCTTTTGCTGGCAACTTTTTTAAATATTTTTCTAGCTGGGCTAGATATTCAGTTCTTGTCATGGCGAACACTCCCTTCGATAATGCCCTTAATCATGCTGGTATAAAGGTCCCATTCATTTTTGAGGCTGACCAGTTGTTTCTGACCTGTTGGGGTCAGAGAGTAATATTTTCGTTTTCGACCTTGATATTCCTGAGAGTAAGTCGCTAAATACTGACTCTTTTCCAATTTTTTCAGGATAGGATAAAGCGTGGACTCCTTAATATCAGCAATGAGCTTGATGGTCTGGCTAATCTCATAGCCGTAGGAATCTTCTTTATCTAAAATCGCTAAAATCAGAAATTCTATCAGGGTAGAAGATGTAGGGAAATACATGCACTACCTCCTATATATAAAAATATTATATATAAACTTTCTACATA
>ERZ773203.938-NODE-938-length-15399-cov-3.851082_pt1 | contig 15399 bp, 14 predicted proteins | sample MGYA00580529_ERZ773203 | MGnify/ENA primary metagenome ERZ773203 (study PRJEB29015, sample SAMEA2738176) | human oral metagenome | biome: human oral; feature: human-associated habitat; material: saliva | place: China | collected 2177 ... | reverse complement strand
ATTTGAGTAATTTTAATACTTCAAAGGTGACAGATATGAGTAATATGTTTTCTAATATGAATAGTTTGACTAATTTAAACATTAGTTCGTTTGATACTAACAATGTAACCAATATGCAGGAGATGTTTTACTATGTAAATAAGTTAACTAGTTTGGATCTCTCGCATTTTAATACAGCAAAAGTTACTGGTAGTGGCATGATAGCTATGTTCTGTGGGATGAATGAATTAAAAGGTCTTAATGTTACTTCGTTTGATACTAGTAAAATAACGAATATGTATAATATGTTTTCTGGTACGTATAGCTTGACGGAGCTTGATTTGTCGTCATTCGATACTAGCAGTGCTGAGTCGGTATCAAGTATGTTCCAGATTTATAGTTCTGATATAGATAAGGATAAGTTAGAGAAAATATATGTAAATAATGACTTTAATGTGTCTAAAATCACTAGCTACAGTGGTATTTTTGGAGGCCGCAAGAAGCTTCGTGGTGGTAATGGTTCATTCTTGGCGGATCCTAGTACAGCAGATCTTTCTTGGCTCAGAGTGGATCGCCCGGGAGTGCAAGGATACTTTACACGTAAACCGTAGCGGTTTGGTGGTGATTTTTCTGTAAAATCATGGGGTGTAGTGAGGCTTCATTTGTAAAATTATAGAGGTGTGAGTTTTATTCCGTTCTAACCTGTGATAAGATAAAAGTAATGGTGCAGTTAGGTGTAAAAACAAACAAAGGTCGGGGGATTTTTGAATTTTTCTTTGCCAAAAGTCAGCCAGAAGTGGATAGGGAATGGGTGGCGGAAAATCAGCTGAAAATGGCGCGAATTTTTATGGCGGGGCTCGAAAAATATAATCTGGAGAGCGGTGCTGAGAATTTGGGGGGAGAGCTCGACGAGAGTGGTACGACATTTGATGACGGAACGAAGCGCCCGATTAGTGAAATAGCGGAGCGCCCAGTGAGCGAGGAGGCGGAGCGGGTGCTTTTGCCGGAGCAATTTCAGTTGGTGGTGGGGTATCATATCGATGAAGACACTAAGACGCGGGAATTATATGATGCGAATGACGAGCTCGCGACCCGTACGGTGACAGAAGCGATTTATACAAATCTTTTGATCGGCTTTAGCCCTGAGATTCAGTGTTTGGTGTTGATGAAAGTGGATGCGGATCTGACGCGATTTGGTGAAGTGTTCGTGTTTTATCCGAAAGATTTTGCGAAGAAAAAATACCGCAGATTTATCGAGCGTTTTGAGATTTATGATCAGACGGAAAAATGGTATGAGCGGATTTTGATGCGACTTTCGGCGAAACATCGTACGACTTTTTATGTGCCGAGCGAAAGTTTGGGAACTTTGACGGATGTGGAGGGGAATCCGGTGTTGATTTATATGAGTCAGGCGAAAATGCGAGAGCGATTTGTAGAATTTTTTAATAACTGGGAGCAAAAATGAGCGAAAAAAATGAGGTAAAAATTTTAGCCGTAGTGGGGATGAGTGGTTCGGGTAAATCGGTGGTGGTGGATTTTTTGACCAAAAAAGGCGTGCCAAAAGTTTACTTCGGAGGAATGATTTATAAGGAAATGGAGCACCGGGGGATTCAACGCACGGCGGACGGGTCGAGTGAACGACAGTTCCGAGAGATGATTCGTGAAACTGAGGGGAAAGATTGGGTGGTGCGACAGGTGATGGGGGAGATTGATAATTTGATTGCCTCGGGACAGAAGCGAATTGTGCTGGATGGGTTATATTCCTGGACGGAATATAAGGAACTTAAGAGTAAGTACCCGGGACTTTTGACGGTGGTGGCAATTGTGGTGCCGAAAGCACTGAGACATTTCCGAGTAGGGAAGCGTGAAGAGCGACCGTTCACTTTGAAAGAAATCCAGGAACGAGATTATACGGAAGTGGAAAATATTGAAAAAGGTGGGCCGATCGCGATGGCGGATTATTATATTTTGAATGACGGCAGTGTGGCGGAAATGAACGAGAAAATGGCAGAAATTTTAACCAGGATGGAATTTTAATGAAAAAATTAGTAATCATTGATGGGAAAAGCGTTTTTTATCGTGGTTACTACGCGATGGGAAATTTGGCGACCTCGAAGGGGGAGCCGACTTCGGGAGTGTATGGTTTTGCGGTAATTGCGATGGAAATCGTGCGCAATATTCAGCCGGATCAGGTGGTGGTGGCGTGGGATAAGGCGCATACTTCTACGGCGAAAAGGCTTGCGATTTTTAAGGATTACAAGGCGGGGCGAGTGAAGCCGCCAGAAGATTTTTATGCGCAGATTCCGCTTCTTCGGGAGCTGATTTCGGCGCTTTCATGGGGCTTTATGGAAGCGGATGAGTACGAGGCGGATGATATTATCGGTACCTTGGCGAGACAAGCGGATGAGGCGGGGGATTATATGACTTATATCGTGTCTTCGGATCTTGATATGCTGCAAATCGTGGATGAAAATACCAAGATGTATCGAATTTTGCGGGGTTTTTCGGATCTCGAGGAAATGGATATTCCAGCGATTGAAGAGAAATATGGAATTTTGAAATCGCAATTTTTGGATTTGAAGGCACTGAAGGGGGATAATTCGGACAATATTCCTGGAGTACCGGGGATTGGTGAGAAAACTGCAGTGAAACTCTTGAACGAGTATGGTAGCTTGGAGGGGATTTATAATCATATCGAGGAAATTTCGGGGGCGACGCAGAAGAAATTGATCGCTGGACGAGAATCGGCTGAGATGTCTCTTAAGCTCGCGAAAATTATGACAGATGCGCCGGTGAAGCTTTCGGACGTTCCGGCTTTGAAACTAGATTTTTCTCGAATTTCAGAGGTATTTAAGCGTTTAGAATTCAATAATTTACTGAAGAAACTTAAAATTGAGAATGGTTTTTCGGATAGAGATGCCGAGATGAAAGTTAGAGAGGTGCCTCGAGTGGAAATTCCGGAGGGGATGCTAGTCGCGAGCAATATTAAGGACTTGATGCATGAAAATGCCGAGTTTTGTGAGCGAGTTTTTCAGGCGAAGAGGCTTTGGGATTTGGATCAAGCAGATTTTCTATTAAATCCATTGCGTCGTACAGGGGTAGATGGAGTTGGTACGGTGGAAGAAGTGCTGACTGGTGCGTATTCGGAAGCAACATTGAACAAATTTAGTGAACAATATTTGGCTTTTTCGAAAGACGAAAAATTGAACACAATTTTTACAGAATTTGATATGCCAGTAGTGCCGATTCTCTATAAGATGGAGGCGGCGGGGATTTTGTTGGACCGAGAATATTTCGAGGGTCTGAAGAAGGAATTTGAGGGGAAAGTGGCGGAAATTGAACAAAAAATTTATGAACTTTCGGGTGAAGAATTTAACGTGAACTCGCCACTGCAAATGTCACAAATTTTGTTCGAAAAGCTGGGTCTGCCAGTGAAGGGAATTAAGAAGACTTCCAGGGGATATTCGACGGGGGCAAAAGAGCTAGAGAAGCTAAAAGATGAACATCCAGTAATTAAAGAAATTATCCATTATCGGGAGACGATGAAGCTATTATCGACTTATATCGCACCGCTGATTGAACAGGTGGCGGCCGATGGACGCATTCATTCGACATTTACGCAGAATGTCACGGCGACGGGTAGACTTTCGAGTTTGAATCCGAATTTGCAGAATATTCCGGTGCGCAGCGAAGAGGGGAAGCGTATTCGCCGGGGATTCGTGGCGCCTGAGGGAAAGATTTTGGTTTCGGCGGATTACTCACAGTTTGAATTGAGGCTGGCGGCGGTGCTCGCGGGAGACGAAACTTTGGTCTCGGACTTTAACCACGATGTTGATATTCATACGAAGACAGCGGCGGAAGTTTATCAGATACCGATGGAAGAAGTGACGAAGTTGCAGCGCCGGGTGGCGAAGGTGATTAATTTCGGTATTATGTACGGCATGAGTCCGAAGGGGCTGAGTGATGCGACGGAGATGAATTTCTTCGAGGCTAAGCGATTTATTGATGAGTATTTTAAGATGCGTCAGAAGATTTACGCGTATTTGAATCGCACGCTGGAAGAGGCGCGGGAAACGGGAGAAGTGAGAACTTTTTATGGTCGCAAACGCCCGACACCAGATGTAAAATCTTCGAACTTTATTATTCGTAATGCGGCAGAACGAGCGGCGCAGAATATGCCGATTCAGGGGACCGAGGCGGATTTGATGAAGCGGGCGATGATTGCGGTGGATAAGAAATTACCGGAGAGGGCGAAATTGGTGCTACAAATTCACGATTCTTTGGTGGTGGAATGTGATCAGGCCGATGAAGAGGTAGTAAAGATGATTTTACAAAAAGAGATGGAAGGGGTGGCGCCAGAATTGAAGATTAAGCTCAAGGTGGAAGTGACGGCGGGGCAGAATCTCGGAGAACTTTGATGTCGAAGCTAGAAATTTATCAGGGTGCAGAGGGGGAAGTCTTTTTCGATGTAGATGAAATGAACCAGACGATTTGGGCGGAGCAGGGGAAGATTGCGGAGCTGTTTGAGGTGGATCGCACGGTAATTTCCAGGCATTTACGTAATATTTTTGCCGATGAGGAGCTGGAGGCGGAGAAATGTGTGAAGGAAGAGGTGGAGGAGCGACTTGAGGGTGGTCGTCGGATTGCGCGTAAGATTAAAAAATATAATTTGGATGTGATCATCTCGGTTGGTTATCGAGTGAATTCGAAAAAAGCCACAAAGTTTCGTATTTGGGCCTCCTCAATTATTAAGCGTTATATGACGGAGGGGGTGGCGGTTAATTATGATTTGGTGAAGAAACTGCCGGACGGAAGTGAAAAACTACAGAATCTAGAGGAAACGCTGGGTATCGTGCGCAGGATGTTGACGGAAACTAGCTTGAGTGCAAATGAAGCAAATGGTGTACTCGAGGTGGTGACGAAATATGCGGATAGTTTTGCGACGATTTCAGAGTATCTGAATAATAAAATTATTTTTTCGGTAGAGGCCCGGGCGAGAAGAGATTTGAGTGAAGTGGAGATTGAGAATTATATTTCAGACTTACGTGAGAGATTGAATGAGAGTGAAAATTTCGGGGTGCTGGCGGAAAATAACAGAGGTGAAACGCTAATTTCGGCCCGAATACAAAATTTGTTCGAGCGAAGTGATTCGGTGGCTAGACGAGCGGCGAAATTGTTATATTTTATCGTACATGAGAAGCCGTTCCTAGAGGGAAATCAACAGATTGGTGCGTTACTTTTTGTGGTTTATTTGTCGGTGAACTTCTTTCAATTGAATGAACAGGGGGAGACGAAGCTCTCGGATCGAGCTTTGACGGCTTTGGTGCTTTTGATTGCAGAAAGTCAGCCGGAAGAGAAGGAATTGATGCTGAATTTGATTTGTAAATTGCTTGATAAATAAAAATGGTATAATAAGAGGAATGAAAGAATTAATTGCGACTTTTAAGGAAGCCTATCAGAAGGAACGTAGCCTGGTAATTTTTCAGGTAATACTTCTGATTTTATCTCTGGCTTTTTTGATTTTTTCGGCATTGAATTTACAGCCAAATGCCTCAATTGTAAAAATTAGCTACGGGGATATTGGGCGTTATCAAGGTGGGGAATGGTCTTCGATGGCGAATTCTGGGGGTTATCATGACGGATCTTGGCAGGCGATGCTGATTTTTCCAATTTTGGCTTTAACTTTGGGAGTACTTCATAATCTGTTGGCGCTGAGAATCTTTGAGAAAAAGGGCGCGGCGGTGGCAAAAATGTTTATTTGTATTTCACTAGGTATTTTAGTGTTAGGCTTTTTGGTCTTCATCAGATTGCTCGGTGAAAGTTAATTAATTCGGATATAGTTAGGATGAAAAAACAGCAGAAGGTGCAGAAAAATACGCAGAAATCGGTTTGGGATAGTTTGGATTTGCCGCAAGGGAAGCGAACGAAGCTTTATCGTTTCTTTGAGATTTTGCCAGGTTTTACTTCGTATATGATTTTGATTCTTTTGGTGGTATTTTCGCTGATTAGTCCAGTACTCGGGTCTTATTATCTGTTATTTATTATTGCTACTACTCTGGTAAAGGCAGTGGGAATTACTTTTCGTACCGTACAGGGGTATCAAGCTTCGAAAGCTTCAGAAAAAGTGGACTGGCATCAGAGATTTTTGGATTTATATGATCCACATGCGGCTTATGAAAAATATCATCGCAAAAAAAGTAGTGAATTTGATTTCGATAAACATGTGAGAAATTTGAAGATGTTGGCGACCGGCCGTGATTTAGTGGTGTCGGAAAAGATGCTAGATGAAAATGGTAAGGTGCTGAAGGTAGAATTTCCAAAACCAGGGGATATTTATCATGCGGTGATTATGGTGGCCTATAACGAGGGGCTTGAAACTTTGATTCCGACAATCGAGGCGGTGAAAAATACTACCTTCGACAATCAGAAAATAATTTTAGTATTCGGTTACGAAGAACGGGGTGGGGAAGCAATGAAAGAGAACGCGAAGCAGCTGTATGAAAAGTTCAAGGATGATTTTTATGCTTTTATCCCAGTGATGCATCCAAAAGATTTGAAGGGAGAAATCCAGGGTAAGGGGCCAAATTTGGATTATGCGGCGGAGGAGCTAGCAAAATTCTTGCGTAAGGAGAAAATTGATTTTGCAAATGTGATTGCGACTTCTTTAGACTCTGATAATAAAATGCATAAATCTTATCTAGATAATGTGGCTTATGAGTTCGTAGTGCATCCAAACCGTCAACACTTAAGTTACCAGCCAGTTTCATTGTTTACTAATAATATCTGGGAAACGCCGGCGCCGATGCGAATCATCGCGGTGTCAAACTCATTTTTTAATATTATTTCTTCGATGCGCGTGCATACCTTGAAGAACTTTGCTTCACACTCGCAACCATTTTTGGCGTTATCGAATATGGGTTACTGGAGTAAGTTGACAATTGTGGAAGATGGTCACCAATATTGGCGCTCACTATTTTACTTCAAGGGAGATTATAGTGTGAAGCCGATTCATATTCCGATTTATCAGGATGCGGTGCTGGAGGATGGACTTTGGAAGACTTTGAAAGCGCAATTTATCCAGTTAAGGCGCTGGGATTATGGGGCTTCGGACGTGGCTTATGTAGGGGTGAGAACTTTTTCGAAAGACCGCATGGAACGCACTGGCATGAAATTTTGGCCACTATTCGTGAAATTTGCCAGACTCCTTGAAGGTCACGTAACTTTGGCTTCGATTTCACCGATGGTGGCGTTCGGTGGTTGGGTACCAAAATTACTCAACGCCTCCTCGAAGGAACTTTTGACCTTTAATCTGCCGAACACAATTTCTTATGTGCAATTATTTGCTTCGATTGGTTTAATGGCGACGATTTTGTTATCATTCGGGATGTTGCCAAAACGTCCTGCTCATATTAAGAAACCAAAGATTTTTATGCTTTTACAATGGCTTTTGATGCCAGTGGTGGCGATTATCTATCAGTCCTTTACGGCGTTTTACTCGCAGACGAGACTAATGCTGGGGAATTATATGGAGAAGTTTGACGTTACGAAAAAAGTGGTGAAGAAATAATTTGAGGCTGCTAGATGAATTTGGAATTAAAAGAGTTTGTTTTAAGAGAATTTCCGGTGGCGGGAAAGGCATTGGATTTAGGTTGTGGCCCAGAGATAGATATGAGGGGTCTTCGGGAACTTGGCTGGGTGTGTGATGGCGTAGACTTATTAACTGGCGTGGATCTAAATTATCTCTATCAATCGGAGAATGCGCCGTATGATTTGGTTTATTCAAATTATGTAATACAGAAGTTGGTGCGCTCGAAAGCATTGGTTTTTTCGATTGCGAAGAATTTGAAAAGTGGTGGTAAATTTTTTATTCACACCTTCGAGATGGCAGATGAGGTGGCAAAAAAGCGATTTACGGAAGAAAGTCTAAGGAGTCTTTTTGTGGATACTGCTTTAGAAATTGAAAGTTGCAGACAATTTAAGATTTGGGATGACGCGCCTGGTCATATGCATTATCATCATATCCTGGAAGTTACAGGAAAAAAGAGATAAAAACTCAAAAAATAATTCAAAAAAATAATCTCCCGGAAGGAGAATAATTTGGTGGGTCGCGAGGGATTCGAACCCCCGACTTCCTCCGTGTAAAGGAGACACTCTAGCCAGCTGAGTTAGCGACCCATAGATGTATTTTACCATAAAATGTGTTAAAATAAAAGAAATATTTTTGAGTAATTAGAAAGAAGGCAGAATGTGTAACCTATGTGGTGAAGATGAGCAAAATGTAATGAAAATGCGCCATACACTTAGTCATGTTTTAGCTGCCGCTTTGGTTGAAATGTATCCAGGAGTGCAGTTTGGCGTGGGGCCAGCGACAGCGACTGGTTTTTATTATGATATTGATCTTTCGGAAGTGAAAGATGCAGAAGGAAATGTGATGAAAATCACCGATGCTGATCTTCCGAAGATTCAGAAAAAAATGTATTCAATTATTAATAAGAAGTTTGAACTGGTTTATTCGGAGAAGAGTCGGGAAGAGGCTTTGGCTTGGGCGAAAGAAAATCATCAGAAATACAAGGTGGAATTGATTGAAGATTTGCCGGAATCAGAGACTATTTCTTTCTATCAACTCGGTGATTTTACTGATCTCTGCAAGGGGCCACATGTAGAGAATACCGGTAAGGTCGGTGCTTTCAAGCTAATTAAGGTGGCTGGGGCTTACTGGCGCGGTGACGAAAAGCGTGAAATGTTGACACGTATTTATGGTGTGGCCTTTGAGACGGAAGCGGAATTGAAGGAATATTTGCAGCGCCTTGAAGAAGCTAAGGCGCGTGACCACCGTAAGCTGGGCAAGGAACTTGATTTGTTCAGTTTCTCGGAATTAGTGGGCGCAGGTTTGCCACTCTTTTCACCAAGAGGTACGGTACTTCGTGATGTTTTGACGAATTATTCATTATCTTTACGCGCGAGACACGGTTTTGAGCGAGTTTGGACGCCACATATTACGAAATTAGATCTTTATAAGGCCTCGGGTCACTACGCAAAGTTCGGTGCGGAATTGTTCTTAGTACATTCTCAGGTGAACGGGGAAGAATTTGCTTTGAAACCAATGAACTGTCCGCATCACGCACAGATTTTTGCCAGCCGTCCACGCACCTACAAGGAAATGCCGGTGCGTTATATGGAATCTACGACCGATTATCGTGATGAAAAGTCGGGTGAGCTGGGTGGATTATCGCGTGTGCGCTCTTTGACGCAGGATGATACTCATGTATTCTGTCGTAAGGAGCAGATTAAGGCGGAAATTCAGAACTTAGTCGGGATCGTGCGTGAACTCTATACGGTAGTGGGGATGAGTAAATTACGTGCTCGCCTTTCTTACCGTAATGATGAAGATAAATATCTCGGTGATAAATCACTCTGGGAGATGGCACAGGCACAGATTAAGGAAGCGGCGATCGAAAACGGTTTGGACTACTTCGAAATGGAAGGGGAAGCTGCCTTCTATGGCCCGAAAATCGATTTTATGGCTGAGGACGCGATTGGCCGTGAACATCAAGTGGCGACAATTCAGCTAGATTTCGTCCAGCCAGAACGCTTTGGTTTGACTTTTGTGAATGAGAATGGAGAAAAAGAACAGCCAGTGATGATTCATCATGCGACTTTGGGTTCGATTGAGCGTTTTATGTCAGTATTTATCGAACATACCTCTGGTTGGTTCCCATTCTGGTGTGCGCCAGAACAGGTACGTATTCTGACAGTAAATGACCAAGTCTTAGATTATGTAGAGAAAATCAAGCAGATCTTGAGTGAAGTGACGTTAGAGACACCTTTGAAGCATAATGATTTGCGTTATACCGCAGATGTATCAGATGAGTCGCTCGGAAAGAAGATTAAGCGCGCGGTTTCGATGAAGACGCCAGTGTTATTAATCGTGGGTGAACGCGACAAGGAAAATGGTACGGTTTCAGTACGCGAAAAAGACGTGGAAAAAACGGTGGCACTAACGGAGCTTGCTGAATACTTACAAAATATTAAATAATGAGGGGTCTGGTCAGTGAGGTTACAGGGGCGGCGCTGATCAGATTTTTATAGTAAAAAATATAGTAAAAATGAACACTAAAATTATAGTAATTGTGGGGCCGACGGCATCAGGGAAAACCGCGGTAGCGGTGGAGCTGGCGAAGCGTCTTAATGGTGAAATTATTAGTGCAGATTCACGGACGATTTTTCAAGGCATGGATATCGGCACGGCGAAACCAAATTCTTTAGAGCGCGGCGGTGTGCCGCATTTTGGCTTTGATTTAGTGCGACCAGATGAGAGATTTACAGTGGTGGACTGGAAAAACTATGCGAAGGAGAAGATTACTGAGATTTTGGCGCGTGGTAAGCAGCCAATCGTGGTAGGAGGGACGGGACTTTATGTCGATGCGCTGGTGTTTGACTATCAATTTTCAGAGGAAGCGAAGAAGGGGGAGCTTGACCGGAAGAAAATGGGGGATGAGTACGAAATTTATGGTATTTTAACTGATCGTGAAGAGTTAGGTAAGCGTATTAAAAAACGTGTTCAGTCGATGTTTGGTGAAGAATTATATGAGGAATGTCGCAACTTGGCTCACAAATATGATTTTGGACTGCCTGCGATGAAGAGTAATATTTATCGATATGTTTGGGATTACTTGAACGGAGTTTCAAGTCTGGAGGAGGCGATAAATTTAGCTTCGACCTCAGATTTTCAGTTGGCAAAACGCCAGATGACTTGGCTTAAGCGGAACCTGGAAATAAAATGGTGCAAGCGTGAAGAAATTTTAGAGAAGATTTTAGAAGAGTTTCAGGCTGAACACTACTAAAATACAGCTTCTGGTGCTAAAATATAAGTAATATGGGCAAAGAAAATACAACTCCTTTAGAAAAATTGTTCGGCTCGAAAACGCGAACAAAATTATTATCATTATTTTTTAGTAACATCGAGCGCTCCTATTATGTCAGGGAAATGACTAGGGTCATCGATGAACAAATTAATTCCGTACGTCGTGAATTAAGTAATCTTGAATCAATCGGCGTGATTAAGAACGAGACTTACGACAATAAGGTTTATTATTCAGCGAATACTAAACATCCATTTGCGAGAGCTTTGAATATGATGTTTTCGACTAAGGTAGATAAGGTATTAGTAGAGACCGCAGTGAAAGATAGCACTTGGGATGAATATATTCGCCCAGTGAAGTCATACCTGAGTTTTCTATTCGTGACGAATCGTGTGCCAGGACAAGATGGAATTGATATGCTGATCGTGGGGGATGATAGGACGAAAAAGCTTTCGCGTTGGGCGGAAGTAGTGGAGAAAAAAGAGGGGAAGCCATTAAATTATGTGATTATTTCGCGTGATGATTTCAAATATCGATTGAGTGTAAAAGATCGATTCTTAAAAGAAATTATGGAAATGCAACATCTCGTCCAATATGATCCAGAAGGAATGTTGAATTAATAAAATAGCAGGGTGGCCGAATAGATAAAGGAGGAAAAATGTTTGAATTAGAAAGTAAAAGTCCAGAAACTATCACGATCAAGACTAGTACGAAACAGATTACAATTAATTTTGTAGAAGGTACTATTTCGGCCGATCTCGGTGTGGGGGTGATTAGTGGACCTGGTGAATACGAAATTGGGGAAGTTTCCATCTTAGGCGTGCCAGTAATGAATAATACAAAAACGATTTATGATGTAAGTGTGTCTGGGGTACGTATCGGTATTTTGGGTGATATTGAAGAAGGATTAGATGATATTGGTGTGTCAGATATCCTCTGTACTAGCTCAGTGCGTGCGATTAGAGAAATTGGGCCTAAGCTTATCGTAGCAACAGGGAACGTCGACGGTATGGTGGCAGAACTTAAATTAAGTGCTCGCACGGAAAAGAAACTGAAGATTAAACGTGTAGAAGATTTACCAACTACACAAGAAGTGGTAGTGCTTAATTAAAAAATGTGTTCAAAGAACTCGCGAAATAGCGAGTTTTTTGATGAAGTGTAGTAAAGTGGTGGGGGATTGTATAAAAAATGTGTTCACTGGTAAATTCTGAGTAAAAATAGTGTTCATGATTGACTGGACGGGTTTGGGTCTTGGGGGTGATATAATATATGTATGAATATGAACCCATTAAATCTCATAATTGTCTTTACGATTATCATTATTTCTACGGTATTACATGAGGTGGCGCACGGTTATGCGGCTTATTTTCAGGGTGATACGACGGCTAAGGATGAGGGAAGATTATCGCTAAACCCATTGGTACACCTGGATCTATTTACTTCGGTAATTCTGCCAGTTTTACTTTATCTTACGGGTGGAGTTGTGCTGGGTGCGGCGAAACCGGTACCGGTAGATAGGCGAAACTTAAGAAATGGGGAAGGCTCGATGGCAATTGTGGCGCTCGCGGGACCAATGATGAATCTTTTGATTGCATTTCTAATGTTTATGATTGGTCATTTTACGGGATTTTTAGAAGATCGAGGAGTGATCGGGTTTATTTTTGGTCAAACGATTATTATGAACCTGGGTTTTATGGCTTTTAATTTAATTCCAATTCCACCACTAGATGGGTCGAGGGTATTGTATTACTTTTTATCGGATAAGTTACGTGAGGTGATGGATTTTATCGAAATGCGTATGGGGATTTTGTTTGTTTATCTATTCTTGGTGATTTTTGGCAGTGCATTATCGACTATAACTTATAATGTGATGGTGGGAATTTTAAGCGTGTTCTATTTGCTAGTTGGGGCGGCGTAGGTTGAAATATTTGGGTGAATTGTAAGTATTGTTAGGTGGTAAGGTAATGACTGGCGAGTATTAGCACTTGCTTGGGGTGGGAAGGGGTGAGATTTGAATTGCAGAAAGCAATTTTTACTGCTATAATCGAATTATCCTAGTGGCAACATGATTTTCTGTATAGTCATGTTAAGGGATTTCGTGGTAATGGTTCTGCGGAATTATTACATAAGATTTTACCCACCGTAGTTAGATATTACGGAAAATATATGCCATTAGGATTTTTTGTTCTATAATAGGTATATTAACCATGAGAATTTTGGTGGGAATGGATGAAGCAAAAAGTTAGAGTAGTCGGAATTATTAAAAAGGATGACAGCTTTTTGTTACTGAAAAAAGTATTACATGACGACTCCGATGCGGTGATGTGGAGTTTGCCAGCGGGAAAGATTAATTTTGGTGAACAACCGGAAGAGGCGATGGGGCGAACAATTTTTGAGACTTTGAATCAGAAGATTGAGACAATTAAAATTCGTGATGTAATTACTTTTACGAACCAAAGTGATGGTTCGAATATTTATAATTTATATATCATATATGATATAACTTTGACAGAAAATAATGATTTGAAACTAGAATTGAATGAAAAATATTCAGCTTATAAATATGTAAGTTTCTCGACGGATGTGAATTCGAATTTTCGATTGGCGGACGATACCGCCTCGGTGATTAGCGTAGAATTTGGACACAAGAAAATTGGAAAAGTGAATCGAATTGACGCGAGGGCAGCGGTGCTGGGGGCGACGATTTATACGGATGGGGGATCGAGGGGAAATCCGGGGCCATCGGCGATTGGTTATGTAATTATTGATGAAAATGGCAAAGAAATAGAGCGAGGTGGGGAACTTATCGGCTATGCAACTTCCAGATTAGCGGAATATTATGGCTTGAAAGCTGGTGTGGAGAAGGCACTCCAATATGGATTTAAAACCGTGAAGTTTGTGTCGGATAATTTGATGATGGTGAATCAAATGAATGGAATTTATACGGTGAAAAATAATGATATTTTGCCGGTGTATGAGGAGATTTTGAAATTAATTCAACGATTTGATGCGGTGGCATTTACGCATGTGAGGCGGGAACAAAATCAGGTGGCGGATGCGGAATTAAATACGGTTTTAGACGAATACACGATCGAAAAGATTTAACGCTTTCTTTGATGATAGTATACAGTAAGAAATAGAAACCGACTTTGATAATATTATAGGTTTGAAAAATCTAGAGATTATTTTTTGATGATATTTTATGACGCTTGTGGTAAACTAGAGAAAACGGGAGAGAATCAGTGAAGGTATTTTTTGCAGATAAACGGATCTTTGGTCTAGGAATTTTGTGTGCAAGTTTTTTGGGATTATGCTTATGCCAAAATAAAGCAGAAGCGTTATATATCTCTTCTTTGTCGGCATCGATTGATTCCTCGAAAACCATTGAGGTAGATGCGAATGAAATGACAAATGAGCATGATGGATTTTTTAAATTTGAAATTAACGGTACTTATAATGGTCATGTCAAAAATGGCTTTTACGCCACGATTAGTACGGTAGGTGAAGAACAGGCTTTGGTACCAACGAGGCCACAAAATCCGACCAAAATTAATCCATTGCCAGATCAGCGAGAATTTTCGGAATTTGAAAATAACATGTGGGGATATAAGTTGCGTGACAATGCAAAATACTCACCAATTCCAAAAAAGTCGGCGCGTGAGAAATTCATTGAGAGTGAGCATGAATCGACGGGGGATTATACGCTGGATGTAGGTATGCGGATTGGCCGGAATTTAAGTGACGATGTTTATTCGAATAAAATCGTGGTGTCGTTCGTAGCGAATCCATTCGGGAATGCCAAGGAGGATGATAATTCTTTTTACGTTATGAGGAATCTATCTGGTGGCGCGGAAAATATAAATTATATCAAAAGAAGTTCCACCCCACCGGCGGATGGTACCTTAAATGTAAGAAATTTGGAATCACATGATTCACAATATGAGATTTTAATGTGGTACGACTCAGCATCGAAGACGCTCTATTATTTTACGGAGGGAGAAAAAATCGAGCTAACTCAATATTGCAACCAAATGTTTAGCGGTATGAGTAATTTGCGGGAACTAGATTTAAGCAATTTTGATACTTCAAGAGTGACGAGTTTCTATCAAATGTTTATGGGAGCCTCGAGTCTAAAGAAATTAGATTTATCGGGATTTAAGACATCTAAAATTAAGGTGATGGTGGAGATGTTTAAGAATATGGTATCACTTGAAGAGGTGGATTTATCAAATTTTGATATGTCAAAAGTGGAACAAATTGGAGAGATGTTTGATGGTGATGTCAAATTAAGGACTATATACGCAACAAGTGATTTAATTCCTGGTGGAAAAAATTTTGATTGGTTGGGGGTTTTTAGGGAGTGCGTGAATCTGGTGGGTGGAAATGGATCGAAAATGACGGAGAGTGAACTTGATTCTTCTGGTCATGAATGGATGCGAATTGATCGACCAGGAGTGCCAGGATATTTGACCTTAAAGAAATGATTTTAATTTGGCCATAAAAATTGAGTAATAAAAATATCACAAAAATTGTGATAAGATAGATGTAGAGCTTGAAA
>ERZ773203.935-NODE-935-length-15416-cov-68.296335_pt1 | contig 15416 bp, 9 predicted proteins | sample MGYA00580529_ERZ773203 | MGnify/ENA primary metagenome ERZ773203 (study PRJEB29015, sample SAMEA2738176) | human oral metagenome | biome: human oral; feature: human-associated habitat; material: saliva | place: China | collected 2177 ... | reverse complement strand
CTCCTCGAAACCGGAGGATTCAGACCCCAACTACACCCTCAATTATGAAGAGCCAGTAAAGGGCTACGAGCGTTCTATATCGGCGCCACAAATGGCTACGAGTCGGAAGTCAGAGAGGCTATTCGCGAGATTCGTATGCTCCGTGAGAGTGGTCTGATCTGAGTTGCTCAGAGCTGTGGTGGTGTACTGCATGAACGGACTGACGGGCGACAGCCCGGATCGAGACCAAATGTTGATGCTGGCAGAGCGACGACTTAAGTTGCTTGCGGCATGGCGGTGCAGTCAGAGGAGAGTAGTCGTTTCACTCGGCTGCGGATTGCGAGGTGCAGCATGACCGCCGCATCCACACCAGCCTCAGCGGCAAATCCCTCATCGAATACGAACCACACCAAGCGGCCCGGACCGCAGCCGCATAAACAAAGCGTCAACAACTTGCGCACAGGCCCACTTTTGCGTTGGCGGGTTGTGGCACGGGGTTTGTAGCGGGTGTGGGGCGTGTGGCTTCTACGAATGAACGCATCTAAGCCTGCGATTCCTGTTGCTTTACACGAGCCGCTTGGATGATTGCCTGGAGAAAGGGCGCATCCGCCGATCGTGTTTCAGCATCGAGTTGGTCAAAAGGACGAGCAGCTTCATGGTCGGGGTCCGTCTCGCTGATCCAAGCAGTCCAAGCGTCGTGGACGTCTTCGCAGCAGGTGTTTGTTCCCTTGGCTCTCATAAGTACCGCATAGGTGCGGAAGAGTGCCTCTGATTGTGGCGGTATCTCCGTACCGTCGGGAATTTGCTGTCGGATCAGTTCAGCATCGCGTTCGATGTAGTTCATTTACGCACCCAACCATCCCAAGGCAATATAGAGCGCCGCATACACGAGGGGAACGTACTTTTCGATGTGCCCTAGTTGCCTGTATTTCACCCTCTGCCGCTTGATTCTGCTAGCGGGTTCACCAGAATTACCCAGTGCAATCCATTCATCGCCGAAGGGGTGAACTGGTAAGTACTCACGCTCGATCGCGGTGATGACCTCAAACTTTGCTTCATTGAGTTTACGGTAATTGCGCAATAACAAGAACCAGCAGAACGCTAGTACAGCACCCGCTAAACAGGTCACCCGCAATGCCCAGGGACCAGAATTGGAAGGAAACAGTCCGGCTACTGCGACTAAGCCCGTGTTGACAGTCAGAAAGAAGGCATTCGCCGTAGCACGGCGAGAAGAAACCCGGTCCGCCATTTCAACGGCCAGCTTGTAGATATCAAGGATTTGGGGGTCGGCTGAAGCTGCCTGTTCGCTCATCGGCTCCCTCCGACCAGGTTCTTGAGGTTGTCCCAAGTCCACTTGTAGAGCTTGTCGGAGGGCAGTGCTGTGCTCGGCGTAGTGACATCACCGGTAGGGTAACCTGCAAGGAGGAAGTACGGAATTCCTTCTTCTCGCGCCATCTTGAGTTCCTCGGCGACACCGGTCGCCGTATGTGTATGACGACCGCACAGGACGATCACCACGTCACAGTGGCGGATTCTGCTGCGTGCCTCGCTCTTCCAAGTGGGCGATGCTTCCTTGATAGACCAGTCGGCGATAGCGAATGGGCTGTCGCTCAGTTTGGATTGCGCCAGTAGCGCGCCCTTCATTACGAGGTCATGGTCGTAGTCGAAACTGACGAAGGCTCGGGTGAGCATTGTGTGCTCCAATCTCTAGATTCGTTTGAATTTCACCATCTGCGATGACTTGGGATGCTCTCTTGCCTCAAGAGACCTCCCAGGATACGGTGAATAGTTCGTTGGTTTCTTCCTTGGGTTCCAGGGCCATGGAGGCTTTGTCGAGGTAGGCGTCGGATTCGTCGCGGAGTTTGTCGCGTTGGCGACGGTATTCGTCGTCGGCTTCTTCGGCTTTGCGTCTCCATGAGCGTGCTTCGCGGGTGAGTTTGAGTTGCTCGGCGGTGTTCTTGGCTTTGCGTGCTGCCTTGGCGGCGGTGGTTTCTTTGGCGTGGTAGTCGCGGATTTTCGCGTCGAAGGTGGCTTTGAGGTCTAGTCGGGCGGCGTCGATGAGTTCTTCTTGTTGGAGGTAGAAGGTGGCGTTGCGCTCTTGCACATCTACGCCAACGGTTTGGCCCAGCTGCTCGATCGCGTCCTCGAACCCCTGGGTGTTGACCTGGGTGGGATGTGCGGAGAGGCAGTTCAGGTCAAGTAGGTCGCGGATTTGTTCTTGGTCCATGGGGGTACCGTCAGCGAAGAAGCCTGCCAGGAGTAGGTAGGTTTCTTTGAGGGGCTGGTCTGCGGCTTGCATCGTGAAGGTGACTTGGTGGGCGCTGATCCGTCCGCTGCGGCCACGCAGCCGTTTGGCGATGGCCGTGGCCCTGTCGCTTCTGTGGGTTTGGAAGACCAGGTGTGCTGGTGGGGTGGTGCGTGTCTTAGCGGTGGTGACTACCCATTGGGCTAGATCGCTGGCGTAGCGGTATTGGTGTGCGCTGGTGCGTGGCTGGGATTTGAAGAAGTAGTTGCCTGTCGGGATCCCGACCGCTGGGGCTTTGGTGAGGGTGAACTGGGTGCCGGTGTCGTTAAAGGTCGCGTAGCCGTCTAGTTCGTGACGGGTCAGGTCGATGAGGAGGCGTTCGAAAGCGTTGAGCACGACGCCGGTTTGAGCGTCGTAAGACTTGAGCTTGTCGCGGACTTTGGGGTCGAGGTTGTCGAAGACTTTCTTGCGGGTGCGTTTCATTTCCCGGTCGATTTGCGCACTGTAGCGGGCTTCGAGCTCGTTAAAGGCTTCCTCGATCTGCTCTGCGGTGGTGCACCGTTCTAGGATCGCGGCAATGTTTTTCTCGAAGTCCAGGCCGTCTTCGATTTGGCCGAGGACTTCGTCAGAAGCCCCGAACACGGAGGTGAAGAGTTTGAACTTTTCGGTCAGCAACTGCAGGATGCGTTCTTCTGCGACGTTGCCTTTGTTGGAAAAGTTCACCACGATCACGTTGTGTTTCTGCCCGAAACGGTGGATGCGGCCGATGCGTTGTTCCACGCGCTGAGGGTTCCATGGCAGGTCGTAGTTGACCAGCATGGAGCAGAACTGCAGGTTGATACCTTCTGCGGCGGCTTCGGTCGCGATCATGAGCCGGCCACGCTTGCGGAACTCATCGACCAGGGCTTTGCGCCGGTCAGCGGCCGGGATACCAGTGATCAGGTCACTGCCCTCGTTTTCTTTGAGCCAGGCCTGATAGATCTGGTTCGCATGCGGGCTGTTGTTCGTGCCGTTAAACAAGACGATGCCTTCACCCCATCCAGCCTCCGCAAGGCTGCGGGCGAGGTAGTCCTGAGTGACGGTGGAGTCGGTGAAGATAATGGCTTTTTCAGGCGCGCCGATCTCACGTAGCCGATCAAAACCTTGCTCGAGCGCGTCGACGAGTTTGACGGCTTTCTGGTTAACCGTGATCGAGCGTGCTAGATCCGCATAGGAGCGCAGCTCAGCAACCTCAGCCAGCATCGACTCCCGATCCGCGCCAGACAAGGGAGCAGAATCAAATGCAGTGTCGGTTTTGTTGCTCTCTTGGGCGTCTTCTCGTTCTTCACCGGTCAAGTCCGGGTCGCTGATGAAACCACCAGCGTCGTTACGCCGCATGCCTGCTTTGGCTTCTGCCTCCAGGCGGGCGGCGATAGACGCCAGTGTGGAAGCGACTGCGTAAGACGACGAGCCCAGACGCTTACGCACGATGAGTGCTGACAGGTGGCGTTGGGATTTGGAAAACGCCCACAAAAACGGCCGCTGCAGGTAGGCGTTGATCTTCTCATACAGTTCGACCTCGGCCTGGCTGGGGTTGAACGCGACTGTCAGCGGCATGCGGGTGGTGAAACGAATGTACTTATCCGCGTCCCGCCGTAGCGTGCGCTTAGCGATCTGAGTGACCCGCTTGGCTAGGTCATCGTTGCCCACGCCGCCGGGGTTTTTCACGTAGCGTTCTTTGAAGGTGTCCAGGGAGCGGAAATAATCCGGGTCGAAAACACTGACGAGGCCGTAGAGTTCTTCGAGCCGGTTTTGCAGTGGTGTTGCCGTGAGCATGACGGTTTTGGATGAGGCACGGCAGATACGTGCCACGTTCGCGGCGATCTTGGCCTGCCCAGTCCAGTAGGCGCGCAGCCGGTGGGCCTCATCGCACACCACCAAATCCAAATGACGCGTCAAGGTCAGATGCTGGGAATTGGCGAACTCATAGGAGCAAATCAACACCTGCTCGGCAGCATTGGGGGCGAGCAGTTCCTCCAGGTTGCCGCGTTCAAGCAGGCTCGCTGGGAGTGCGAATTTCTCGTCCAGTTCTTGCCGCCACTGCTGGCGCAGCGAAGAGGGCGCGATGATGAGGATGCGGCGTTTGCGTTCAGCCCAGTACTGGCTGATCACGATCCCGGCCTCGATGGTTTTACCTAAGCCGACCTCGTCGGCCAGGATCACGCCCGGGGTGAAGGGGGTGTGCAAAGCGAACAGTGCCGCGTCCACCTGGTGGGGTTTAGGTTCGACCTGGGCGTCAAAGAGCAGCCCCGCCAGTTTGCCCACGTGATCGCTCGCGTAGGAGCGATCCAGCTCGTAGGCGTAGAACTTGGCCTGGTAATCGCTGAGCACACCACCCTCCATCACGGTTACAGCCCCCAGTTGTCCGGGGCGGCGACCTTGTAGTTCACCCCGATGGCTTCGAAGTGCTTGATCGCCGCGTTAATCTTCGCGTTCTCACCCGGGCGACGCTTAGTCGGATCCAGGCTCGACTTCGTCTCCCGGATCAAATACAGCCGGTCCTGACCGTCCTCGGTTTTGATGATCGCCCAGTCCGGGTTGTAATCCCCAACTGGGGTGGGGATACGGAACTTGTCGGGCAGCTTCATAAATAGACGAATGTCTTCTAGCCCGTCCAGGTACTCGGCGAACTGACGCTCGACCGCGGAGTCAAAGACGACGTAGTCAAAGTCCGTTTTTCCCGTGTTGGTCACCTTGTAGAGCTGGTCAAGGAAGCGGTCTTTCTCCTCCAGCCCGTCTTCTTGCAACTCGCGCAGCTCGTAGATACTCCCGCCGATCTTCTCGTACTGGATCCCCTCAACGACCACGTGAGCGAGCTCTTCTTGAATACAGGTTGAGACCATCTTGATGAAGTCGTTCGGGTTATGCAGAAACTCTCCAAGCCGCCCAGAAGCGGTGAGGATATCGATGATCGTTTTTCGGGTCAGCGAGGTCGCTTCCTGTAGCTGGGCCACGATATCGGGCAGCGGGTAGGAGCCGGTCAGGTTCGCGCCACGCGACCCGAGCGTGCTGCCCTTAGTACCGCCACGAGTCATCGTCATTTTCGTGCGCGTAACCTGGATGCGGATTGGTTCGATCCTGGGAGCCGTCTTGATCCGGTTCACGCATGCGTCCACCAGTGCTTGGCGTTCGAATTTGACCCGGTAGGTGGTGCGCTGGGTGATCTTGTCCCAGAACTCCTCAAAGCCGGGGGCTGCGTACAGTTCCTTGTTCAGTTTGCGGGCCACACGCTTGCGCTTGCGCTTGATGATGGTTTCCATCTTGCAGGTGTTGACGATGTTGATGACATCGTCCTCGTACTCCGCATACTGCTTGGGCAGGTCGATAGTGAAGCCAAGCTGCTCGGGCACCCAACTGCCCTGGACCTCGCCCTGGTCGTTAATGAAACCGCGCCGGTGGAGGTGATCCCAGATCTCGGCCGAACGCTTCGCGCCAAGCACGGTCTCTTTCCCATCAACCGTGATCGGCAGACGTGAGAATTCCTGCTTACGCACAAATCCGATCGCCACACCCGCCTTCTGATACTCGTTCTGAAGCGCGGAAGCGAACGCCTGATACGACTCGCTGGCCACCACCGTCAACTGCGCCAGACCAGTATCGCTAATCCGCTCACCAGCCTGGTTCACAGGTAGACGCAGGCCACGACCGATCGTCTGGCGGCGCTCGGTTTCCGAGGCCATGTCACGCAGCGTGCAGATCTGGAACACGTTGGGGTTATCCCAGCCCTCACGCAACGCGGAGTGAGAGAAAATGAAGCGCACCGGCTCATCCATACTCAACAGGCGGGCCTTGTCACGCATGATTAACTCATACGCGTCATCATCCGCCTTGGTCTTCCCAGACGAGTCCTTGAACGTCATCACCGCGTTCTTGCCCTTACCAGACTTCATCTGGGCGAAATAGCCGCTGCGCGCTTCCGACGCCGTAGCAGGCATGATGCCCCTGGCTTTGGGCTGGCGAGCCAGTTCCTTGGTGTAAAGCTCATCGAACCAGGTCGCAAAGTCGCCATTCGCGTCCAGGTTGTTGACCCCGTCCCCCAGATACGAGGCAACCTTGTCGATAAAGAACAAGGACAGCACCTTGATGCCCTTGGCGTGGACCTGGAGTTCTTTACGGATGTGTTCGCGGATGGTCTCGCGGATCATCTCCCTGAACACCGCGTCCTGGTTCGAGCCGATCTCATCCGCAACATGCAGGTACCCGTAGTTGGACAGTTCGATGCGTTCAGGCTCGACACTGATCTCGCTCACCCGCCAGTTACCCTCATAAGCCGGGTTACCGCCAGAGATCCGCTCCAGATCATCACCCTGCGTGGCGGTCACCTTGCGCTTGGCATACGAGCCGTTCTTCTTACGGCACACCAACTCCAGGGAGGCCTTGAACGGGTCGCGAGACACCCCAAGCAGCTTCACATACGGCTTAGCCGTGCCACCAAGCTCCTGAGCATCCGAGACCACGATGGTCTTCACCAGGCCAAGCTGGTGGGCGTCAAGCGGGTCAAGCCGGTACACCACGTTACGGGTGACCCGGTGGGTCGCGGAATAACGCAGCGTGCACAACGGGGCCAGATCAGCCACCGCTGACTGAGCCAACTGTGACTCCATGTTCTGGGGCTCATCCATGATCACAATCGGACGAGTTGCCCGCAGATAATCCAGGGGGCGAAGCCCGGCAAGCTTGTCCCTGTTCTGGTGCATGATGCGCGTGTTCTTATCCCCACGCAGCGAATCAATCGTCATCACCAGAAACTGCAAACTTGTCGCCGACGCGAAATCACGTACCTCCTCGGCACGCTCACCCGCATACACCGAAGCATCCATATTGATCTCCGGATACAAGTGGCGGAAATGCTCCCGCATCAAATCAATCGAGGTCTTCACACCCTCACGGATCGCCACCGACGGCACCAGAATGATGAACTTGGTAAACTGGTAACGCTTTGCCAGCTCAAACGCGGTACGCAAATACACGTAGGTTTTGCCCGTACCGGTTTCCATCTCCACGTCAAACTGCAAACCATCAGCAAGCGCCTGCGCACTCTCCAGGCCGTTACGGTCTTGGACTCGCTGCAAGTTCGCCAGGATCATGTCCTCGTCCAGCACCAGGTTGTTACCCACCGCGCCGACCTCGGCAGCGATATCCAAACTTACCTGACCAGACACTTCGCCCTGGTCAAACAAGGCCGGCTCGGACGGCAACAGCCGGAACGTGGTCACCAACTGGTCCGCGTCCGCGGGCTGCCCATCGAACAAGTCCGTGACCGCTTCGATAGCGGAAGCCTGGTATGGCTGATGGGGATCAAACTGAAAACGCATCACACCCGCTCCCTCTTAGGCCGTCCACAAGTCAACACCGTGGGAGCGGCATTCCTGAACCATGTTCGTCTTGAGCACGTCATCACCCTGGAAAGCATCCTCAAGCACTACCAGGCGACCTGGCTCGAGCGCGACCATGGCACGCAGCTGCTCCAGAGTGGGCTTGATGTGCTCGTTCAGGTAAGCGACCACAAGGCCATCAGCCACGCTGAACGCCTCCAGTCCAGCCACATCCACACGCTCCGTGTGCTCTGTCAGCGAGAAACCGAGCTTGAGTAGCACCTCAGTCAGTAGCGCTTCAGGGCGGGCGTCGTCATCCGCGGACTCACCCATGCCAGCGAACAGGCCCGTGAGTTCTTCCACGGACAGTGAGGAGTCCGCACGCCACTTCGCAAAATTCGTGTCAACAAGCTTGTAAGCGCGGAAGCCCACATCGAGGCTCTCAGTACGCCCATCAAGCTTGGCAGACTCCTCTTCCAGAATCTTCGCCCCAGCACGGCGGATGCGCTCGCGCGTAATGTCAGCAATCGTTTGAAATCTTGCTTCCTGTGCCACCGATCCTGCTGATGCTGGCTCCGGTAACTGCACTGAAATGCACTTGCGATTTCCACCATCCTCTGCGTTCAACCGCATCACTGCGTGCGAGGTGGTACCTGAACCGGCAAAGGCATCTAGGACAATACCTTCCCTAATTCCTGTGATAAAGAGTAAGAACTCAATAAATTTGGCTGGTTTAGGAAAATCGAATGGGATATCAAGCTCCCGAAGTTCGCGTGAACCAATATTGTTCTGAAATTCATCCGAATAGTTTTTGGGCAGAAGACCCGATTCTTCGCGATCCCTTAGGTGCAACTTGGTATAGACATTCCAGCCTGAAGAGACCCCGGTCTCCGCATTGATTAGTGGAGACCTGTCTGAGCGTTTGAAAACGATCTCATCATTTGTGAGCCCCTGCAAGAATCGCTCTTCATTCCATCTCCAGGGACCCGATGGTGTAATTATCATTTGGCCGTCTGGAGCCTTAATAGGATATCGAGATCCGCCGTGTTTTAGTGCCGCCTGATACAGGCCAATTTCCTTGTAAGCGCCCCTATTATCACTTTTGTTATACGAGCGGATTTGCTCCTCAGTCAAGGGCACCGAAAATGGCTTGACCGCGCTGATATCTCTAGCAGCTGCAACGACGAAATCGGTCGACGGGGAAAAAGTCTGGCCGTTGTTACTGGACTTCTTTGTAACACGGGTGAAAATTGGTAAAAGGTTATGATCCCCGAACACCTCACCCATTACTGCGATCAAGTTCCCCAACTCCTCAACACCGATGCTCACAAAAATAACGCCATCTCTGTCAAGCAGGTTCCGCGCGAGCCTCAGGCGTGGGTACATCATATTGAGCCAGTTTGAGTGGAAGCGTCCATCTGACTCTGAGTTGGTTGAGAGCTTGCCGCGATCATCACTCTGGCCGGTCATCTCGAGGTAGTTTCCGATGGAGTCGGCGTAGTTGTCGGAGTAAACAAAGTCGTTGCCAGTGTTATACGGAGGATCGATATAGATCATCTTGATCTCGCCGAAATAGTGCTTTTGAAGAATCTTTAGCACTTCGAGGTTGTCGCCTTCGATGAACACATTCTGGGTGGTATCCCAATCGATAGAGTTCTGTTTATCCGGCATGAGTGTCGCAGTAGTTGGGGTCTGGGCAGCGCGGATCGCCCCACGCTTGCCGGGCCATGTGAGACCGAAGCGTTCGAGTCCATCCTCAACGTCAATATCGAGGATAGCCTTGAGCATATCGAGGTTGATCTTGCCGTCGGCTACGACCTCGGGGAAGAGTTCGGCGAGCTGGGATGCTGCCTCTGTGGCGAAATTTGGTGTCGTGCAAGGGACTTCGTTGAATTCTTCAGTCATTACTTCCTCCATGAGTAGTTTGAATGCCTTAGCTAGCGTGATGTATCGACTAGTTCAGTTGCGGCAGTATGGCTGGGCGTTGGTAGGTGGATAGCTTGGGACCCATCGGCAACATGTTCTGAGCTGAGAGTCGGCACGCACGCGGGGATGCGAAACCTTCACGAAGCCGTTGCCCCATTGCACGCCCGACGTGTCCATGACAATGTGACAGTTGAACAACGTGCCCTTCTCGCGCTCGCTCTTCGCGCGCGCACGGTACTCGTCCAGCAGTGCATCGAGCGCGGACTTCGAGGAGGCCTGGGCCGTCTCATCCGAGCGGTGTCGAGTCGTATCGTGGGTGTTGGAATCCGCTTCCATACCGGGCAGTGCCATGAAGTCGTCGTCGCGCGCAGCAGTCATGCGACCAAGAATAGCGGGTAATCTACGACATACAAGCTAGGTGGCGTGGCGGGTGGGGGTACAAGGGGATTGGTGCGTGGTGATTGACCCCGATCTTTGGGGGAGGGAATGTGATTCGCCATCAGCTGTGGACGTGGGAGATTGTGGTCAACGTCAGAAGGGAGAGAACTAGCGCTCTTTGTGATGAGTGTGTTGTTGAGGAGTATCGTTATGTACAACATGACCGGTTCCGCTTCCCGTTTCACGGCGGGAGTCCAGGGCCGGTCCTTGTTGTAGGAATGTTCGACGGTATCTCTTGGGGGCGTCTTTGTCGCGGGTTGCTCGGGTAGGGGTGTGGGAGTAACACGCTTGTTCTGACGAGGTGCCCACATCATGGGAGAGTGGTGGAGAGGTAGTCGTGTCGGTATGAGGAGGATGCAACGTGAAGCTGACTCACTTTGCCGCGGCGAACTGGTGCAACTTCGCCCACATCGAGTTTGACATATCCTCGCGGGTCTTCATTGTCGGCCCCAACTCTTCGGGAAAGTCCAACCTCCTAGGAGCGCTGCGATTCCTAAGCGATATCGCGCGGTACGGGTTGGCGGCCGCCACGGAGGACCTGGGTGGCCTCGACCGCTACGTCCACTCGGGTGCTGACTCAGCGTCATTTGTCGCGACGTTCGACGATGCTGGGAGTTCGGTCGAATACGTCCTTAAGCTTCAGCGCTCAGCATCGGACGGTGAAGGCTTGACACGAGAGGGTGTGGCCAACGAGGCATCAGCGCTTCTGTCGGAGGATCCTCTCTCCGGCAACTCTAGCTGGCGTGTTCTTTCTGTACGAGAAACGGTCATCGCTAATGACAGGGATGAGCTCGAGGGAGAGAATGACGGGCAATCAAAACTCCGGCAGGTCCTAGCGGGCATCCGCTACATTCACCCGAACCCCAAGAAGATGCTTGAGCGGGCTGATCGCTACGACCCTGATCACGGGACCGGCTTCTTTCAATACGCAGGCCGATTCTCGGACCAGCAGCTGAACGCTGCCCTCGACCGAATCCGCCCGATCATGGCCGCGGCGGTGCCGGAGGTCCCGAACCTGTCCTACCTGCGCATGGGACTCGGAATGGAGGTCGTCTTCTACAGTGACACCCCCGAGCGCGGAGCGCGTGGCGTTTACTCACACGAGCAATTTTCCGAGGGAACGCTCCGTCTGCTCGGCATGCTCTTCGACCTGGCGACGCTGCCGCGCACCACGAGCATCGTGCTCATCGAGGAACCCGAGACCTTCCTGCAGGCCTCCGTTGTCCGATCTATGTCCTCATTCCTGGCAGAGGTTGCCATGACCCACGACGTGCAGATGGTCATCAGTACCCACTCGCCGGAGCTGATCGACTCCGAGTTGGTGCTCCCCAGTCAGGTCCTGGTTCTGCGCCCAGAGGATGGTGAGACGGTAGGTGAACTGCTCTCGCAGTCGAACGACCCGCGCATCCGCGCTGTTATCAGCGCGGGCCTCCCAAAGTCGGAGGCCATCGATGCGGTTGTCGGGCGAACGATTCCGCTCGGGTGTTGGTCGCGCGACCGGCTCGCGTAACGGCATATAAGGTCGCACCGACGTGCACGTATGAGACGTGTCACCTGACGGATGTGCATGGTTCGGCGCGCACGTATGCGGGTTGGTAAGGGTTCGCGATGGACGGTCATTGTTCATATCTAATATGCACCCAACCTGTCCGACAAATCATCCTCACCGCAACGACATTCAACCCCAAAACCTCGCCCCGGCCTCGTCCGTCACACTCCCCAAAAGTGAACGCCACCACTCAAAATGCCTTAGGATGGTGGGCGCGCCGACGTACCCCAACGACGGGGACTACCCGGCACACAGCAGTACCCAACGCAGCAGCAACGCACCAACCGCCAGGCCGCAAGGCTAGCAACGCTCCGAAGCATCGTCGCAGACGAGCAGCCCCGAAGCGCAGCGGGGGAGTGGCACCGCAACCCGGCCAGCCGCACCCCCACCGCTTCTCCGCATCGCCGCCGCGCCGCAACCTCAACACCGACGTTGACCACACCCAGAGGAGTCACGATGAAGTCCAGGCTCGCAGCAACAGCACTCGTCACCCTGTCGGCAAGCGCCCTCGCACTCGGCGCCTGCACGATGGACGGTGGCAGCACGACCACGACCCCGGGCGGCAAGGCCGCCGGAGACGGCAACTACACGATCGCCGTCGTCCCCAAGGACGCCACCAACCCGTGGTTCGTCCGCATGGAAACCGGCGTCAACAAGTACGCCTCGGACACGGGCATGAACGTCTTCCAGAAGGGCCCGGCCGAAACCGACGCCACCATGCAGGCCCAGGTCATCCAGGACCTCATCGCCCAGGGCGTTGACGCCATCTGCGTCGTCCCCGTCGACCCGGGCGCCATTGAGCCCGTCCTCAAGCAGGCCATGGACGCCGGCATCGTCGTCGTCACCCACGAGGGCGCCTCGCAGGAAAACACGATGTACGACATCGAGGCCTTCAACAACACGGAATACGGCGCGTTCATCATGGACAACCTCGCCCAAGCCATGGGTGAAGAAGGCGTCTACACCACCATGGTCGGCCACGTCACCAACGCCTCCCACAACGAATGGGCAGACGGCGCCGTCGCCCACCAGAAGGAGAAGTACCCCAAGATGACGCTGCTCGAAGCCGAGCCCCGCGTCGAATCCCAGGACAACGGTGAAACCGCCTACCAGACCGCCAAGGAAGTCCTCAAGAAGTACCCCGAAGTCAAGGGCATCCTCGGCACCTCCTCCTTCGACGCGCCCGGCACCGCCCGCGCCATCGAAGAACTCGGCCTCAAGGGCAAAGTCTTCACCGCAGGCACGGGCATGCCCGCCGCCAACGCCCAGATCCTCAAGGATGGCTCCGTGTCGACCCTGACCCTCTGGGATCCCGCGAACGCCGGCTACGCGATGGCCTCCCTGGCCACGAAGATCCTCAACGGCGAACAGATCGAGGACGGCGTGAACCTGGGTGTCGAAGGCTACGAGAACATGCACTTCTCGTCCGGCTCCACCAAGGTCCTCGAGGGTACCGGCTGGCTCAAGATCACGAAGGACAACGTCGACTCCCTCGGCTTCTGACCCGCTCTCAGGCGACGACCACCCGGGTGCCACGGCCTCGTTCCGCACTCCAATGACGAGGCCGTGGCCGGGCCATCCCCGCGCGCGCAGTGACGCTCGCGCACGAACCAACCTCCATGAGCGGACGGCACCCGCGTGAGGGGTGGCCCCGGGCGGTGGCATGCGTCGGAAAGGACACCACATGGACACCCCAGTGCTGGCGGTACGACACGTCAGCAAATCGTTTGCGGGCGTGCGAGCCCTGGTCGACATCGACCTGGAGATCGCGCCCGGAGAAATCCACTGCCTGGCCGGAGAAAACGGGTCGGGCAAGTCCACGCTCATCAAGGTCATTTCGGGCGTGCACACCCCCGAACACGGGACGGTCTCGATCGGGGGCCGCGACTTTACGCGCCTGACGCCGGCCGCCGCCATCGACGCAGGCGTGCGCGTCATCTACCAGGATTTCTCGATCTTCCCGAACCTGTCGGTCATGGAGAACATCGCGCTGGGCAGCGAAGTGGCCGCCGGGCGTCGCCTGGTCAACCGCTCCCGCATGCGCGAGGTCGCGCGCGAGGCCGTGGCGAAGATCGGCTTCGACGTGGACCTGGACGAGCTGGTCGGCAACCTATCCGTCGCCGACAAGCAGCTGGTGGCCATCAGCCGCGCGCTCATGGGCGACGCGAAGCTCATCATCATGGACGAGCCGACGACCGCCCTCACCAAGAAGGAAGTGAGCGCCCTCTTTGACATCGTCCGCGACCTGCAATCCCGCGGCATCGCGATCCTCTTCGTGTCCCACAAGCTCGAGGAGGTCTTCGAGATCGCGCAGCGCTTCACGGTCCTGCGCTCCGGCCACAAGGTCATCACCTGCCCGAAGGAGGACCTCGACCGCGCGAAGTTCGCCCGCTACATGACGGGGCGCGACTTCGCGGAGGAGCGCTACCAGCCGGGCACCATTGACGAGGCCCCGGTCCTCCAGGTGGAGGGGGCGACGGTGGGCGGTGCCTTCGCCGACGCGTCCCTGAGCGTGCGCCCCGGCGAAATCCTGGGCATCACGGGCCTGCTGGGCTCGGGCCGCACCGAGCTGGCCCTCTCCCTGTTCGGGATGCTCCCCCTAGATTCGGGGACCATCCGCGTCACAGGCAAGGACGTCAAGCTGCGCGGCGTACGCGACGCGATCGCGGCCGGCATCGCCTACGTGCCCGAAGACCGCCTCACGGAAGGCCTGTTCCTGTCCCGCTCGATCGGCGAGAACATCACGGTCTCCGAGATGGAGAACTTCACGAAGGCCCTCGGCTTCATCGACAAGAAAGCCATCCGCGACGAAGAGAAGAAGTGGGTCAAGCGCCTCGAGGTCGTCACCCCCGACCCCGCCAACGCCGTCAACACCCTCTCGGGTGGCAACCAGCAGAAGGTCGTCCTGGCCAAATGGCTGGCCACCAATCCATCCGTCCTCATCCTTAACGGCCCCACCGTCGGCGTCGACATCGGCTCCAAGTTCACGATCCACTCGATCCTGCGCGAACTCGCCTCCCAAGGCATGGGAGTCATCATCATCTCCGACGACATCGCCGAAGTACTTACCAACTGCTCGACCATCGCCATCATGCGCGCCGGACACCTGAGCGACCCCATCAGCCCCGACACCCTCACCGAGGCCGAGCTGACCCGGCTCCTGTCCGAGGACCGCGCCCCGGCCTCGTCCACTGAAGGGGGAGAGAACTAATGCCCCGACTCATCACGAAAGTCCTCCACGCCAACGAATTCTGGGTCTTCCTGGTCATCGCCGCGCTGAGCCTGGTCATCCAGGCGCGCTCCGGGCAGTTCTTCACGGCGAACAACCTGGTCGACCTGGCCGGCGCGATGGTCGTCCCCGGCTTGTTTGCCGTCGCCGCGCACCTCGTCCTCGTCTCCGGCGGCATCGACGTGTCCTTCCCGGCGCTGGCCTCCCTGGCGGTCTACGTGACCACGAGGGTCCTGGTCGATAACGGGTGGAACGGCCCGGTCATCGTGCCCTTCCTGATCGCCGCCGGCCTCGGAGCACTCCTGGGCGCCTTCAACGGCCTCTTCACCTCCAGGCTCACCGTGCCGACACTGATCATCACCCTGGGCACCGCCAACGTCTTCAACGGCGTCATGCAAGGCGCACTCAAATCCGTACAGATCAACACGATCCCCGCCTCCATGCGCTCCTTCGGGTCATCCTCCCTGTTCGTCGCCCGCAACGAAAGCTCCGGCCTGCAATCATCCATGCCCGTGTCCTTCCTGATCCTCGTCGCGGTCGTCGCCGTGGCCTTCGTCGTCACCCGCTACACCATGTTCGGGCGATCCCTCTACGCCATCGGCGGCGACGAAAGCGCGGCCGCGCGCGTCGGATTCAAAGTACGCGCCACCAAGTTCTGGCTCTACGTCATCGTCGGCATCATCGCCGCCCTGGCCG
>ERZ773203.932-NODE-932-length-15434-cov-3.914039_pt1 | contig 15434 bp, 15 predicted proteins | sample MGYA00580529_ERZ773203 | MGnify/ENA primary metagenome ERZ773203 (study PRJEB29015, sample SAMEA2738176) | human oral metagenome | biome: human oral; feature: human-associated habitat; material: saliva | place: China | collected 2177 ... | reverse complement strand
CAGAAGTAGCTACCCCACCGGCATTGACAGCCTTACCTGGAGCAAAAGGCAACTTAGCATCTTGGAAGGCTTTGATAGCCTCAGGAGTACAACCCATGTTGGATACCTCTGCTACGAGTTTCACTCCATTAGCGATGAGTGTCTTGGCATCGTCTCCATCCAATTCGTTTTGGAAAGCACAAGGCAAGGCAATATCACAAGGGATCACCCATGCTTTTTTACCTGCGGTGAACTTACTTTCTTTCGCAAATTTTTCAGCGAAAGGTGCTACGATATTGCGGTTAGAAGCGCGGAGCTCAAGTAGGTAGTCGATCATCTCTTGAGTCATACCTCCAGGTACTTCTACACAACCGTCAGGTCCAGAGAGACCGATTACTTTAGCCCCTAGTTGGGTTGCTTTTTCTGAAGCTCCCCAAGCCACATTTCCGAAACCAGAAACTACCACACGCTGTCCCTTGATATCGCGACCGAGCTTTTTGAGCATATGATCTACAAAATAAAGAGCTCCATACCCTGTCGCTTCTGGACGGATAAGGGAGCCACCCCAGTTGATACCCTTACCGGTGAGTACCCCTGTATTGTATTCGTGTGCCAATTTTTTGTACATACCGTACATATAGCCTATCTCACGGCCTCCTACCCCTACGTCGCCCGCAGGCACATCGGTATCAGGACCTATGTATTTCCATAATTCGAGCATGAAGGCCTGGCAGAAGCGCATGATTTCCGCATCAGACTTACCAGTAGGATCGAAGTCTGATCCTCCCTTAGCTCCTCCCATAGGTAGGGTAGTAAGCGCATTCTTGAAGGTTTGTTCGAACCCTAAGAACTTAAGCATAGAAGGATTCACTGCCTTGTGGAAACGGATACCTCCTTTGTAAGGACCTATGGCAGCATTGAACTGCACACGGTAGCCAAGGTTGGATTGTACCTCTCCTTTGTCATCTACCCAATCCACACGGAAGGTATGGATACGATCAGGCTCTACAATACGTTCGATGATTTTTGCCTTAGCAAATTCTGGGTGCTGGTTGTACACATCGTGTACTGATTCCAACACTTCATGTACTGCTTGTAAGTACTCTTTTTCTCCTGGGTGCTTTGCCTCCAATGAGGCCATAATCTTTTGTACGTCCATTATTATTTTTTTATTTAGGTAACTTTTTTAGGTAAACTCGCATGAGCGAGTATGTTAAGTGTCAACTGCCAACTGACAAGCAAAGGTACGTATTTTTATGAGAATAAACAAGCAAAAAGACAACAATTTTCACTTTCCCTTTATTCCTGCAAGGTTGCGACATAGAAAGAGTGAGAGACCTGTTGCTTTCCTTGTCCTTCTCAAAGGGGGACTCTTAGAAATAAGAGAGTATCAAAATAGTAACAAATGCAAAAGGAGAGGCATAGATAAGGCTGTCAAGCCTATCGAGCAACCCTCCATGACCAGGGAGGATGGTGCCACTGTCCTTCTTGCCGGCTACACGCTTGAACTTGGATTCGACCAAGTCGCCCAAAGTGCCCGCCACGACCAGTACTGCCGCAATAACCAACCACTTCCACAGCTCTTTGTTGCTATAAAGGGAAAGCCATGCTGCCACCAATAGCGCCCCTACAAAGCCTCCTACGAAGCCCTCTACGGTCTTCTTAGGCGAGACAGAAGGAAAGAGCTTGGTGCGTCCCAAAAACCTCCCTGATACATAGGCAAAGCTATCACTCGCCCAGATAATCGCCAAAAGGGCTATCATAGTGTGTTGCGCCTCTGAAAAAGCCTCAGAGAACTGCCATTGGGAAAACTCCCAAAAAGCAAAAGACGCGGCTGTAATCTCTTGTTCGTTCTTGTATATCTCCACCTTATAGAGTAGGGAGATAAAAAGACATCCTCCCCCTACATAGAGCAAGGCTAAGAGGAATTTCTGCCATTGGGTATAGCTCACCGCCTCATGCCTGTAGAGGTAGAAGCCTAAATATACATCGGTGGAAATCACTGCCAAAAGTAGCAGGTATACGACAAAATTATTACTGAAACCCTCCATTGGGATCAGATAATTGAAGCACCACCACAGGCACAGAAAAGCCAAGTAGACGGCACTACTGGAGAGGCGTACCAACCTCTTGAATTCGTAAAGACAAATAAGTCCAAAGACAAGGAAGAGAAAGCCAAAAGCCTCAGCATTGGAGAGCATAATGGCAGTAAGGAGAAGGAATACATACAGGATTCCGGTGATACTACGCTTTAATAGTTCGTTCATTCGTTAGTATTTAGATCTTCTAAGAGAAGTAAGTAAGTGGTTCGATAACAATTCTCATAGAGAATGGAATCTTTTTCCTTAGGAGGCAAAAAAGCCCTAAGAGTACGGATATTGTTGGGGCGGTTCTGCTGTGTCTGCCTATTGAGTCCTCCCATAGCATCGAAGAGCGTGGCGACAATCTGGCTTATTTTGGCCACTACCACAAGATTCTGAGGAAGTTCGTCCAAGTGCTTCTGCCCCAACTGTCGGGAAGAAAATAACAGAGAGCCTTCCTCGGCCACTAAGTACTCACAATCGGTGAGAAAGTGGGTAGCTTCTTGGTCATCATCGGTAAAAAAAGTATGAGGCACAGCCGAAAACAAGGCTTCTACCCGCTCATTGTGCGAGAAGACAAGGCTGTCAGCGCCCTTGTCCAAGAGTATCGTTTGTAATATATTAGGGAGCTCTATTGGATTCTCTATGTAGATAAAGACACCTCCTTTATTCTTGAAGTTGTTTACAAACGCTTCGTCAATAGGGAGATCGCTATTCTTTCCTTCGTATACTTCAGAAGGAGCTTCGGAAAAAGCTCCTTTGAATAATTTTTCAAGCCATTTCATCTACTTTAATGATTAATAATTAATGATTTATTGTTTGAATGGTCATTTACCTAATAGTTGGTGCATTTTTTATAGCTTGTGCTTATTATTTAGGTAAAGTTGTGTGGGCAATAACATTTTTCACTTTTCATCCCTCACTCAAATGAGGGGGTAAAGGTAAGGAAAATAATAGAAAGAAAGAAATGTTTTATGCTTTTATTTTATTTTTCATCCTTTATGACTCCTTCCGCTCTGAATCTTTTTTAAAATCTCTCCTTATATGCCCTCAGGTCAAGGGATATTGCCTTACGATCTACACAAACTATGTTCTGAATAGCAACTCAAAACACTCCTCTTATGCAGGAAAACGCTCACGCACGTTAAAAAAGTTAATTTATAGCCAAAAACTGTTTTTTTAACGCCCTTTTTTTAGAATGTTTTTGTAATTTTGCGCCCTCTAAGATATAACATGGATATTCGTCTAAAGAAAAAACGCTTAAAAAACAACAACCAACTTACCCTGAATATAGGAGGCTCAAAGAGTGAGAGCAACCGACTACTACTACTCAAGCAACTCTTTCCTTCCTTAGAAATAGAAAATATCTCCCCCTCGAAGGATACAGATATGATGTCACGAGGATGCCTTCTAGGAGAGGAAATCAATGTAGGAGACGCCGGTACGGCTATGCGCTTCCTTACAGCTTACTATGCCTGCTGCACTGACCGCAAGGTGGTACTGACAGGCTCGGAGCGTATGCAACAGCGTCCTATAGGTATTCTGGTGGAGGCACTACGTCAGTTAGGAGCTTCTATCGACTACCTTTCTACAGAGGGCTTCCCTCCCCTATCCATAACAGGAAAACATATAGAAGGTGGAGAGCTGACCATCAAAGCCAATGTCAGCAGCCAATACCTCTCCGCCCTGCTCTTAGTAGGGAGCACCTTCCCCAAGGGACTCACCCTACACTTGGAGGGAGAGATCACTTCCCTACCCTACCTGAGGATGACCCTCGCCCTCTTAAACCAATTGGGGATAGAAGCAGTACTGGAGGATAATGTTATCACTGTATACCACACCCCTGAGGTAGAGGCACAAACTATCGTAGTGGAGCCCGACTGGAGCTCTGCCTCATACTTCTATAGCATGATAGCTCTCAGTGAAGTAGGCTCTTCCCTATTCCTGAATCATTATAAGAAGGAAAGCCTACAGGGAGACCGTATCTTGGCAGACATCTACCAGAGCTTTGGGGTAAAGACCATCTTCTGGAGGGATAAGATACAGCTGATCAAGGAACGAGATGATTTTTCTACTATTTTCTCCTATAACCTGATGGATTGTCCGGATATAGCTCAGACCATAGCTGTCACTTGCTTTGGCTTGGGGGTAGAGTGTTTTCTTAGTGGCTTGCACACTCTCAATATCAAGGAAACCAACCGATTAGAAGCTCTCCGAGACGAGATTACGAAACTTGGTGGGGAGGTACACATCTCCCAAGGGGAAATATGGATAGGGGTTCCTCGCAAGATAGTCCGCAATGTCTCCATAGCTACCTACGGAGACCATCGTATGGCCATGGCCTTTGCCCCCCTCTGCCTGAAGGTGCCTCTTACGATCGAAAAGGGAGAAGTGGTGGAAAAATCCTACCCCAACTTCTGGACTGATTTTGAGAATATCAGCGAATAGTACTCGGTCATAATATGACGAAAAAGCTTTCGTTTGTAGCCATAATACCCCTTATAGGAAGTTACAAAAGTAGCATATTCTCCTTAAGATTTTAACTGTATTAACAAATAATTAGCAGATAAAACACTTCTCTTTTTACGCTTCTCTCTTCACTCCCCTGACTCCCCTAACAAGTATCACACTATAAAGCACACATAGCACTATAGCTAAAGCGAAAGCAGCTAAGGGCAAGGTGAAGCCTGTGGGTGTGAAGGGAAAGAGCTGGGAGAGCTTGGCCATATAGAGGTTGCGCAACCCATAGCAGAGAGACAAGGCAGCAATTATCGCCCCGATGGTGAAAAGACTGACTGCCCATTGGTAATAGCGGGCGATCTGGGCGGGCGTATAGCCTATGGAGAGCAGCGAATGGATCTGTTCCCTGTTGCGCTGCAAGACCAAATGCAGACTCAGTACCACCACTCCTACCGAGAGGATAAGGATCAAAAGGGCGATCCCTACCACTACCCAGAGAGCAGAGGAGAAAAAGAAACGCATCTTACTTAGTTCCAGCTCGTCCTTGGCTATGGTGTAGTTATGAGCCTTGAAATAAGCTAAGATTTCCTTTTGGGAAGGATCATGGAACTCTACCAAGAGGCGTGATACCTGTGAGGTAGGCGACCCATAGGTAGCGTTTGCCCAAGAGAGAAAGTCCTCAGGAACAAGAATAGAATTGATCTTGGCGGAAAAACCTACAATACGGCTGGAGAAGGTTGCTTCCTTGCCATTGCCTGAGAGGCGCAATCCGAAGGTGAACTTGTCTATCAAGCCCTTGGAGAGTACGGGTAAGCCTTGGCTCTGAGCAAAGCCAAAGTTATAAAGGGATAGGTAATTCTCAGGGATGATAATAGGCACAAAAGAGCGGGATGGATTCCACTCCCATTGGTCACTCTTGACATCGATATACTTATCGGGGATACTCTCAAAAAAAAGGTCTGTAGCGAAGAGTGGGAACTCTCCCTCACTCTCACGGGTGTAGGCCATTATCTTGAAGGTAGCCACTGAGAAGGGCGCCATACTCTTGACAAAAGGTTCTTGTCGTAAGGATTCCTGCTCGGCTGGGGTAAAGTAAATCATCTCCTTCTGGAGGGAGCCTATGGCGGAGATAGGTTTGGTCACCACGGCATAGTTGCTTGAGAAAATATCCGTCTGCTCCTCCAGCAAGGGCTTTACATCCCTATAGAGCTGCCAGATACCTCCGAGCAATACCACAGCAACCATCAGGGCAAAAGCATAGCCCAAGAGCTGTCCCTTGGGGAGGGTCTTTCGTTGGAGCTTATAGAGCATACTTTAGGTATTTAGAGCTGTAATACTTGGTCATAATTAAGTAAGTCATTGACCTCCAAGGAGGTCATAAGTAAGGTAGCGCCTCTCTGGGAGCATTCTTCCTGTAAGAGCTCACAGAGCAGATGGGTATTTGCCTCGTCCAAATGGCTGAAAGGTTCGTCCAAGAGGAGCACCTCGAAGGGCTGGGCTAAGGCACGCAGGAAGGCCACACGCTGGCGCTGTCCTAAGGAAAGAGCTGCTAAAGGGGTATCCACCTTATGAGCAAGCCCCACCCGCTCCAGCAGTTGGCTGACTTGCTCAGAGGAAAAGTAACCCGTCAACCGGTTCTTGAGCTGTATATTCTCCTTGGCTGTTAGTGAGGGGAAGAGACGCAGGTCTTGGAAGAGGTAACTTAGCTTGTTTCTCCGGTACGAGAAGAGGTCTTTGGGGCAAGCCACTCCATCGTAGGTAATAGTACCCTTGTAGGTGTCTCGATCCCCATAGATAAAACTCAAAAGAGAGGTCTTTCCCCTACCCGACTGAGCACGGATAAGATAGCGCTTGGCTGGAGCAAAGACGACCTCCTCCCTCAGATAGATATCCGAGGGATGTAGCTCGGCCTCTTCCATATAAGTAGGCTTGAGATGGCGTAGAACGAGTTCCATTATTGCTTATTCTTCATCTTTTTCGATTATGATATCTTCGTCCGTTGCGGAATCCTCTTCATATACTCCATCGTCTTCGGTGGCCTTATCCTCTTTGTTGGCTTTAGTTGTATCGACCTGCTTGGCAAACTGAAGAAAACTATAGAGGCTGTTGCGCTTCACATTCCTCATATGATAGATAAGGGTAGCGGTGTTCTTCTTAGCATCAGCTTTGATTTCCAAGTTCTTAGAATGGTCTATCATCCACTGAAGAGAAGCCTCGTTGCGGGAACGTTCGTCGGCCTTCATTGCCCTCTTGAACACGGAGGGATAGTCATCCATATTCAAGTTAAAAAATCCATAGAAGGTATTCTTACTTGCCTGTGAGGCCAAGGAACTACTATAGGCGTTATTTTTGCGTTTCCCAGCGAGGAAGGCATCTACCTCATCGGAGGAGTTGCTTATGAAAAAGGCCTTGTCGTTGTAGGCAAAATATACATTTACAAAGAAGAAACTGAGGCTATAGCGGTCACCATCTTTGGTAAAGGATCCCTCTTCAGCGACCATTTTGTCCAAGATTTTTTTATCATTGACCTCAAAACAAGCGCCTACTACTGGAATAGGGATACTCATACCTGTCTCGAAGTCCTCCAAGGCTATGACGAAACTACCCCCAAAGAGGTTCAAGAGGTTATCCAACTGAAGGTCTTTCTTAGCAAGCCACTCCTTGATATCGGCTTCTTTGACGAGTTCGGGTTCTGCTTCCTTGAGGAACTCATAGTAATGCTTCACATTGAGCGCCCCTGTGATTGCCATAGGCATTTTCTCTGGGAAATGCTTGAAAAGCTTTTTGTTAAAAGAGGCATCTCCTATATGGTGTTTGTCTAAGAGCTTTTGGTATTTTTCGTTGTATAGGGTACGGGCTGAAAGGGCTATTGCCTCTTTTTGGAAATCCAAAGTAGCATAGAGATAAGTACCCTGTTGTAGGTTGAATAGCGAGGGGGAAAGGGCGGCAGTGGAGGGTAGCTTCTCATCTAAGGTTGCGTAAGCAGATGCTACATTGACCCATATACTGATGTCCTTCTGATCGTGAAGGAAGTCTCCAAAACCACTAAGTGCTGTGATTTGCTTTTTAGCCTCCAAGGAACGGAGTTGCTTGGCCTTCAGGAAGGTTTGCAAGCCTGAGGAAGACTCTCCCTTGTCGTCCTCTGCCCCCAGAAAGAGCACTTTGTCATCATCCCAACTCAATGTATACTTACCCTCAGATAGGTTCAGCAACTTATAGCCACCTTCCTCGGTAAGGTTCTTTTCCTCTTTAGCCAAGGCAAAAAGTTGATTCAGGGTGTTTTCAAACTTTTTCTTATCCGAAAGGGCACACGCTATCCCGATATAGTTCTCCATACCATTGCCCCCTTGTTGTCCATACTGGAATAAATAGACAGGATCTCGAAAGCGTATCCCTGAATTTCTTGGGTTGCGGAGCAGCTCTCGAAGGAAATCCCGTTGCTTGTCTGTTAGGGAAAGACTATCAACCCACTGCTTGAACTCCGCTGAGTCCTCAGTGGAAGCAATATCCGCTTTTTGGTAGAGTGACTTAAAGTCAATAGAGACTACCCAAGCGGCATCGCTGGGGACCAGCGCCAAAGAGGCTGGCTGCTTAGAACAAGAAACCAAAAAGATAAGGACTAAGCCAAGTAAGAATCGCTTCATAAGTTTTGAGTTTTTAATTTTGAGTTTTTTAATTCTAAGTGATTAGTTTCTGATAACCACTCTCTGTTCTCTGACAACTGTTCACTGCTCCTGCATAGATCTAAGTATGGTAAGGACAGCTGCGGTATTGCCTTCGTCAAAGCGTCGTGCCCAAAAGGTATAGACCCAGCGGGCATTATTCTTTTTAAGTTGGTAACCATAACAGACTATTTTTACTCTTATACAGGCACAAAGATAGTAAAAAAATAAGAAATATCAAGAATCTAAGTAAAAAACGAAGAGTGAAGAATCAGCATATACAGCACTCTTCACTCTTCGCTCCCATTAGCTTGTCTTCTTATAGTTCCAAATTGCCCAGCTGTTCAGCAGCACAGCAAAGCCTACCAAATATAAGAACTCAGTACTGAGTTGTGCAAAACTACTGCCCTTGAGCACAATTAAGCGAATGGCATTGACAAAATGAGTTATAGGAATGGCATTACTTACCTGCCGACTCCATGCAGGCATACTATCTACACTGGTGAGGAAACCGCTCATCAGTAGGAAGATCATTATAAAGAAATAGGCGATGAACATAGCTTGCAACTGCGAATTAGCATAAGTGGAGACGAGCAATCCGAAGCCGAGAATTGCGACGAGGTACATTATCGCAAAGGCGTATAAGGTGAGTAGATTTCCTGCGGGGAAGATACCATAGACTACATACATCACTATAAGTCCCAAGGTAAAGAGAATGACCCCTACTACCAAAAAAGGTATGAGCTTGCCTAAGATAAACTGCCACTTCTTGATAGGCGTTACATTTATCTGCTCGATAGTGCCGATCTCCTTTTCTTTGACTACATTGAGTGCTGAAAGAAAGCCCCCAATAATGGTGAGTAATATGGCTAAAATGCCTGGAACTATATAAAATCTGTACTCCATTTGTGGGTTGTACCAGTGCGTACTTGCCACACGGAATTGGGCTACATTGCCTATACGTTGAGGGGCTTTCACATTTACATCAAGCTCTTTGTTGAAATCACGTATCACTGAAAGCAAATAGGCTCCTCCTAAGGACGACTTACTTCCGTTGATGGCATCGATAGAGAGACCGAGCGTCTGCTTTCCTTCGCGTATGAGGTTACGCTCAAAACCTTCGGGGACTTCCAAAACTACATCGGCTTTACCGTCTTCTATCAGGGCGATGCCTTCTTTGTAAGAGAAAGGCGCCTCCACAAGGCGAAAGTATCCTGAGGAGCTGATCTTCTGTATCAACTGCTGCGAATAGGGACTTTGGTCGTGATCTACATAGACGAGGTTGATGTTCTTTACATCAAAATTGGCCACCAAAGGCAGTATAATCAGCTGCATCATAGGTGCCACAAGCATCATTGCCAAGATAGTCTTATCTCGGAATATCTGCTTAAATTCTTTTTGTAGTATAAATGATAAGGTTTTCATTGTATTAATTTGTCTATTTGTCAATTTGCCGATTATCTGTTGTGGGCGAATTGCCATTCGCCCCTACATACGATTTTCTACTCTAAACGAACTTTAAACTTCTTCATTGCAAGGCTTAAGAATATCACTGCCATTGCTATTAATATCAGCGTTTCTTTCCATACATAAGTGAAATCCAACCCTTTGAGCATTACTTTCTTCACGATAGCATAGTAGTAACTTGAGGGGAAGACTTTGGATATTCCTTGAAAGATAAGGGGCATATTCTCTATGGGGAATATAAAGCCAGTAAAGAAAGCCGTAGGTAACATCATTCCCATCATAGCGATGAGCATAGCCGTTTGCTGTGAGGCGGTAACGGTGGATATGAGTAGCCCCAACGACAAACAGATGATGATAAACAAGGTGCTCTCGGCGTAAAGCAGTAGCAAATTGCCACGTATCGGGACATCGAGCATATAGACCGACAGCAGGAGTATTACGGTAAAGTTGATGAGCGAGAGAATAAGATAAGGCACGGCTTTGGCTATTAGTATTTTTAGGGGACTGAAAGGGGATACTAAAAGGATTTCCATAGTGCCTAACTCTTTTTCGCGCACTACGGCTACCGAGGTGAGCGCAGTGCTCACTATCATAAAGACGAGTGCGATTACCCCAGGAACGAAGTTCATAGAGCCATTTTGCTCCTCATTGTACAACATTCGGTTTTCAACAATTATCTGGTAGGACATTTGCACAGCGGGGTTCAGCTCTTGCTGGTAGCTGGCTACCATAGCCGAGAAGTAGTTTTGTACTGTTTTAGCCGTATTGGGGTCGCTGCCATCGGTGATGAGTTGTAGCGAGGTTCCACTGGGGGTGTAGAGGTCTTTGCCGAAATCAGGAGGGAAGATGAGCGCAGCTTTTATAGTACCACGCTTGAATTGGTCTTCTACTTGATTGTAATGGAACAGAGGGTCTTTCAGCTTAAAATACGGACTCGCCTGCAAACGGTGCGTGATTTGTTGGCTATAGGTATTGTTTGCCTCATCTAATACAGCGATACCGATGTTCTTGACCTCGCTGCTGAGGGCTTGACCGAAAAGGATAATCTGCGCTATGGGGATACCAAAGAGTATCAGTAGCGTGCGACGGTCACGGAATACGTGATAGAATTCCTTGCGTATAAAGGCGATGAGCTGTTTCATTGTTTAGTCTGCTGAACGTTTTGCTTTACGGGCGAGCTGGTAGAACACCTCGTCCATGGAATGAGTATTGAACTGTGATTTAAGGCGGGCGGGAGTATCCATTGCTTCCACCCTGCCATCTACCATGATACTGATACGGTGGCAGTATTCGGCTTCGTCCATATAGTGGGTGGTCACAAATACGGTGATGCCCTGTGCGGAGGCTTCGTATATCATATCCCAGAACTGTCGGCGTGTGATGGGGTCTACACCACCGGTGGGCTCGTCGAGGAAGACAATTTCGGGATGGTGGAAGATCGCCACCGAGAAAGCGAGCTTCTGCTTCCAGCCCAGTGGTAGCGACCCTACGAGTTTGTTGGCTTCTGCCTCCAAGCCGAGCTTGGCGATAAGCTGGGTACTTCGGGTTTTGATTTCCTTGCGACTCAAGCCATAGACGCCTCCGTAGAAGGTAATGTTTTCCTGCACGGTGAGGTTGTCATAGAGCGAAAACTTCTGACTCATATAGCCGATGTGCTTTTTTATCTGCTCTTGCTCTCGATAGACATCGAAGCCTGCTACAGTAGCCTCGCCTGAGGTGGGATAGGAGAGTCCACAGAAGATGCGTATAGCGGTGGTTTTCCCCGCACCATTGGCACCGAGGAAGCCGAAGATTTCGCCTTTTTCAACGGTAAGGGAAATGTTGTTCACGGCTTTGAAATCGCCGAATTGCTTTGTGAGGTTATGACAGTGGATTGCGTTCATTTTATTAAATTAGCAAATTAGCAGATGTGAAAATTAGCAAATTAGCTCCCGTTCCCCCGAAGGGGACAACTTATAAAGGGGATTGATAGCGATTGAAGGAGTACTTTTTATTTGTAATAATAATACCAATTTCCGTTATATTCTTTATCACAATCTTCTTGAGAGGCGAAAGTACAGTCTTTTATACCTTCTTCCGGGTATTCCTTCTTGCGTAGTAATTGTTTGTGATAATTGCTTATTTTTTGTAATAATCCTATCTCTTTTGCTTTATTTAAAGCTTCTTCTGTCTCGAAAATATAAGACACAAAATAATCTTGTGGGGCTATATAAGCTCCAAAATCTAAGGAAGAATATACTTCACTAAAGGTTGCTTTTACCTCTTCTTGTGTTTCAGCAACAATATTTTTCCATATTTTGTTCATTGTTTATCTTTTTTAATTTCAACTTTGCCAAAGTTTTGGTTCAGAATTTATATATTCCCTTTTTCCTCCATTAGGCGGATAAAACTGTCCTCGATGGTGGGGGTAAGGGGTTGCCAATCGAGGTGGGGGAAGGTGCCTTTCAGCTGTTGTTTGAATATGGGAATATTGGTGTCTTCTTTGAGGGTAAGGTGCAGGTACTCACCAAAGGGGTAACAACTATCAATGTCGGGGTGCTCTCGCAAATGCTTCAGCAGTGTGTACAGATTGGGATCCTTGACAGCATAGAGTGCGGTGGGGTATTGGGCGATGATTTGACTGGGGGTGCTGGTGGATAGCACCTTGCCTGATTGTATTAAGGCTATGCGGTCGCATAGGCTGGCCTCGTCCATATAAGGGGTGGAAACGAGTATGCTAATGCCTTGCGCCTTTAGCCGAGCGAGCATCTGCCAGAACTCTTTGCGCGAAACCACATCAACCCCCGTGGTGGGTTCGTCTAAAAAAAGCACTTTAGGCTTGTGAATGAGGGCGCAGCATAGGGCTAACTTTTGCTTCATTCCACCCGAGAGTTTGCCGGCCGGCCGGTCTCGGAAGGGCGCCAGTTGGTCGTAGATGTCGCGGATGAAGGGATAGTTTTCCGCTACGCTCACCCCGAAGAGGTCGGCAAAGAAGTGGAGATTTTCGGCCACGGTGAGGTCGCGATAGAGGGAGAACGTGCCCGGCATGTAGCCGATGGAGCGGCGCAGGCAACGGTAGGAGCGCACCACGTCCTGCCCGTCCACGACCGCCGTGCCGCTGGTGGGCAGGAGGAGGGTGGCGAGGATGCGGAAGAGGGACGTCTTGCCCGCGCCGTCAGGCCCCACGAGGCCGAACATTTCTCCCTCCTCGATGTCGATGTCGATGCCGCGGAGGGCGTGGATGCGGCCGTTGTCGTAGGTTTTGGTGAGCTGTCGGATGGAGATGAAGGACATGATTTTTTCTTCGTGCTGCAAAGGTCGGATTATTGTTGTACGGCAGGAGAGGCAAAGCGCACCTCGCCATACATGCCGCGCTTGATGAGGCCATCATTGAGGACACGCACCTTGACGGCATAGACGAGGTTGGCGCGCTCATCGCGGGTCTGGATGGTGCGCGGGGTGAACTCCGCCTTGTCGGCTATCCACACGAGGGTGCCGGGGTAGGCTTTCTTCGCTTTCGCCCCTTGGTCGGCATAGACGGTGACCTTCTGCCCCAAGCGCAGGGTGGTGAGTTGCGGCGCGTCGACGTAGGCGCGGAGGTAGAGTGTGCGGAGGTCGGCCAGGGTGAATAGCGGCCGTCCCGGAGCGGTGTACTCTCCCTTTTCGGCAAAGGTGGCGACGACGGTGCCCGTGATGGGGGCGGTGATGCGGCAGTTGCCAATCTGGTGGTCGAGCTGTGCGATTTGCTCCACGATGGCGTTGCTCTGTGCCGAGAGGCTGAGGTTGGCCGCGGCGAGTTGGCTCTGCTGAGCCGCCATCTGCCGCTGCACCACCGCCATCTGCTGTTCGATGTCGTCGAGCTGCTTGCGCGGTGCGGCCTTGTCGGCCACGAGGGCGGCAAAGCGTGTGCGTTCGTGGCGGAGGTTGTCCCATTGTTGCCGCAGCGCCGCCACTTGTCGGTCGGTGTCGAGGCGGCGGGCGTCGGTGGCACTGATGTTGGCGCGCAACTGGCGGCGTTGGAGGGTGAGGAGCGTACTGTCGATGGTGCCCACCACGCTGCCGGCGGTGAACGCTTGCCCCTCTTCGACATCGAGGGAGAGGAGTTCGCCGGCTTGGCGGGCAGAGACGGTCACTTCGGTGGCTTCGAAGACGCCCGTGGCATCGGTTTGCGAGGCATTGTCACTGCATCCGGTGAGGAACAGCAGGGCAGGGAGGAGGAAAGACTTATTCATGATTGAGGGTGTTGCGGAGTCGATAGAGGGCTTGAAGGAGTTGGAGATGATGGGCCGATCGGACCACGCGCGCTTGGTCTTCGCGGGTGAGGTCTTGCAGGAGGGCGTGGGCATCGGCCGTGCCGTGGAGGAGGCGTGCGGCCGTGGCTTCCCGCACCTTTCGGCAGAGGTCGATGAGGGTGTCGTCGGAGCGGAGGAGGGTGCGCAGACGGAGGATTTCCTCGTCTTCCTGTGTGGCTTGGAGCGTTTGGTTGAAGCGAAACACCTCGCGCGCCACCTCGTTCTGCCGGCGTGCGGCAGCCAGTCGGGCGCGGTCGTTGCGGTAGGTGTAGAACGCCGAGAGGTTCCACACAGCCCGCACGCCGACCAAGGCATTGACCGACCAGCGGCGGCGATACATGTCGTCAAAGAGGTTGAGCCCGGGATAGCCGTACCACCCTTGGGCAAAGGCGCTGACGCTGGGGCGGAGCGCGGTGTGGAGCAGCTGATCGCGGCGGTCGAGGAGTGCAGCGCGGGCCTCAAAGAGGGCCAACTCGGGACGGTGGATTTCCAAGCGCGACACCGCCGCAGGCTTCGGGCATTCGAGCTGTTGCACCTCGCTCTCGCTGCGCCCGATGAAGGCCGCGAGCAGGCGTTGCAGACTGTGGCGCTGGGCGCGGAGGGAGAGGGCGGTTTGCTCGGCCTTCACGCGCTCGGCTTGCAGAGTAGTGACGTGGCTTTCGACGGCAGTTCCGGCCTGCACAGCCGCTGTGAGTTGGCGCACGTTGTCGGCAAGGAGGGTTTGCAGGAGGGTGTTGTTGTCGAGCTGTTCGTCCACGAGGAGAATACCGAAGAAGAGGTCGTCCACCCGCTGCCGAAGGGCATAGAGTTGCACGGCCGTCTCTTGCTGCTGCACGTGGGCATCGGCCTGTGCCACAGCCTTTTGGGCACGGATGTGTCCGCCGTCGTAAAGGCGCTGATCGAGGTTGAGCGCGAGTTTATACTGGTCGCGCGCCATCCCTTGTGGGACGGTTTGCCCGGTGGCACGAAGCATCTGCGTGAGGGCGTCGGGCCATTGCGCGACGTCGCTTTGCAGAGTGGCTTGTGCCGAAGCCGTGATTTGCGGCAACCAGCCCTTTTGGAGGTTGGCCAGCGTGAGCGCCTCGGTTTGCCGAATCAGGTCGGTTTGCCGCACCAGCGGGTAGTGCTGCTCGGCGAGCCGGTGACACTCGTCGAGGGTGAGTTGTGCACGCAGTGGAAGGCCTGCAAGCACCATCATGGCCAATAGGAGCAAAAGATGGTGGCGGAACGTGGGGAGGGAGGAGGCAGAAATCATGAGTGTGAAGGATGGTTGATGCTGCAAAGGTAGGCGCTTTGTAGGACGGCGAAAAGGTTGATACTTTCGATAGATTGAGCAATTTCGCAGATGAGGCAGTTTTTCCTAAAAAAAAAGGGATCGCCGCACCGGTTGCTGAAAGCCGGCCATCGAACCGAAACAACGTGTGCATGGACTTACTTATATATAGACATCTCGACGTCGGAATTGACCACAGAGTTCCGATTTTAACTTGACTTTAACATTTCCGACAGTGGAA
>ERZ773203.927-NODE-927-length-15469-cov-72.284417_pt1 | contig 15469 bp, 8 predicted proteins | sample MGYA00580529_ERZ773203 | MGnify/ENA primary metagenome ERZ773203 (study PRJEB29015, sample SAMEA2738176) | human oral metagenome | biome: human oral; feature: human-associated habitat; material: saliva | place: China | collected 2177 ... | reverse complement strand
TCAGCGCGTTCTCGAGGTCTCTGTCGAGATCCTCGAAGGTTTCGGCGATGGCGTCGAAGGTCTTCGCCAGCGCCTCCAGGTGCTCGCGGAAACGCCCCCGGGTGGTGTCCCAGTTATTGCCGAACTCCCTGACCTTTCCCGCGAGTTTGTCGTGGCCGACAACAGAGGCAACGTCCAAGGCGTCGATCTTCGCATCGTCCAACAGCGATGCCGTCGCGCGCAGGGACTTCGACCGGTTACGCAACTCGGTCGTGTCGAGTGACAGGTTCGCCATGGCGTTTCCTTTCTGCATCGAGCCTGGGGCGCGGGCGTGCCCCGCGCCCCAGGAGATGATGACCTTACTTGCCGATGGACTGCGCCAGCTGTTCGTCGGTCTGCTGAAGTGCCTGAGCGGCCTTGTTCAGGTAATCGGCCATGCCGTCGATCCCCTGGATCGTGCGGGTCGCGCCCTGGGTGAACTCCTGGTAGGCGGTGTCGAAGGCGCCCGAGGCGCGCGACGTCGTGAAGCCGTTCTGAACCAGCTGCTGGACCAGCGAGCGCAGCTCGTTGAGCTTGGTCTGCAGATCGTTCTGACCGTTGCGCAGACGAGTCGCCGCGGACTGCATCTGGTCGTAGGTGACATTCAGGTTTGCCATTGTGTTCCTCCGTTGAGAATGGGATACCCGGGGTGGGTATCGGGGTCTGGTGTGTTCGGGCCGACGGTTCCCACGTCGGATAGGGTGATTAGCCCGTAACCTCAAACTATCATTCGGTCTTGTCATGGGCGATGGGGACTAGTCCCCATCGGGTCTTGTCATACTCGGGGCACCTGCACTTTCCACTGCTTACCGGACTGGACAAAGTACCCGCGGCCCGGCACAGCCTCGCGCCCAGAGACGCCGGGCACGGCGACGCCGACAGCGTTCTCGCCCTCACCGGGCGAGGGACACAGGACGATCCCGGTTCGCCCGCTGCGCACGCCCGATGCCAGCGAGCCGCCGAACGACCAACCCGACACGTCGGCCTCGGCAACGACCAGATGACCGTTGGCCTTCGACGAGGCGATGGCGTCCTGCAGCTGCTGATCGCACGCGGAGAAGGAGAACTCTCCGATGCCCTCGACGAAGAGAACGACTCCCGGCGCGCCCGCCGGCGCCTCCTCCTCGAACAGGTGAGCGTGCTTCATCAGCATGGACGCGATCTTGTCCGCCCCCTGCGCCGTCTCCGTCCACAGCGGTTCCCTCGCCACCAGGGAGCGGCGTGCGCTTGCGTGCAGCATGACCGCGTTCGGGAATGCGCGGTGGACGCTGCGGGCCAGCCACCGGACCGTGTTGGTCCTGCCCGACTGGGCGGGGCCGGTGATGGCGACAGTGCCCGCAGGGCGCAGCGGCATCGGGGAGAGCGAACCGGCCTCGACGCCGATGACCGGGCGTCCATCGACAGTGAGGGCGACCTCGCGCGCCGGTATATCGAGCGGCAGGGAACGGATCGGCGCCGGCCGCGTGCGTTGACGCATGTACCTGGTCCCGGCGAGCGACTCGATTTCCCTGGCCTGCGCGAAGTCTGTGACGTTCGTACCCAGGATCGGCAGCTGCAAGAGGTTCGGGTTGCCCACCTGCATCGCGCGACCGGGCGCGCTCGACGCGCTCAGGACATCGCGTGGAAGATTGAAATAGAGATAGGCGTCCTCGTCGGTCAGCCGCAGGACCACTTTTCGTTGGAAAGACGCGGCGATCGAGTTCGGAATGGCCTGCGGTCGATCGGCCGACACCGCGAAGTGAACGCCGACTTCGCGCCCATCTGACAGGACCTGCTGGAAGCGGCTCCAGATCGCCGCGTAGCGCCCAGTGAGCTGGTACGTCTCGGCGAACGCCGCGATCCCGTCGATGAGCACCAGGTAGCGGGGTTCGTCCTTCTGTCCCGACAGCTCGCGGTAGGACGTCAAGTGGTTGGCGTTGATCGCCTTGTAGGAGACTGAGCGCTCCTCGACGATGTCGCCGAGCATGGTGATGAGCTTCGCGATTCGCTCGTCGTCGTCGCCGACGATGACGTCGCCGACGTTGGGGAGCTTCTTGAGCATGTCGAGGCCGCCGCCAGCGAAGTCGAGGGCGTAGACGTTGACGGGACCGGAGCGAGGCGTGATGCTTGCTGCGATCGCGAGTGAGCGCAGCGCTGTCGTCTTTCCGGAACCCGACGCCCCGTAGTAGGCGATATGTCCGTCCTGATCGGGGCGGAAATACTCGACTTCCTGCGTCTGTTCCTCAGGATCGTCCAAGACTCCGAGCACGATCTTATCGTCGGAGCGTTGGGGCAAATGCGCGAGGTTGTAGGTCTGCGCGAGTTCGGGCAGCCACGGTTTGCGAGGCGGGCGAATCTGCGCTTTCTCCGCGGCCGCACGAATCGTGCCAACGACGCGGGAAATGTCAGTGGGGACATCGTCGCGAGGCTTGGGGGGTTCGGGCGTCTTCCACGGTTGAGGCATGCCGAAGCCCAGCGCTTCGATGTCAACCTGCGTGGTCTTGAGACCCTCGGTCGTGCGCGCGCCGGGGTAGGCCGACTGGAACACCGAAATCCTGCCGGGTCCCGTTTTCGCAGCGGCACGGCCGGGCGTGTTCTGCGGGAAATGGGCGGCCATGTGGTCGCCGAGCACGTCCTGAGAATCATCGGTGTCGGCCATGCGCAGGGCGACGCGCAGGTTCGTGTTCGCACGGAGGTTGTCCTTGATGACACCAGCGGGGCGCTGCGTCGCAAGGATAAGGTGGAGGCCGAGGGACCGTCCCCGCTGCGCAACGTCGACGACGCCGTCGATGAACTCCGGCACCTCGTTCACGAGCGCCGCGAACTCGTCGACAACGATGACGAGCGAGGGGGGACAGTCGGGATCCCCGGACTTCTCCAGGGTGACGAGGTCCTTCGCCCGTTTCTCGCTCAGCAGCCGCTCGCGGTAGCGCAGCTCTGCGCGCAGTGAGGTCAGGGCGCGGCGCACCAGGTAGGGCGACAGGTCGGTGACCAGGCCGACGGTGTGCGGCAACTCCGTACACTGCTCGAAGGCGGAACCACCCTTGTAATCGACGAACAGGAAAGTCAACCTGTCAGGCGAGACCGATTGGGCCATGCCGAGGACCCACGCCTGCAAGAACTCGGATTTGCCGGCGCCAGTGGTGCCGCCGACCAGCGCGTGCGGGCCATGTAAGCGCAGGTCCAGCTGCATGGGTTCGCTCGCGCCCTGTCCAACGATCGCGGCCAGAGGAACGGCGGGGATCTTCTTGTGTGGGCGCCCGGGAGCGCGGTCGATGATCGAGTGCGAGGCCCTCCATCGTTCGATGAGCGCGTTGGGATCGTCCGCCAGTTCCTGGCCCGTCAGGTCCACGTAGGAGATCGAGCCGGGCAGGTCCGAGTCGTCGTCGACGGGGACGCCCGCGTCAAAGAGAGGCGAGAGTGCCCTGCCCAGGCAAGCCAACTCCTCGTCGGACACGCGGTCCACGGACACGTCCTGGAGCGCGCGCGAGGCCCGGACATCGCCGATGGACGCCTGAGCGCCATTGAAGGCGATGAACGAGCGGCACGCCGCCGGCAACTCGGCGAATGTCGGGGCGATCCACACGACATAGATTCCCCTGTCGGGGCCGAGCTCAGCAATGCGGTTCAGACGCGCTCGATCCACCAGCACATCGTCGACGAAGACGACCACCGCGGGAATGGGATTCGGATATTCCTTGGTTGAATCCTCGCCCGAGGCCTCCTCCTTCGGTGCGGAAGAAACGTCGGGGCCTCGGTCGCTGACCTCGCTGGGATCTCCCTTACTGCGTGCTTCGAGGAGTCCCTCAAGCTGCGAGAGCACAACCTTGCCCGAGGCGGAGTCGGAGGCCAGGTGGATGCCGGAGCCGAAGGGGGAGTGGGGGGAGGAGGAATGGGGAAGCCACTTCATCCACTCCCAGCCATCCACCCGTTCAGCGGAGGTCAGGCACGTGACGATGACCTCTGCGGGGGAGTATTGCGCCGCCAACTGCGCCGCAATCGCGCCGCGCGCCTGCCTGAGAATATCAGCCGGGCCGCACAGGCCCAAGCCGCCGGAGGCCCGAAGATCCGCAACGAGGGGGACGTGTGCGACCCGGGAATACTCGTCAGCGAGCGCACGCACCCTGGCGATGGCCTCCGGAAGCCCAGAGCGCTGATCCGCCCCTTCGATGGTGACCCTCGCGACGTCCGTACCCTGACCGAGCCGAAACTTGAGGAACTCCGGGTGTTCCGGCCGCCGCATCCACAACGAACCGTCGCGACGCAGGGCCCCCGCGATGACCTGGTCGATCGGAGGATACTGCGCGTGGCGTGATTCCACGTCCTCGCGTCGGCTCTCCTCCAGGTCCTGGTGCGTGATGCGCAGGGCATCCTCGAAGCGTCCCATGGCCTCGGCGAACTCGGTTTTCGCCTGTCTGCGCTGGTCCCACCACGAGCCGAGCATGATGACCGGGCTGAGGACGACGAACAACAGGCTCGTCAGCTGTCGGGTCATGAGGAACATGCTCACGCCCATAATCAGCGGCGCGATGAGGCCGATGATCGGGAAACGCGACGGCTTGGGGCGCGTGGGCGCTTCGGGGAGCTTGACGGTTCGAGCGCTCGTGTGAGGGATGACCTGGGGCGACCTGATGAACCCAATGTCGGTCGATTCCCCCGTCGACTCGGGCATCTTCGTCTGAACCAGTTGGATTTGCGTGTCCCCGAGGAGAATCACGTCTCCGGGGGTCACCGTGGCATGCTGGACGCGATGGTTGCCGACGAGAACACCGTTGGCGGAATTAAGGTCATGAATCTCGATACAGGAGCCGACGGTGATACGCGCGTGAGTCTTTGACACTCGACGATCGTTGAGCATCACCGTACAGGAGGGCGCGCGGCCCACGGTGGTGCCGCCGAAGTACAAGGGCACGCACATGCCCCTGTCGTTGCCATCCACGACGCGCAGCTCGCCGGCGACGCCGCCCGCTGTGATCGCGTCCTTCGTCGACACGATGTCGACGAGAGACCCCGATTGAAGTCCCGTCTCGGTGACGAAAGCAGACGAGGGGAGAACCGAAGCGATGCGCCCGTCCGCAGGATCCAGAACACGAAGGGTCAGAGAATCCGGAGAAGCGAGCGTTCCCGCGCTCTTAGACGGACCCGAGGACGCGAGGGCAGCCGCGACATCGCCGACAGTCGCAGTCGAGTCGGTGGTGACCAGCAGGTCGTTGTCACTGTGCCCGCGCCCGCGCAGCGTCAGTTTGATTTTCATCTCCGGTCCTTCCCGGTGGGCGCTTGAGGGGCGCGGTTACGTTGTTTCTCCTCGTCGAGAAGATGCAGGTCGGCGCTGGAGACCAGCCGCGCGGCGACCGCGTATTCGACCAGTCGGACGCGCCGGTGTGTCGCCAAGGACCCGGGCCGGCCTCGCATGCCGGGAACACCCATCCGATCGAGCTTGTCAGCGACGTTGTCGAGTTTTCGGTTGAAACGGGTGATCGGCCACCCCAGCCGGGCCGCCGCCTCGACGTTACGAGGAATGTCGGTGGGACCCGACCCGGCCTGCGTCAGCCAGGGCTCGCACAACGCCAGAATCAGCAGGTATTGCGACGGCGTGAAACGTGCTTCCCCGACGGTGACTTCGCCGGAGTCGACGGCCGGGGCGCTGTAGCTGCGGAACGTCGTCCCCTTCACGGTGATGGAGAACTCGTAGGTCGTGGGTCCGGCCGCGAACACGACGACGACCGAGTCGAACACAAGCGGGATACGGGCCCCGGGGCCGACCCGCGCCTGCATGGACCCGGATTCGTCGGCGACGGTGACCGCGATGCGCGACCCGACGTTATCCAGCCACCACATTCCGTCGTGACAGCTGATGCGCACGAGGCGCCGATGCAGGAACGGATTGTCGTCGATACACAGGTCGGCTTCGCGTCCGATCAGGAATTCCTGATCCGCGCGGATCGGGTAGATCTCGCCGCAGTAGTCGACAACCGCCGACTCCTCCACGATCGCCTCGTGCTCGTTGCCCGCGGCGCTCATGGTGTCTCCACGCATTCAATGGCCTCGTTGGACGAGCGCCCGTCCGAGTTACGCACGGCGACGGACAGGCACGTGCGCCCAGGCACGGCGGGCACGGTGACCGAGGTTTCCTTCGTCTGGCGTACCGCGTGCTCTTCCTTCGGGTCTTCGACGTGGTACAGGTACGTGGTTCCCGTCCCCGCCGCGTCCCACGTGAAGGTCACGCCGTCGGGGGTGAGCGTCCCCGACAGGCCGGTGATCGACGCGTTCGTGTTGGCCGAAGGGAGCCCGTCAAGCGGAGGAGCGTCGGCCGCGGACTGCGTGGGGGCCTTCGTGGTTCCCTCACCGCGTAGCACCGTCCACACGCCGAAGGCGATGCCGCCGAGGAGCGCAGCCACGAGCAAGAACCCCGCCACGACCGCGCCGAAGCCCTTGGATGAGCGTTCCTCCGCCTCGGCCCCTTCCGTGTCCCCCGACGCGGAGGCGGGTGCGCTCGCGGGAGCGTGCGCAGCGGCTGGAGCGTGCGCAGAGGCGGGGGCATGCGCCGCGGCTGGCGCGGGTGCGCTCGCGGGCGCCGGGGCGGGGTCCACCTTCGTCAAGACGGTGACGGTTCGGTCGTCCTCGTCCGCGATGGACGAGGCCGGGGTCGGGGCATGCGAGGAGAAAACTGCGATCGGCGCGGCGCTGGTTTCATCCCCCTCATCGTCCTCGTAGGTGGCGGTGGGCCCCTCCACGCCCATGGCCTCGAAGGGAGTGGGGGTCAGGCGCAGCGAGGACTGGACGTGCTGCAGGGCGAGGGCGAATTCGCGCGCCGACTGGTAGCGCCGCTTGTGGTCTTTCGACATGGCGATCGCGAGGATACGCTCAAGTTCCGCGGGCACATCGCTTCGACCGATGGCGGGAACAGGGGAGCGCAGCACCCGGTTGAGCACGGAGAGTTCGCGGTTGTCTCCTCCGGGAACCTCGAAGGGCGAGTGACCCGTCAGGATGCCATGCACGGTGGCAGCCAGAGAATAGACGTCGATCGTGGGCCCGAAGGGGCCTGTCCCGTCCTGCTGTTCGGGGGGCGCCCACGCGACGGAGAACCCGCCGGCTGTTTCCTCGTCCGTTCCTGTCTGCGCGGCGATGCCGAAGTCAGTGAGGACGGGGTGCCCGAACTGTGTGAACAGGATATTCATGGGCTTCACGTCGCGGTGAATGATCCCGCGCTGGTGAAGCGTCTCGACCGCTCCGGCGATGCGCACGCCGATGTCGAGCGCTTGCGACACGGGGATCCGGTGCTCTTTGGAGCGCTGGCCCAGGTGCGGGGGAGGACAGTATTCCATGACCAGGTAGTGGCGGCCGTCGTCCGTGATTCCCGCCGTGTAAAAGGACACGATGGACGGGTGGTTGGAGACGCGGGCCATCAGGTTGACTTCCGCGTCGAAGGCGGCCGAGGCCTGGGCATTGGAGTCCGGTCGCAGGACCTTGACTGCCACGTCACGCTGGGGCATCAGCTGGCGGAACAGGTAGACGTCGGCGAAGCCGCCCGAACCGAGGTGCCGGACGAACGTCGCGTTGGGAATCGCTGGGGGGTCAAGTGGCCGTCGCATTACTCCTCCATCCGGAACGAGATTTCTTCACCCAGTTCGACGACGTCTCCCGGTTTGAGCACCGTGGGAACGTTCTCGTCCAGGCGCACGGGGGCCTGCCCGGGGCGCGTCAGGTACGTTCCGTTATTGGAGCCCAGGTCGTGCAGGCGTACGTCCCAGTCGTCGATCCGTAGCTCGCAGTGGCTGCGTGAAATCTGCTTGCGGGGGCTTGGGACGATGACCAGGCGCGCGGGTTGCCGGTCGGCCCCTGCGCTCGATCGCGGGCGGCGCCCGATGATGATGTCCTGGTCCAGTGCCACTTCTTCCCCTGTTGACAAGATGATCCGGCCCAGGCTGGGGCGCGGGACGGTCACGGCAGTGCTGCCCAGCGGCGATGAGCAGATTCGGCACGACGAGGCATGGGTTGCGTTCGGGTGTCCTTGTTCGCACAAGACGGCCAGGACCTGCGGCCCGATCGCGGCGGGGGAGGAGTGCGCGGCGGGAGAGGCCTGCGCGGACGCAGCCTGCGATGACTCGTCTGGTTCAGAGTTAACGTGGCGTGCATAGTCGCGTAGCTCGCGGGCGCGCTGAGGGAGCGTCGTCATCCCATCGTGGTCGCCGTCCGCCGTGGCCTTCATGAAGCGGCGGTAGGCCGCGCTCGGCGTCGCCGTGGGGGTCGAGCGCGCGTCCGACGAGAACCCGGGGACGGAGTCGATGAAGAAGCCGCCTGGGGGCACGTCGATCGGAGGCTCGGGTTGCGCGGGCGTGACCGTGAGCGGAACGCTCGAAATAGGCAGGGACGAGGAGAGAGCGGGCGTGGGTTCTTGCTCAGCCTCCTGATCGGTACCGGTGAAGGGGCCGCGGGATGGGGGAACGGGGACGGGGTCGTCGTCGATGACATCGGAATTACGAACGTGACGAACGGCCGCGTCTTCGACGGTTCCCGCACGGGTCACGTCGTCGTAGAGGTACTCGTAGGGGGAGACACGATCCTCACTGCCCTGCTCCCCGGGCGCGTACCCCGGCTCCGCGTCGATGGCGGGGGCACACACCTGTTCCTCTTCGGGTTCGGGGTCCGGTTGCGCGTCACCGGAGGAGATGCGGTCGTCACCTGGCGAGGATTCCTCCGTTTCTTCCTCGCGATCGTACCAGGGGATTTGCGTTTCCTCCCCCGTGTTTTCGGCCTGATCCGACGCCTCGGCTGCGGAAGCGTCCCAGTCGTGGTGGGACGTCGACGGGGGGGCGCCTGGTTCGCCTGGTTCGCCTGGTTCGTCAGATTCGTCGTCCGCGAGGGGGGCGGGCACGTCAGAGCCAAGGGGCGCCTCCTCGAAGAATGGGACCGCAGCCGCCGCGAAAAAGGCCGCGGCGGGGGAATCGTCATCCTCGACCACTACGAGCGTCTCTCCGGCGGGCTCGCCCTGCGAAGACGACGGCGATGAGAGGGCGAGGGGTTGCGCGTCCTCCTCTTTCTCCGGTGAGTGCACGGGCTCGCTCGTGGCGGGGCCGACCTCGTCGATGGGCGCAGCGGAGGGCGCAGGGACGTCGGCCTCGTCGATGGGCGTACCGGAGGTGGCAGGGACGGCGGCCTCGTCGATGGGCGTAGCGGAGGGCGCAGGGACGTCGGCCTCGCCGAGGCCCGGGCGATCCTCGGACCCGACACGCGACACGACCGGGGAGGCGCCGACGGACCCGACCTCGCCGACCGTGCCCGACGCGAGCGTGGACACGGGCAGAACCGCGCTGAGCGCCTGCCACGGCGTTTCTTCTGGCGCGAGGCCGTCCACCGGCGTGGCGATACGCCACCCCGAGTGCGCCCGAAAACGATACTCGGACCACGTGATGACGTTACCTCCGGCCACGGACGTCGGCCCCTCGGGTCCATCAACGACGACCTCAAAAGCGCCGCGCACCGCGATATGCGCGCCACCGGCCTCGTCAATGATTGCAACAAAACTGGGCAGCGACGCCAGGTTGGCGGCAAACGCGGACGTCAGTTCCTGCAACAGGACAGACAGGTCTGCGCCATCCAACATGAGTTCCCAGAATCGCTGGGCGAGCGCCTCATGACCCGGCTCAAGGACGAAAATCCCGCGCTCGGTCACAGCGGCAGGGTAGCCGCCGGGCGTCCACGTGCGTCTACGCATGGTATTCCTCCACTCCGCTTACGTGCGGCCCCTCCTGCGCCGACACCGCTGTCAGGCCAGCATGAGTCGGACCGCTGAGCGTCGCGTCGTTATCGACCGTCTCATCGCCGCTGCTCGGCTGCCCCCACTCGGGCGCGGCCTCCACAACATCCACGATGATGACGGTGACGTTGTCTTTACCTCCGGCGCCCAGCGCCTGCGCGATGAGCTCGTCGGTCGCCTGCTCGCGATCCGTCACGTGTCGCACGATCATCTCGATGAGCGCGTCCGTCACCTCCCCCGACAGCCCGTCGGAGCAAATCACCCACCGGTCGCCGCAGTGGACGGGAACCATGAAAATGTCCGCGGCGACATCGCCGGACATTCCTGCCCCCAACGCGCGTGTGATGACGTTGCGCCGGGGAAGCGCCCGGGCCTCGACGTCGGTGACGCACCCCGCGTCAAGGAGTTCTTGCACCTCGGAGTGATCCACGGAGATCTGCTCGAAGCTGCCCTCGGAGAGCAAATAGGTACGGGAATCACCGATGTTGAACACGGCCGCGCAGGGCTTGCCGCGGTACTCCTGGAAGGCAACACCCGTCAGCGTCGACCCCGGGGCCCGGTGTCCGGTGCCCAGCGCGCACACCGAGGCCGCGGCGCGGGAAACCGCCTCCGACAGCAGGGTTGGCGTCGCGAACTCGCCGAGTTCCAACGAGCCACACACAGCATCGACCACGGCCCTCGACGCGACGTCGCCCGCGTCGTTGCCGCCCATCCCATCCGCAACGAAGTAGGCGGGGAAGGACGCGCCCCACGAGTCTTCGTTGCGGACGCGCCGACGCCCCACGTCCGTGCGGGCCGCGTGCGCAATGACGAGCCGTGCGCCCCCCGGGCCGACCGCCTCGGCGATTGCGCTATCCATCGATGACCACGCTCCGCTGCCCGTAGCGGACGGTGTCTCCGGCTCGCGCTTGGACGGGAGCGCCGGGCAGGACCGGCGTTTCTTCGCCGTCGGCGCGAACGACGACCGTTCCCCCGGTGGAGTGCAGGTCCTCGACGAGGACCCCCTCGCGAGTCGCCGTCAGCGCGACGTGTGTTTTCGACACGCTCCGCTGCGGGTCGTCAACGGGGACGGGGGACGCCGTCGGGTGCGAGGCCGGGGCGAGCGGGTTGCGCCCGAGCACGATCGTTCCCCCGAAGGGGTACGTCACCCCCGTGTCGAAGGTGACGCGAGCCGTGTCGTAGCGCACCCCGAGCTGCGTGCGGTCGTCAGCGTCGTCCTGGGACAGGGAGGAATCAGACGCCTGCTGGTTCGTCGAATAGGAGGACGAATGCGGCGAGAAGGACAGCGGCTGCTCGGTCGCCGCGGGTTCGCCCTCAGACGCATCGGAGTCCGAGTTCGACCATGGGGTCGAGCCGATGTAGTCCGAGGACGGTGCCGTGGCCGCCGGCGCGGACGCCTGCGCGGAGAATTGCGTGGGCGGCGTCGGCACCGGGTCGGAGGCGGCGCTTGCCCACGGTACTTGCGTCGCTTCTGGCTCCGGGGCGGGAGGCGCGGGCGGCGCGGACAGCGGCACAGCCGGCGGCGCGGACAACGGTACGGACGGCGGTGCGGACGGCGGTGCGGACGGCGCAAACGGAACAGACGGCACGGATGGCACAGGAGGAAGGAAGGCGGCGGCCGAGGCCGTCGCGTTCCACGGATAGACCACCGGCTGCAGTGGCGCCTGGGACTGAGGGATGACGGGGGTCTTGTACGTGTCGCGTCCGGCATTCGTGTTAATCGGGACGATGCCCAGCGCGCGGTCGAACCACGTCCGATTCATGTGATCCATGCTGGCGAAGCAGATGATGATGGAACCGACACCGAAGGTCAGCGTACCGATGAAGGCCTGCAGGAGGAGCTTTCCCGGGCCCGCCCACCCCGCGGGAGCACCCGTGTCAACGCGCACCCATCGCACGCCGGTCAGGCTCATGAGAGGAGTCGCGCCCGTATGTACGAGCCTGATGGCCACAAAGCAAATCCACGCGAAAACCAGCACAGCACCGACAACGTCCACAGTGTTGTAGTCGTCCGTCGGCATCCTGCGCACGAATAGCAAGTAGGAGGAGACGAAGGATACAACAACCATGAGCATGGTGCAGATGACGGTGGCGATGACACGCCACGCCAGTCGGAGCCCGATGCTGACCGCGACCGTCCCCGCCAGGTGCGGAGGAACCTGAACGGGATACTTGCCCGGAACGATCATTTCATACATTGTCCGTACCTTTCAGGGGTGTGGCCTCGTCGGTGGCCGCCGGTGTCGTCTTCTTCTGGCGCCGCTGGGCGAGCATCTCCGTGAGGCGTTCGAGGCGCACGCGCAGGGGAACACGGCGCATCCACAGCGACCTCACCGACAGGTGCGCCCAGTAGTGCCGATACCAGGGCGTCTTCCCCGAAATCGCGGCCACGACCTCGTCCCTGATCTCCCAGGAACGCTCCGGTGCGCGCCCCCGGGCGCCCGCGTCGGAGAACACGACCGCGTCCATCGAACGGGCCATGAACACCAGGGCGGTGCACTGCTCGTCCCACCGGTGAAAGCCGGTGTCGTCGGGAATGTCGGCGCGGCGGTCGATCAGCCTCGCGTCGATGGCGCGCGCCTGCGTGAGCCGGGTCGCCCGAATCGGGACGCGCAGGCCCGTGTCCGTCGCGTAGTCGACCACGTCGTCCCACGCGCCCGCGCTGCGTTCCTCGTCAGTGCCGACCGTGCGCCTGCGTCGCCGACGCAGCGCCTTGAACAGGAGCAAACCCCAGATCGGGGAGAGCACCAGGACACCCACGGCACTCCAGCCCAGGATCGCGAGGAGAACACGGATCCACGCGGGCCAGCCGTCTTCGTCGTCGTCCGAATCGTCGAAGGTGTCCGGAGGCAGTTCCGCGGGGTCCTGCGGCGGGTCTGGCGGCTGGAGCACCTGCGGCTTCGGGTCGGGCTTCGGCTTAGGGACCTCCGTCTGGGGGACGTGGTCGCGCGGGGGCGTCGGGTCGAAAGGCACCCAGCCCGCGCCCTCGAAGGGGACCTCGACCCACAGGTGCGTGTCCTTGCCGGTCAGCGTCACCTGTCCCGAGGCCGGGGTCTCCGGGTGGAAACCCATGACGATCCGGGCGGGGATCTGTCGCGAGCGCAACATGAGGAGCATCGCGACCGCGTACTGGTCGTCATCGCCGATGAGCTGATCGGCGCTCAGGAAATCCTCGATGCGCGACGTGCGGTGGCCCGGCAAAGACAGCTGATCGGAGCCGTCGGAGTAGAAGCCCTGATCGTGGAGCGCGCGCTGGATGGCACGAACCTGGGCGATGCCAGGCGCAGCGTCCCCGATCATCTCGTTGGCCGCGTCGGACACGTCGGAGGGAACACCCTCATCGGAGGGAGGCGTCATTGATGAGAAGGCGCGGCCTTCGAGTTCCTCGTCGCTCCACTGATGGGTCACGATGCCGCTCACACGGTAGGTGTCCCCCTGCGCGAGGCGCACCGTGGACAGCGCCGTCTCTAAATGGTCGTCGAAGTAGAGCGCGTCCGCGAGCTGCCCCGCGCGATCGGACGTGTACTCCAGCGACCGGACGCCGTCGACCGTGGGCACCCAGTTCCCCGAATAGCCGTCGATGCGCACGCTCACGTTCGAGGCCTCGGCGCCGGCGGGCAGCGGTGTCTCGTAGAACGAGGAGCCAACGTGGCGGAAACCCGACCCGTTAGCGTTCGGAGCGATCTGGATGACGGTCCCGTCGTAGTAGTCCAGGGTCGCCAGGCGGAGCCTGCCGCCCTCGGGCAGCCCGTCCACCGTCAGCAGATCGGTGTCCTTATCGGTCGTGTTGAGGAAGCGGAACTGGGTGGCAGGGGAGTGATACTCCTGGAGGTTGAGCGGCGGCTCGACGTAGTCGCGTGCGACCACTCGGTGCGAATCCGTGATGACGATGCGCGTGAGGGGAACGGCGATCGCGAGGGCCAGGATGATCAGCGTGACCGCGCCGATGCCTCGCCGGGCCGTGGGCGTGACCGTGGAATCGTTGAACTCGACGATCCCACGGCTGCCTTCGCGGCGGGCGCGACCGGTAACGTACGCGGACCAGACGATGCCCACGACCACGCTGAACAGGCCGATCGGCAGGGCGAGGGGAGCTAGCTGAGAACTCCAGATGATGCCCAGGAGCGCCAGGATCCCGACGGGTGCCAGCGCCCACAGCGGTCGCTTGGTGCGCAACACGATGGTGAGCGCGACGAAGGCGGTGACCAGGGCGCTCAGGAACGGCATGATCGCGGGGCCCACGAAGATGCTGGCGGGCGGCTGAACCGTCAGCAGATCCTTCCACGAGGTGATCAGGCCGACGACGAGCATCTGGATGGTTCGCCGCGTGGGCACCACGTGGAAGAGCGTCGTCGTCGGGAGTGCCAGCGCCCCGCCGGTCAGCAGATAGGCGGCGGCGAGCGCCAGCGTCGACCCGATGGCGCGCACGCGCGCCGCGGCCGTGAGTGCGGCGACCAGGAGGCCCACGACCAGGCCCCCCAGGGCCGCGACGTAGCCTGCGTGTCCGCCGAAGACCGGACCGTGAATGAGGGCCGCCGCGACGAGCAGCGAGACGACTGCGAGGGCGTCGACGCCGCGGCGCAGGGCCGGTGAGGTCGCGCGGGACGTTGGGGAGGGGTGGGGCTTCATCCGAGGGCCTTCCACATTCCGATGGCGAACTCATCCAGGGTCGGGGCGACGACGACCGGCGTGTTGCCGAGGGTGCGCAGCTCGAAGTCCGAGTCCGTGTCGATGCGCACGCCGGTGATCACCATGTCGAGGGGAAGCCGCGTGAGCGCCGCATGCAGGTCGGCCAGGTGCGTGCGCGATCCCGAGATGACGACCGCGGTCGAGGCCTGGGAGGCCTCGGTCCCGGCGCGCTGAGTGAGCGCGCTGATGCGTTCAGCGCCCAGGACGCGCTCCACGCCGGACAGGGAATCCATCGCGTGCATCGGGGTGGGGGTTTTCAGGTGGCCCGCCTGGGTGTGGACCGACACTTCTTTCGCGTCGACCAGGGCGGCACGCGCCATGGAGGCAGCGGCGGAGACGCCGATCTCGAATTCGTCGTCGCTGGCCCACGCATCGGTGTCGAGGTCGAGGACGATCAGCAGGTGGGAGCGGCGCGTTTCCTCAAACTGGCGGACCATGAGCTTGCCGATGCGCGCCGTGGAGCGCCAGTGGATGGCGCGCCGGTCGTCGCCGGGGACGTACTCGCGCAGGGCGTGGAAGGACACGTCCGCGGAGGACAGGTCCTGCGTGGTCGCGCCCTCGATGTCGCGGATAAAACCGACCGTCGAGGCGTTCATGGCGACCGTGCGCGGGTGAATGTAGAGTTCGGTCGCGTCGGACCACGTCTGGACGCGGCGGACCAGGCCCAGGCTGTCGCCGCGGATCGTGGAGGCGGGGCCGACGGCCACGATGCCGCGCCTTGTCGTCGCGATCGCGAAGACCTCCTCGTGGCTCTCACCGCGGCCCAGGGGAGGGCACAGGAACGAGTTCGCGCCCGCGCCGACGCACAGCTCGACCATGGTGGCGCGCAGGCGGCGAGACGTGGGGTTGGTGACCGTCAGGGCGCCGAGCGCTTTCTCACCGACCGTCACGCGCGTGTTGGCCAGGCGCAGCGCGACGGTGTGCCCGGCCCGGCCCAGCGACCACAGGAGGGACAGGGCCACCAGGGTCAAGCACGTGAAGCCCAGGACCGCGGCCTCGACCCACGAGAACAGGACGCCCGCCAGG
>ERZ773203.926-NODE-926-length-15470-cov-4.473046_pt1 | contig 15470 bp, 12 predicted proteins | sample MGYA00580529_ERZ773203 | MGnify/ENA primary metagenome ERZ773203 (study PRJEB29015, sample SAMEA2738176) | human oral metagenome | biome: human oral; feature: human-associated habitat; material: saliva | place: China | collected 2177 ... | reverse complement strand
GGTGTTCCTTCTAATATCTACGGATTTCACTCCTACACTAGAAATTCCAGTTACCCATAACAGTCTCGAGCTAGATAGTTTAGATAATAGTCTGAATGGTTGAGCCACCAGATTTCACTATCTACTTACCTTGCCACCTACGCAACTCTTTACACCCAGTCACTCCGGATAATGCTCGGATCCTACGTATGACCGCGGCTGCTGGCACGTAGTTAGCCGATCCTTATTCATAAGTTACCATCATATTTCTCGCTTATAAAAGCAGTTTACAACCCGAAGGCCTTCATCCTGCACGCGGCATTGCTCCATCAGGCTTTCGCCCATTGTGCAAGATTCCCTACTGCTGCCTCCCGTAGGAGTCTGGGCCGTGTCTCAGTCCCAGTCTGGATGATCATCCTCTCAAACCATCTAACGATCGTCGACTTGGTGAGCCTTTACCTCACCAACTATCTAATCGTACGCAAGCCATTCCCAAAGCGCATAAATGCTTTAATCCAAAGATCACATGCGGTATTAGCTAATCTTTCGACTAGTTATCCCTCACTTTGGGGTATGTTCTCACGCGTTACTCAGCCGTCCGCCGCTCGTCATCAGCTTCACGGTTCCCTCGAATCTTTCCACTCGCATAAGGCCAAGTGTGTCAAGGAAACGGTGAAGCCATGCTACCGCTCGACTTGCATGTATTAGGCATGCCGCCAGCATTCATCCTGAGCCAGGATCAAACTCTCCATTAAAGGTCCTAAGACCTTGAATTTTAAATTTGAAAACTCAAATATTCATAAATTAACTGACGATGATAAAAATAGAAATAAATCTATTTTAATAATTGCACAACTGAATTGTTAAAATTCGTCCCTCATGTTCATTTGGTTTCCCATTTGCTCATGAGGATGTTTCTATAATAGATGAGAAAATAATAAATGTCAACACAATTTTGCAAGATTTTTTAAGATTTTTCAATTTTCAGACAATTTTCAGACAATTTTCCGCTTTTTCCGTTCTCTCTTCCCGTTTTATCGCTCGATTTCGCCTATTAATTCCTCATTTATTTAATCAATAGAAAATTAATTGCAATAGAAATTAATATACCCAAAATCAATCCGGCCACCACTTCCGGCACCGTATGCCCCTCCACCACGCGTAGATGCGCGATTTTTTCCGCCTCACTTAACTTCAAATTCTTCTCATCAATCAACTGATTAATAATTTCACCGTGTTCCCCTACCGAATAGCGGACATTAGTCGCATCATAAATCAAAATCGAAGTCATACATACTGCCAGGGCAAACACCGTCGAATTAAAACCAGACAAAAAACCAATCGTTCCAGTCACCGCCGAAAAACTCGCTGTATGACCAGACGGCATTCCACCAGATTTCATCATATAATATAGTACTTCCGAAAATTTCGCCTTGCCACGAGTTTTAATCACAAACACAACTAGTTTGAAAAACTGTGCGATAAACCAGCCACAGACGAATGCTAAAAAAACATAACAGCTTTCCATACTCCTATCTTATCACACCTACGAAAAAACAAGAATACCCGAGTTCCGAGTATTCTTGTCCAAGATTAGTTATTTTTAAGGTACACTTTCTTCGTTTCACCACTCATTTTGAGAGAAAAAATGAGAATTTATTTTGCGAGAAATAATTACTATTGTAAGTGGTGAATATTTCGTTTTCCTTTCTTTTTAATAAACAAGAAGACTAGAAGAAAGCTAATTAATCCCCCTAAAATTACTAAGATCCACCAAAAATCTTTCAAAGTTTGACCAACTTGGCCTAGAATTGGCACCTTTAATTTTTCATTTTCATCCAATTCCCCCTCGCCTGTATCAGTTGGCTCGAGCTCTTCTTCTGGAACCTCACCCTCTAAAACTTCCCCTTCAGAAATTACATTTTTCGAATTCTTGCCATCAGAAATCTCATCTTCTGCTTTATTTACGACCCCCTCTACCCCAGAATCCTGCTCAGATTTTTCTTTGACAATCCCCGAAAGTACGATATTTCTATCAGCTAATTCAGTTTTTCTCAATGTCGCAAAAACTGCCGAGTTCGCCCCAAACCCCAACCCAAGCGTCAACACGCTGAAACCTAAAATTCCTAGTACTGTCTTTTTTATTTTCTTTGTTTGCTGATTTTTCATATTACCTCACTGTTTTATTTACCTGCACCATAGCGAAAAATCTCAAAAATCACAACCATAAGCATTTTCAAAAATAATTTAACAGAGGTAAAATTCCCCAAAAATTTTTTAGCATATGCAAGTTATCAATTACCATAAGCAAGTTATCCTCCGCCAAAATTCCTACAAAACCCCAAAAATCCTCACAAAATACCCGCCAAAATTCCTACAGAATTCCTCCAAAACTCCCACCACCCACTAAAACCACTGCTAACTCCACAAAAAAGTACGCTAGACGCGTACTTTTTCTTTCAGAACTAATTATTCATTAGTTTCTTCATCTTTTTCTTCTGGCAAGACGATACCGATTGAAGCCACCGTGTCACCTTCTGCCATCCGCATGATGCGTACACCTTGCGTAGCACGACAGAGGGTTGGAATGTCTTTCACCGCCACACGAATCGCCTGACCATTTGAAGACATCATAATCACCTCGCTCGCCTCTGGATCTAAGGTATGCACCGCCACGATTGGACCAGTCTTCGCCGTCACTGCCGCCACCTTAATGCCCACGCCACCACGCTTATGAGTTGGGAAGTTAGCTACCAGAGTAGATTTACCGTAACCATTCGCGGAAACTGCAATCAATTTCTGCTTTGGATCAGTCACAATGTCCATACCCACGACTTCATCTTTCGGACGGAGACGCATACCGCGCACACCCATCGCTGAACGACCCATCGCACGCACATCAGCCTCATTAAAGCGGATTGCTTGACCAGCTGAGGTAGAAATAATAATATCATTCTTCCCCGTAGTTGGTTTCACCCACTTCAGCTCATCTCCTGGATCCAATTTGATCGTAATCAGACCATTCGAACGCACATTTGCGTAATTTTTCATTGCGGTCTTCTTGATCGTACCGTTCTTGGTCGCCATAAAGAGATACTCATCCGCTTCATCATCACTCTTATCATCCGACTGCTGATTATCTTCATTATATTTGATAATCTCCGTAATCTTTTCGTCTGGATGCATATTTAGCAGATTTACCGCTGCCGTACCCTTAGCCGTCAAAGAAGCCTGTGGCACTTCGTAAGCCTTCATCTTAAACATACGACCCTGTGAGGTGAAGATATAGAGGAAATCATGTGAATTCGTCGTCAAAATCTGTGAAATCACATCCTCTTCCTTTGTGGTCATTCCCCGCTTACCCTTACCACCACGGTTTTGGCGGCGGAAATCAGTCTGCGACACACGCTTAATGTAATTCTCTGCTGTCAGCAAAATCACACTTTCTTCTTCTGGAATCAATTCTTCTTCCGAGAATTTACCTAGTTCATGATTAAAAATCTTCGAACGACGCTTATCGCCATATTTTTCTTTCATGGCTAGGAGCTCTTCCTTCACCACGTTCAAAATCTTCGCTTCATCTGCCAAAATTTCTTCGTATTTCGCAATCAAAGCCATCAATTCTTGCAATTCCGCCTCAATTTTATCGCGTTCCAGGCCCTGCAAACGACGTAGTTGCATTGCCAAGATTGCCGCAGCCTGAATTTCCGAGAGACCAAAGCGTTCCATCAAGCGCTTATCGGCGTCATCATACGATTCACGAATCGTCTTAATTACTTCGTCGATATTATCCAGGGCAATTTTCAAACCTTCAAGAATATGGGCGCGTTCCTTAGCCTTACGTAAATCGAACTCCGTACGGCGACGAATCACTTTTTGGCGATGCTTAATAAACTCTGCCAAAATTTCCTTGAGTCCCATAATGCGTGGCTGGATTCCGTTCACCAAGGCCAGCACATTATAATGGAAATTAGTCTGCAAATCCGTCATCTTATAGAGCTGATTCAAAATCTTCTTTGGATAAGCATCCTTCTTTAGTTCCACTACCACGCGAATCTTACCGCGTGCCGATTCATCACGTGCATCCGCAATGTGAGTCAATTTTTTATCCAAAACCAGCTGACGAACCTTCTCAATGAAGCCTTCCTTACTCATACCGTAAGGCACCTCGGTAACCACAATATTAAAGCGGCCATTCTTGCGCTCTTCAATATTAGCTACCGCACGAATCGTCACCGAGCCCTTACCAGTCGCATAAGCCTGCTTCATCGGTGCACCACCATAAACTTCCGCCCCTGTTGGAAAATCTGGACCCTTCACATGCTTCATTAAATCTTCCAGACTGGCTTCGGGATTTTCGATCAAAGCCACCGTCGCATCCACTACTTCACCGAGGTTATGTGGTGGAATATTGGTTGCCATACCGACCGCGATACCCATCTGACCATTCAAAAGAATATTTGGCAAGGCTGCTGGCAAAACTACCGGCTCTTTCTCTGTACCGTCGAAGTTATCACGAAAATCTACGGTTTCTTTCTCAATATCTGCCAGAAGTTCAGCACCCACCTTATCCATTCTGGCCTCAGTGTAACGTGAAGCCGCTGGATCATCACCATCCATCGAACCGAAGTTACCTTGACCTTCCACCAAGGTGTAACGCATCTTCCAAGGTTGCGCCAAGTTCACCATTGCATCATAAATCGAAGAATCACCGTGTGGGTGGTATTTACCCATCACTTCACCGACGATACGCGCTGACTTCACCGTGGCATGTGGTGCACGCCAACCATTTTTATACATTGCATAAAGAATACGACGATGCACCGGCTTCAGACCGTCACGCACATCTGGTAAGGCACGATCAATAATCACCGACATTGAATAACGCAGGAAGGAATCCTCCATCACGTTCTCGACCGTCAATTCCTCGACCCCATCTACGGCACGGTGCGCGGTTAATCCGCCCAGATGAGCATCTTCCATCTCTTCTGCAGCTTCTTCAATCATTCCTTCTGCGACATTTTCTGCCGCATTCATCTCAGCATTGATTTTTTCATCATTTGGCTCTTGTGGAACTTTTTTATCGTTTTTCGTCATTTCTCATCCTTTCCTTAGAAGTCCAAATCATCAATATTAACTGAGGCAGCACGCGACTGAATAAAGTTTTTACGTAGTTCAACTTCCGTACCCATTAATTTGGTAAAGATCGCATCAGCTTTTTCCGCGTCTTCGATATTCACCCGAATCAACACGCGATTTTCTGGATTCATCGTGGTATCCCAAAGCTGTTGCGCATTCATTTCACCAAGACCCTTAAAGCGTTGCTGTGCGGTATAGCCAGCCTGCTTGAAGCGTTCATCCTCTGGGTTAATCTTCAAGCCTTCCTTCACACGTTCTTCGATACGCTGTGTCAATTTTTCTTCCAGAGCTGCTTCATCGTAAATATAATCAATTTTACGGTTCGCACCCGTACCCTTAATTAGACCGAACAAAGGTGGTTTCGCCAAATAAACGTGTCCGCCCTTCACCACCTCTGGCATATAGCGGAAGAAGAAAGTCAGAAGTAGCGTCGAGATATGTGCACCGTCCACATCCGCATCGGTCATGAATACAATCTTAAAATAACGCAGTCCAGAAATATCAAACTGATCACCAATTCCTACCCCCAAGGCCTTAATTAAAGATACCAACTCCGCATTCGCATACATCTTGTCCAATCTCGCGCGCTCGGTATTCAACACCTTACCACGCAGTGGCAAAATCGCCTGAATCTTCGAGTTGCGACCTTCCTTGGCGGAACCCGCCGCCGAGTTACCCTCTACGATGAAGAGTTCACACTCTGAACGATCTCTAGAAGAACAGTCGGCCAATTTCGAAGGCAAATTCAAACCTTCGAAGGCCCCCTTACGAATTACATTATCACGCGCCGCTCTTGCCGCCTTACGGGCACGTGCCGCCAAAGTTGCCTTACCGACAATTTTCTTCGCAATCGCTGGATTTTCCTCGAGGAAGTAGCCGAAATATTCGCTCATTACCTTATCGACATAGCCACGCACCTCTGGATTACCCAGCTTATTCTTGGTCTGGCCTTCAAATTCTGGGTTAGGTAATTTCACCGAAACCACCGCTGTCAAACCTTCACGAATATCGTCACCGGTTAGATTGTCTTCTTTTTCCTTCAAAAGATTATTCTTGCGCGCATAATCATTTAGTACCCGGTTCAAAGCCGTACGAAAACCCACCACATGTGAACCACCTTCAGGGGTCAAAACGTTGTTAGCGAATGGCTTCATAGTTTCTGCATAGGTATCATTATATTGAACGGCAATTTCCACTTCCGAATCTTCAATCTGTTTATCAACATAGAAAATCGTATCCGAAAGCACTTCTTTGCCATTATTTAGACGCTTTACGTAGCTCTTAATTCCACCTTCGAAGTAGAAGGCTTCTTTCGCACCTGTGCGTTCATCGAAGACGGAAATTAAAATTCCCTTAGTGAGGTAGGCCTGGTGTCTCGCGTAATGTGATACCCAGTTATAATCAAAAGTCGTCGTTTCCTTAAAAATGGTTGAATCTGGATAGAAAACAATGCAAGTTCCCTGTTTGATAGTACCACCTTCAATTTTCAAAGGCGCCACAGTCTTACCAGTTTCAAACTCAATGTGATGCACTTTTTTCTCACGGTAAACTTCGGCAATCATCTTGGTTGAAAGTGCGTTCACCACCGATGAACCCACCCCGTGGAGACCAGATGAAACCTTATAGCCACCGCCACCGAACTTACCACCAGCGTGTAGCACCGTCAAAACTGTTTCCAGTGTCGACTTATGGGTCTTTGGGTGAAGATCTACCGGAATACCACGTCCATTATCTTCCACTTTTACACCCCCGTCCGCGAGCAATGTAATTTCGACTTTATTTGCGTAACCTGCAATCGCTTCATCGATCGAGTTATCCGCAATCTCTTTAATTAAATGGTGCAAACCATCGTAACCGGTCGAACCGATATACATACCTGGACGCACACGAACAGGTTCAAGCCCTTCTAGAACTTGAATTTCTGAGCTGTCGTATTCTTCAACTTTTTGTTTTCCAGCCATCAAGAAAATACCTCTTTTAAGTTAACTTGATACCTCTCTGGCTCACCACCCACGCCTTTCCAAATGATTCTTTTTGAATCTTTTTCCAGTCGTTTTAACCTCACTTGATATCTACTTTAGTGTAACCATTTTTGGTTTAGCTGTCAAGGTAAAATGGCGATATTTCGCGTTCTAAGCCGTTTTAAGGCCCTTGTTTCAATTTTTTGGGTACTTATAGCCTTTTTAATTTTTAACGAATTTTAATCACCGTGCCGTCTTTTAGGCGCCCATCTTCCTGATTCGCCTCAGATACGGCTTCCATCGGCACATTCACCACCTCTGGCTCCGCAATCACGGCACTCTTTCCCGCCATCAAATCATCTAATTCTGCATTAATATCATCCAGAGTAAATTCCGCACGGCCTTCCTTGCTAGCCATCACGTCAGCCCCCTCAGATTCATCTCTTCCAGTCGCCCTCTCGGCCTTTTTCTCACCACCCCCCTCGGCTTTCATTTTCTCCAAAAATTCCGCCATCTCTGGGCTCCCCGCCTTTGCCTCACTGGCCGGCACTTTTTTCACCCCTAATGGAATACCCTTTTCGTCTCGATCAAAATTATCTAAACCAAGAGCCGCATCCATCGCTCCGTCCCAAGGTTCATTGCTAGCAAAATTCCCATTTTCAATATTTGCTCGCCCTTCATCGCCATCACTAACCCTCAAGCGATCCTCGATTTCCTTTTCCACCTCTTCCCCTGGACGGCCGTATTTCTTCGCTGAATAATCTTTTAGAGCGGCAAAAATATTACGGTCTTCCTTACCTCTTGGCGGCAACAATCTCATCGTAAATGGCGCTGATGGCATACCGTGCATCAAAACCGTCGCAATCGCGTGATGGTTTGGTTGCTTATGCAAATCTTCCGCCTTAAAAGTCGGCGTAAAGACTTTTTCCATCATTTCCGCATCTGTTACGCCCAGACGACCCGCAATAATCGTACCCACGTTACCCAGCACCCCTTCACGAATCTTATCTGTTAACTGCGTCATAAACTGGTTCGCTACAATCAAGTTCAAACGGAACTTACGAGCTTCCGACAGAATCGATTCAAAAGATTCTGTCGAGAAGTTCTGAAACTCATCCACGAACAGACAGAAATCTTTACGTTCATGCTCTGGCGTATCTACCCTCGACATGGCCGCCGTCTGGAATTTCATTACAAAAATCATACCGAGAAGCTTCGAGTTTAGCTCCCCGAGCTTACCCTTCGAAAGGTTCACCAAAAGAATTTTCTGTTGATCCATAATTTCACGGATATTAAAGCCCGATTTAGTCTGACCAAGCACCCGCTTCATCATCGTATTTTGCTTAAATGGACTCCATTTTGAAGCAAACCACGTCACCACCTCGCCTGCATCGTTTGATTTCTGAGAAGCCGGAAATTCCTTCGTCCAATAATCAAAGAGGTCGCGATCTGTCACATATTTTAATTTATCTGCCACCAAATCCGGGTTAATAAACGGACTTGGAATATCCAGAAAAGTCGCACCTCTCGGATCGCTCATCAAAAGCAGGGCGGCATTCCTAAACATCTGCTCACCGCGTGGACCAAAAATACCTGTATGCCCCGGATCATACAGCGAATACAGCATGTTAATCCCCTCTTGCACGATAAAATCTTTCTGTTCCGTAGTGGCAAATTCCAACATATTCATACCAATTGGAAAATCTGTATCTGATGGATCAAAGTAAATCACATCGTCAATACGATTTTCTGGCACCATCGAGAGCAATTCCTCCGTCACGTCACCATGCGGATCAATAAAACAGAAGCCCCTACCTGCCAACATATCTTGATAGGCCAAATTTTTCAAAAGTACCGATTTACCCATACCAGAGGCACCGATAATGTAGGTATGGCGCCTACGGTCATCTTCACCTAGCTTAATCATCTTCGTATTACCACGATATTCGTTCACCCCGAGCTCCAACCCCTCTTCCACTAGCACAGTTGGCGCATCCACCTGTTTCGTCATCTGCCTCTCTACCCCCGATGATGGGATTGCCGCCTCAGATGGCAAATGAAAAATCGAAGCCAATTCCTGCGTATTCAAAATCATCCCCTTTTTCTTGGTTGGAAAAAAGCGAAAAATATAGTTCGTCACCAAAGTGTCCATTTTTTTCGCCATATCGTATTTGAAACCGTTCATGGTTGGCGAATCTAATTGCGAAAACGCTGCCACCACGCCACCAACTAAGGCCTCACTACGTTCATGACTACTCGAATGCGCGACCACACGAATCAGACACTCGAAAACCGGATACTTAGTTTTATTTTCAATCATTTGGGCCTCGTCGAGCTTCGCCTGTGAAACCTCCTTCGTAGCTTCTTTACCTTTTTCATATTCATGTAGCTCCGGCACTTCAAATGGTGCACGAATAACGTCCATGATTAAATTTAGTACTCGGCCTTGTCCGAAGAATCCGCTGCCCGACTTAACTTTTTTACCCTCTCGTAAATTTTTTACAATTTCTTCAACTTTTTTTCGCCAACCATCCCCCACTGGACGAAACATTAGTTGCAACCCCAGTCCTTCACCTTTTTTCGCTTTCGCGAAAGCATTCAAAATCGCGAGCTGCGCATCCCATTTCGACTCCGAAAACACCTGAATTGGATAATATTCTTCCTTCTTAAAGATTAGCTCACCACCCGCCACATTGCGACTATCTTCATCTTCTTTCGCTTCGTCACCGAGCCCGGCATTCGAGAAAATATTCTCTACCTCAGCCTCTTCTAGGCGCGCCGTTGGATAAGAGGATTGAATCGCCTGCTTCACAATCTCCGTCGTCACCGCTGGCACTACGGCATAATACTTCACCAATCCGTCCACCACTACCATTTCAAATGAGAAATATTTTTGACCGTATAATTTTGTATTAAAACTCTCTTTTTTTAGCGTCGAAGCGATGATTGAATACATAATTGTCGACTGCGAAATCGCCTCTTCATTTACATCACGCTCATCTCTACCGCCGCCCTGAATATCATCGGTGGCTGGTGGCAAATGAATCAAAAGTGGAATTAATTTTAGTGAACGCTCATATTCCTTCGCTTTGCGTTTTTTAGCTAAAATTTTCACCCCCACAAAGAGAGCTGCCACTAAAACTAAAATAAAAATTTGTACACCAATTATGATGTTGTTAGAGAAAATTTTCGAAAAATCCGCCCCCTGCTTTGGTACAAAAATTGAACTATTTTTTTGTTCATTTTGCCCATTTTTCGGGGCAGCATTTGCCGCACTAGAATCCGCCGGCGTTCCCGTCGTATTCTTTCGCATAATGATATTTTCCACCGGATTTTCGCTCATTTTTGTCTCTTCTTTTATCTTGTTTAACTATGTCTTATTTTCTTATTTTATCTTCGTTTTTTCCTAAACTCTTTTTTCAGGTTAGCCTTTTTCTTTTTCTATCAGGTTAACCTTTTTCTTTCCTATTTACCCCTGATATTCATCTAATTATCCTGACCGAGTATTCTTCCATATCTGTCGAGCAGAAGTTTCGCACTCAACATTCTCTTCTGTCGATACTGCATCGTCGGGCTTTTAATCTTCTTGGTTTTCTCAACTTCTTTCAGGATTTCTTCCTCTAGGCCATCTCTGTCTCGTGCCTTCGGCAAATCTGTTCCAATCAGTTTTCCATCTTCGAAAGTCCGCGTCCCCACCGTAACAATCTTACCCAAATCGCTTTTTGGCACCCCCTCATCACTGAATTCCTCCCCCTGTTCGACCTCCGCCCGTTCTGTCTCCAGATTTTTTTCTTGTTCAATCAGTGAATTTGCATTTTCAAAGCCTTGTATCTGCTCCGAATGAATTTGCATTGGGTTTACCTGCTCAAACTGCCCCTGTCCCGACACACTATTCATCTGCACCCACTCTGGCACACCACCCGTCTGCATTCCCTCTGAGACGCCTCCTATCCGCATCTCCTCTGGAACACTGTTCATTTGCGCCTGCCCCGGCACACTATTCATCTGCGTCTGATTTAGTACGCCATTCATCTGCATCTGATCTGGCACACCGTTCATCTGCGCCTGCATCGCCATCTGGCCCATCGCCATCTGTCCTCTGTCAAAACCGTTCGCCCCAGGCATTCCCTGAGCTTCAAACATTTGATTCAATCTCGCTACAGCCTCATCTTGCGTCAGCCTAATTGGAACCTGTTCCACCCCAAAATCACCCGAAGTCATCTGCCCCATCCCATCCGGTACCTGTTCCACCGAAGAAGAATTTAAGCCAGAAAAATCCTGTCGTTCTCGATCATTTACTCCAGAAACCTGCCCAATATTTTTCTGATCCATGCCCCTATTTTAGCATAAACACTATGAAAAAAATACTATTTCACCATCTTGGTGAACACAAAAAATAACAAACCAACAAAAATTGCCGGTAAGAAAATCAAAACCAGCAAATTCGTCACACTTGAAGCCACCAAAATCAACAACATAATCGGATACATCGCAATAATTCCCGCCTTAAAATAGTCCGTCTGTGTAGTTCTGTTTTTTAGAAAAACTACCTTCAAAAACAGGTTCATCACCCAGGTAATAATTCCAAAAACCAGAACATAAAGCAGCACAAAAGCCAGCATAATCCCTAGCGGGCCGACCATCATTGGCGTAGTAGTGAAGAGCATAACTACCAAAATAACCAAAGAAATTAAGCTTGAAATTCCGATCAAAAGATTAACCATAAGACTATTATAAAGCAATTTCCTATTCCCTCCCAGAAATATTTTCTAATGCTTCGATTTTCCGTAAATTTATCTAATGTACGATGGAAAATATCATAGTCAAGCGGGTGGTTATCTGGCAAAAACATAACTATAAGCCACAACCATCACCGCTTGAAATTGACCGCTCCACTTTTAGTGGGGCAAAAGATCAGCATCAGCTGATACGCCAGAAAATCTGGCTAACGTAGTCTTAGTCGCTACATTGATTTTCTCCTAATTGTTAATGTGTTGTTTATTTGTATTTTTGTCTTTCGACATTCTTATAGTATCACGCGTGTCTATTTTATGCAAGCCTTTTTCACTTAATTTTTAAGTATTAAATACAACAATTATATAGCACCTATCTATTATATACCTGATTTACAAAGTAAAAGTAATTGTATAAAATACTACAATATGTTCTGAAAAACCCTATGTTGTGATTATTAATATACTAAAATACAACATAACTTTAATTATTTTTCTCACAAAAATCTCTTTCTTAAATCATAAAATAAAAGTTTTGCCTTTAATCCGAAAATCTTTTCATTTTCTAAAAATAAATGCGATACTCCATATTATCCAAAATAAGAATCCTCACATTTCCCTTTTCTAAATATCGATCAAAAATATATTAGTAAGCATTAATTAAGATTTCCATATATCAATCGAAAATACATTAACATATTCATTAAGAAATTCCCGCTAAAATCAGCATTTTTTTGAAAAATCTAATTTAGAAATCACTGATCATGTAAGTTAAAATTCTATCTTTTCATCAACTATCAACTAATCTCATTTCATTAATTAACAAAAACCTTAGTGAATAATTTCAGTCTAAGAATCAACCACGAAACATTATTTATAAAAAAAGCCTAAATTAAGCAAAATAAAAAAAGAAATCGGTCAAACTGCGAGGAATACCGATTTCTTTTGTAGAGTGTGGAGTTTTTTGGCTATATTGTTTGTTTTTGGCTTGTGAACAATTTTATTATTCAAAAGCTACCTCTATAATACCGCTTCAAAACGCTAATGTCAACATATTTTTGAATAATTATTTTACAATTTTTGCCTATTTTTTAGTTTTCCACATCTACCCCTGTTAACTCTGTTCACAATTTTTGAACAATTTTAGTTTTACTTGAACACATATTTTATTATTTTGAGCTATTTTACATCGCTCACCCCTGTTACGCATCTTTTTACATTTTTTAATTTCAATCAAATTCATTTCTCAATCATTTATTTATTTAAAAACATAAAAAATAGCCTCGAAAAAGGCCATTAAAAATCGATTGGTGGAGCTGCCGGATACTGCCTCCGGGTCCGAAAAATCTTCATAATATCATTCTACATGCATAGTTATTTATTTCATCTTGGTTTATATCTATAGCGACAAATAACAAAACTATAGATTACCATGACTGATTTTCGACTTCAGCCTCGTCACTGTCCGAAATCTATTCTCGTAAATCTGATAATCTAACTACTACGAAAACTTGGAGTTAGACCAGCCTATCTTAAATTAGGCAAAAGCAGGCGCATAAAGCACGTGCTTGGAAGTATTTTCTTCACTTTTTCAATACTTACGGTATCAATCGTCATGCCTGATATCTGTTAATAATCCGTCTAAGCTTTGTCAGCCCCAACTGCCTCCAGTATACCATAAAAGCTTAAATTGCCCTAGCCTCCCCCCATACAATTAATACAAAAACTTAAATATAGCTCAGACCTATAACGCAAACACACATGCCCACATTAAAACCTCAAGGATATTAAGCATAAGCAAGTTATTAAAAGCATAAGCAAGTTATGATTTAACTTATTTATTTATCTCCTACCTCTTAAATCCCTACTCAAAATTTATTTTTCTCATCACCAAATTCTTCATTTTCTTGGCATTTTCAAATAAAAGATTCATCATAGAATTATGAATGTTAAAGTTTTTACCGCCATCCCTATCGGCTATTCTGGACAACTTATTGAGGTTGAAGGCACTACTAATAAGGGTCTCCCGAGTTTTAATCTTGTGGGTATGGGCGATAAAACCATTCTCGAATCCAAAGAACGCGTACGTAGTGCCATTATGAATTCAGACTTCTCCTTTCCCAAGCATAAAATTGTCATCAATCTTGCTCCTGCCGACCTCATTAAGAGTGGCTCTTCTCTGGATTTACCCATCGCTATCAATATTTTAATCCTCGCCAAACAACTTCGCGAAGATGATATCAAAGGTCTCTTTTTTACCGGCGAATTATCTCTTGACGGCAGCTTAAAGCCAGTTAAGGGCATTCTAAACATTATCGAAACCGCTAAAACACACGGCTTCAAACAAATCTTTCTTCCCGCCGCTTCCGCTACCAAGTCTACCCTTATTCAAGACATCGAAATTTACCCCGTGCAAACCCTTAAACAGCTTTTTCTCCATCTCAAGCATCAAGTTTCTATCCCGCCACTTGATGGTTCAAGTCAAATTTCCCCTCCAGACCTCACGCCGATTTCAGAAAAGAACTCTAGCTCCACCCCCATTTCTTCCCCTAACTCTTCTTTCTGCACTCTTGACCAAATTCAAGGTCTCGATTTTGCCAAGCGCGCTCTTATCCTCGCTATTGCCGGACATCATAATCTACTTCTTTCTGGGCCACCAGGTAGTGGTAAAACTTTGCTCGCGAGTGCAGCCAAAGATCTACTTCCGCCACCTAGCCCCACAGAGCTCATTTCGATTTACAAAATTCATGGTCTCACTACCGGACTTGATCAAATCCCTCAAAAACGCCCCTTTCGTCAGCCCCACCACAGTAGTTCCGCCTGTTCCATTATTGGTGGTGGAAGCCCTATAACTCCAGGTGAAATTTCCCTTGCACATCTCGGCATTCTTTTTCTCGATGAACTACCCGAATTTCCTAGATCCGTACTTGAAGCCCTACGCCAACCGCTAGAAGACCGCCAGATTTCAATTTCTCGCGCCAAAGAGCGCACCACTTTTCCCGCCAACTTCACACTTTTTGCCACCATGAACCCCTGTCCCTGTGGTTACTATGGATCGCATATCAAATCCTGTACCTGCACCCCCACTCAAATTCACAACTACACCAAACATCTCAGTGGTCCCATTTTTGATCGCATCGATATCAAGCTTCATCTTCCCTATCTTGATCAAAATCTCCTTATTGATCGTCTCGCCACCAAATCTCCGCCTGAGAATTCCGCTAAAAATCTTAATTTTTATCAAAATAAAATCTCCCACATTACAGAACTTCAAGTCAAACGTTATCATTCTACGGAAAAATTTAACGGCACCCTCACATCTGCTGAAATTTCTCAATATATTCACCTAAGCTCAACCTTAAAAACCGAATTAAAACGCGCCACCGAAACCCTAAAACTCTCTTCTCGCGCCATCGTTAAAATCATCAAACTCAGCCGTACTATTGCCGATTTTGATGAATCGCCAGAAATCAAACTTGAGCACCTCAAAGAAGCTATCTGCTTTACTACCTTTTCACCCTGATTTACCCCTTGAAAATCCCTAAAAATTTTGCTATAATTCACCCTAAGGTTAAAAAGAAAGGAATCAACATTAGTACTAAAACTTCACGCACCAAAATCAATGGAGAAATCCGCTATGAACAGGTACGCGTTATTG
>ERZ773203.915-NODE-915-length-15542-cov-5.255375_pt1 | contig 15542 bp, 18 predicted proteins | sample MGYA00580529_ERZ773203 | MGnify/ENA primary metagenome ERZ773203 (study PRJEB29015, sample SAMEA2738176) | human oral metagenome | biome: human oral; feature: human-associated habitat; material: saliva | place: China | collected 2177 ... | reverse complement strand
TGAGTTCCAGTCAAATTGCACAGTTTCAACTTTTGGATAGACAGAATGCATCCATTTTACGATTTCTTCTTCGTGTTCCTTTAACCACGCTAGTTGCTTGTCTCTTGCCGTCGCAAAGATGGTGTTCTCTCTCCAACTTGGATTAGTCACGTTGAGTGCTGAGACGCCACCTACTGCCAGTAATAATAGCGCACTACCGATTATGGCTACTTTCTTTTTCATTACTTCCTCACCTTTTTACTAGTCATAATTATAAATACCCTTCCCTCTTCTAATCATCGGAGGTTGATTCATTCTAATTCGAGATAAACTTGGAATGTCATCTTTCTTTTCCATCAGAAAATCCACAATAATTACAGTTTTGGGATTATCATTAAAAACTCCGTAGACTGATAAATTGTAGCCAATATTGGCCACTCCATTACTCCCCGCTATCACTTCTAATGTGTCCCAATCAAATTGAATAGTTTCAACTTTTGGATATCTTGAATGAACCCATGCTACGATTTGTTTTTCATGCTCTTTCAACCACGCCAATTGCTTATCTCTTGCCGTCGCAAAAATCGTATTCTCTCTCCAGCTTGGATTGATCACGTTGAGCGCCGTCACGCTGCCCACCGTCAGTAACACTAGAGCGCTGGCTGTAATTGCTGTTTTCTTTTTCATACTCATCCCACTCTTTTCGTTTTAACTGATCTACTCGAAAATATATAATCCTTTACCTTTTTTAATGCTCGGTGGTTGATTCATTACTATCTTGGACATACTTGGAATATCATTTGGATTGCTCATCAAAAAATCAACCCAAATGACCGTTTCAGGAAGTTCGTTAAAGGTTCCTCGAACGGTTAATATATATCCACTCGTTGAGATTCCGTTACTAACTCTTTCAGTACTCATCGTATTCCAATCTAACTGAACCGACTGAATCTTAGGATATTTAGAGCGAACCCACGCTACGATTTCTTTCTCGTGCGCTTTAAGATAGGCAAGTTGTTTATCTCTCGTCGTCGCAAAAATCGTGTTCTCTCTCCAGCTTGGATTGATCACGTTAAGCGCTGAGACGCCACCTAGGCCTAATAATAAGAGCGTACTACCGATTAGTACTGTTTTCTTTTTCATACTCTTCCCACTCTTTTCTTTCAACTAACCTACTCAAAAATATATAGGCCTTTGCCCTTTTTTATGCTCGGAGGATTAATCATTCTAATATCTTTCATATTTGGAATGCTGTCTTCATTGTTAAGGCTAAAATCAATTACCAAAACCGTATCTGGATTATCGTTAAACGTTCCTTTTACGGATAAATTATACCCAACTATTTGAACACCATTGCTAATAGCTCCTACTCGATACGTGTTCCAATCGAAGTTCACCGTAGTAATTTTAGGATGCCTAGAGTGAATCCACGCCACGATTTGTTTTTCGTGCTCTTTCAGCCACGCTAGTTGCTTATCTCTTGCTGTCGCAAAGATGGTGTTAGCTCTCCAATCTGGATTCGTGACATTCAAAGCCGTCACTCCGCCTAGTGCTAATACCAAAAGCGTACTACTGATTATTGCTGCTTTCTTTTTCATATCTGTACTCCCATCTTTTTTGAAGGCTACTCAAAATCATACACTCCACCATCAGCCTTTTTGATACTTGGCGGTTGGTTCATTCTGATTTGCGACATTTTTGGAATACTATCAGCTGTTTCCATTAGAAAATCTACAAAAATAATGGTTTCAGGAATATCATTAAACTTCCCTTCAACCGATAAATTATATCCAACATTCATTACACCATTGCTCACGGGCCCAACTTTTATACTATTCCAGTCAAACTGCACTTTTTCTACTTTCGGATACTTTGAGTGAATCCACGCCACGATTTCTTTCTCGTGCGCTTTAAGATAGGCAAGCTGCTTGTCTCTTGTTGTCGCAAAAATGGTGTTCTCTCTCCAACTCGGATTAGTCACATTGAGTGCTGAGACACCACCTAGGACTAATACTAAGAGCGTACTACCGATAACTACAAACTTCCTTTTCATAACATCCCCACATTTCTAGCATTTACTCATAAATATCCAACAAGTTACCCTTATGAATTCTAGGTGGATGATTCATTCTTATTCTGGACAGGTCAGGAATGCTGTCCGCTTTATCCAGTAAGAAATCTACCCAGATTACTGTTTCTGGAATATCATTAAACGTTCCTTCAACTGACAAATTATATCCAACATTCATTACACCATTGCTCACGGGACCGACTTCTAGAGTTTTCCAATCAAACTGTATTTTTTCTACCTTTGGATATCTTGAGTGAATCCATGCTACAATTTCTTTTTCATGTTCTTTCAGCCACGCTAATTGTTTGTCTCTTGCGGTTGCAAAGATGGTGTTCTCTCTCCAACTTGGATTGATCACGTTGAGTGCCGTCACGCCACCTACTGTCAGTAATAGGAGGGCGGTGCCGATCATTGCTGTTTTCTTTTTCATACCTAAACCCCAATCTTTTTAGATATCACTCGTATTTATATAATGCTCCGTCCTTTTTTATTCTCGGTGAATGATTCATTCCGATTTGAGACATCTTAGGTACATCCTCTTTTTTCTCCATTAAAAAATCCACTAAAATTACAGTTTCAGGAATTTCATTTACAGTACCTTTTACAGATAAATTATACCCGATATTCATCACACCATTACTTACTGCTCTTACCTTTACCGAATTCCAGTCAAATTGAATAGTGTTCACTTGTGGATAATGTCTTTTTACCCAGGCTAAGATTTCTTTTTCGTGCTCTTTCAGCCACGCTAGCTGCTTGTCTCTTGCTGTCGCAAAAATGGTATTCTCTCTCCAACTTGGATTGATGACATTGAGTGCTGTCACACCACCGACTGTCAGTAATAACAGCGCACTACCGATTATTGCTGCTTTCTTTTTCATACGCTTCCCTACTTCTCTCCGAGATACTTAATCTTGATACCTTCTATTGACAATTTCTCATTAGGAGCCAAAGACTCTTTCTTTTGGACACTTTCAAAGTTACCCAAAGGATTTAGAGGAATAGTTCCAAATTGACTATCTAAATCTTCAACATGTCGAATTAATATTGTAGTCTCCATCGAATCATCATTATTAATCTTTACTTTCAATATATAGGTTCCTGTGCTCTCGTTCTTAGTAAATCTGATAAACTCCACTTCTTTAACTTCATATCCTCTAGCAATCCACATAACCACATTATTTTGTTGCTCCTTCGTGATTTGTGGTTTGAAGAAACAACCCGCCAAGAAACAAAGTCCGAGTAGCATGATTCCTAGTTTTTGAACTTTCTTCATTGTTATCCCTCTCTGATTTCAACTAATTCATAGATATCTGTTTTGTAATACTCCGCTACTGGAATTGCACTATTCGTATATGCAAAACACAACATCGAAAGTACTGTATTCACAATCAGAAGAGCTCCCTCTGAACCATTATTGATAGACAAATAGACAACATAGCAAACCAAGCTGATTATAAAAATGAAATAGCCATCATAAATTCTCTTAGTCGGTTTAAAAATAAATGTCTGATCAGAACGTTTTTGTCCCAATCGATTCATTACTTTCTTTTTATTAGAGCTCAAAAAAGTAATAACAATTAAGTAAGAAATCAGCATAGAGATGGCAAACAGCAATGTTTTAATTCCCAGTTGCTGACTAATCTTGTAAGTCACAAACAAACTATGTAACAAGTTGTACAATGTATATAATAGCGGTTGTAGAGCGACGATTATCCCCATCTTCAACCCATTATTTGTTTTATTTTTAAGTTCGAATTGAACATTCTCTTTCTCTAATTCATATGCGGTGACCGAAACGGTATCAGGTAAACCACCCCATATCACACTCTTAGGACGTACTGAGCTAAGGTCCATCAGATATTTCTTTCCCTGTACACCTTCAACTAACTTATAAGAAAAAATATTCGAATTTGAAAACTTCAACTGTACCATTCAATCACCTCACTATACAACGCTCTTATTCACATCCACATACTCTATGCATCTAGAAAAAATTAAATAAAAGTCATTATTATTTCATTATATACTGTAAGGGTTTCATTGACCATTCTTTTCATACAAAAAGAACCCAGCATTACTGCTAGGTTCCTGTTGCATCATCGGCCTCTATAGCCGAGTTTTCTATTTTATTCTTCTACCCCTAGTAATAGGTTCACTAGGATGTCCACTGTAACATTCCCGAAGTAACGGCGGATGTCGATGGCTTCGAAGGCTTTTGTTAAGTCTTCGCGGTTGTATCCAACGCCCACTAGCGCTTTTTCTACATCGCTGATTTCTCCAAGACCAAAGAAGTCTCCGTTAATCTTAATGTCTTTGATGGCATTCTTTTCAACGTTCAAGCTGAACTCGATTTGTCCGGCTGGAGTACGTTTAGATTGTTTGAATTCGAATTTTGGATTCTTTCCGTAGTTCCAATCAGGATTATTGAAGTACTTGCTGCGTAATTCTTCTACACGCACCCAGTCTTCATCCGTTAGAACATACTCTTTAATTGTAGATGTATCTTCCACATTGAAGATGTTTTTCAAGAGCACTTCGCGGAATTGTAAGATGTCTAAGTCTTGATATTCAGGCGCTAAGTAAGGTTTGATATTTGTTACGCGTGAACGAACTGACTTGATTCCTTTTGATTCGATTTTCTCTTGTTTTGGACGTAAAATTTGTGGCAAAATGCTCACATCTAGATCCAGCATTAATGTTCCGTGCGCTGTTAAACGGCCATTGTTTGAGTACATCGCATTTCCAGAGAATTTCTTACCGTCGATGAGAAGATCATTACGGCCTTGTAACTCTGCCCCTGTTGCACCCATTTTATGGAGTGCTTCAATTACGGGTTCTGTGAATTTCCCGAAATCACGGAAGCTATCACCGTCATCTTCTGTAATGAAGCAGAAGCAGATATTTCCCATATCATGATACACGGCTCCACCACCTGAGAAACGACGAACGACTTGTACGCCAAGCTTGTCTACACCATCTTGATTGATTTCTTCGATGGTATTTTGGTTTTTCCCGATGATAATCGCATTTTCGTTAATATAAAATAACAAAATTGGTTCATCCAGTTTCTTTTCGTTTAATAAGAAATATTCGATGGCTAAGTTTGTCGTTGCATCGTAGATTTCTTGCCCATTACGTTGATTTTTTACATAATACATCTGAAAGTCTCCTCGCTTTTACTGATATCACTAGCGCTATCATACCATAACCCACCCCTTCACACATAAGAAAGAAACTTAATTTTACACTGTTTTTACTCCACTCCAACACGCAATTACCATATATGGTAATTGCAGCCTTTCACAGTCATTCAACCGGAAGTTCCGTATTGATGTTTCCTCGAATTCTTGCGGATTTATAGTAACTGTAACGTGATTCGCATTGAATGTGAATTACGCGGAGTTGGACTACTCCATACTCCGCGTTTGAAGCTTCAAAGGTGTAAGACCTAGGCTTACACCGGTGCAACGTTATAGTTACTATCAAATATCCGCAAGAAGAATGAGGAAACATAAAAAAACGCACCCTTTTCAGGATGCGCTTTGCCATATATTAGTATGCCCATGCGATTAATAAGTAGATGAAGCTTGAACCAAACATATCTGCCAATGCGTGCATTAGGAAGAATGGTAATAGGTTTTTCACCACTTTTTTGTACATGAAGTAGTAGAACAAGCCATACACTACACCGATAACGATTGCCCACAACATTCCTTGATACGTATGGAATGAGAAACGAACCAGTGTTGAAAATGCTAAAGCCTTCCACTGATGTTCTTCCTTCACCGATGTCATTAATCCAAGGAAGAAGAACTCTTCGTAAAATCCATTTAACAGCCCATAAGCGATGGCCATTGGAGATAACGCTAAGAACTTATTGATGATTTCCTGTGGATTCATGAACGGAACAAGCGCTGGGTCGAAGTAATTGTATTCGCCGCTCAGTGTGGTTACGACATCGCCGAACAGTCCGACCATCGTGAATAATACCGGTACCCAGATGAGTACAGACCAGTGAAAACGAATCTTCAACTGCTTGAAGTCGTAATGACGGATGACTAAGTACAAGAGTGCAATTGCTAGTAGTATCACCTGTAAGGTAAAGTTACTCGAATACGCTGCCCCGTCTCTATAGGACGTTGCGGTCTCCGTATATTGCTGGGCCACTTCCGTTACTGGTTGTAAACTCTGTAGAAATTGTTGCGTGGATCGGATGATAAACTCCCCGAACATGATAATCGTCACGATGAGGATGTCAACCCACTTTAAAGTTTTTAATGGTTCTTTTGGTCTGATTTTAGTTAAAACAGTCATGATTGGTTCCCTCTTTCCCTTATTGTATCAAAACACTGTTCTATTGAAAGATAATCGCTTCTTTCTTTTGACGTCTTCCTTAATAAGAGAGTACTCCTTAAAACTAAAATGAACCTAAAACAAAATTCTACAAAAAAAGTGACTCCTAATAAGAAGTCACTGACTAATTTTCTAAAAGAATCGTCTCGGTATTTCGATGAACAAGATTAGAAGAAGACCATTATAAAGGCTGTGTAATAAAATTGAGTCAAACAAACTTCTTCTTCGTTCATACACAAGGAAAAGAACAATAGATCCAATAAGATAATCTATAAACTGTATCCAATTATGGATATACGGCATATGAGCAACTGTAAATAGAATTGATACGATGGACATTCTAACAAAAGCATTCATTTTTCCTCGAAGCAAATTATTCAGAAAACCTCTAAAAAGAAATTCTTCGAGCAAAGGTGCAAAACAAACGAGTCCTAGTGCCTCTAAAGCAAAAATAAATTTGTCTGTTGTAAGTGGTAGATGAGCCCTAAAGAAAAAATCAACTAGCTTTGTTCGACCTGTCCCGTATGCTATTGAACTCCACAAATTATAAATCAAATAGCTAGAAAATCTGAGAGTAATATACGTTACAAAAACAAAAATTAAATCCATCAGTTGAATCTTTCTTTTTACTGTTGGCTTAAATAATTTTGTATGTACTTTGTACATACAAAATAACAAAATACCAACGCAAATAATCGTCACAATTAACTTCCACATATCCGCTTGACGACCTAGATTCCACAAATTCATTTTGAACACAAATTCAATTCCTTCATTTATGGCAATATTCACTACAAAAAAGAATAGAACCCAAAGCGGTTTTTTCAATCGAGCACCCATTTACTTCTGCCTCACATGTTTTTTCCTTATATTACCGTTTTATAGCAGATACTGTCAATATGAGATTTCAAAAAAAGCAGACTAGCGTTTCACTAGTCTGCTCAATTCATTATTTCTGACGGATTGTAAATCCTTTGTCAGATTTCTTTTTGTTGTTACGGCGGCGAGAATCTTTCCCTTTATATCCGCGTGTATATTCGTCTTCTAAGCCACGGCCACGACGGTCTTCTTTACGCTTGAAGCTTCCTTTTCCGTTACGTCCGCGGTTGTCTTTACGGTCGCTACGGTTGTAGTTTCCACGGCTGTTGCCACGTTTGCGGCTTGGCAATGGACGTTCTGGCGTGATTTTAACTGGAATTTCAGTTGGGTCTTTAATCATGCTCTTGAGTAATAGAGCTGCCAATTCTTCTGGTTCGTACTCGTCTAATAAGTAAGATACCGCTTCTTTGAAACGTCTTGGTTCCACAGTTTTCATCATTTCGTCGATAGACTCGATGGCTGTTTTTGTTTGTCCTTCCAAGGCTTCTGTTTGCGTTGGTGGACGAAGGCTTGTCATACGTTTGCGTGTTAATTCTTCAATCACACGTAAGTAATCCATTTCGTTTGGTGTCACGAATGTTACAGACATTCCTTCTTGACCAGCACGGCCTGTACGTCCGATACGGTGTACATAGCTTTCTGGGTCTTGTGGGATATCGTAGTTATAAACATGTGTTACGCCTGAGATATCTAGTCCACGTGCCGCAACGTCTGTAGCGACTAAGATGTCTAAATGGTTGTTCTTGAAGTCACGAAGAACGCTCATACGTTTTTGTTGGCTTAAGTCTCCGTGGATTCCTTCTGCACGGTAGCCACGCATTTCAAGTCCGCGTGCTAATTCGTCTACACGGCGTTTTGTACGTCCGAATACGATGGTTAATTCAGGCGTTTGAACGTCTAATAAACGTGTCATAATGTCGAATTTCTCGTAGTCTTTACATTTTACGAAATATTGATCGATTAATGTCGCTGTCATCTCATTTGATTTGATACGAACATGTTCTGGATCTTTCATAAATTGAACACCGATACGTTTAATATCATCTGGCATTGTCGCAGAGAATAAAAGCGTTTGGCGGTTTTCTGGAACTTGTTTGATAATCGATTCGATATCTTCCAAGAATCCCATGTTTAACATTTCATCTGCTTCGTCTAAGACAAGTGTTTCCACTGTCGCAAGCTTCAATGTACGGCGTGAAATGTGGTCTAATAAACGACCTGGAGTTCCCACAACGATTTGTGGATTTTCTTTTAATTGGCGAATTTGACGGTTAATGTCCGCGCCACCGTAAACAGCTTGTACACGAATTTTTTTGTCGCGTCCGAGACGGAACAATTCTTCTTGTGTTTGAATCGCAAGTTCACGAGTTGGTGCGATAACAAGTCCTTGTACGCCTTTTTTACTTGGGTCGATTTTTTGAAGCATTGGCAAACCAAATGCGGCTGTTTTACCAGTCCCTGTTTGCGCTTGTCCAATCACATCTAAACCTGCTAGCGCTTTTGGAATGGTTTGTGCTTGAATTGGAGTTGCTTCTTCAAACCCCATTTTTTCGATAGATTCTAGTAAGGCAGAATCCAATCCTAATTCATTAAATTTCATATTTTCCTCCTTGGATACTTCGGTGAGAAGCACACGAGGGATTTCCCTTCATAACAAAAGCCTGGAGCTTTTCGTAAGAGCACCAGACTTCTACAATCGTTTAAATTTCAAACTATCTATTATAAATGTGTGTACATTTCTCAACTCAGCGAATAGTATAGCACGCATCCAGCGAGAATGCAAAGAATACAGACCGCCGATTCGTGCTTTTTATTCTTTAAAAATGCTTTTATGACAAGTTTTTGACTAAGTGCTGATTCCTCCAAATCCTTGCGGATCTTTTTATAATGGCTGTAATGGGGCAACGGCTTGAGCCACGGTCTCAAGCTCTTTCAAGATTCAAACGTACTCTAGAAAATAAATTTTCAAGAGTACGTAATTCACTTTGAATGCTATCCCCCATTACTGCCATTATAAAATCCGCTAGATTCTTCGGAATCAGCGTCAATTACATGAAATAGCAATTTCAAAATAAAAAGCTAGAAGAGGCGGGTGGTTTGCTTCTCGTGGTGCGGTTGAGAATGGGACACTTTATAATAGCTAGTTCTCAGGGAGGGGACGAAAAAAGCGAGGGACGTTTATGCGTCTCTCGCTTTTCTTTGCATTTGTTATTCTGCTTTTAAGGCATCGACGACGGCGAGTAAGCCTGTGCCGTTGCTTGATTTGATAAGGACTTGGTCGCCTTCTTTAAGTTCGGCTTTCAAGTCAGCAATTAACGCTTCTTTATCCATGTAATGGTGAAGAGCGGCTGAATCGAACTGACCTTTCAACGCATCATAGAGTGCTTCCATTTCTTCGCCGTACAAGTACACAAGTGCGACTTCGCTTGGAGAAATGACTTCTGAGATGCTGGCGTGCAATTCTTTCGAATGTTCCCCTAGTTCACGGATATCCCCAAGAACAAGGACGCGACGGCCTGTTGCTTCGACTGAAACGAATGATTTAATCACTGATTTCATCGCGATTGGACTAGCGTTGTAAGCATCGTTTAAGATGGCTACTCCGTTTTGGCCTTTCACCCATTGCGTACGGTTCTTCGTCAATTCGAAGTTCGCTAAGGCGGACACGATATCTGAAAGAGGTACGTCTAATGTGCGTGCAATTTCAATGGCTAAAAGTGCATTGGAAACATTGTACGCGCCAAGGACTGGTAAGGTTACCGCCACGGTTTCAGTTGGTGTGACTAATTCAAACGCTGTGTGGTCTGAATATAGTTCGATATTTTTGGCTGAGAGTTCTTTGCTTCCTTCGCCGACTGTAACAATCTTGAAGCTTGCTGGTTTTTCAGCTTGTGCAATGCCTGCTGTAATTAATTCTTCATGTGCTGGATAAATAAAGGTTCCATTTTCTTGTAGTCCAGAAAGGATTTCAAGTTTGGCTTTGGCAATGCCTTCCTTGCTTCCCAATTGTTCCATATGCGATTCACCGATGAGCGTAATCGCAACAACTTCTGGGCGTGCTAATTTGGATAAGAACTCGATTTCGTGGAAATCACTCATTCCCATTTCTAAGACAAGAGCTTCCGTAGATTCCGGCATATCTAAAATCGTTTGTGGTAAGCCGATATCGTTATTGAAGTTTCCTTGTGTTTTATAGACACGGTAGCGTGCGCCTAGAGCGGCTGCTGTCATATCTTTTGTCGTTGTTTTCCCAGAACTACCTGTGATACCAACGATGCGTGGAGATACTTTTTCTAAGTACCATTTCGCTAAATTTTGAAAAGCTTGAAGCGGGTCATCTACCCAAATGGCACAAATCCCATCTGGCGGCGTTACGTCTTGTTTGCCCCATAATACAGCTGTTGCGCCTGCTTGAATCGCTTGTTCAATATAATCATGTCCATCTGTTTGCCCTTGAAGTGGCACGAAAAGGCTGTTTGGACCTAATTTTCGTGTATCGAAGGCTACAGATTCGATGACTTCAAATCGATGTGCTGACTGATAATCAATCGCTTCGACGGCTTTTGTAATTTCAGCAACTGTTCCAATACTCATCTTTCTACCCCTTATCTCGCGTGACGATCGTTATAGCGTTTCAACGCTAATTGAATGAGTTCTTCGACTAAATCTTTATAGGAAATGCCCATTGCTTCCCAAAGTTTTGGATACATACTAAATTGTGTGAACCCTGGCATTGTATTCACTTCGTTGATAAACACTTCGTTTGTTTCTGTTAAGAAGAAATCACAACGTGTTAAGCCACTACCGTCAATGGCACGGAATGCTGTTACGGCATACTCACGAATTTTTGCAGAGACTTCTTCTGGAATCGCTGCTGGAATTTGAAGTGTTGTTGTGTTGTTAATGTATTTCTCGTTGTAATCGTAGAAGCCTGCTTGTTTTACGACTTCCCCTACCACAGATGTGTTCACTTCATCGTTTCCAAGAACCGCTACTTCGACTTCGCGTGCGTCAATTCCTTGTTCGACGACGATACGGCGGTCATATTTCAACGCCTCTTCGATCGCTGCTGTTAATTCTTCACGGTTTGTCGCTTTAGAAATCCCAACACTAGAACCCATATTCGCTGGTTTCACGAAGACTGGATAGCGTAATGTTCCTTCCACACGTGTGAAGATGGCTTCTGGTGATTTTTCGAAATCTGCTTTCACAAAAGGTACGAATGGCACTTGTGGAATACCTGCTTGTTGGAATAAATGCTTGCTGGCAATTTTGTCCATTCCATTTGCGCTGGCTAATACGCCACAACCAACGTATGGTAAGTCTAAGATTTCGAATAATCCTTGAATCGTTCCGTCTTCCCCGTTTGGTCCGTGTAAGATTGGGAATACCACTGTATCTGGTCCAGCGATATCGCATGGTTGGATGCGAACGCCTGTTGATGTTTCGCCTTCTGTTGTTGCAAAATGCGCTACAGGCCCTTCTGTTAAACGAAGCGCTTGGTCAAAGGCTACAGGTGCTTTTAACGCTTCTCCTTTTAACCATGTTCCTTCTTTTGTAATGTACACTGGTTGCACATCGTAATACTCGAAATAAATTTCTTTAATAATTGAACCGGCTGTTAAAATTGAAATATCGTGCTCTGCACTCTTTCCGCCGTAAATCACTACAATTTTCATATAAATCCTCCAAACTATTCGCGTGCTGCGAACCGCCTCATTTAGGCTCTTCGAACGTTATTTTGAAAATAACCTTGCACTTTTCAGTATAACAAAACGGCCCAATGGTTACAAGTTAGGGCCAACACGCAAAAAAGCACCTCTCACAATCGTTGTGAAAAGTGCTTTAAAGGACGTCATTCATTGGGAGTTTTGCTGAAATCTTCCAATTTTGATACGTTTCGTTATACGCGAGTTGCCCGATACGGACGTTTTGTGTCACTGCTTTATCGGCATAATGATAACGGTCCTCCGTTAAGAAGATTGGCACTTCGTAGCTATCTTCTTTCTTCGTGACTTTATCAAAAGCAAGACTGATTCCTTCACGATACAATGGCATCATTTCTTTGAGCGCTTCGATGGAAATCGCTGCAGCCACTTTATCAGCACCAAAGAATAAGAACTTCGGTGTCTCGTTCAAGATATCTGTCATCTCGATTTGGACTTGCGTTGATAAGATTGGCAAGAACTGCTCAATTTTACGGTAGTACACTTTCGAGTAGCCATTTTCAAGTGACAAGTAAATAAAGTTGTTTTGTAATTTATAGAAGAACGGCGAATGCAAGTGCGTCTTCGCGTGCGAAATATAGAGCAAGTCTGCAATTTCTTGCGGCGTTAATTGATGTACGAAATCAATCGAATCAAAGTCCACCCAGTTCGATGGCGCCTCTTTGCCTTCTTCCACCCCTTGGAGATACGCTAACACATTTTTACGCCCCTTCACCCACATGAAGCCCGTATAAGGATCGTGTGTGGCAAGGCTGGACTTCCCGTTTAAGAGAAGAAGGTTTTGCGGAATCTCAGACTGTGGTAAGGCAGACAAATGGAACGCAATCGACTTTGTTAGTACATGGTTCGATACGCTATCGTAATGGATATATAATTGTTTAGCCACAGTCTCACCTCCATAGAGTTTATCATGTTCCATTATAAAGGATTTCTTTCTACTAAAACATGTATATTAGATTACATTTCTCTATGTGAACCGCTTTCTTTTGTAACAATTTAGCAACATTCTAATCTAGTTCTCAGAAAACAAAAAAGACTGAGGAAATCCTCAGTCTTCAGGTTACATTTTTTCTAATCGTTTAATACGATTTGCCGTTGATGGGTGCGTTGAGAAGAGCGAATCTCCTTCTTCCCCAAACGGATTTGAGATATATAACGCCGCACTCTTCTTGTCGGCTTCCGTCATTGGCGGAGCTTCTGAAATCTTCGTCAATGCAGAGATGAGTCCATATGGATTTCGTGTGAATTCCACTGCTGACGCATCTGCTAAGTACTCACGATTTCGTGACAAGGCCAATTGTAGAATTGTCGACATAAATGGTCCAAGAATCATCGCGATTAAACCGATGACCATGAAAATGGCATTTGCGCCACCACCGTTGTCATCATCATCTCGGTCTCTACTACCGCCACCCCAGAACATCATGCGACTTCCAAATTGAACGAGCATAGCAATCACGGCACCAAGCGCAATCGCAATCGTTTGAAGGCGAACGTCATAGTTACGAATATGTCCAAACTCATGGGCAATCACTCCTTCGAGTTCTTCACGATTCAAGCGTTCTAATAACCCCGTTGTGACCGCCACGGCTGCTTTTTCTGGAGAACTTCCTGTCGCAAACGCGTTTGGAGATTCGTCCTCGATAATAAAGATACGTGGCATTGGTACTTTTGCGATCATGGACATATCGCTCACGATATTCCAAATCATCGGTGCTTGATTTTTATCTGTAATTTCTCTGGCATGGTTTAATTGCATCACTACATTAGTCGCATTTGCAATCATCATCATTGAATATAGGCCACCTGCAACAAGGGCGATAATGACCCCAGCAACGACACTGCGTAAAGCGTAATATCCAATTCCGATACCCACTGCAACGAAGAGCGCCATGTACAACACAATAACGACAAGCGTTTTGCGTTTGTTGGAAGCAATTTGTTGATATAACATCCTAGCACTCCCTCCCTACTAATGAACTATCAATTAGAATTTCACTTCAGGAACTTTACGAGCTTCAACTGGAGTTTCTAACATTTCTTCTTTCGTGAATCCACCAAAACCAGCAATAATGTTTGTTGGAATTGATTGAATAGAGATGTTATATCTCGCAACACTTGAATTGTATAATTGACGAGCGTAAGAGATTTTGTTCTCTGTGTTTGTCAATTCTTCTTGTAAGTTTAAGAAGCTGTCGTTCGCTTTTAAATCAGGATAGCTTTCAGCTAAAGCGAAAATAGTTTTTAAAGCACCTGATAATTGGTTAGATGCTTCCATTTTTTCTTGTGGTGAAACATCGCTACCCATGTTTGCAATTTGGTTTCTCATCGCAATTACTTGAGTTAATGTTTCTTGTTCGTGTTTTGCGTAACCTTTTACTGTTTCAACAAGGTTTGGAACTAAATCGTTACGACGTTGTAATTGAACATCGATTTGCGCCCAAGCTTCTTGAACCCAGTTTTTTTGTTGTACAAGTCCGTTGTATGCAAACATTGCCCATAGAACAATTACTGCTAAGACTCCTAATACAATCCATACTACTGTCATTTTGTGACACTCTCCTTTAGATTTAATACCCTCATTGTACCATATTTTCCTAAATGTGTGTAAAATAGTTGGTAAAGATAGAGTAGCAAAACGTAAATTTTTCTGCATCCATCCTAAGACGGATTTTGCAGTAGAAAGGAGCCCCCATGATTCAGCAACAGTTATTCTCGCCTATTCCACAGACGCTGGAGAATTTTTCTCGTTTCCCGTTGCCACAAAGCTACGTGAATTTTCTTGTGGAAAATGGTGCCGGATTCTTCACGAACACGAAAATTACAACGGTGGAACCAACGCGATTTGGCCTCGACTACGCCCTCTGTAATGGAGTGAGTGGCTATACAGAAGGCCCGTATTTCCCAAGCATTCTGGATGCTGCATGGTCTCCAGAAGTGACAGGGTTGCCCGAGTACTTCGTAGTCTTTTTCCAAGACGGACCTGTCTATTACGCCTTCGATTATCAAAACGGTGCTACCCAGGAACCAAGCATCCGTCTGATTGACGTTGAAATGGATCAGTGGCTCGAAGTGGCAGGCTCTTTTGATGATTTTCTCTCTCAGCTAGAAGAAACGACCGAAGACATCACGTATGATATGAAAGACTGGGTTTCCATCCATACCTTATTGCAACAAATCGGACAGGAAAATCCCGATACACTGGAGGGACTCCTTGAAATCTTGCAAGACACCCACCCACAACTCTTCTTGCAGCAAACAGCCTATGCCTTAGAGCATACAGAATCTGAAGCTATTCGTTCGATTTATAAAGAACGCTTCGCCTTTATCGAGGATTTCCTCAGCGCAGAATTCTCTTCCTATCCAGAATACGAGCACTGCCGCACTTTATTATCCAAACTATAACAATAAGACCAACATTTCTGTTGGTCTTATTTTCTTTCTCTTATTCACTCTTTTTATAAGTATCTCCAAAAAACTGTTCAAAACGAAGAACCCCGAGAATTAGCACTTTCCTCTATCCTCTCTAT
>ERZ773203.914-NODE-914-length-15564-cov-4.255142_pt1 | contig 15564 bp, 14 predicted proteins | sample MGYA00580529_ERZ773203 | MGnify/ENA primary metagenome ERZ773203 (study PRJEB29015, sample SAMEA2738176) | human oral metagenome | biome: human oral; feature: human-associated habitat; material: saliva | place: China | collected 2177 ... | reverse complement strand
AGGACGATATGTCGGGATTAAAGAGATCGAAGATGATGGTGAACCATTTGAAGAAAAAATGAAGCGGCTGACTTCCGTGCTTTCCGATCAAATGAAAAAATCCACAGAGTTGGATGCTGAGATTAAAAAAGTTTTAGGCGAGATAGGATATGAAATATAAACTATCTGAAATTGGCCGAATAGTTACTGGCAAAACTCCATCCACAAAGAATAAACCTTCTTTTTCAAAAGAACCAGATAAATATCTTTTTGTTACCCCTAGAGACATGAATGGATCAGAAAAGACGATTAAAGAAACCGAGAGATATTTAACAGACGAAGTAGCTAATACATTTAAAAACCTAGTCATCAATGACAAAAGTATTTGTGTAAGCTGTATCGGGATAATTGGTAAAGTATTTATGCCTTCGGGTCTAGCCATAACAAACCAACAGATTAACTCGATAACGGAAATAAAGAATTTCGTTTTACCGGACTACCTATACTACTATCTGACAATCCATCAAAAAAATATAGAAAACCTCGCTGGTGGAACAACTATGCCGATTGTCAATAAAACATCTTTCGAACAGCTAAAAGTAGAAATACCAGATTTAGAAACTCAGAAAAAAATAGTCCGCATTCTCTCCGCTCTCGATGAAAAGATTGAATTAAATAATAAAAATAATGAAAATCTGTTTGAGGTTATTAAAGGATTATTTAATAGGCAATTTATCGGCAGAATCTATGGAGATAAAAGAATTAGCGATTACTTAATACCTAGACGAGGGAAAAATCTATTGTCCAAAAATGCAAAAAAAGGAAATATACCGGTTATTGCTGGAGGTCTTAATCCGGCTGTTTATCACAATCAATCAAATACCTTGTCCCCAGTGGTAACAATTTCTGCGTCTGGGGCAAATGCTGGGTATATTAGATTATGGGGTGAAAATGTATGGGCGTCGGATTCTTCATACATAGATAATTCTATTACTGAAAGTGTTTATTTTTGGTATATTTTACTAAAAATAAGACAGGATGAAATATATAATAAACAAATCGGTTCCGCTCAAGCGCATATTTACCCAAGACACATTGGAGAAATGGGGGTTGGCGATATTGATTGTGCTGAGATGCTTGAATATAGTAAAAAAGTTAAGGTATTTTTTGAAAAAATGTTTAAAAATGAACAAGAAAATAAGACATTATTACTATTGCGCGATACACTACTTCCAAAGCTAATATCTGGTGAAATTAAATTAGATAAAATCAGTAAAGAGTAAATAAATTATCTATGTCAACAATCAATATTATTACAAAAGAGGAATCTGGAAAAGTATACTACGTTAAGGCGTTAAAATATGACCCTAAAAAGATGAAAGATTTTGATGATGTAATAGCTTTTATTATAAAAACATTAAAATGGCCAAAAAGTGTCTATTGTAACTATGATGCAAAGACTATTCAGTGTATCATTAAAAATGATGCGCTAAATAAGACAGGCCAATTAGATTGGAAAATTGATTTTAGTAAATTAAAGTTTAAAGACGCATTTAGATTAAACGGAAATTCGCCTATTACTATTGTGGTCGTATGTTACCCTGTAGCTATAGGGCTTGGTTCCGGAATTGACGAGGAATTAGGCTATGTTGAATTATCGAAAATAATTTTTTCAATAATTCGATGCCTATATTATTGTGTTTTTCCATACAAGCTACTGTTAAGAAAATATAATTTTAGTAGGCTATTTATAGCGGACACAATAAAACAATGCGAAGTATGGAGATTGGGTTTCATATCTACGGAAGAATTTAGATATAAAAAAATAGTTGAATATTCAATAATGAAAAAACTTAGATACAATAAAGTAGGTGACAGATGGATAGCTAATAGTATTGAGAGGTGTAAATACCCATTTGAAATAATAAGAGAAGATAGAATCGAGTAGTCGTTAATTATGTCATTTTCATTTTCTATAAATATAGAGCCATTATTGATAAGTATAGCTGAGGATAACATATCTAAGATATGGGAAAATATGGAGGATGATATTACCTTAGGATTTCTGGACCATTCGAAAATTGAGGATAATTTTAGATATGGTTTCATTGCGATTACGGCTGTTGTAAATTATGTAGAGAGTTTTTTAAATACAATCATACGAGATTGCATTTATAGCAAAAGTAGCATCGGATCTAAAGGGTATACAGGAAATGAGAAATCTATAGATATTGACGATAGGGATAAAAAACTCAAGCAGAGCATAGATAAGAAGATTGATTTTATATGTAGTTATTATGGAATAGAGGGAAGCTCAATAAAAAAGAGTAAAGAATTTTCAGATTTTTCTGAACTTAAGGAGATCAGGAATAATTTGGTACATTATAAAATTAAGTGGGAATGCGAGGGGATCTCGATATCAGACTTTAGTTTGTCCAAAGATAAGACATTTAAAAATTTTTTTTCAAAAAAATCTCTTAATAATGAACTAAAAAATGCAAAAGAGTTATGTAAAAAAATAGCAATATCATCAAAATTAACAATAAATAGTTCGGTGCAGTTTATTGAATGTAATGGTAGGGATGGATTGACAAGTTATGTCTTTGATAGTAGTAAAATATTAATAGATCCCACAAGAATACTTTAAGTGAGTAATAAACATGATTTTTAACGAAGAAGCATTAGAACAAATGATTATAGAAACATTGCGTGGTCAAGGTTACGATTATCAGCCAGGTGAAGAAATTGAGCGCGATTATCACGATGTACTTCTTCTCTCCCGCTTAGAAAATGCCCTTTCTAGACTTAATCCAAGTCTTCAGGAAAATACTATTGCTGAAGCGATTCGCAAAATCAAGAACCTAGACCAAAATAACCTCATTCGTAACAATCAAGAATTTAGTCGCATGCTTCACGAAGGCGTAAAAGTCCCTGAGTATACCGACCATGGCGTGGATTACAAGACTATAAAGCTAATTGATTATGACGATGTCGATAACAACGAATTTCTTGTCGTAAACCAATACACAATTATTGAACATAGTGAAAAGCGCCCAGACATCATCATCTTTATCAACGGCATGCCGCTCGTCGTGATTGAACTTAAAAGCGCAACACGCGATGAAGAAGATACCACGCCAGAAGCTGCATATAATCAGCTCAATAACTACAAGAAAATCCATATTCCGAGCTTATTCTACTATAACCAAATTCTTATCGCTTCTGATGGTGTAACGGCAAAAGCTGGCACGATTACTTGTAAGTGGGAACGTTTTTCAGATTGGAAGAAGGCTAGTATTAATGACACTCCAGAAAATCTAAATACATTAGAGCCAATGATTCATGGCCTACTGAAGCGTGAGACTTTACTCGATTTGATTGGCAATTTCATACTTTATCAAGAAGACGCTAAAATCCTGCCGGCCTACCATCAATATTATGGTGTCAAAAAGGCCGTAGAGCGCACCCTCGCAACTGGTGACGGCCGTATTGGGGTATTCTGGCATACACAAGGTTCCGGCAAGAGCTTCTCGATGGTTTTCTATGCTGGGAATATGATTAAAATACTCAAGAATCCGACTATCGTCGTAGTGACGGACCGTAACGACCTAGACGACCAGCTTTATGAAACATTTGCCAAATACGCCGACTACTTACGTCAAAAACCCGAACACGTAGAAAGTCGTAAAGATTTAATTAATCGCCTGGAGAACAAGCAAGTTGGCGGAATTATTTTTACCACTCTCCAAAAGTTCGAAGAAGAAACCGGCTTATTGTCAGAGCGTAATGACATTATTGTTATCGCAGACGAAGCACACCGTAGTCACTACGGCATCGACGCTACGACTAAGCTCGATATGGAGAAAATGATTGCCATAGAGAAATATGGCACCGCAAAGTATCTCCATGACGCTCTTCCAAACGCCAAATATGTTGGTTTTACTGGTACGCCGATTGAAAATAAAGATCATTCAACGTCTAATGTCTTTGGCGACATTATTGATATTTACGATATGACGCAAGCTATTGACGATGGCGCTACTGTTCCGATCACTTACGAAGCACGCATGGCAAAGGTTGGTCTAAATGATAAGATTCTTCAGGAGATTGATGCTTACTATGACACGATCGAAAGCGAAGACCTAGCAGACGAAGAAAGAATCGCCCGCTCAAAACAAATGATGACGCGCATTTCGCAAGTTATTGAAGATCCAGATCGTTTAGAGATGATCGTAAAAGATATTCTAAACCACTATGAAAGCCGCAAAGATTTAGTAGCAAATAAAGCTATGATCGTAGCCTATTCTCGTAACAGCGGCTACACGATGTATCAGAAAATTCTCGAATTGCGCCCAGATCTAAAAAATAAAGTCCATATGGTCATGACGCCAAGCAATAAAGATACCGAAGAGATGGCGTTAGCTATTGGTAGCAAGAACGATAAACATGAACGAGAGCGTCTATTCAAGGATCCGAACTCGGAGTTCAAAATCGTAATTGTAGTAGATATGTGGCTTACCGGTTTTGATGTGCCATGCCTCGGCACAATGTATGTCGATAAACCAATGAAAGCACATAATTTAATGCAGGCTATCGCGCGCACAAACCGCGTATATAAGGACAAAACCGGTGGTCTTATTGTTGATTATATTGGTCTTAAGAAATGGCTCATGGAAGCACTTAGTACTTATACAAAGCGCGATCAAGGTAAGATTGTAGACACGGATCAAGTAGTGAAAGTACTACGCGATAAAATTGAACTCATTCGTAATCTACTTTATGGGTTCGACTATTCTAATTACGAAAGCCTAGATAATTTTGGTAAGTATCAAATGCTTAATAAGGTGGCAAACTTCGTATTGAAGGACGAAGATACAAAGAATAAGTTCATGCGTCATAGCCGTGACGTGAAGAATCTATATGCGATTTCTACTGGCTCTATATCATACGATGATAAATGGGAGTCGATGTTTATTATTTCCGTGCGCTCATTCATTAATAAGCTCACTTTAGTAGATGGCAAGCTCGATGTAGCAGAAATAAATCGCGACGTGGCACAAATGTTGCAACAAGCAATTCAGGACGACGAACTAATCCAGATCGGAAAGATTAAGCATGGTCGAGCACTTAGTATGCTTAACAACCAAATGTTGCAACGTCTAGCGATTATGGAAAATAAGAATATTGCGGCAGAGATTTTAAGAAAAGCCCTTAATCAATATATTGGCGAAATTGCAAAGTCAAACTACGTTAAGTCTCAAAAGTTCTCAGAAAAGTTCAGAAAGATTGTAGATGCTTATAATAATCGCACTATGGTTACGGATATTGAGAAAATCATCGAAGATATGATTGCCTTGAAGCAAGATGTTGATAAGGAACTAATCCGCACGAATGACTTTAATTTATCGCCAGAAGAAGTGGCTTTCTTTGACGCGCTTGGTGACGACCCAGAAGTGCGCGAACTAATGAAGGACGAGACACTCGTCCAAATCGCAAAAGAACTTATCGAGACTGTAAATAGTAATATGACTGTTGACTGGGATATTAAGCGGAGTTCTCAAGCGCATATGCGCATGCAGATTAAGCGCCTACTTATCAAATATAATTATCCGCCAAACAAAAGCGCGAAGGCCATAGAGACTGTCGTAAAACAGGCCGAATTAAACTGTCAAGAAAAGGAAAAATAGAAAAAAGTGAGTCTTAAAACTAAGAATACCTACGAATTAGAGTTCGCGATAGATGCCGAGAGTGAACTCAAAGCTTTAAATATTCTTGCAGATGTATTTGGCGAGAATATTAAACAAGAAATAACCTTTTCAGAGTTTGCCAAAAGGAGTAACCTAATATTTATTACGCATCGCTTTGCTAAGGATGAACTGTCGGACGATAATTACAGAAAACTATTAAGAAGCAAAAAGACATTATTAATAATCAAAGATGAATTATCCGTTGAACGTGCTGCAAAACTTCTTGAGATATGTATTCCAGTAGAAACCACACTTAAGAGATTATTAATCTACGTATGGTCCGAAATATCAATCGTTCTAAATGGTGGAAATGATAAAAAGACTAAAATTGAAATATGCTCACAGATAAACCGTCAATATCTAGGTGATCTGCTTAAGCAGTTGGAAATGGATCTATCACTCAAAAGGCGAGAGGATCTTTTTGCTAACAATGGTGATCTTCTTTCAAAAATAATAAACGAATCAGAGGATTTCGCTGACTTTAAGAAGAAAATAGCATCATACGCAACGCCAATAACCGTTTGGGAATGTATAAATATAATGCTTAAGAGTCCCACGGAATATTCCCATATTAGTGGACAGTTAAACAAATTAAAAGAATTACGTGATATGGCTGCACATCATCACGTAATTCTCCAAAAAGATTTAAATAATGCCAATGACTATTCAATACATATTCTTTCTAAAATAACCAATGTTAGAAATGATTACTACGAGGAATTTGCAAAATCAATTCAAGATTTTGCAAAGGTCTTGAATGAGTCACTAAAAAATATTTCGAAAATTACTAAGACATTTTCTAATACCATAAATTCATCTATTACATTAAAAAATGTTATTCCTGAAATAATCGAAGCATCTCAGATAAAAACATCAACAAATGCTTTAAGAGAGACTTTGAAAAAGATAGACTGGAGCGCCATTAACAATGAAATGAGATCGAATAATCCAGAAATGAAAAATGTTTTAGAAAGATTTGATAACAATGATGTAAATAGTGTGATGAAAGAGATGCGGAAAGAAATAGACGAAGGAATTAATAGTAGTAATTAATTACTTTATTTAATTCTGTAAATTCATAATTCAAATAAAACTCATTTTGTTATTTATGGGCTTATATTGGGTAAATATTTTGAAAAATACTTTCGTAAATAATTTAAAAATGTAGAAATCAAAAAGATAACCTCACATCCGTGAGGTTATCATATAATTTCAAAACTGGTGAGCCGGGTGGGACTCGAACCCACGACACCAAGCTTAAGAGGCTCGTGCTCTAACCAGCTGAGCTACCGGCCCGACTCATTCGTTATTTTATCATTTTTTGCGCATTTCGTCCAGAAGGAAAATAAAAATTACCCCCACCTCTTTATTTTCCCCCCAAAATATACTATAATCACCTTACTACAACCTGTAGATTTTTTCTATACGCGTGTAGATGGAACTTTTACATTTTTCAAAGGAGGGAAATATGGATCAGGGAATTACCTTAATGGCCGGATCACTTTGTAACACACTGGAGTACGTGGAGAAAATTTTTCTCGAACACAAGAACGTACTGAAAAGTATCGAATTGTATGTCAACGACTTCAATATTAATCGCGAAAAAATAAATGGCATAACAGATGCCCGCTGGAAGAAAATTATTGAAAACCAGAGGAAGAAAGCCGCAACTAATGGTCAGAAAACTATTCTCGACCAAAATCAACTCTTCCGCCTGTCCGAGCAAATCGTTAATGACATTACTTACATTACGCTCACGACCGAGTCTTGCCAATTTTTCAAACGCCGCTGGATTGATACCGGCAACATTCGCCGACTAAAGGATGTGATTGATTGTTACAACAAGAGTTGGAAGCGCCTTAACGGTATCTATTCGAGCATCAACTGCTTAATTCGTCAACCGATGTTCCTGAAATATGTTAGAAGTACCGAAGAGCGCCGCCAGGAATTCTGGGGTCTGGTTAATGAATTTTGTAATCAGATTGAGAAAATTGACCATGTTTTGGTGGAAGCTTTCCAGAATGACCTCAAGAATAAGCGCATGCTGCTCGCCGAGCAAAGATATCAAGAATTTTTAAATTATGAAACCGATGGCAGTCTTATCGAGGACGCCGAAGAATTGCAAAATCAAGAGCTTGAAAATGAACAACTTTTCTCTGGCTGCAAAATTAAATATATCCCCTTAGGGCATATCGCAGCCGCCTTCAAGGAAGTTTCTAAGCTTCCGGATCTTACTTCAAATTCTAACCTTAAGCAATTAACCAATTTATTAATTGCCCTTTGAAAAAACATGGTACGCCGAGAATTTCTCGGCGTATTTTTTGTTCTATGGTAAAATTAAAGAGAGGGAATTAATAAATCTATTTTATTTCTCTTCGTTTGCACCCGTACCACCTACGGCGGTTCGGATGCTACGTTCGTCAAAAGAAAGAATAAATTCTTTCTTTCTCCTCACTTGCACCCGTAGCTCAGTGGATTAGAGCATCTGTCTTCGGAACAGAGGGTCGTGGGTTCGAATCCCCCCGGGTGTACCAAGTTAAATCGAGCCGGTCGGCTCTTTTTTTCTTTCATAAAATCGACAAAAAACGAACTGCCCGGTTCTTTTTTATTTCCGCCATACCCAGAAAATCTAGGTTATAATGAAAATAATGAACGAAGAAAATCAAAATTTCGCCGATTATGTTTCGCAGATTAGCGACGCTGAATTAGAATCCGATCACGCCATACAGAGCAACGATATGCAACTAGACTCAGATTACGCCTCACAAATCAGAAAATCTGAAGTACTCTATGATTCGGATTACGATGATTTCACTTTTGACCCAGGCCCCACTGCGCCCGCCGCAGTCTGCGATCTCAATGAATATAACCTTAACAGCTGTAATCTCGACGATGGCGAGCTCACCTGTGGTGATGATTTTGTCGATAACGGCGAAATCATCCAAGGCGGACCTTGCCAGGACCTTCGAGAATATTTTAGCGACAAGCCCTATCTAGATTAATGTAGTTTTTGATTAAGCCTTAAGAAGTTTTTAAAACTCCAACAGTCTCTTCTTGTTTAGGTTACAACATTTTGTCCTCGTACCAGCCAGAAAAAATAACCTCATCAGAGGTTATTTTCTTATTTGTTACGCTTGCGTTTTTCGCTGTGCTTGTGATTGTTGTTACGATTCAATTTAGAAATCACAATCTTTTTCTTTTTAACTGCCATATTTTCTCCATGCAGAATTAGTAAAATATTTTATATATTATAGCATATTTTCAGAAAAAAGAGACGCGAGAAGCGTCCCTTTTTGACAAATTTTTCAGAACTTGAATTAATCATGGTATTAATTGAATTTTCGGTCGGAATCCAGAGCTATAGCCGATCATAAATTTTTAGATTTTCAGATCACTTTAGCTCGGTTGCTTTTTAAAATTTTGCTTAAATTCTAGAATTAATGGTAACTCGCTTTTGCGCCCGATGCTTGCGGCAATCTCAGAAACCAATTCACCAATCGTCAGAAACGCCCCCATCGTATCAGCCTCTTGCAGAGTCTCGTCAATCGCATCTTTGACGCTAGTGATAATCCAAACCATCTTGATATCAAACTTAAAACATCGCTCCGCATCCATCAGATCGATCATCTTCATCTGCATTCCGCGAGTGAGAAATTGCTCTTGGTAATAATCCTTCACATTGCGAATCACGCTCCGTTGTTTATTAATTTTCGGCTGCGCCACATAAGTATCGCAAGTCTTCACTGGCGGCACTTTTGATTCATTTATAATCACGTCCCAATGTCCACCCAGCTTAATTGAAAACGGCGAGGTGCTGAGAATTTTCGATTCCGACGGCTGATATTTGATATTTACCCTCTGAAAATCCATAAAATAATTTACTAATTCCGAAAAAGCCGTATACGCCTGGGTTAGGGAATTGATACTTATATCAACCCACTCTCGCTCAGTCTCCGCATCAATAATTTCGCCTTCACGCTTTGCCAACTTGTAAGAATAAATCAGTACCGAATTGTGGATTAATTCAATACTCAGTGCTTTCGCTAAAAACTGGTCGTAATCCAGAAATAGTTTCACCGCAGCTGTCAAGTCTTCACCGATTAAGATCCAATAATTTAAAAAATGATCAGGTCGTACTACTTGGTTGATGAAATTAATCGAATCCTTCGCTTTGCTAAGGTATTGCTTCAGGCGTGGCACCGTATAGTAAATTATTTGCATGTAACGGCTGAGTTCTTCATAAGCTTTTAATTCATCCGGTTCATAAACGTCCTTCATGTGCAGCGCCGAACGATAATTATCATCGAGTACTCTTAGTTTTTGTTGTAAGCCATCTGTATAGTAGACAAAAGCCTGCATCCGGTTCACCATTTCTTTTGCGTAATTGGTGAGCTTGTTCAGGTCGGCATTAAAATCCACTAGGTCAGCATCCTTCTTTTTCATGTTCCCCCTCCTTTGAAAAACTGTCAATTTTAAGTTACTCTTGTCAAACAAGACAAACATATTATAACTTATTTTTTCACCCTTGTCTAATCTGTTAATCTGTCTAAATTTCTGAACCTGCTTATGTTATAATTAAGCAAATGAATGAAGCACAAATCCAGGCAGCCAGGCGTGAAAATGAGGAAGAGGCCACCTCTCGCCGTTCGCTGACCCTTAATATCCCATACCTCGATATGCGCCCGCTTGAAGAGCGCCTACCTCTGGTATTTGGCCTAATTGATATTGCTAAAATGCATAGCGACTACGTTCTGCCTTTGCAAAAAGGTGGGGCTGGAGAGCCTTATCAATTCCTCGTCACCTCTCAGACTCCACGTAGCACCATCAAGGAGCTTACCGACCGTTTCAATGTCAACGGCGACGGCGTCGATTTCTTCTTGATTTCAAACAGTGGCTGTCAGGCCATGATGTTGCGCTACGATCCGCCGAAAGAAGTGCATTACGACGATATTAAAATCGCCAGCGAAGGTGATTCTGAGACCATCGCTTCGGTTTCTCAAACCTTGAACTCTGTCGGTACTGATAAGGTCTTTGATTTCTTGCTTGATCAGGCGGACAAGCTCGGGGCTTCCGATATTCATATCGAAAATCTGCGCGACAATATCCGCATTCGTATGCGTGTCGACGGTATTTTGCACCCAGTCGCCAATATCGAGCGTGACCGCTACCGTGTCTTTATGGGTGAGCTTGGTTCGCGTGCTGGGGTTTCTTCTGCTGCTACTACCCCGCAATCCGGCCACATGCAAAAAGATATTTTCCGCGATGGGTCTTCTCATCTCTTGAACATTCGTGTGGAAACTGTGCCAACCATGTACGGTCAGGATGCTGTGCTTCGTCTCTTCAACTTCGATGAATCCTTGCTCAATCTCGATCTTCTAGGTCTTTCTGAATCTGAACTTACCGCCATCCATGATGTGGTTTCGCATCCGCGCGGTCTCGTCCTCATGGTCGGTCCGACCGGTTCTGGTAAATCTACCACGCTTTATTCCATGCTCAATGCTCTAAATAGCACCGATCGCAAGATTATTACTCTCGAGGATCCGATCGAATACGGAATTTCTGGTGTCTCACAAATCCCGGTCAATACTACCAAGGGTGGTTCTTTCGCCGATGGTCTCCGTAGTATTCTGCGTCTCGACCCAGATGTCGTGATGGTGGGTGAGATTCGTGATGCCGATACTGCGAAGACGGCGATTCAGGCTTCGATCACTGGTCACTTGGTGCTGAGTTCCTTCCACGCCAATTCCACTGCCGCCGCTTTTTCCCGTATGATTGACCTCATCGGTACTAATCCGATTTTCTCTAGCTCTATTCGTATGGTGATGGCGCAGCGTCTGGTGCGTGTGCTTTCGGAAAATAAGAAATCTTATCAGCCAGATGAGGCCACTCGTAAATACGTCTTGAATGTCCTCTCCAATCTCTCGGACGAAGTGATTAATCAGCAACTCGGCTTCACTTTTGATCCAAATAATTTTGTACTCTATCAAGCGGTGCCTACTGGTATTGAAGATCCGTTCGGTTACAGTGGTCGTAAGGTGATTATGGAACAATTAATCGTCACGGAAGAGGTCCAAAAATTCATTCGCGGTGACGTCGAAGATATTAATACTGACCTCATCGAAAAAACCGCCCAAAAATCCGGGCTTATCACTCTTGAACAAAAAGGTATTTTCGCTTGTCTTCGTGGTGAAACCACTCTCGACGAAGTCTCGCGTGTAATTTAAGGAAAACTATGTCAGATAATTCAGATCTATTAAAAAATCACCAGGGTATCGCTTCGGAGCCAAACCCAGAAGCAGTTAAAATTCCCGTTCAGGCCGAGTCGGACGATATTTTTTCTCGTCCTTTCGTTCCGGATACTCCTGAGGAGGCACCGGCTCCTGAAAGCGATTTCGTCGAACCGACTACCCCTTATGGCACGCCACCAGAGTTGCTCGAAAGCATTGATAATTCCAGTGAACTTCGTGAAAAGAAAAAGAATAATGCCGAACCGATTGCCCTGGTTGCTTCGATTTTGGCTTTTTTCTTTGCTGGTCTTTCGCTCTATGCTTTTATCGCTATGGGTGCCAGTAATGCCAAAAATTCCAAACTCATCACTAATTTTCAAAACGATTTGAAGCATAGCGACGAAATTATCGCTCAGTATGAATCCGCTACCAAGACTAAGGTGGTAAATTCCGATCCTAAGTCCGACGGTTCTGATACTGGTGATAAAAACGAGAAAAACCCCTCCGACCGTAAGCCACAAATCGTCAAATGGAATGATTTGAATATTAATTTTAATCAACTCGTCACTACCGTGGGTGATAATTACACCATTACCGGCGGCCGTATTGTTACTAATTCCGACGGCACCAAGGTTTACGCCAAACTTAGTCGTGTGAAAACCGAAAATAATCCAAACGATCCAAATCCCCTTAATCCGAATCGCACCATTTATTCTGGCGCGGTCTCTACGGATATTTACGAGCGCGACCTGCCTGGTGGCTCTTGGAAATATGTCGCACCATTCGCCACGGAATCGAAAGAAAAGTGCGATAATTTGCCAAAAAATCTCCAAGATGCTATTCTCACCTTAGACACCTACGAGCCAACTGATGGCACTAAGTATCAGTGTCAGCTCTGACCTCTTCCATTTTCTCCAAAACTATGTTAAAATAAACCAAGTTTCTAAATAATAAAGGTAAAATATGAGTTTTCAAATCTTGAAAAATATTGCTGACGCTCAGAAAAAGAAAGCTGTTGTCGATGTTCGCTCTGGTGATACTGTAAAGGTTACCCAGAAAATCAAAGAAGGCGACAAGTTCCGTTTTCAGGTTTTCGAAGGTGTTGTAATTCGTGTTGATCGTAAAGAATCTCACACTGCTCGTATCGTTGTGCGCAAAATCGCCTCTGGTATCGGTGTTGAAAAATCTTTCCTTCTTCACAGTCCATTGGTAGAAAAAATTGAAGTAGTTAAGCGTGCTAAGGTTCGCCGCAACTACCTCTCTTACCTCCGTAATCGTTCTGGTAAGTCTGCTCGTCTCGTCGCTCGCGACTTTGACCGTGCCGCTGTCAACACTTTGAAAGAAGAAAAAGTTGAAGCTGCTGAAGCTGTCGCTGAAACCGCCGAAGCCACTGAAGCTTAATTAAAAAGACAATCCCGTAAGGGATTGTTTTTTTGTTAATTATTCGTCAAGCTCGAACCACTCTTCTAGATTAAAATCTTTGTCGACGGCCGCCACTGCTAAAGTCGGTCTAAAGTCGGCATATTCCGGATGTGTCGCCAGAAAACCTACTACCGCCAGATGCATTTTTTGCTGTTTCTTTTTATCGATAAAATCCAGCGCTTCGCCAAAATCCCGGCCACCTCGATATTTTACCTCGGTAAAATAAAGCACCTGAGCTTTCCGCGAAATAATATCCACCTCAAATAATTTTGTTTTATAATTTCGCGCGACAATTTCATGCCCCGCCGCCGTTAGGAAATCTGCCACCACCTGCTCGCCACGGTCGCCCAGCTGTTTGTTGGTGGTTTTCTGTTTGTTTTTAGTTTTCTGCTCGCTAGTATTCTTAGGCTCGGCAGCGGTTTCTAGTCTGGTGGCGGTTTTAGGTTTGACGGTGGTTTTACCTTCTGCAATCTCTCGCACTGGGCTAAAGCTACGGCGATGTTCTGGGGTGAGACCGAATTCTTCCATGGCTTTTTGGTGTGCCGCCGTTCCATAGCCGACATGCTTGCCGAAGCCATATTCCGGATAAACTGCGTCTAATTCCGCCATGTATTTGTCTCGTTCCACTTTAGCTAAAATACTAGCCGCTGAAATTTCTTTCACTAGAAAATCGCCCTTCTTCAGCGTAGAAACATATTTTTCGAGCTTGGTCCCCACCAAAAAATTCATCGTACCATCGATAATAATTTCGGAAAAGGGAACCCTGGTCTTTTGAATTTGCTCTACCGCTCGTCTAGTGGCTAGCCTCAAGGCCTCACTCAGTCCCACTTCATCTATTTCCGCGCTACTTACCCAACCAGTCGCTGTCGCCAAGGCCTTTTCTTTAATCAAGACATAGAGTTCTTCGCGACGTTTGGCAGATAATTTTTTCGAATCGGTCAGTTTCTCGATCCATTCTGCATTCTCGGAATTTTGCCAGTCGCCCAAAATACAGGCGCCAATCACTAGTGGCCCCGCATATGGCCCGCGCCCCACTTCGTCAATTCCTAAAATCATGGCTTAGCTCCAAATATATTTTTTGCATTCTTGAAACCTCCGAACCTCTTTGGCGGTTATTTTGTTTTTTACTCCAAAATTGACTTTAGAGATTACTTGCTGACATTGAAGCGAAATTCCACGATATCGCCGTCTTCCATCACGTAGGTCTTACCTACGGTGGCGAGTTTTCCGGCGGCTTTCACCGCTTGCTCACTGCCTAGCGTTACTAGGTCATCATATTTCATCACGCTAGCTGCGATGAATCCTCTCTGAAAATCTGTATGAATCGTCCCGGCCGCCTCTGGTGCAGTGGCGCCCTTTTTGATAGTCCAAGCCCGCACTTCTTTCTTGCCAGCCGTCAAGAAAGATTGCAAACCCAAGGTATCGTAAGCGGCAATAATTAACTCCGACAGGGCGTCATGGTCCGCCCCATAGCTACTGAGAAAATCTTTCTTCTCTGCCAAGGTCATCCCCACCATTTCTTCTTCGAGTTTTGCATTGACGAAAACCGCCTGATTTGGTGCCACTAGCGCACGCATCTCTGCCTTTAGCTCTTCGTTCGTCAGCTCACTTTCGTCCACATTGAACATGTAAATCACTGGCTTCTCGGTAAGGTATGGAATTTTTTCTTCCTGTTCCTTATTTTTCTTGCGCTTCGCTTCCACTTTTTCGCGAGTTTCAAGATCGGCGAGTTCCAGCTCGGTCTGAATGATTTCAATATCTTGTTTCGGGTTCACTTCCGCAGCGGTATTCGAATCTTTCGAGACGTGCAAAATATCGTCGTTCTTAAAGACGCGTACCACGTGGCAAATAATCTGGCATTCACGGATATGAGCGAGGAATTTATTGCCCAGACCTTCACCTTTCGAGGCACCCTCGACAAGTCCTGCAATATCGACAAACTCCACGGTGGCCGGAATCACTTTTTCGGTTCCATACATTTTGGCCAAAACATCAAGGCGGGTATCTGGTACCGGCACGATCCCGACATTTGGCTCAATTGTCGCAAAAGGATAATTCGCCGCCAAAGCGTGCGCATTGGTTAAGGCATTAAAAAGCGTTGATTTTCCTACGTTCGGTAGCCCCACAATTCCAATCTTCAAATTCAAAATCAATACTCCTTAAATTTATAGTTTCTTCTCTGTTAATTA
>ERZ773203.906-NODE-906-length-15667-cov-4.994555_pt1 | contig 15667 bp, 11 predicted proteins | sample MGYA00580529_ERZ773203 | MGnify/ENA primary metagenome ERZ773203 (study PRJEB29015, sample SAMEA2738176) | human oral metagenome | biome: human oral; feature: human-associated habitat; material: saliva | place: China | collected 2177 ... | reverse complement strand
AATATAAAATCGTATCTATAAAAAAGATTTATTATAAAAACAATTAAATGTTAATCGGGATTTAATTTATATAGTGTATAATAAATTCAGATCAAAAAGATCTGAAACCTCAATTAACCCCCCCTTTTATAAGACCTCTTTTTTAAGAGGTCTTTTATTTTTTATAAAATATCAAATATAGATATGCATTTGAAAATATTAAAATTAGACTAGGAGGATACAAATGTCAAATCATAAAAATCATTATCATAATCACTATGAAGATAAGAAAATGTCGGCAATGGCTAAATTGATAATATTTTTGTTCATATTGGCCGCAGGGCTTACTGTACTTTCAAAATTTTACTTGGAAGGTGTAAGTAAAAAAATATCAGAAGAAGTGAAGGAGCTGAAAGCTGAAAAAGAAGGGCTTGCTTCAGAAGTGGGTCAGCTTGAAAAAAGGGATGCAGAAGTTAAAAAAAGCTATAATGATATAATGGAAAAATTAAATCAGAATAAAAAATAAAAGTTAAAAACAAGAACTAGGAATGGAAATAAAAATCTGCTAAGTGTTGTCTGAAAATTTTAGACAAGCTTATCGGATATATAAAAAAAGAAATAATACTGAAAACAATTATAGAGAGGAAACGGAATAATGAAAAAAGTTATAGGTGGAATAGCATTAATTTTAAGTCTTGCGGGACTTGGATATTCAGGATTTACAATTTATGGTGCTACAAAAGGTGCACTTGAGAAAAAGTCATTGAACAAGCAGATTACTGAATTAAAAGATAAAAAAGTAAAAACAGAAGCATCTTTAAAAGATGTAACTGAAAAAAATAATAAGCTTAAAAAGGAATATAACCAGTTAAGGGAACAGAGAGGAATAAAGGTTGTATATCTTACATTTGATGATGGACCTACTCCTAACAACACTCCAAGAATACTTGATATATTAAAGAAAAATAATATAAAGGGAACTTTCTTTGTTATAGGGCAGAATCCTAATTTATATAAGCGTATTGTAGATGAAGGGCATGCTATTGCAATTCATACATATTCTCACGAATATAAGCAGGTATATGCTTCTGTAGATGCATTCTTTGCTGATTTATATAAATTGAGAGATCTTATTAAAGAAAAAACAGGTGTTGATCCTAAAGTTACAAGATTCCCTGGAGGATCAAGTACTACAAGAGTATCAAAACCTATAAAACAGGCTATTATAAACAGACTTACAAAAGAAGGATATGTTTATCAGGACTGGAACTGTGACAGTACAGATGCATCAGGAAACAAAGTTCCGGTAGAAAAATTAGTTAAAAATGGAGTATGTAATGTAAGGGAAGTAAACCTTCTTATGCATGATGCTTATGCAAAAACGACAACAGTTGAAGCATTACAGAAGATAATAGATGCCTATAAGGCTAAAGGATATGTCTTTGAAACATTGACAGTAGACAGTCCAAAATTCCAGCATGTGAAACAGCCAGAATCAGTTAACTAAGTTTAGTCTAAGTATGCAAACGAAACACTTGTGATATAATATTACAGATTTTAAGGATGGAGGATATTTATATGAAAAAAACAGTGTTTTTTTGCATAGGACTGACAATATCTGCTTCTTTATTCGCAGCAACAGGGTCAAATACTAAAAAAACATCGAAGGCGAAGACGACTGCTACAAAAAAGTCAACTTCAACTTCAAAAAATGCGAATGCTAAAAAGGAAACGAAGGATAATAAGAATACCGAAAATAAAAGAAATACTGGTTCTAAAACAGAATCAAAAAAAGGTACAGTCAATAGTAAAAATTCTAAGAACAACACTACAAAAAATAAAAATACATCAAGTAAAGAAACTAAAAAAGGTACAGTAAGTACAAAGAGTACCAAAAGTACAAAGGAAACAAAAACAGCGGCTACTAGAAGTAGAAAAACTGAAACAGCTAAACCAACAGGGACTGCTAGTGTAGTGGCGTCATCTTCATGGGAAGAAACAAAAAATGCTGCAGAAGTGACAGTGGAAAAAGAAAAAGCAAGTCAGGGATCTGTTATGGTTACAAACTTGAATACAATATATCAGAACAAGGAAGAAAATCTGAATGTAAACTCAAAAAATGAGGCAGTGGCGGATACATTTGAAAAGGTAATTGAAGAACGTGAGAGATATACACATTTTCAGACTGGAATGGCTTCATATTATGGAGGAAGATGGCATGGAAAGAAAACTGCAAATGGTGAAATCTTCAATGAAAACAGCTTGACTGCGGCACATAAGACATTACCTTTCGGAACAAAGGTAAAAGTTACTAACCTGGATAACGGCAAATCAGTTGTAGTAAGAATCAACGACAGAGGACCTTATTCAAAAGGAAGGGTAATAGACTTAAGTAAGGTGGCTTTTTCAAAAATAGCAAGTACAAGCAAAGGTGTTACAAGAGTAAAACTGGAAGTTGCAAAATAGTATGAAAAGATAAAATAAAATTATATCTGTTATAATTGTAATTGATATAAAATAATTATTGAAAGGCGGACAGTATGTTAAAAGGAAAAATAGCTTTGGTAACAGGTGGGGCAAGAGGAATTGGAAAAGAAATAGTTTTAAAGTATGCTGAAAATGGTGCTACAGTTATTTCAGGAGACTTAATAGATGCTGATTATACTCATGAAAATGTTACGCATGTAAAACTGAATGTAACTGACAGGGAAAACATAAAGGAACTTGCAGCAATGGTAAAGGAAAAATACGGAAAACTTGATATATTAGTAAACAATGCAGGAATCACAAGAGATTCTTTACTTCAAAGAATGAAGGAAGATGACTGGGATTTATTAATTGACATAAATTTAAAAGGTGTTTACAATATGATGCAGGGATTTGTTTCCTTACTGCTTAAAAGTAAAGGGGCAAGTGTAATTAATATGGCTTCAGTTGTAGGAGTTGACGGTAATGCAGGGCAGACAAACTATGCAGCTTCAAAGGGTGGAGTTATAGCAATGGCTAAAACATGGGCAAAGGAATTTGGAAAAAAGAATCTGAGAGCCAATGCAATAGCACCTGGATTTATTAAAACTGATATGACACATGTACTGCCTGAAAAGCTTGTGGAATCTGTTTTAGAAAACACACCTCTTAAGAAAATGGGAGATGCGGAAGATGTAGCTGATGCGGCATTATTCCTTGCAAGTGATATGTCTAAATTTATAACAGGTCAGGTATTAAGAGTAGACGGAGGATTAAATTTATAATTTTATAAATTTAGAAAATTATGTCAGGACTGAAAAAAAGCAAAATATATGCCTATTATCTTTTGGATAGTCAGGAAAGTGGTATATTTTATACCTGGAATGAATGTGAACAGAAGGTAAAAGGTAAAAAAGCCAGATACAAGTCGTTTAAGAGTGAAAAGGAAGCTCAGGAATGGCTGAAGTCAGGTGCAGAATATGAAAAAAAAGAAAAGAAAAATGAGAACTTATTTTTAGAGCTTGAAAAGGATGGTATTTACTTTGACGCCGGAACCGGAAGAGGTGAAGGAGTTGAAGTAAGGCTTACAGATTATGACGGTAATTCATTATTATATGAAATACTTGAAGCTTCAAAAATAAATGAATATGGTAACTACAAGTTATCTGACGGAAGAACAAATAATTTTGGTGAACTCACTGGATTGTTTGCGGCATTGAAATATGCAAAAAAAAATAATATAAAGGTCATTTGTGGAGACAGCAATCTTGTAATAGAATACTGGTCAAGAGGAAGATATAATTCAGACGGGCTGGAAAAGGATACAGTGGAGCTGATAAAAAAAGTGACCCTGCTTAGAACAGAATTTGAAAAAAATGGTGGAACAGTAAAAAAAATTTCAGGAGATGTAAATCCGGCAGATTTAGGATTTCATAAATAAAAATGGAGGTTTTTTAAATGAAAAAAATGGTATTATTTTTGCTAATAATGACAATGGCGTTTGTGAGCTATTCAGCAAAAAAGACAAAAATTACAAATAAAGTTTATACGGGAGAATATGTTAAATCTACAAATACATTCACGTATAAAAAAGATAATCTGGTTTTTAAAGATAAAACTTTATATTACCAGCTGAATGATAATTCTGGAACATTGGATCTCGTTTACAATTCAATAGGACAAAATTACGGAGTAACAGATGAGGATGTAATTACATTAACTGTTTCAGGAAGAGTGTCTAATGGAATTTTGACAGTTGACAGAATAATTAATTATAGAATTCCTGAATACAAACTTCCTGTAAATACTTTTGAACTTGGAAATTAATTTTTAAATCATGAAATGATATGTAAAAATTAAGTATATACAAATAAAAATATCTGTATAATATTATAGACTAGAGGATATAAACTCTAGTCTTTTATTATTCAGAAAATTGTGCTATAATGCAACATACGAGTAAAAAGCAAGATATGAAAAAGGAGAGATTAAGTGAGTAAAAAAGCAACAGTTATAACTTATGGATGTCAGATGAATGTCAATGAAAGTGCTAAAATGAAACAGATTCTGCAGACAATGGGTTATGAAATAGTAGATGACATAGATGATTCCGATCTTGTATTCCTGAATACATGTACAGTAAGGGAAGGAGCAGCTGTAAAAGTATACGGGAAACTGGGGGATCTTAAAAGGCTTAAGGAAAAAAAGAATGGTAAGATGATTATTGGTGTAACAGGTTGTCTTGCCCAGGAAGTAAGGGACGAGTTTATAAAGAAAACTCCTTATGTAGATTTAGTCCTTGGTAATCAGAATATAGGAAGAATACCGGATATAATTGAAAGGCTTGAAAAAGGTGAAGATGTACACGTAGTTATGGTTGAAGATGAAGATGAATTACCTAAGAGGGTGGACGCTGATTTTGGTGATGATATAGTGGCTTCAATTTCAATAACATATGGATGTAATAATTACTGTACCTTCTGCATAGTCCCTTATGTAAGGGGAATGGAAAGATCCGTTCCGTTACATGAGGTAGTTCAGGATGTAAAAAAATATACGGAAAAAGGATACAAGGAGATACTGTTTTTAGGACAGAATGTCAACTCATATGGCAGTGACCTGGCAGATGAAACAGATAATTTTGCAAAACTGCTTAGGGAAAGTGCCAAGATAGAAGGGGATTTCTGGATAAAATATGTTTCGCCACATCCTAAAGATTTCACAGATGAAGTAATAGAAGCAATAGCAGACAATTCTAAAATAGCAAGAATGTTACACTTACCACTTCAATCAGGTTCGACTAAAATATTGAATGCAATGAACAGAGGTTACACAAAGGAAGAATTCATAACTCTGGCAAAGAAAATTAAAGAAAAAATACCCGATATAGGTCTGACAACTGATATAATTGTAGGATTCCCAGGAGAAACGGATGAGGATTTTCAGGATACAATGGATGTAGTAAATGAAGTAGGTTTTGAAAATGCTTTTATGTTTATGTATTCCAAGAGAAGCGGTACTCCGGCTGCTACAATGGAAGAACAGGTGGATGAACAGGTGAAAAGTGAAAGGCTTCAGCAGTTAATGCGTCTTCAAAATTATAAGGCAAAGGAGGAAAGCCAGAAATATTTAGGGAAGACGGTAAAAGTACTTGTAGAAGGGCCAAGCAGAAAAAATCCTGAAATGCTGACTGGAAGAACGTCAACTCATAAAATCGTACTGTTTAAAAGTGATAGGACAGATTTAAAAGGGAAATTCGTGAATACAAGAATATATGAAGCAAAAACATGGACACTATACGGAGAATTGGAGGAATAAATGAGTGAGAATGTAAAAGAAGTAAAAAAACGTGGAAGAAAGAAAAAGACCGAGGAAAATACTGAAGAAACAGAAAATGTAAAAAAAGAAACTTCTACTGTAGAAATAAAAGAAGTTAAAAAGAGAGGAAGAAAGCCAAAGGCTGAAAAGCAGGAAGAACTAGAGAATTTAAATGACATAGATGAGAAGCAGATGGAAAGAAAAGGTAAAGAAGAAAAAGAAGGAGAAGGAAGTATAAAAAAAGAAGTAAAAGAAATAGAAAAAGTAGAAAGAAATGAAAGAGATTCTGGAAGAACAGCAAACTATGAAAAAAATGAGAAATACACTGATGAAAGTCAGCAAAATGAAGAGAAACTTATAAAAGAAATACTGAATACAAATGTCACAAATTTGAAAAAAATGGCTAAGGAGTACAATATTCCTAACTTTTCTGTAATGACAAAGTATGATCTTGTAAATGCAGTGCTTATTGAGAAAGGGAAGGAAATTGGAAAAACTTACGGATATGGAAAACTTGACATAATGGGAGAAGGAAGCTTTGGATTCCTTAGGGAAACAACTATCGGACCGGATGTATATGTTTCAATATCACAGATAAAGAGATTTTTCCTTAGAAATGAAGATATAGTATTTGGAGAACTGAGGGTTCCAATAGGGACAGAAAGAAACTACGGTATATTAAAAGTATTGCTTGTAAATGGGGATTTACCTGATAAATCATTGGAACGTCCATTCTTTGACGATTTGATTCCTTCATATCCTGATAAGAAAATAAATCTTGGAAGCGGAGAAATCTCATCAAGAATAATAGACCTTATTTCGCCAATTGGAAAAGGACAGAGAGGACTTATTGTTGCTCCGCCTAAAGCAGGAAAAACAGTACTTCTGTCAACTCTGGCAAATGACATAATAAAATACAATCCTGAAATTGATGTGTGGATTTTACTTATAGATGAAAGACCGGAAGAAGTTACTGATATAAAGGAAAATGTAAAGGAAGCGGAAGTTTATGCAGCAACATTCGATGAAAATCCCAATGTTCACACCCAAGTTACAGAAAATGTACTGGAAATGGCAAAAAGGGAAGTGGAACGAGGGAAGGATATATTAATTCTGATGGACAGTCTTACCAGACTTGCCAGATCTTATAACATTACAATCCCTTCAAGTGGTAAGCTGATATCAGGAGGAATAGATCCGAATGCTTTATACTATCCAAAGAGATTTTTAGGAGCGGCAAGAAATATAAAAAATGGTGGAAGTTTGACTATAATTGCCACAGCACTTATTGAAACTGGAAGTAAGATGGATGATGTAATTTTTGAGGAATTCAAAGGAACAGGAAATATGGAAATCATTTTAAGTAGGGCATTGGAACAGCTTAGAATATTCCCGGCAATGGATGTGCTGAAAAGTGGAACAAGAAGGGAAGAACTTTTAATTCCTAAAGATAAGCTTGATAAAATATGGCGTCTCAGAAGAGAACTTAACCAGATGTCAGAAGTTGAGGGGCTGAAAAGACTTATTGAGCTTATAAGAAGTTACAAAAACAATGAAGAACTGCTGGAAGATCTATATTCTAAAACTCCAGCTAAGAAATAAATGAAATTTAAAATACTGTATGCTAAAATTATACAGTAAAATATAAAACGAAAAGGAAAAGTTAGTGTATAAATTTACATTAGCTTTCTTTTTTTGTTTCTACTGGTGTTATTAAATAAAGTAAAAAAAATGAAAAAAAAAGAGTATTAAATTGTATACAAAATTATAAAAATATGTTATTATGGCTATGTATCAAATAAAATTCAAATGAAAAATAAACAAAACAATAAATATGTTTTATTTTGATAAAAAACATATGAAAATAATAACTATTTAAACTAACAACAAAAATATCAGAACAGGAGAAAATTAATTATGAGACAAGCAATAGTAGCAATAATAATGGGAATAGTTTTATTATCTTGTACAAATGCAAGAGTTATACAGTATAACACAGAAAGATTGGATAATATTGAAGAGTATTTAAGGGAAAATAAGTTTATAAAACCATCAGAAAATGTTGAAAAATTAAAGGAAGAAGGTAAAATAGACTTTTCAAGAGAATACAGATCTCTTGAAAAAGAAGCTGAAACATGGAAGGAAGATACAAAGTAAAATTTAGATTGTTATTGAATTATAAATTTTAAAATTAAGAAAAATTATAGATATTTTAGAAATACTGATTAGAAATGCGGATAAACTCTAAGATTTTTCAGAAAGAGAAGAGGGAAGAAAATGGATAATAATATAAGAAAAATTGAACAGGATTTAAGGGCATATGCTAAAAGAACTCCGGGAATGACTTATACAACTGGAACATTGATGACATTCCTTATTGCAGGAATGCTTACATTGGGAAATCCTGTTGTTAAAATGGATCAGTCATTGGAAAAATATAATAAGGAAGTCACTTATTCAATGAAGGATATGGAGTCTTCAATTGAATGGGGAAGAAAACAGAACCAGAAACTTCTTAAGGATGCAAACCTTGAACTGATACAGTTAATGGAACAAGGTGATCATGTTGTAAAATCTCCATGGAATTCATGGCAGGTTGGAGCAAATACATATGTAGGCTCTTGGAATTCTGCTTATAAAGGAAAAGGTGGAAAGACAGCTGATGTTGTATATGACAGAAATAATGGAAGTCCTTATTCAAAATATAAGAAAAATACAAACAGTTTCCAATATGGAATAACAGATTTGGAAATTGTTAATGAACCAAGTGCTGAAATAATAGTAAATGCAAGTATAAGACCTACTTCTATAGATAAGGAAGCACCTAAAGTAAAAATACCTGAAGTAAAGGCTCCAGCAGAGCCTAAGCTTAACGTATCCATAGAAACACCAGCTGCTATAAAGGAACCAACGGTGAATCCACCTACTATAAAAGTGGATTTGCCAGAACCAAACACAAATCCTTTTAACGATTTTTGTTTTACTTGCGGAACATTAAATGGGACAAATTATACAGATGTGAATAAAACATATAATCCTAATGTAGTTAATGATAGAGAATATGGAAATGGAGGTAATCATAAATTCTGGTCAGGATATAATCCTAATACAAAAATATTTGAACAAAAATCAGGGATAGATAATAAGATAGTTAATACAGCAAATGATTGGGGAACTACCAAAAATTATGAACCTAGAACAGGGGCATTACTATATTTTAATGAACAAAGAAATGCCTATAATCCAGCACAGAATAAACTTGGTGGTTTTGAAGCTAAAAATTTTGAGTTACACCTTGCCGGAAATGTAAGTGATGGAACTCACTCGGCTGGAACAACAAATGGGGGAAAAAATGGAACTATAGGAGTTCATACTGTCTGGAACGGTAAGTTAAGTAATATAACAGGAAATCTGTATGGGAAGGCAAATTTTATTTCGATAGAAACTTGGCATGCAGGAAAGCTTGAATTTGATGGAGTAAAGGCTAATGTTCAGGGTAATGATAATACAATTTTTTACATTTATCCTACAGTTTATGGAAATATAACAAATACTTCATATAATTCATATAAACAACGTGGAGGATTTATAGGAAAAGTAGATGCTGATATTAAATCTCAAAATAATGCGATATACTCAGTAATTGGAGTTTCAGGAAGTTTTGATATTGACAGTCAAGGAAAATATAGACTTGAAGGAGCAAATAATCTTGTGTATTCTGGATTAGGTTATTCTCCTAACTTTCAAAAACTGAAAAAAACAGGAGCAAATACAGGGACTATAGAAGATGCCTATGGCACAGGTTTAAAACCATCTATTAAATTGACAAAAGCTCCTGAATCATATGGAGATGGAAATGTAATAATGTTTTTTAACTGGGGTAAAGATTTAAGTACAACAACATCATGGTCAGATACTGGTGCAGGTCAAAGAGCAGCATGGGAAAAGTCAGGAGTAGGAATATATCAGGGAGAAATTAATGCAAAAGCAAAAATAGGAGAATACCTAAATTTAGAACAGGCAGAGAATAAACCGAATGCTTCTGATACTCAAACAACGCCAGGAAATACGTTGTATGATAATAAATATGTTGAAAATAATGTTGGGATATTTGCAAGATCAGGTCAAAGAGAAGGTATAAATCCCTCAACAGACCTTGGAGCAGAAACAGCAGTAGCGAACGGAGTAAACTTTGATAATGATAAAATACATTCACTTCAAGTGAATGACATTGATATACAGTTTGGAAAATACTCAAGAAATGGAATAATGATGGTTTCACAAAATGGAACAGTTCTTGATGTTGCAAAAACAACTAATGAGCATGATATAGTTCCAATAATGACAGGAGATATTAAAGATTATGTAGGAACTATGGGAGCAAATTCTGTTTCAGCAGTAGATTCTACAAATAAAGCGGCAACAGGAACAATAATAGCGGTAGCAGATGGAGTGTGGGATAAAGCTAATAATTCACGTATGTCTGCTAGTACTCAAACTACTCTTGGTGATGGAACTAAAGCAAGTAGAATAAATATAGGGAAGAATGTTGTATTATCAGCAAGAAGCCAGACTGCTACAGTAAATGTAGCTGGAACACCAGTACAAAAAGAATTTAGACCAGTAGCATATGTAGCTAAAAACAAAGGTATAATAAATGTAGACGGAACAACTGAAGCCAAAGGATTTGGTTCAATAATAGGATATGCAGAAAATGGAGGTTCTATAACTGCCACAGGAAAAGTAACTGCAGTAGATGCATGGGTAGCAGGAGATTCTGCCAGTCAGAAACAGACATACAAAAATATAGGTGGATATGCAAAAGGAAATGGAAGTACAGTAACACTTACAGGTGGAGCTGAAATTAATGGACTTGGAGCATTGGCAAATGGTTCAGGTGCCACAGTTACACTTGATACAACTTCAAATACAATAAAATCAGGAAAAGAAGGAGCATTAGTAGCTGTAGATGGTGGAGAAGTAGTATTTGGAGGAGGTACAATAGAAAATAAAGATCTTGCGTATGAAGCAAACAGTCACGATAATGTAACACCATTCTTTGCAAAAGGTAATAATTCTAAAATAAAATTTGAAGGTGCTACAACTATTAATATGTATGATGGAATATTAGTAGCTGGAGAGGAAAGTGATTATGAAGCAACTGTAACAGGAACTAAGAAGTATCAAGGAACAGGTAATGTAACAGTTAATCTGAAAAAAGATGGAGTAAATTTAGGTATATTTAAAGGAATTAATGCAACATGGGATGGAAACTCAGGTGCATATTTGAATACACTGAAAACAGTTCCTAAATTTGCTGCAATCAATAATCCTAATAACTATATTTATGATTCAGTTCTTATGAACGGAACATTGACAGTGGATACTAATGTTAATCTAGATAGTGCTACAGATGGATTTAACCATATAACTATGGAAAGAGAATTGGTAACTATAAATGCAGGTAAAACTATATCAGGTACAACTGGAAAAGGTCTTTCTATGGGATCAAACACAACTGCTACATCAAATGCTGATTCAGGATATATAAATAACGGAACAGTAAGAATTACTGGAGGAACATCTGCAGCAGGAGCGGCAGGAATAAACGTAAGCTACGGACAAATCCATAATACAGCTACAGGTATTATAGAAGTAGATAATGGTGCCGGAATGTACGGAACAAACGGAAGTCTTCTGAAAAATGAAGGAACTATAAATGTAACAGGAGCAGGCCCTGGTAATGTTGGAATTGCAGGACTTGCAACAGGAACTGCTGTGGCAGGATATGGAACTGATGCAGGAGCAGCAGGAAAGAAAGTAGAAATAATAAATACAGGATCTGTAAATGTTACTGGAGATAAAGCAATCGCAATATTTGCAGATAATAATAAGGCTGGAACACCTAAGTCAGAAGTTACTATAGAAAATAGTCATCAACTGACAGTAGGAAACAGTGGAACAGGAATAGTATTAAAAAATAGTAAAGGTCTTGGAGATGGACAAGGTGGAATAATAACTGTTTCAGGAACAGGATCATCAGATATAGTTGCAGGAACTGACGGAACAGGAATATACGGAGAAGATGTAACTGTAAATCTGGCTTCAGATTATGGAGTTGAAACTCAGGATAAAGGTGTAGGAATTTACACAAAAGGAGTTTCTGAAGTAAAAGGAGCAGGAAAAACTTTTGAATATAAATATTCAGGAAGTGCTACCGGAAATGGAACTGCCATACTTTTTGAAGGGGCAAATCCTGTAAATGAAGTAAATATCAACCTGGTAAACAGTACAGCTACAACAGGAGGAATTACAGGAATACTTGCAAAAGGAACAGGAACTCTTACAAATAGTGGAAATATTACAGGAACATCATCAGCAAGTGAAATAGGAATTATTGCTGAAAATGGAAATGTATCAAATAGTGGAAATATAACATTGGGAGATGCTACAAACTCAGCAAAACCTAACGTAGGAATATACGTAAAAAATTCAGCAAAAACTGTAACAAATTCAGGAGACATAACAGTTGGAAAAAATTCTATAGGAATTTATGGATATGAAGTTACAGGAAATGGTGGAAATATAACAGTTGGAGATAACGGTACAGGAATATTCTCTCAAGGTGGAAATGTAACACTTAATGGAGGAAAACTTACAGTAGGAAATGGAAAAGCTGTAGGAGTACTTACAAATGGAAGTGGACAAACTATTACAAGTACAGCAGATGTTCAGCTTGGAAATAATAAATCATATGGATTTGTAATAAAAGGTTCAGGAACTAACGCAGATATAAACGATGCTGATGGAACTAAATTAAATAATGAATCTGTATTTATGTATTCTTCAGATAAAACATCTAATGTAGTAAACAGAACAGCTTTAGAGTCTACAGGAAATAAAAACTATGGACTATATTCTTCAGGAAATGTAAAGAACCTTGCAGACATTAATTTTGGAATAGGATTAGGAAATGTAGGAATATTCAGTGTTGAAGGTGGAACTGCAGTGAATGGTGATCCAGGACTGGCAACTCAGCCTGTAATAACTACAGGATTTAGTAATCCTGTAAATAAGGAATATTCAATAGGAATGGCTGCAGGATATCTGGATGAAACTACAGGAAAACCTGTAACAACAGGACATATTAAAAACTATGGTACAATAAATGTTCCTCAGGCAAATGGAATAGGAATGTATGCTGCAGGGCCAGGATCTACTGCTGACAACTATGGAATAATCGAACTTGGTGGAGAAAACAGTATTGGAATGTATCTGGATCAAGGAGCAGTGGGAGTAAACCATGCCGGAGCAGTAATAAGAACAGCACCTAATAACACTAAAGATGGAATAATCGGTGTAGTTGCACTGAACAATGCATTGTTTAAAAACTATGGAAGAATAATAATTGATTCAGGTGAAGGAGTTGGAGTATATCACGCTAAAGACGGAAAATTTGATCCTGCCAGCGGAAGTATAACAGTTTCTGGAACTGGTTCAAAGGCAACAGATACGGCAACTTTAGATCCAACAGGTAAAGGAGTTAAAGGAATAAAAATAAATTCTCCTGGAGGAGGAGTGACAACTGCTACTATCGAAAGAGATGGTAATGCAATTACTCCTGTATATGTAGATACTACAACACCAACTCCAAATCCAACAAACATACAGATTGGAACTACTATTGTAAGTCTTCCTGAGTTTTATGCACAGGCAAATGAAACAAGTCCTGTAAATATGGGTGGAGGTTCTTCGGAACTTGGAATGTATGTGGATACTTCAGGAGTAAACTATACTAATCCTATAGAAGGGCTTCAACACTTGAAAAACTTGAGAAAAGTAAATCTTGTATTTGGTACGGAAGCAACAAAATATACAAACAGTAAAGATATAGAAATAGGAAATAATATTATAAACCCTTACAATACAGCAATAACTACTGTTACAAGTACAGGAGGCGGAAAAACTAAATGGTTATTAAACTCTTCAAGTTTGACTTGGATAGCTACTGCTACTCAAAATAATGATGATACACTTGCAAAAGTTTATATGTCAAAAATACCGTATACTTCATTTGCAAAAGACACAGATACTTATAACTTTATGGATGGAATGGAACAAAGATATGGAGTTGAAGGACTTGGAACAAGAGAAAAATTACTGTTTAATAAACTGAATGATTTAGGAAAGGGTGAAGGACACATATTCACTCAGGCTGTAGATCAGATGAAGGGACAGCAGTATGCAAACACTCAAATGAGATTATATTCTACAGGAGCAATGCTTAATAAGGAATTTGACCATTTGAGAAAAGAGTGGGATAATAAATCTAAGAGATCAAATAAAGTAAAAGTATTTGGAATGAAAGATGAATATAAAACTGATACAGCAGGAATAATCGACTATAAAGCAAATTCTTATGGAGTGGCGTATGTTCATGAAAAAGAAGATGTGAGATTAGGAGATACTTACGGATGGTATGCAGGAGTTATTCAGAACAGATTCAAGTTTAAAGATATGGGTGGTTCTAAAGAAAATACAACTATGCTTAAAGCCGGAGTATTTAAATCTATACCATTTGATTATAACAACAGCTTAAATGTAACTGTTTCAGCTGAAGGTTACGTTGCAAGAAGTGAAATGGATAGAAAATTCTGGATAGTTGATGAGGTATTTGGAGCAAAATCAACATATAATTCTTATGGTGCAGCGGCAAAGGCTGAAGTTTCAAAAGAATTTAGAGTAAATGAAACAACAAGTGTTAAACCATATGCAAGCATTAAGGCTGAATACGGTAGATTTAACGACATTAAAGAAAAAACTGGTGAAATGAGACTTGATGTTGAAGGAAATGACTACTACTCAGTAAAACCTGAAGCAGGGGTTGAAGTTAAGTATAAAAAACATTTTGCAAAGAAAGCAACTTTTGTAACTACTGTAAGTTTAGGATATGAAAATGAACTTGGAAAAGTTGCAGATGTAAATAATAGAGCAAGAGTTGCCTTTACTGAAGCCGACTGGTTCAAGATGAGAAGTGAAAAGGATAACAGAAGAGGAAACTTTAAGGCTGATATCAATATAGGTATAGAGAATCAGAGAGTAGGATTTACACTGAATGCAGGGTATGACACAAAAGGTCAGAACATAAGAGGTGGAATAGGAATTAGAGTAATTTACTAAAATAATATGTTGACATACAAATAAAAAGAATATATAATTAATAGAGTAATTATAAAATTATAAAAAGATAAAAATTTTAGGAGGAAAAAACATGGCTAAATTGAATATTATTTATTTTAGTGGTACAGGAAATACTGAACAAATAGCATCATTCATAGAAGAAGGAGCAAAAGCTGCAGGAGCGGAAGTAGAAGTAATCTCAGTAGATTCAGCTGATGAAAGTTCAGTAGATGCTGATTTCGTTGCATTTGGGTCACCAGCAACAGGATCTGAAGAAGTTGCACCAGAAATGGTTGACTATATTGAAGGTGTAAAAGAAAAATTAGCTGGAAAAAGAGTAGGACTTTTCGGGTCAAATGACTGGGGAGAAGGAGACTTCATGAGTATGTGGATACAGGAATTAGACAACGCAGATGTATCTGTTGTTGGAGAAGGATGTATTATAAATCTTGCTCCAGATGATGACGAAAAAATCGAAAAATGTAAAGAATATGGAAAAGCAATAGTTAGCTAATAGCCGTATATAAAAAAAGTTTCATTTCTAATGTTTATAGCATTTAGAGATGAAACTTTTTTCTTATTTATATTATTTCTGTAACAGAGTAATCAGAATATATTGCTTCCCCATTATCCAGCTTTTCTTTAAGCTTTATTTTATTTTCAAGAGGAAGATATTCGACATATATGTTTTTCAGTTCCTTTAAATCCTTCTTTTTCAAAGTGT
>ERZ773203.905-NODE-905-length-15672-cov-7.270346_pt1 | contig 15672 bp, 10 predicted proteins | sample MGYA00580529_ERZ773203 | MGnify/ENA primary metagenome ERZ773203 (study PRJEB29015, sample SAMEA2738176) | human oral metagenome | biome: human oral; feature: human-associated habitat; material: saliva | place: China | collected 2177 ... | reverse complement strand
TCACACCGCCCATGGTTTCGATACCCAATGATAATGGGGTAACGTCTAACAACAATACGTCTTTCACATCACCGGCTAACACACCGCCTTGTACTGCTGCACCGACTGCAACGGCTTCGTCTGGGTTCACGTCTTTACGAGGCGCTTTACCGAAGAATTCTTCTACTTTTTGTTGTACTAATGGCATACGGGTTTGACCGCCCACTAGGATAACATCATCAATTTGTGATGCACTTAAGCCAGCATCGCTTAATGCAACTTTTACAGGTTCAAGTGATTTCGCCACTAAATCTTCTACTAAAGATTCTAATTTAGCGCGAGTTAACTTGATGTTTAAGTGTTTAGGACCAGTTGCATCTGCAGTGATGTAAGGTAAGTTCACATCAGTTTGTTGTGCAGAAGAAAGTTCAATTTTCGCTTTTTCACCTGCTTCTTTTAAACGTTGCATTGCAAGTGGATCGTTACGTAAATCCACGCCTTGTTCTTTTTTGAACTCATCTACTAAGTAGTTGATTACACGGTTATCGAAGTCTTCACCACCTAAGTGAGTATCACCGTTGGTTGCCAATACTTCAAAGGTTTTTTCGCCACCTACTTCATCAATTTCGATGATAGATAAGTCGAATGTACCACCACCTAAGTCATATACTGCGATAGTTTTGTTGCCTTGGCCTTTATCTAAACCGTAAGCTAATGCTGCTGCTGTTGGTTCGTTGATGATACGTTTAACTTCTAAACCAGCGATACGACCTGCATCTTTTGTAGCTTGACGTTGCGCATCGTTAAAGTATGCTGGAACTGTAATTACTGCTTCAGTCACTGGCTCACCCAAGAAATCTTCTGCAGTTTTCTTCATTTTTTTCAATACTTCTGCAGAGATTTGTGGAGGTGCAAGTTTGTCACCTTTTACATTTACCCATGCATCACCGTTGTCTGCTTTGGTGATTTCAAATGGCATAATGTCGATATCACGTTTTACTTCAGCATCGTCAAAACGACGACCGATTAAACGTTTAATCGCGAATAATGTATTTTTCGGGTTGGTCACTGCTTGGCGTTTTGCCGGTTGACCTACTAAAATTTCGTTATCATTTGTATAAGCAATAATTGACGGAGTAGTGCGATCACCTTCTGCGTTTTCAATTACGCGTGGTTTATCACCATCCATTACTGCCACACAAGAGTTTGTTGTACCTAAGTCAATACCAATAATTTTTCCCATTTTGTTACTCCTAAGTAAATTTTAAATTCGTTGTAAATCATTACGATGAATAAGATGTGGATACTTTTCCGCATTTCAAGAGGCAAGATTTAAATTTTTTCTTCCTTTTAAAGTGCGGTCATTTCCGTTCTTGTTTCACAAAATAAGTCCAGCTGAACAAAGTTCAAGGGGGAAATATAAAATTATTTTGAAAAAATAAGAAAAAATTTGTGTTTTGTGGTAAATTGTCGACAATTTTAATCATCTATTAATTTAACAAAGGAATCGAAATGAAAAAATCAGTCGTAGCATTAGGTGTGATTGTGGCTCTCGGTGCGGTAGGTGTCGGTGGGGCTTGGTTTACCGGGGAAAAAGCACAAACTGAATATTTACGCCAAATTGAATTAGCAAATAAACAAGCTCAAGCTTTAGGCTTATCTGACTCATTTAAAGTTGTTTATCAAAATAAACAGTTTGAACGCGGTTTCTTTACCTCTCAAGTAGAAGATGAAGTGGTTATTTCTTTACCTAAAGAAGGGAAAGTATTCACTATTCCCCTTTCAACGAAACTTTATCATGGCCCATTTCCGCTTAATCAGCTAGAAAAATTCAACTTTGTTCCAACTATGTTTTCAGCACAAGGTGTGATTGGTAAAAATGAAACAACCCAACCTTTATTTGATTTACTTAAATCAGATAAGCCAGTTCAATATCAAGCCTCTACTAGCTATAGCTTAGCAACAAAAGGTAAAGTTGAATTAGCTGCTGGGGAAGTGACAGATCCAAATTCTCCACAAAATAAATTAGCTTGGTCAAATATCAATATAGGTTTTGATGTTGATAAAGATCGTGCGGGTAAATATGATCTGGTTTCAGATGAAATAAGCTTCAATTCAAACTTTGATAATATTGAAATAGAAGAGAGCAAAGATGTTGTTATGCCCAAATCAGTAACAATGAAAATGAAAGGCTTGAAATTTGAAACCTCATTCAACCCAACCAAGTGGGCTTATATTTATACGGGAAAAAGCGTTTCTTCAGCTGAAAGTATCGAAATGGCTAACACTAATTCTTTAGACGATACAGTTTCTATTATTTACAAGGGGGCTAAAGGAACATCTGATATTTCACTTAATGGTGATTTTTTGAATCTTAAAGGTGAAAATACGGTAGACTCGATAGTTATTGATGGGAAGGATTTTGGAAAACTAACTAACAATAGCGAATTAAACCATATTGAAGCAAATGCAGCTAATGCATTGATTGAAGCATTTTTCACTGCTTTCAAATCAGTCAGTGATGATGAAAATGCTAATCAGGAAATGGTCTCTGAAATTTTAAGCTCATGGGTTGAAAATCATGGTATGGCTATTTTTAATAATCAACCTCAATTTAAACTAAACCCAATGTCAATTTCAAATAGCCAGGGTAAAGTCTCATTAGATTTAAATGTGGCGTTAGCGAAAGATCCGAAATTTGATTTAATGGCGGGGAGTTTATATAAACAGTTTACAGATTTTGCAGTGAATATTCATGTGGATAAAGCAGCTGCAGAAAAACTTATGACACAATTAGATCCAGAAGCAGATAAAGCGTTGATTAAAGCACAAATTGAAGAGCAAGCTAAACAAGCTGCAGCACAAAATATTGTGGTGAATAATGATAAAAATGTGACGCTTAACTTAGTGCTTGAAAAGGGCGAACTCAAACTTAATGGTCAAGTGATTCCTGAAGAGCAAGTTCAAGGCGTGTTATTTATGTTAATGATGAGTGCAGCAGCGCAAGGTCAGTAATTAATGATAAAATAATGAGAAAGGAGATAAAGTGATTTATCTCCTTTTTATTTGGTTAATTTAAACGCGCCTTTAAATACCCGTCATAATCAGGGATATCAATATTGATTTCTTGCTCAAATAAGCTTGATGTTAAAAGAAAATCAGCGGTGCTTTGATTAATCGCCACCGGAATATTCCAAACGGTTGCAATACGCATTAAGGCTTTTACATCGGGATCATGTGGCGCGGCATTCATCGGATCCCAAAAGAAAATCATCATATCAATTTTTTTCTCGGCAATTAGTCCACCGAGCTGTTGATCTCCTCCCATCGGGCCACTTAATAGCGAGGCTATTTTGAGTCCCGTTTCTCTAGACAATAGATGGCCAGTTGTACCTGTTGCATAAAGTTGATGGGGAGCGAGTGCATCTTTGTGTTTCTTTACCCAATTGAGCAGGTTTTGTTTACAGCTATCATGTGCAACGAGCGCTATTCGTTTATGAGAAAAGATTGGGCGAGTTGTCGTGTTCATATTTTGTCCTCTAAAAAGCTCAAAAGCATACGAACACTTTAGATCAAAGCGGGTAGGGAATGCAATATATAAAGTATGCTTTAACTTAAACCTAAAAATCCTTTAAAAATGACCGCACTTTTAATGAAGACTATTGCAATAACATGAAGAAATGCGTGAGAACAGTGAAAATCTACTATCTTTCTTGCAAAAAATCTTCTAAAATTTACAAGATTTGTTAAATGTTTGTAACATTGATTAACAAGCTTGATTTTCGTGTTTGGTCATGACCAAACTTTATTTTCACTCAGTAAAATAAGGAAAGACTATGTCAGATACCTTAGTAAACGATATTGACCCAATTGAAACACAGGATTGGTTGTCAGCTGTTGATTCATTAATTCGTGCAGAAGGCGCAGAGCGTGCGCATTACATCATCAATCAGGTGATTGATCAGGCACGTAATGGTGGCGTGAACATTGCAAAAGGTGGCGTAACAACCCCTTATGTTAATACCATCCCACTTTCTGAACAGCCAGCATACCCAGGTGATAAAGCTATTGAGCGTCGTATTCGTAGTGCTGTACGTTGGAATGCGATCATGGCGGTATTACGTGGCCAGAAAAAAGATCTTGAATTAGGTGGTCACATTTCAACTTATCAATCTGCAGCAAGCATGTATGAAGTTTGTTTTAACCACTTCTTCAAAGCGGCGACTGATAAAAACGGCGGTGACTTAGTCTTCTTCCAAGGCCACGCAGCACCAGGTATGTATGCTCGTGCATTTGTTGAAGGTCGTATTACTGAAGAACAAATGAATAATTTCCGTCAGGAATGTGAACCAGGCAAAGGTCTTTCTTCTTACCCTCACCCGAAATTAATGCCTGAATTCTGGCAATTCTCGACAGTATCTATGGGTTTAGGCCCTGTAAATGCGATCCGTACTGCTCGTTTCTTAAAATACTTAGATAACCGTGGTTTAAAAGACACCAAAGATCAAAAAGTGTATGCTTTCCTTGGTGACGGTGAGATGGATGAAATCGAAGCAAAAGGTGATTTAACATTCGCAGCACGTGAAGGCTTAGATAACTTAATCTTCGTTGTAAGCTGTAACTTGCAACGTTTAGATGGTCCTGTAACGGGTAACGGCAAAATCGTTCAAGAATTAGAAGGTTTATTTGCTGGCGCAGGTTGGGAAGTGATCAAAGTCATGTGGGGTAGTAGCTGGGATAAATTATTTGCAAAAGATACTACCGGCAAATTAACCCAATTAATGATGGAAGTAGTTGACGGTGACTATTTAACCTTCAAATCTAAGAATGGTGCATACGTTCGTGAACACTTCTTCGGTCGTTACCCAGAAACCGCTGCATTAGTAGCAGACATGACAGATGATGAAATCTGGGCATTAAGACGTGGTGGTCACGATTCAGAAAAACTTTATGCGGCATTCCATAAAGCGCAAACTGCAGGTAAACCTGTTGTGATCTTAGCGCACATGGTTAAAGGTTATAAAATTCCTGAAGCAGAAAGTAAAAACACTGCGCACCAATCTAAAAAAATGTCTCTTGAAAGCTTAAAATCTTTCCGTGATCATTTCCAATTAGATATTAAAGATGAAGATATTCCTAACTATCCATACATCACCTTCCCAGAAGGTTCGGAAGAGTACAATTATCTTCACGGCAGACGTAAAGCGTTAAATGGTTATTTACCAAAACGTTTACCAAAATTCACCACTGAATTTAAAGTGCCAGCATTAGAAGAGTTTGCCCCATTATTGGAAGCTCAAGCTCGTCCAATTTCAACTACAATGGCATTTGTACGTTTCTTAAATACCTTATTGAAAGATAAAAACATTGGTCAACAAATTGTGCCAATTGTCGCTGACGAAGCGCGTACTTTCGGTATGGAAGGTTTATTCCGTCAAATCGGTATTTACAACCCACATGGTCAAAACTATGTGCCTTCTGACCGTGATTTAGTGGCTTACTACCGTGAAGCGAAAGATGGTCAAGTATTACAAGAAGGTATCAATGAATTAGGTGCAGCATCATCTTGGTTAGCTGCAGCGAACTCATACTCTGTAAATAACCTTCCGATGATTCCATTCTTCATCTACTACTCAATGTTTGGTTTCCAACGTGTGGGTGACTTAATGTGGGCAGCAGGTGACCAATTAGCACGTGGTTTCATGATCGGTGGTACTTCTGGCCGTACAACATTAAATGGTGAAGGTTTACAACACGAAGATGGTCACAGCCATATTCAATCTCTTGTTATTCCTAACTGTGTGTCTTATGACCCTGCTTATGTTTATGAAGTGGCAGTTATCCTACAAGACGGTATCAACCGTATGTACGGTGAAAAACAAGAAGATGTGTTCTACTACATCACCACATTAAACGAAACTTACGAACAACCAGCAATGCCAAAAGGTGCAGAAGAAGGTATTCGTAAAGGTATTTATAAATTTGAAACCGTTGAAGCGAAAGGCAACAAAGGTCATGTTCAATTATTAGGTTCAGGTGCAATCTTCCGTCACGTTCGTGAAGCGGCACAAATCCTTGCAAATGAATATGGCGTAAGCTCAGATGTATATAGCGTGCCTTCATTCACTGAAGTCGCTCGTGAAGGTGCGGATGCAGTACGTTGGAACATGTTACACCCAACTGAAAAAGCACGCGTACCTTACATCGCACAAGTAATGAACGATGCACCAGCGGTTGCAGCAACTGACTACATGAAATTGTTTGCAGAACAAGTTCGTGCATTCATCCCTGCACAAAGCTATCACGTATTAGGTACTGATGGTTTCGGTCGTTCAGATAGCCGTGAAAACTTACGTGAACACTTCGAAGTGGATGCACGTTATGTTGTAGTTGCAGCGTTAAATGAGCTTGCAAAACAAGGTAAATTTGATGCGAAAGTGGTCGCTGATGCTATCGCGAAATTTGGTTTAAAAACTGAAATTTTAAATCCGCTTTACGCTTAATAAAAACATCCTGTGTGTGAGAGCACACAGGAGCATCTACAAATAAAGTGCGGTTGATTTTAACTGCGTTTTTTAAAGGTAAGATAACATGTCAAAACAAATTCAAATTCCTGATATCGGTAGTGATGAAGTTACCGTAACAGAAGTGATGGTGAAAGTAGGTGATACCATTACCGCAGATCAAAGCATTATTAATGTTGAAGGTGATAAAGCTTCAATGGAAGTACCAGCACCAGAAGCTGGTGTGGTAAAAGAAGTATTAGTAAAAGTGGGTGATAAAGTCACAACTGGCACACCAATGCTTGTTTTAGAGTCAGCGGATGCGGCAGCGCCTGCTCCAGCTGCAGCAGCACCTGCGTCAGCAGCCGCCCCAGCAGCTGCAAGTGTAGTTGAAGTCAATGTACCAGATATCGGTTCAGACGAAGTAAACGTGACTGATATTATGGTGAAAGTAGGCGATACCGTTGAAGTAGACCAATCAATCATCAATGTTGAAGGTGATAAAGCGTCAATGGAAGTGCCTGCTCCTGTTGCTGGCGTAGTAAAAGAAATTTTAATCAATGTGGGCGATAAAGTTGTTACTGGCAAATTAATCATGAAATTTGAAGTGGCGGGGGCAGCACCAGCCGCAGCGCCAGCTCAACAAGCTTCGGCACCTGCAGTAGCACCAACAGCTTCAGCCATTAAAGAAGTGAATGTACCAGATATCGGTGGTGATGAAGTTAACGTAACTGAAATCATGGTTGCCGTTGGTGACAGCGTTTCTGAAGAGCAATCTTTAATCACCGTTGAAGGCGATAAAGCCTCAATGGAAGTGCCAGCTCCATTTGCGGGTGTGGTAAAAGAAATTTTAGTGAAATCAGGTGATAAAGTTTCAACTGGTTCATTAATTATGAAATTTGAAGTGGCAGGTGCAGCACCTGCGCCTGCAACAGCTCCAGCAGCGGCAGCTCCAGCGCCTCAAGCAGCACCTGCAGCAGCGCCGGCAGCACAATCAGGTAATGTATCTGGTTTAAGCCAAGAACAAGTTGTAGCAAGCGCAGGCTATGCACACGCAACACCGGTGATTCGTCGCTTAGCGCGTGAATACGGTATTAACCTTGATCGCGTAAAAGGTACGGGTCGTAAAGGTCGTGTTGTGAAAGAAGATATCCAAGCTTACGTGAAAACCGCTGTTAAAGCGTTTGAAACAGGCACTGTATCTTCTGCAGCAGCGGGTAATGGTGTGGCAAATGGTGCAGGCTTAGGCTTATTACCATGGCCGAAAGTTGACTTCAGCAAATTTGGTGAAGTAGAAGAAGTTGAATTAAGCCGTATCAACAAAATCTCTGGTGCGAACTTACATCGTAACTGGGTAATGATTCCACATGTTACTCACTTCGATCGCACAGATATCACCGATTTAGAAGCATTCCGTAAAGAACAGAACAAGATTGTTGAAAAACAAAAATTGGATGTGAAAATTACACCAGTTGTGTTCATTATGAAAGCGGTAGCGAAAGCATTAGAAGCGTTCCCACGTTTCAATAGCTCTATCTCTGAAGACGGACAAAAATTAACACTTAAAAAATACATCAACATTGGCGTAGCGGTAGATACACCAAACGGTCTCGTTGTACCTGTATTTAAAAACGTGAACAAAAAAGGTATTATCGAACTTTCTCGTGAATTAATGGAAATCTCCAAAAAAGCACGTGACGGTAAACTTTCAGGTTCTGATATGCAAGGTGGTTGTTTCACCATTTCAAGCTTAGGCGGTATTGGTACAACTCACTTTACACCAATCGTAAATGCACCAGAAGTAGCAATCTTAGGTGTATCTAAATCAGAAATGCAACCGGTATGGAATGGTAAAGAATTTGAGCCACGCTTAATGCTTCCATTATCATTATCTTTCGACCACCGTGTGATCGATGGTGCTGATGGTGCTCGTTTCTTAAGCTATATCAATGGCGTATTAGCTGACTTACGTCGCTTAGTGATGTAATTAACGCGGTAAGATGTGAGTGATTAGGCTCACATCTTACAGAAAGGATCGCAAAGTGCGGTCAAAAATTTGAACGTTTTTACGAGGTAAAAATGAGTAAAGAAATTAAAACCCAAGTTGTGGTACTTGGTGCTGGTCCTGCAGGTTATTCAGCGGCATTCCGTTGTGCGGACTTAGGTTTAGAAACAGTACTTGTTGAACGTTATTCAACATTAGGTGGGGTATGTTTAAACGTAGGTTGTATCCCTTCTAAAGCATTACTTCACGTAGCGAAAGTAATTGAAGAAGCGAAACATGCAAGCAAAAATGGTGTGTATTTCGCAGAGCCTCGCATTGATTTAGATGAAGTACGCGCAGGTAAAGAAGCAGTTGTGGCGAAATTAACTAGCGGTCTTGCAGGCATGGCTAAACAACGTAAAGTAACCGTTGTTGAAGGTTTAGCGGCGTTTACCGATCCGCACACATTAGTGGCTCGTGATCGTGATGGTAAACCAACCACAATTAAATTTGATAATGCCATTATCGCAGCAGGTTCTCGCCCAATTCAATTACCATTCATTCCACATGAAGATCCACGCGTTTGGGATTCAACGGATGCACTTAAATTAAAAGAAGTACCGAAAAAACTTTTAATCATGGGCGGTGGTATCATCGGTTTAGAGATGGGTACCGTATATGATGCATTAGGTTCTGAAGTTGAAGTGGTTGAAATGTTTGACCAAGTAATTCCTGCGGCAGATAAAGATGTGGTAGGTATTTATACCAAACAAGTTGAGAAAAAATTCAAGTTAATGCTTGAAACTAAAGTGACTGCAGTTGAAGCAAAAGATGATGGTATCTATGTTTCAATGGAAGGTAAGGCATGCAACGATACTAAACGTTATGATGCAGTATTAGTCGCAATCGGTCGTACGCCAAACGGTAAATTGATCGATGCAGGTAAAGCCGGTGTTGAAGTGGATGAACGTGGTTTTATTCATGTTGATAAACAAATGCGTACCAATGTGCCTCACATCTTTGCAATCGGTGATATCGTTGGCCAACCAATGTTAGCACATAAAGGTGTTCACGAAGGTCACGTTGCGGCAGAAGTGATCGCAGGGAAAAAACATTACTTCGATCCAAAAGTCATTCCTTCTATTGCTTATACTGAACCAGAAGTGGCTTGGGTAGGTAAAACTGAGAAAGAATGTAAACAAGAAGGTTTAAACTACGAAGTGGCTAAATTCCCTTGGGCTGCTTCAGGTCGTGCGATTGCTTCAGAATGTGCTGAAGGTATGACTAAATTAATCTTCGATAAAGATACTCATCGTGTACTTGGTGGGGCAATCGTTGGATCTAACGGTGGTGAATTATTAGGTGAAATCGGTCTTGCGATCGAAATGGGTTGTGATGCAGAAGATATCGCATTAACCATTCATGCTCACCCAACACTTCACGAATCTGTTGGTCTTGCGGCTGAAGTGTTTGAAGGTTCAATTACTGACCTTCCAAACGCAAAAGCGAAGAAAAAATAATTGATTAAAATCTTCCATAAAGGCTACTCGAATGAGTGGCCTTTATTTTTTGAGAGATAACTCACAAAATTGCATAAAAATTCAATAAAAACTGGCGGTCAAAATGACTTTTTGATAAAATCCGACCAGTTTTATTTTTATATTTTTTTATTATTTAAAAGCTATGTTAAAGAAGATTTTGATTATTGTAGGATTGGCCGTGTTGACAACAGCCTGTTCTAATGGCTCTAGGCAGGCTCATAATGGAGTAATTACAGAGAGCGATGATGCGGAGCTAACGGGTTTAATTGCAGGTTTAGATGGGAAACAAGGTGGACTTCACCCTAAATTAAGAACAAACCGTCCTAAATCTGGTTTAATTGGTGATAAAGCACTTGCTCAAGTTTATAACGAATGGGGTGGTACACGTTATAGAATGGGCGGAAGCACAAAACGTGGTATTGACTGTTCTGCATTTATGCAAACCGCTTTCCTTGATGCTTATGGTGTGGAACTTCCTCGCACAACTTCAGAACAACGCTATTTAGGTCGTCAAATCCAAAAACATGAATTACGTAAAGGCGATTTAGTGTTCTTCCGTCGAAATAACCATGTGGGCGTTTATATTGGTAACAACCAATTTATGCATGCAAGTTCAAGCCAAGGTGTAACAATTAGTTCATTAGATGAAGATTACTGGGCTAGAACTTACACACAATCACGTCGCGTGATGTAATAACAATTTTTATTTCAACAAAAAGTGCAGTTAAAATTAACCGCACTTTTTCTTTACGTAGATTATCTGTTTATTGGCTTAAGCCGCAAATTTCATTAAATCTCTTCTTGGTTTCATTTGGTGGATGGTATTTGTTACTGTTCCAACCAATGGTAGGCTTGTCCATTGTGTTGTTTTAATATTCTCCACTTTGGAATCTAATGCCATGAATACAAATTCATTACCGATTACACCGGCAAATTCATAAATATGGAATTCATCTTGTTTTTCCAATACCACGAGATCACCGATGAAAAGGCTGTCATTTTTTTCAACCACTAACATATCGCCCATTTCAATTCCCCAAGCAAGCATATTCGGATTCGTTACACGAATAAAACACGTTTGTTGTGGACGTTTGATGCAATAAAGGTTGAGATCTAATTTTTTATTAAATGTCGATTTGCTTTCAACATCATTGAAAAATGGCATAGGATGATAAGAAAACGTCATATCATTTTGTGCAACTGTATTTGCGTAGTTCATCATCTTGTGTTCCTTTTAGTTAGTGTGTTTTTAATCATTGGTTGTTTATACAGGTGTAATATACTGTGGTTAGATACAGTGTGTCAATAGGGCATAGAAAAAATTTTTTTATAGGCGAAAATTTTAGAAAAAATTCATTCCTAGCTTAAAAAGTTCAATTTTTTAGCAAAATAATAAAGAAAAAATTTTCTTTTAAATAAAATTTGAGCTATCTTTATCGTGTTTCGGTGGATCGTAACGATCTGAAGTTCAACTTAATCTTCATTTAAAACTATTATGAATACATCACGTTTATTTCATTTTTTGTTCCAAGGTAATTTGGTAAAACGAATTGCTGTTGGTTTGGTACTCGGGATCCTTGTTGCGTTGGTGAATGAGAGTGTAAAAAATTCAGCAGGTATTGATCTTGCATCTAGCTTTGGCGTGCTGGGTCAAATTTTCGTTAAAGCATTACGTGCAGTTGCACCAATTTTGATTTTCTTCCTTGTTATGGCTGCACTGGCTAATAAGAAAGTGGGTTCTAAAAGCAATATGAAAGAAATCGTAGTGCTTTATCTTGTGGGAACCTTCTTAGCCGCTGTTGCTGCGGTAATTGCAAGTATGGCATTCCCATCAGATGTGGCTCTTGCAGTAAAAGAGGATGCGAGTTCAGCACCTCAATCTGTTGGTCAAGTCATGTTAACGTTAGTATTGAATGTGGTGGATAACCCATTAAATGCAATTTTCAAAGCAAACTTTATCGGTGTATTAGCATGGTCTATCGGTTTAGGTTTAGCCCTTCGTCATGCTTCTGATGCAACTAAACAAGTGGTGGCTGATTTTGCAGAAGGCATTTCTAAAATTGTTCACATCATTATTTCTTTTGCGCCTTTCGGTGTATTCGGTTTAGTGGCTGAAACTTTATCTGACAGAGGATTAGCGGCGTTAGGTGGATATGTACACTTACTATTCGTGTTAATCGGTACAATGTTATTCACTGCATTTGTGCTAAACCCAATTCTCGTTTATTGGAAAATCCGTCGTAACCCATATCCATTAGTTTGGACTTGTGTACGCGAAAGTGGTGTAACGGCATTCTTTACACGTAGTTCTGCAGCAAACATTCCTGTAAACATTGAATTAGCAAAACGCTTAAATCTTGATGAAGAAACCTATTCTGTGGCAATTCCATTAGGTGCAAATATCAATATGGCGGGTGCGGCGATTACCATTACTGTATTAACGTTAGCGGCTGTTCATACATTAGGTATGGAAGTATCTTTCGTCAGTGCTGTATTATTAAGTATTGTTGCGGCGCTTTGTGCGTGTGGTGCTTCTGGTGTGGCAGGTGGTTCATTATTATTAATCCCATTAGCTTGTAGCTTATTTGGTATCAGTGATGACATCGCGGCACAAATGATCGGTGTAGGTTTTGTGATTGGTATCTTACAAGACTCAACAGAAACCGCGCTAAACTCTTCAACTGACGTATTATTTACTGCGGCAGTATGTATGGAAGAAGAGCGTAAAAACGGTTAATTAAATTAATCTGACAAGGCGGGCAAATTGCTCGCCTTTTGTTTTTAAGGGAAAGAGAATGACACTTTTAATTCAGCAAGCAAAATTTGAGCTTCATCAAAAACAGACCTTAAACTTACCGCACTTTGCGATTGAGCCACAGCAATATTGGGTTGTGGTAGGCAGTAATGGGAGTGGAAAATCAGCGTTTGCTTTAGCTTTGCAAAATGAATTGCCTTTACAGGAAGGGGAGTATCATAATTCTTTTAAACGTGTTCAATCCTTTTCTTTTGAAAAACAACGAGAAATTCTTGAAGCGACATTAAAGAACTTAAATAACGATGATACCGATCCAGATTTTTTTGGTAAAACTGCAAGAGAAACCATTTTAAATGGTAGTACGGCGCTTACTTTTTGTGAACAAATTGCAGAAAAATTAGGGATTACTTATCTCTTAGATCGTTTCTTTATCAAACTTTCCACTGGCGAAACTCGAAAAGTCTTATTGGCACAAGCGTTATTACAAAAGCCCGATCTATTAATTTTAGATGAGCCTTTTGAAGGGCTAGATCAGCAATCAGTGCAAGATTGGATGGCGATGTTGAGCGAGCTGAAAAAAGAATGTGCAATCGTTCTGATCGTTAATCGTCTGGCCGATATTCCTGCTGAAGCAACTCATTTAGCCATGTTGGAAAATTTAGAGTTAGTACTAGAAGGTGAACGCCAATCCATTGAGCAACAAAGTATTTATCAACAATTAGTTTATGCGGAGCAGTCTGTTGATGTGGCTTTGCCAGAACCAGCGTCACCATTACTAAAACTGCCTGAAAATCAACCGCACTTTGAGCTTAAAAATGTCACGGTCCAGTATGGCGATAAAGTCATTTTGGATCATTTAAACTGGATTGTTCAACCTCATCAAAATTGGTGGATTAAAGGACCAAATGGTGCAGGGAAGTCTACTTTACTTTCTTTAATTACAGGTGATCACCCGCAAGCATTTGCGAATCATGTGGTGATCTTTGGTAAACAACGTGGCTCAGGCGAAACCATTTGGGATATTAAACAAAAAATTGGTTACGTAAGTAGCCAACTGCATTTAGATTATCGTGTGAATTGTTCTGTGCTTGATGTGATTATTTCTGGCTTTTTTGACAGTATAGGAATTTATCAACAAGTACCAGAAGCAATTCGTTTGAAAGCCATGCAGTGGTTAGCTCGTTTAAATCTGACTCATTTAGCAAAAACGCCATTTCGTTCACTTTCTTGGGGGCAGCAACGTTTGCTTTTAATCACACGAGCGATGGTGAAACATCCGCCTGTTTTAATTTTAGATGAGCCTTTTCAAGGGCTTGATGGATTAAATCGTAAGCTAGTGAAACATTTTATTGAACAACTTGTTAATAATAGTGAAACGCAGCTTTTATTTGTTTCTCATCAAGATTTAGATGCCCCGAATTGCATTACGCATCTTTTTGAATTTATAAGAGAAAACGATAAATATATTTATGTACAAAGTGCGGTCTAATTTGATAGACTTTTCTTATATTTCCTCATCATTAAGGAGCAATCTATGGAAGGCTTATCTATTGCCGCAATCGTCTTTATTGTATTAGTTGTTGTTGTGCTATTTTCGGCACTTAAAACTGTACCGCAAGGTTATAACTGGACGATTGAGCGTTTTGGGCGTTATACCCACACCTTAATGCCGGGCTTGAACTTTGTGGTCCCATTTGTGGATCGTGTTGGTCGTAAGATCAATATGATGGAACAGGTATTAGATATTCCCTCACAAGAAGTTATTTCTAAGGATAACGCCAACGTATCCATTGATGCGGTTTGTTTCGTCCAGGTGATTGATGCTCGCAGTGCAGCTTATGAAGTAAATCATTTGGAACAAGCAATTATCAATTTAACCATGACTAACATTCGTACCGTGCTAGGCTCGATGGAATTGGATGAAATGCTTTCTCAACGTGATTCCATTAATGGTCGTTTATTGGCAATTGTGGATGAAGCGACCAATCCTTGGGGGATTAAAGTCACCCGTATTGAAATTCGCGATGTACGTCCACCACGTGAATTGATTGATTCAATGAACGCACAAATGAAAGCTGAACGTAATAAACGTGCGGAAGTCTTAGAAGCAGAAGGGATTCGTCAGGCGGAAATTTTACGTGCAGAAGGGGAAAAACAAGCCCGTATTCTGAAAGCGGAAGGGGAACGTCAAGAAGCCTTCTTACAAGCAGAAGCGCGTGAGCGTGCAGCAGAAGCGGAAGCGAAAGCAACTCAAATGGTGTCAGAAGCGATTGCCAGCGGTGATACCAAAGCGATCAATTACTTCATCGCACAAAAATACACAGAAGCCTTAAAACAAATCGGTGGTTCACCGAACAGTAAAGTGGTCATGATGCCGCTTGAAGCAGGTAATCTAATCGGCTCGGTAGCGGGCATTGCCGAACTGTTAAAAGGCGACAAAAAAGCGTAATTTCCTAAAGTGCGGTTAAAAATGACCGCACTTTTTCTCTCAAGGAGTTGATATGGCAGATTGGTTAACAACTTGGTCGGTGTGGCATTGGTTAGTATTAGGTTTTGTATTATTAATCGCTGAAACCCTCGTACCTGGCGTGTTTTTATTGTGGTGGGGCTTGGCCGCCATTGTGACAGCAGGCGTAATGGCGTTAGTACCGAGTTTATCCTTAACCGTGTTAGCCGTTTTTTATGCGATTTTAGCGATTATTCTCTCGTTGCTCTGGTGGAAATATCAACATAGCAAAGATAATCAGGACCAATCACGTACAACTTTAAACCAACGAGATCATACTTTGTTAGGTAAAAAAGGCACGGTATTAGAAATCGGTTCTAACGGGATTGGTCGTGGTGCCTTTGGCGATACCACATGGCGTATCCAAGGCGAGCATTTAACAGTGAATGATCTGGTGGTGGTAG
>ERZ773203.904-NODE-904-length-15724-cov-4.379922_pt1 | contig 15724 bp, 18 predicted proteins | sample MGYA00580529_ERZ773203 | MGnify/ENA primary metagenome ERZ773203 (study PRJEB29015, sample SAMEA2738176) | human oral metagenome | biome: human oral; feature: human-associated habitat; material: saliva | place: China | collected 2177 ... | reverse complement strand
TTTGAGGGCAAAAGGAAAAGATGAAGACAGGAAGAAATTTCTTGAAAAAGTTGGGAAATTTGTAAATAAATAAGAAGGAGAAAAAAGTGAAAGTGAAAAGCTTGATTTTTAAGATTTTATGGAGTTTTTTAGGGCTGATTGTGATATTTTTACTGTATTCGCACTATGAATACAGACATATAAAAATAAGGACAATAGAAATAAAGTCAAAAGATATTCCGGAAGAATTTAATGGGAAAAGAATATTATTTGTTGCAGATTTTCAATATGATACGATGTCAAGATATAATAGAAAACAGCAGAAAAAGGCAATTGAGCTGATTAATGCACAAAAGAAAGATATGGTACTGCTGGGGGGAGATTATGCAACTTGGGAGAAAAATATTCCTAAGTTTTATGAAGACGCTAAAGATATAAAGATTCCTGAACTTGGAGTGTATGCGATTTATGGGAATCATGAATATCCAGGAGAAGAAGAAACGGCTGAAAATATGAAAAAGCTTGGCTTTAATCTTTTAGTAAATGAAAATAGAAAAATAACAATTAACAATGAAAGTATATATATTGCAGGAGTGACTGATTTATGGCATGGAAATCCTGATGCGGAAAAGGCTCTTGAAGGTACAAAAAAAGAGGATTTTGTATTGTTTTTAACTCATAATCCTGAATATTTTGAAGATATGACAGAGGCTGAAAAAGAAAAAACTGATATGATTTTGGCAGGGCATACTCATGGCGGACAGGTGACATTTTTTGGAAAAATTATTATGTCAGCGGTAAAAAATAAAGAGAAATATGGATATGGAATGAAAAATTATGGTGGACATAAACTTTACATTACTTCAGGAGTTGGTGGAGCTGCCCTTGAAATGTTTATCAGATTTTTTGCACAGCCAGAAATTGTGATTTTTGAGTTAAAAAGAATTTAAAACTTCTAGGAAATAAAAAAGGTGGAAAAAATGGGAATTAAAAATTTAGAAATAAGAAATGCTAAATATAATTTACAGCAGTTGAAGGAAAATCATTTGAAAGGGAAAAAACAGAAATTTCTTTTTTTCTGGGGACATCAGCCATCAAAAGATGGTAGCATAACAAAAACATGTTTTAGCCAATGGTGGAAATCAGTTTTCATTGAAAATGGCAGAAAATATTGCTGTATGGAACAGTATATGATGGCAAAAAAGGCTGAATTATTTGAAGATGATGAAATTTTGGAAGAAATAATGGAAACAGCAGATCCTAAAAAAATAAAAGCTTTAGGAAGAAAAGTTAAAAACTTTGATGAGAAAAAATGGAATGAAACAAAATATTCAATTGTATTTGCCGGAAATCTACTAAAATTTTCCCAGGATGAAAATCTGAAAGACTTTCTGCTTTCAACTAAAAATGATATAATAGTGGAAGCAAGTCCTTATGATAAAATCTGGGGAATTGGTATGTCTGCAGATGATGAATTTGTGGAAAATCCTACAAGATGGAAAGGTGAAAATCTTTTAGGATTTGCATTAATGGAAGTAAGAGATGAATTATCCAAGTAAAAAAGTAAGGATGTAGAAGTAATGGAAAAAATTTTAATAACAGGTGCAAGTTCAGGGATTGGAAGAGAGTTGGCAAGAAATTTGGCAGGCAGAAGCAGAAAAATGTATTTGCTGGCAAGGTCTGAAGACAAACTGAATTTACTGAAAAAGGAACTGGAAGAAAAAAATTCTCTGCTTGAATGTATATGCATAAAATATGATTTAACTGATACTGCACATTTGGAAAGTATTACGGAAAACTGTGATGTGGATTTAGTCATTAACTGTGCAGGTATAGGGAAAATTACTGATTTTCTGAAATTAAGTGATGAGGAAGATTTAAATACAATAAATGTAAATTTCATTTCTCCGCTAATTTTAACTAAAAAATTTTCAGAAAAATTTTTACAGGCGGGAAGAGGAATAGTTTTAAATGTCTGTTCAACCGCCGCCTTGTATCAGCATCCATATATGGCAATATACAGTTCAGTAAAATCTGCACTGTTGCATTATTCTCTGGCACTAGATGAGGAATTGTCACATAAAAATAAAAATGTGAGGATTCTGTCAGTTTGTCCAGGTCCAACAGCAAGTAACTTTTTTGATAAGAATACACAGGAAAAATTTGGAAATTCACAAAAATTTATGATGACTTCAGAATGTGCTGCTAAAGAAATTATAAAAATGATTGAAAAGAAAAAGAGATTATCCATAATAGGTTTTAGAAACAGATTATCCATGTTTTTAATAAATTTATTGCCAGTTTCACTACAGCTAAAATTTACAGGATTAATTTTAAAAAAGGTGATTAAATGATAATGTTATTTAATTTTTTGTTGGGACTGACTATAACGTTACTTATTTCGAAGTCATTATTTTCTTTTATTTATTTTCAAAAAATAAATAATTTGGAAAAAACAGAAATAAATGAAAGTGATTATACAGTAATTCAGCCTATTTTGTCCGGTGATATAAGACTGGAAGAAGATTTGACAGCTAATTTGGTAAATACAGAAAATATGAAGTTTATCTGGCTTGTGGATAAAAGTGACAGTACTGCAATAAGAACAGCTGAAAAAATTTTAAAAAATGGGAAATATTCTGTTAGAGTTGAAGTTTATGAATTAGATGACGTTCCACAGGAAGTAAATCCTAAAATATTTAAGCTGGCTCAAATTGTGGATAAAATAGAAACAGAATATACCATAATTTTAGATGATGATTCTGTTATGGATAGAAAAAGATTAAATGAATTAAGTATTTATGAAAAAGATAAATCAGAATGGATAGCAACAGGAATTCCATTTAATTACAATGTTAATGGATTTTATTCCAAGTTAATTTCAGCTTTTATAAATTCCAATTCTATTTTTTCATATTTTTCTATGTCTTTTTTGAAGGAAAATAGAACTATTAACGGAATGTTTTATATTTTAAGGACTGATATCTTAAAAAAATACAATGCTTTTGAAGAAATAAAATACTGGCTTTGTGATGATTTGGCCCTTGCAGCCTATTTACTTTCAAAAAAGGTAAAAATTATACAGACAACTGTTTTCTGTAATGTGAGAAATACTGTTCCAAATTTCAGAAAATATATACTTCTTATGAAGAGGTGGCTATTATTCGGAAATGTATACATGAAAAATGCTTTTTCTGTAAAGTTTCTATTTATGATATTACTTCCAACTATATCGCCAACAATATTATTATTTTTAAGTTTCTTTTTAGGAATAAATTATTTACTGACAGTATTTTATTTATTCATAGGTAAGGTTGTATTATTTTATGTTATCAGATTATTTATTTATAGTGTGAAAACAGAAAATAAGAAGAAAAATTCTTTTTTTACTCAAATTATAGAATTATCGTATGAATTAATAAGTGACCTTATACTTCCTTTTATGCTTATGTATACTCTTTTGACTCCACCTGTAATTATATGGAGAAATAAAAAAATTAGAGTTAAAGATGGGAAAATACACTATGAACTTTAAGGAATATTTAGAAAAACTGGAAAGTCTTGATGTTTCAAGAACTCTTTTAAAAGAAGACAGGATTGTTCTTGTCATAAGCGGAAGCAGTAATCTTAAAACAGCCGCATTAAAATCTGACAGATTTGAAATACTGAATATTTTTAAAGAGCTTGGCTACAAAATCATAAATTCAAATTTTCCATATAATGAAGATTTTGATTATAAGGAATTTGAGGATATTAATATTTTAAAGGCAAGTTTGTCAAATATAGTTTATTATAACCATACTCTTTTTGATAAAAGGTTTGAAAAGGAAATTTTAAGGCATTTGTCTCCTCTAAAATTTTTGAAGGATGTTATAGTAATTTCTCAAAGTTCAGGTTTGAATGTATGGGAGAGATTTATGGATTTATCAGGTTGTAAAAATGAAGATATAAAGATATTTGCCTTGGGGCCTGTTGGAAAAGGTTTTGGCAAAGTAAAGAACACAATAGTTTTTAAAGGGATTTCTGATATTTACAGCTGGATTTTAGATTTTCATAAGACTGATAAAGTTATAGATTGTGGGCATTTGGACTATTTTAGTAACAGAAAGGTAAAGAAAATAATTTATGAATATTTACAAGGAGAAAATTAAAATTGCCGTTGTTGCTCCACCTTTCAGTGGACATCTTTATCCAATTTTAGAACTGGTACTGCCTCTGCTGGAAGAAAAAGACAAATATGATATATGTGCTTATACAGGATTTCATAAGGAAGAAGTAGTTAAAAAATTAGGATTTCCTGTAAAAGTTTTACTTGAAAATAAGCCTGATGTTTTTGAAAAAATATCTGATACAGATAAAAAAACTGGACCTGTAATTGCATATAGGCAATTTAAGGAAAATTTGAAACTTATGCCGGAAGTTATAGGGGAAATAGAAAAGTTTTTTTCTGAAAGAAAGCCTGATATAGTATTGGTAGATTTTGCTGCTGTTCCTGTAGGAATTGCGTGTGAAAAATTAGGCCTTCCATGGATTACAAGTATTCCAACCCCTTTTGCAATCGAATCTAAAACAACACCGCCTGCTTATGCTGGGGGACTGTATCCAAAAGATGTTTTTTTCTTTAGGTTAAGGGATAAGCTGGCAAGAAGTTTCATTAGAAATTATAAAAGGCTATTATGTTTTATTTTAAGAAAGCAGATTAAGGAATTAAACTTTACTCTTTATAATGAAAAGGGTGAGGAAAATATCTATTCCCCTTATTCTATAATGGCTTTAGGAATGAAGGAATTTGAATTCAGGGATGATTTTCCAGAACAGTTTATATGGGCGGGAGCATGCTGTTCCTCTCTTTTTAAAAACAGTGTAAAATTTGTAAAGGATAAAGGATATGAAAAAACTATATTTTTAACAAATGGAACTCATTTAAAATGGGCTAAAAATATTATGATTGATGTAGCAAAGGAACTTTCAAAATTATATCCCAAATTTTTATTTGTAGTATCATTGGGAAGTTATCCGGAAAGGGATAAGGAAGTTTTAAAGGAGAATAATTTACATATTTATCATTATTTAGATTATGATGAAGTTATACCCGAAATTGATTATGCTATTCATCATGGTGGGACAGGAATACTTTATTCCTGCATAAAATATAATAAACCTGCTGTTGTCATACCTCATGACTATGATCAGTTTGACTATGCTGTGAGAGCTGATTTAGCAGAAATTGGAATTGTAGCTAAGTTGAAATCAAGAAAAAATATATTAAAAGCTTTTGAGAAAATGCTGCAAAGAAAAGAATGGAATAATCTGGAAAAAATGTCAAAGGATTTTAATAAATATTTGCCAAGTGAAGTATTGAAAAAGGAAATTGACAGGTTATTAAAGGGAGGGAAGTAATGAAAGTTTTGCTTACAGGGGCGACAGGTTTTTTAGGAAAATATGTAATTGAAGAACTGAAAAATAATAATTATAAAGTAGTTGCTTTTGGAAGAAATGAAAAAATTGGAGAAACACTGGTTGATGAAAAAGTCGAATTTTATAAAGGCAATATAGGAGATTTAGATGATTTATTTAAAGCATCTGAAGGCTGTTCAGCTGTTATTCATGCGGCGGCACTTTCTACTGTATGGGGGAAATGGGAAAATTTCTATAATATAAATGTGTTGGGAACAAAAAATATTGTTCAACTGTGTGAAGAAAAGAAATTGAAACTGGTTTTTGTTTCTTCACCAAGTATATATGCAGGTGCAAAGGATCAGTTAGACGTTAAAGAAGATGAAGCACCTAAAGAAAATAACCTTAACTTTTATATAAAAAGTAAAATTATGGCAGAAAATATAATAAAATCTTCAAGTCTGAACTATATGATAATTCGACCTCGTGGGCTGTTTGGTGTTGGAGATACGAGTATAATACCAAGACTTCTGGAATTAAATAAAAAACTGGGAATTCCTCTTTTTGCTGATGGAAAGCAGAAAGTTGATATAACTTGTGTTGAGAATGTTGCTTATTCTTTAAGGTTGGCATTGGAAAACAATGAATATTTAAGGGAAATATACAACATTACAAATGATGAGCCGATAGAGTTCAAGGAAATATTAACTTTATTTTTTAATGAAATCGGCACAGAAGGAAAATATTTAAAATGGAATTATAATTTAATTTTACCTCTGGTTTCATTTATGGAAAAATTCTACAAGTTTTTTAGAATTGAAAAAGAGCCTCCTCTTACAAAATATACACTATATTTAATGAAATATAGCCAGACTTTGAATATAGACAAGGCTAAGAAGGAATTAGGATATTATCCGAAGATATCTGTAATTGAAGGAGTAAAAAAATATGTTGAACACAGCAGAAAAAATGATAGAAAAAGTTGATTATTTTGGTTGTGGATATTGTACAAATGATTTAAAAAAGGTTTTTAAAAATTTTGAGAAAACGATAGTTGATTTTTATGCAGGAGTTTTTTTGATTAAGCATAGAAAAATGGGATATATTCTTTATGATACAGGTTATTCCATGGAAATTCTGAAAAATAATCCTAAATATTTTTTATATAGGTTTACTAATCCTATTACTTTAAAAAGGGAAGATATGATTGACTATCAGCTTAAGGAAAAGAGAATAGACAGAAAAGAAATAAAATATATAATTATTTCTCACTTGCATCCTGATCATATTGGAGGTTTAAAATTTTTCCCGAATTCTAATTTAATATTAACTGAAACTTGTTATAATAACCTTAAGTCAGGAAAAGATAATCTTCTTATTTTCAACGAACTGTTTCCAGATGACTTTGAAAATAGATTGATATTGATAAAAAGCTATAAAGAGAATAAGTTATTTCCATATAAGGAAAGTTTCGATTTATTTTCTGATTCATCTATGCTGATGATAGAGGTAGACGGGCATGCAAAGGGACAGGGATGTTTATTTCTGCCTGAGAAAAATCTCCTTATTGCAGCTGATATATGCTGGGGAACTGAATATTTGTCCCTAACAGATAAAATGAAGTGGCTTGCGAGAAAAATACAGAATAATTTTGAAGATTATAAGCAAGGAAGCGATTTGCTGAAAAAAGTTATGAAAAATGATATTTCTGTTATTGTCAGTCACGATAATAAAGAAAAAATAAAAAGGATACTAAATGAGAAAAATATTTAAAATTATGTCAACTTTCATAAAAGTAAGGTATTTTAATAAATGGACTTCAAGAAATGAACTTCTGGAGTATCAGGAAAAGCAGGTAAAAAAACATTTGAAGTTTTTAAAGGAAAGATCACCATATTTTAAAAATCATAATATTACAGAAGATTTTACAATGAATAAGGCTTTTATGATGGAAAACTTTAATGAATTGAATACTTTGGGAGTGAAAAAGGACGAAGCTATGGAAATAGCCCTGAATAGTGAAAAAACAAGAAATTTTACTCAAAAGTATAAAAATATTTCAGTAGGACTTTCATCAGGAACATCAGGTCATAGAGGAATGTTTTTGACAACTCCTGAAGAACAGGGAATATGGGCAGGAACTATTTTAGCAAAAATGCTTCCAAGAAATAATATTTTGGGTCATAAAATAGCTTTTTTCCTAAGGGCAGATAATGATTTATACAAAACTGTAAATTCATTTTTAATAAGTCTGGAATATTTTGATACTTTTAAAGATATTGATGGGCATATTGAAAGATTGAATAAATATCAGCCAACAATGATAGTCGCTCCTCCTTCATTACTTCTGGTACTTGCTAAGAAAATTGAAGAAGGGGAGTTGAAAGTTTCTGTAAAAAGAATTATTTCTGTTGCGGAAATTTTGGAGAAACCTGATGAAGAATATATAAAAACTCAGTTTAAACAGAAAATAATACATCAGATTTATCAGGCAACAGAGGGTTTTTTAGCATGTACGTGTGAATATGGGTATTTACATTTAAATGAAGACTTGATAAAATTTGACAGGGAATATATAGATGAAAAAAGATTTTATCCAATAATTACAGATTTCAGGAGAACAAGTCAGCCTTTTGTAAAATATTATTTAAATGATATTCTGGTTGAATCGGAAGAAGTTTGTGAATGCGGTTCAGTTCTGCAAAGAATTGAAAAAATAGAAGGACGTTCAGATGATATTTTCAAATTCACTAATAAGTTTGGAAAGGAAATTGTAGTCTTTCCCGACTTTATTAGAAGAACTATACTTTTTGTTGAAAATATAATAGAGTATCAGGTTTTCCAAATAAATGAAAACTTACTGGAAATAGCTGTTTTAAATATAAATGAGGAGCAGAAGAAGTTAATAAAAAAAGAATTTGAAAATTTATTTGCTTCTCTGGATATAGAAAATGTAAAAATACAATTTATAGATTATGAAGTAGATAAAACAGTAAAGTTAAAAAGAATAATAAGAAAGGTAATAAAATGAGAAAAATACAGATTATAGGATATGGAGTGGAACTACCGGAAAATACAGTCAGTTTTAATGGTCAGACCCGTTATAGAATAAGTGGAGAAGAAAATCAGATTTCCCTTGCTGCTTTAGCATGTGAAAAAGCACTCGAAAATACAGGAATTAAGATTGATGATATAGATTGCATAGTTTCAGCAAGTGCAGTTGGAATACAACCAATACCTTGCATGGCGGCATTGATTCATGAAAAAATTGCAAAAGGAACTTCAATTCCTGCATTAGATATAAATACAACATGCACAAGTTTTATGACAGCTCTGGATACAATGTCATATCTAGTTGAAGCAGGAAGATATAAAAGAGTACTGATTGTTTCCTGTGATGTTGCATCAATAGCCTTAAATCCTAAACAGAAGGAAAGTTTCAGACTTTTCAGTGATGGCGCTGTAGCTTTTATTATTGAAAAAACTGAAAATGAAACAGGAGTTATAGATGCTATGCAGAGAACTTGGTCTGAAGGAGCACATTCTACTGAAATTCGAGGTGGCTTAAGTAATTTACATCCTAAAAATTATTCTGAAGAAACAAAAGAAGAATTCATGTTTGATATGAATGGAAAAACTGTACTGTCACTATCTATGAAAAAAATTCCTGAAATGATGAAAGAGTTTTTGGAAAATAATGGTATAAAAATAACGGATATAGATATGGTGGTACCTCACCAGGCAAGTGTAGCCATGCCAATCGTAATGGAGAAATTGGGTGTACCTAAAGATAAATTTATAAATGAGGTAAAAGAATTTGGAAATATGGTTTCTGCTTCTGTTCCCCTTGCACTGGCTCATGGGCTGGAAAGTGGTAAAATAAAGAGTGGAGATATAATACTTCTTATTGGAACTGCAGCGGGGCTTACAACAAATATATTACTGATGAGAGTATAAAAATTTATTTTAAATTTTAAGAAAAAAAAGCTATAATTGAATTGGAAAGTTTAAAATATAAAGAGAGAAGGAAAGTAAAATGAGTAGAGAAAATAAAAAAAGCAAAGAAAACAGAAAAAGGGAAGAAAATAAGAAATCTATTATTACTTCAGTTTTTGCAGTAATAATTCTTATTGGAGTTTTTTTAATATATAGTTCATATTCAAAAATGCAACGTCTTCAGGCAGAATTAAAGCTACAGGAAGAAAAGGCAAAAATGGAAAAACAGGCAAAGGAAAATGAGCAGAAACAGGCAGAAGCACAGCAAAATCTGCAGAAGGATATTCAAAAAATTGAGGAAACAGTTGCCAATGCTGTGACTCAGCAAACAAATTATGAAGAGGAACTGATGAAAAGAATGTCTTCTGTAAAGGACACTGATTTTGAAGGAAGTACGGCAGAAATGGCAGAACAGGCAGAAAAAGCCCGTAAAGCATGGGATGATGAACTAAATAAAGTTTATAAGCTTCTGATGTCAGAACTTTCAGGTGAACAGAAATCAAAACTTCAAAACAGTGAGAAGGAATGGATAAAAAATATAGAAAAAGAAATAGAAAAAATTCTGGATGAAGAATGTGGTCTTGATGAAAAAGGAAAAAGAATGACTTGCGGAACAGTAGTTGTTCCAATTGAAGCGGGAACAAGAATGGAAAGAACAAAAGAAAGAGCGATACAACTTGCAAAAATGTATGATGAAATTCATAAGAAATAGAATTGGAAAATAAATAGTTATACATTTTTGAAAATATAAATTAAGAGATAAAAAATAATAAATAGGAAAATAATATTATCAGTTTTTATAACTTTAGCAGTATTTTTTACATAGCCTGAAATTGTGATTTTTGAGTTGAAGAGAATTAATTAAAATTTGGAAGTGGTGTGATATGGAAGATAAAGAATTAAAGAAGTTGGCAAAAGATATTTTTGAAAAAATTAAAAAAAAGTATTATGAAACAGCAAAAGAAATGATAGTTGCAAATGCTTCAGTCAATACTTCAAAGGAAATAAAAATAACAGACAGTAAAATTGAAGGAATTCCATATATTCCAAAAGGGAGTAAAATTCCAACAAATTCAGAAGGTAAACAGTTTATGTTTCTTGCACAGATAAATTGTGCTGACTTAAAAGGTCTAGAAGATTTTCCAAAAGAAGGAATTTTGCAATTTTGGGTTTTAGGAGATGACTTGATGGGATTAGATTTTGATAACAGTACAAATCGGAATGGTTTTGATGTAATTTATTATGAAAAAATTGAAGATTACTATTCGGAAGATGAATTTAACAAAATGTATAATCCTTACAGATATGATCCTGCATGGGACTTTTTGATAGCACATCATCCTTGCAAAATGGAATTTTCTTTAGGAAAACAAAAAGAGAATTTAGATTATGACTTTTTAGATATTTTATTTGAAAAAGTATGGGAAGAAGAAAATTTTAAATTTGATGAAAAAGATAAATTATCTGAAGAAGTGGAAGAAATTTATGGATATGAATTTTATGAAGAAAATATTGGCACAAAATGTAATGGATTTCCATTTTTCACACAATCTGAACCAAGAAAAGGCGATGAAATGAATGAATACGATACTTTGTTATTTCAAATTAATAGTGGAAAAGAAATAATGATTGGAGATTGTGGAGTGATGAATTTCTTTATTAATCGTGAAAAGTTGAAAAATAAAGATTTTTCAGATGTTTTTTATAATTGGGATTGTTATTGATTGTTTTACGAAAGGTCTGAAAGTCAATGAAGTTTAAATTTTTAAATTGTATATTTTTGATATGTTTTATATTTGGCGGTGTACTGTATTCGGATGAAAAAAGACAAGTTGAAGAAAAAGAAGTTGAAATTATTGATGGAAAGTCCTATGTAAAAGGAGAAAATAAGCCGTTTTCAGGGAATATAATAGTTCGATATGATAGTGGAGAAATTTCAAGTGTATATGCTCTTAAGGAAGGGTTGAGGCAGGGAATAACAAATTATTATTATAAAAATGGAAAATTAAAAGCCGAACTTATTTATGTTAATGATAAACTAAACGGAAATATGAAAGAGTTTTATGAAAACGGAAATATTCAATCAGAAACAGAATATAAAGATGATGTTTTATACGGAAAAAGAATAGAACGGTATGAAAATGGGAACTTGAAAACAACATCTGAATGGAATCGATTTTTGGATGGAGAAAAAATAGAATATCATAAAAATGGTAAAATTAAGAAAAAAGAAATTTATAAAAATGGGGAGGTGCAGAAAGATGGGTTAAGTAAATTTTGGAATATCTTGGTAATATTAGCATTTGGAATACCATTTTTGCTTTTACCGTTTTCTTTCTTCAAAATATATAAACAGTTTCCAAAGGTAAAATTACTAGATGAATATCAGAAAGAAAAAATGTTAGAAATTTTGGTAAAATATAATTTACAAATACCATCTTTACATTCAAGTTATTCTATTAATGGAACTGGAACAACTTATGTAAAAATTAGAAATTTTAAAATTAGAGAAGAAAAATTTTCAATTTCAGCAAAAGTGTATTCAGTATTTTGGATGCCAATGCCGTATATTATTGGATATATAGTTTGCCATGATAAAGATAAAATAATTTCTTCTTTTTCAAAAGAAAGCTTTCAGAAAATAAAAGATGAAATGCAGGAAAAAATTTTGTGAGGAAAATAAAGATTATACCTGATAGAAAGTTGGGAAAATGGATATAAAAACTATAAATTTTGAGTATTTTTTAGATTTATCAATAAGAATAACATATCACTCAAATGCGATTGAAGGAAATACATTGACACTAAATGAAACTGCTACGATTATTTTAGATAGTACGCTACCTGGAGGTAAGAGTATTCGTGAGGTTTTTGAAGTTTTGAATCATAAAAAGGCAATTGACTATATGTTGACTGAACTTGCGAATGACCAAAAATTGGATATTTATGTGATTAAAAATATAAATAAGGAAATTTTAGACAGGTTGAATGATAATGCTGGAAATTTTAAAAATAGCAGTAATGCAATAATTGGTGCAGATTTTGAAACTTCTACACCAAGTCAAGCACCTGTCCTTACAAAAAATTGGATTGAAAACTTGAATTATCGGTTGAAATTGTGTAAAAATGATGATGAAAAGTTGTCAGAAATATTAAATTCTCATATAGAATTTGAGAGAATTCATCCTTTTAGCGATGGAAATGGACGAACAGGAAGGCTGATTATGCTGTATTTGTGTTTTCAGGAAAATATAAGTCCGTTTGTGATTGAAAAAAATGATAGAGCATTGTATATGAACTATTTAAGGGAACAAAATGCAGATATTATTTTAGATAAAGTGAAGGAATTGCAAGAATTTGAAAAGAAACGAATGGAACAATTTTAAATAGGTTAATAAATAAAAAAATATAAAGCAGAGTTCCAATATGGGTCTATGCAAATGAATACACCCCAAATAAAAAATTTGGAGAGAAAATCGGAGGAGAAAAAATGTCAGAAATTAAAAATGAAGCGAAAAAACCAAAAACTTTGTTTGATAAAGTTTGGGAAAAACATGTGATTACAGGAGAACCTGGAGAAGCACAACTTTTGTATATTGATTTGCACTTGATTCATGAAGTTACTTCGCCACAAGCGTTTTCAGGATTGAGAATTGCAGGGAGAAAGGTTAGAAGACCTGACTTGACATTTGGAACAATGGATCACAATACGCCAACAATTATGGCTGACAGAATGAATATTAAAGATAAAGTTTCAAAGGCACAGTTGGATGCATTGTCGGCAAACTGTAAAGAATTTGGAATTGAGTTGGTTGATATGTTTAATGAAAATAATGGAATTGTGCATATGGTTGGACCTGAACAAGGATTGACACAGCCTGGAAAAACTGTAGTTTGTGGAGATAGCCATACTGCGACTCATGGAGCTTTTGGAGCTTTGGCATTTGGAATTGGAACAAGTGAAGTGGAACATGTTTTGGCGACACAGACAATTTGGCAAAAGAAACCAAAAACAATGGGAATTGAAATAACTGGTGAATTGCAAAAAGGTGTTTATGCGAAGGATATAATCTTGCATATTATTAAAACTTACGGAATTGGGCTTGGAAATGGATATGCATTTGAGTTTTTTGGAGATACAATAAGAAATATGTCAATGGAAGGAAGAATGACAATTTGTAACATGGCAATTGAAGGAGGAGGAAAATCAGGAATTATCGCACCTGACGAAACTACTTTTGAATATGTAAGAGGAAGAAGATTTGCACCAAAAGGCGAAGAATTTGACAAAAAAGTGGCTGAATGGAAAGAATTGTACACAGATTCTGTAGATGCATTTGACAAATACATAAAAGTTGATGTTTCGAACCTTGAACCGCAAGTAACTTGGGGAACAAACCCTGAAATGGGAATTGGAATAAGTGAAAGATTCCCTGAAATTAAAGATGTAAACTATGAAAGAGCATACAACTACATGGGACTTACACCAGGAGGATCACCTTACGATATTCCATTAAAACATGTATTTATCGGATCTTGCACAAATGGAAGATTAGCCGACTTAGAAATTGCAGCAAAAATTGTAAAAGGAAAAAAAGTTGCTCCAAACATTACAGCAGTAGTCGTTCCAGGATCACAACTTGTTAAAAAAGCAGCTGAAGAAAATGGAATTGCACAAATATTCAAAGACGCAGGATTTGAGTGGAGAGAAGCTGGATGCTCAACTTGCTTAGGAATGAACCCAGACTTAATTCCAAGCGGAGAACATTGTGCGTCAACTTCAAACAGAAACTTTGAAGGAAGACAAGGAAAAGGAGCAAGAACTCACTTAGTAAGTCCAGCAATGGCAGCAGCAGCGGCAATTTATGGAAAATTTGTGGATGTTAGAGAATTGGATGAAGTGAAATAGGAATTTTAGTATAAAGGAAACGATATATCATGAAAGTAAAATTGATGAATTTTAGCAAGATATTAATTTTTATTATATTATGTTTAATATTGATTCTTTACAATTTTGATATTTTTACCAGTACAATGCTAATTTTAATTTATTCAATTTTAAATTCAATTAATATTTTTGATAACAAAATGAAAATAGATTATGAAAAATTGGTATTTCAAAGTGCAACAGGATTATATCTTCAAAGAGATCTTCTTTTTTTGGATAATGAAAATTTTTTAATAGTTAAAATTTTATCAATATTTTTCATAATTTTTTAGCTCAACAAAAAAATAAATTCAGATTTTTCTCTCTTTTAAAAGATAGAAAAACTAGTTAATATACTTAGCCATATAAGCAAATGCCTTATTAGCTTCAGCCATCTTGTGAGCTTCTTCCTTTTTCTTTACTGCAGCTCCTTGATTTGAGTATGCAGCAAGCAATTCTTCAGAAAGTCTCTTGTACATTGGCTTTCCAGACTTTCCTCTTGCAGCATCAAGGATCCATTTAGTTGAGAAGAAGAATCTCTTGTCAGCTCTTACTTCTACTGGAACCTGATAAACTGCACCACCAATTCTCTTAGACTTAATCATTGTTACAGGAGATGCATTTTCGATAGCAGTTCTCACTACAACAGTTGGATTCATATGTCCATTTGCTTTAATCTCTTTCAAAGTATCTTCGTAAATTCTCTTTGCTACACTTTTCTTTCCGTGTTTCATGATAAAGTTAATAAACTTTTCTTCATAATTGAAAGTGTCCAAAGTCTTATTTTTAACTACTGCCATTGGATAATAACAAAATACAAATTAAAATGTCTATCTTGTAGTTTTAAATTTCTTTGAAATTTAAAATATTTGCTTTTCTCTTTCAATTGTTCACTATTGAGCAATCAAAAAGAGGGGACTACTTCTTAGGTCTCTTAGCTCCGTAAAGAGATCTACTTTGCTGTCTGTTTGCTACAGCATTAGCATCGTATTTTCCTCTTACAATATGATATCTCACACCTGGAAGATCCTTCACTCTACCACCTCTTACAAGAACAACACTATGCTCCTGAAGACCGTGCTTTTCTCCTGGAATATATGCCAATACTTCTGCACCATTTGAAAGTCTTACCTTTGCAAATTTTCTCTGAGCAGAGTTAGGCTTTTTAGGTCCCATAACTGACACCTTGAGACAAACACCTCTCTTGAATGGAGCTGGTTGCTCAACTTTCTTATTTCCTTTCAATTTATTTACAGCGAATTGAAGCACTGGCGCCTTTGACTTAAAGGTCTTTTTTACTCTTCCCTTTTTTACAAGTTGGTTAATAGTTGGCATTGTTTTTTAAACAAAACTAAATTAAAATGTCCGCAAGGCGGTTTTAACTTTCCTGGGGAAATTAAAAACACATTTTGCTTTGCCGTCTTT
>ERZ773203.900-NODE-900-length-15759-cov-4.159832_pt1 | contig 15759 bp, 19 predicted proteins | sample MGYA00580529_ERZ773203 | MGnify/ENA primary metagenome ERZ773203 (study PRJEB29015, sample SAMEA2738176) | human oral metagenome | biome: human oral; feature: human-associated habitat; material: saliva | place: China | collected 2177 ... | reverse complement strand
AAACATATATTCTTCACCCATTTGGGGTATTTCTTTCCCTGAAGCATAAAAATCATTATCAATTATTCATCACTAAGCATCATTTTTCGCCACCTTTTTCTTGTATTTATATAGTTTTCCAATTCTTTTTTGGCATTTTTTTCTAATGCATGCGCTTCGTATTCCTGCATCACCTCCCTTTGATATCTTGTTTTGAGTTTTACAGAGGGTTCTTGGTACGTAAATCTATGCTTTTCCTCTGAAATCACAATAGTATCGCACTTAAACGCTCCTTCTTTGGTATTGTTTTCCAACAGGAATTGAAAGAAAGCATCTTTGCGCTTACCTTTTAGGTTTCCTTCAAAGAAAGTCATAAAGAAAATACGACCTTTCCCCTTTTTTCGTTCTCCGAAAAAGAGACTTATCTGTGTATTTTTATCTTTCATAGGGATACTTTGCAGCATTTTATTGTATATGGATTCTAATAAGGCTACTTTTAAACTATCCCTTACCACAGGATTTTTGGCAATGGCCTCGAAATCCTTAGTACAGAAAGCATATACAAAATCAGTAAGCGCATTTTCCCTATATGCCCACTGTTTTTCGCCCTCTACATAGAGCTTATAAGTCTGTTGTGCAAAAGTTACAGAGGTAAAGACCAAGAAAAGAAATAAGAATAGCTTCTTCATAGTAATATATGCAAAAAACACCAATTGCATTGTGAACAAATGTAATTGGTGTAAAACAAAAAAAGTAATTTCTTTTTAGCTCAAAGCATTGATCTTTGCTACAATAGCATTGACTTCTTCTTCGAAATTCTTAAGCAGTTGTTTGTAGAAAGCCCCTTTGTTTTCACTTGGATTATTAATTTGTTCGAGATACTTATCATAAGCGGCGTAGATTTCCTCTACCACAGCTTGAGAAGCCTCATTTTTTTTATCAGTTACCAATTCCCAAATGATAAGAGTATCTACTAACTCTCCTAAGACAGAAGCAATATTCTTTTTTAAACGTCTTACGCTTGCCATAAAATTTATTTTTACAAATGATTAAATTTATTTTTCGAATAGGACATCTTTCATAGAAAAGACACCTTTTTTTCCTTGTATCCACTCTGCAGCTAAAACAGCCCCTAAGGCAAAACCATCACGGCTGTGAGCGGTATGTTTAATCTCAATGGTATCCACTTGACTACTATAAGTAACTATATGAGTACCAGGAGTATTCTCTATACGCTTGGCTGTAATAGGGATCTTATCTTCAGAGGTTTCCCCCAACTGCCAACCAACTTTGTCGGTCTGTTCAATAATATCCTGTGCTAAGGTAATGGCGGTACCACTGGGTGCATCCAGTTTTTGAGTGTGATGTATTTCTTCAATAGCAATGGCATACTGAGGATACTTCTGCATGAGCTTTGCTAAGACCTTATTAATCTCAAAGAAAACATTGACTCCTATACTAAAGTTGGAAGCATAGAGAAAGGCTGTATCATGCACCCTGCATAAGGCTTCCGCCTTTGGGTAATTCTCAAGCCAACCCGTAGTACCAGCTATGGTTGGTATACCTGCGGAAAGCGCCTTGCTAATATTAGCAAAAGCACTCTGAGGGGTACTAAACTCAATGGCCACTTGAGCTACTGAGAGATCATATTCCCCTGAAGCATCCACCCTGAGAACAATCTCATGACCACGCTCAAGGGCAATACGCTCAATGGTTTTACCCATTTTCCCATAACCTAATAGTGCTATTTTCATTCTCCTTGTGGTATTATTTTAATACAGCGCAAAAATAAAGAAAAAATCAGTATACAGCAAATTTTCTTATCAACAATTCAGAATTTTTTCTTGATATTTCTCCAGCGGTAAGCCCGTATCCACTTTCCCTCCTCTGGAGTTACTAAAAAATCTTGTTTTCCCTTCTTAGCCTTGAAGTATCCCTTTATATAATCCCAAAACAAGCGGAAACTTTGCTTTTTGTAAGCGAGCTTAGCACTTGCCAAAAAAGAGAGAATCATCCCATATCGTAAGCGATAGAACATCCCTCCCTGCATATACTGAGCTTGAGAGTTGTAACGGCTTGCGGTAGGGCGCAGATGCTTTACCTGCAAAGTATTGTCCACTAAGACCTCCCAGCCATAGTACTGAGCCAATAACTCATCCACTGTATCCCAACCCATGGCTTGTCTAAGCCCAGAGATATCCTCAAAACATTCTCGACGATAGCTCTTTAGTGCTCCTCGGAGGTGATTTTTATCAGTAAGTTCTTCCCTTAACCATTTCCCCTGTTTTTCTATACTACAGACTCCACCACACATCCCTAACTTAGGGTGTTGTGTATAATACTGGTGTAGCTTCTGGAGGTAATCTGGAGGAAAGATCAGATCAGCATCGAACTTACAAATGACCTCTACCTGTTCCAGCAGAGGGAGCCCTGCATAGAAAGCCTGAACGATCTTTGCCCCTGGCAAACGATAAGCAGAGGAACTCCTATAGAGCTGTTTCACCTGTGGATACTTGGCACAATAAGTGGCCAACACCTCGGCTGTATTGTCCGAGGAATTGTCATCCACCACAATAATCTGATAAGCAGGATAATGCTGATTGAGGAGCGAGTCCAAGGTCAGCGCCAAGATATCCCCTTCGTTGTGAGCAGGAATGACAATACCAAATCGCATTTGTTGTCTTTCTTTCAAATCTTCTTAAGGTAATAAAGTAAAATTGGGATGCTTGATAAGTTCCTCTTTTTGCTGCTGAAAATGTTCCTTGCTAATGGCACGGGTACAATGCTCATGTAAAAACACCCTATAGCCCAGATCAAGCGCATCCACCATAGAATAATAGACACAATAGTCCGCAGCCAAGCCTACAAAATGGAGTTCCTCAATAGACAATCCCTTTAGATACCCATCCAGTCCTGTACTCTTTAACTTTTGGTTATCAAAGAAAGCACTATAGCTATCTATATTAGGGTCTGTTCCCTTACGAAATATAGTATTGATGGATTGGGTATGTAGTTCTGGGAAGAACTCTGCTCCTTTGCTTTCCTGCACACAATGAGGAGGCCAGAGCGTCTGTAGGAAGTCCCCTTGAGGGATGTATTCAAAAGCCTTTTTCCCCTCATGTAAGGTAAAAAAGCTAAAGTGATTGTCTGGATGCCAGTCCTGAGTAGCAATCACATGATCAAACTGTGAAATAAGATGATTGACAGGATCTACAATAGCCCTGCCATCAGGAACAGGAAGCTCTCCTGTGATAAAGTCATTTTGAATATCAACAAGTATAAGCACTCTATTCATATATAATAGATTTTATTTAATTTCAAATACAATAGGAAATTCCATTCACAATTCTATTAGAAGAAAAATCAGAGAGATAGTCCCTTAGTGTACTCTTATAAAGAAGTTCGGGAGCTATGGCTAATTTCCTTGCCATGATATAAGGGAGGTAATACAACTTTAAAGAGTGAATTAAGGGGCGAATTGTCATTCGCCCCCTACAGAAAATATTAACGAGTTTCTTTGTATTTTTTCAAGAATCTTTCGATAGGATTTACGCAAGAATCGACTCCTTCTTCAAAGGATTTGAATTGTTTTTTAACCACAAAGCTATCTCCGGGTACATTTATTTTAATTTCCACTATTTTATTTTCTTTGGCAGTGGTATTGTCTAACTTCAAGTAGACTTCAGCGTCAATCACCTTATCATAGAAAAGGTCTAATTTGTCCATTTTTTTTTGAATAAAATCGACCAATTTTTGATCCACTGTAAAACCGACATTGTGTAAATTTACTTTCATAATCTAAAAATTTTAAATTAATACTCTTTATTAGTCATCCTCGGATGCGCGTTTTTATATTGGTTTTTGAGCTCAGCGATACTACTATGTGTATAGACCTGAGTAGCAGCGAGCCCTGCGTGCCCCAATAATTCCTTGACAGCATTGAGGTCAGCCCCATTGTCTAAAAGGTGTGTAGCGAAAGAATGCCTCAGTACGTGAGGGCTTTTCTTTAGCTTTGTTGTGGCAGTGCTAAAGTACGAATTTATTATATTATACACAAGTTTTGGGTACATTTTTTTTCCTTTATCCGTCAAAAAGAGAAATACCTCATTGGTTTCTACGCCTTTACGTAAGGTTAAATATTTCTCAAGAGTCTCCACCACTGTATGAATCAGAGGGATTATGCGCTCTTTGTTGCGCTTCCCCAATACCTTTACTGTTTTCTGAGAAAAATCTATATCACTTATTTTCAAATCGATAAGCTCTGCTCTACGCATTCCTGTCGCATAAAAAAGTTCTATAATTGTCTTATTACGCATTTGGGTATAAGAATCTTCAACAATGGGCTGAGAGAGAACCGAGTCTATCTCCTTAGAAGAAAAAGGAATAGATATTTTTTTAGGTACTTTCAGGGGGATATGAGGGACAAAAGGAGAGGCTTTGATAGCCAATGTACGCACTAAAAAAGCGTAATAAGCCTTGAGTGAAGCTAATTTTCGATTGATAGATCTATTGGTAATTCCACTCTCTACTAAGTGGATAATCCATGAACGAATAAGAGAATAGTTCACTTGAGGAAGGAGCATTGTAGACTCCACCTCTGAGAGATATGCAGCAAACTCTTGCACATCAGCAAGATAAGCTGTCACCGTGTGAGAGGAGTATTTTTTCTCCAAAGAGAGATAATTCTCAAAAGCCTCTGTCATTTTTTTCTTTTAGAATAGAAAACCGCCATTGCGAATGGTACTTCCCAATATAAGCAAGGTTACTGCAATGAGTGTTACACATAAAATATGAACCGCCATTTCAGGAAGTTTTTTGATTTGTCCCTTTGCCAACTTAGGCAATACCCTTGTCTGAGCACTGATAGCAAAACAAATAGAGGTAAGAAGGCCAATAATCTTGAGCGACACGACCGTTTCCACCCCTGTGGCAAAAGAGAACCACGAAGGCAGGGGCGCATTCAAGTCATAAGCCATCCAAATACCTGTGACTACTAAAAGAAGCAGAGAAGGCATCCCTATAGGTTCATAAGTCTTCTCAAAACGAGAGATAAAATCAAAATTTTTATGCTTGAGTGCCTTAGGTAAAAAACCCAAAAGCAAGATCAAATGACCACCTACCCAGATAGTTGCACTGATAAGATGGATAATTAGTAAGATATGATGTCTATCCATAGTATCTTATATTATTATTTCTTGTCTATAGAAGAGCAAAAGTACAAAATAATTTAGGATAAATGAAACTTTTTTATAATAAGCAGAGTTATCAGCTTCATCTATTAAAGAATATGATTTTATCTTCATTAAATTTATAACTATATTTTTAAAGATTATATTCAAAAAAGCATCTATAGTATAGATTTTCAATTTTTCTTTATTTCTGATAATATCCTTATATACATTAGATAAATTATCTAAAAATTCTCTATCAACAATTAAACCTTTTTCAATTTTTTCTATACTCTCAATAAGATTGATGTAGTTAGCTTTTTTCTTTTCATCTAAATTCTCATGATTTAAAATAGTCTCTCTCACTGAAAGTTTAGAGTATTTAGAAATATCATAGATTTCAATAAATTCACTTAATTTTTTTAATATTCCTTCTTTTATTTCAGCAGTTGCCTTTCTTGTAAAAGTCATAACCAAAATATTTTTATAGTCAATAGCCTCTGCATTAGCTTTTTTAGAAAGAGCAGCAATATATTCAAGAGAAAGTCTATAAGTTTTTCCTGTTCCAGCACTGGCACTTACAACTAAATTTTTAATTTTATTCATTAAAATCACCCATTTTTTCTAAGGCTATTATATTCTTATATCTGTAATACTCATTAAAATCAAAGTTATTTTCCTTTAAACTACTTTTATTAGGTAAAATATAATATTTTGTTTCTAAGAATTCTTTAAGGAAAGTCTTAAAATTATTGTCTTTTTCATCTAATTGAGCTATTAGATGTTTACTGAAGTCAAAATCTTTTTCTTCTTCCCAGAAATTATAAGCAGCACTGTAAACAGGTAGAGAGTTATCTGAACCATAAAACATTATAGAATAGAATTCTAATTGGTCTTTATTATAGCTTCCTGTCTTAAAATCAATAATATATCTAGCTTTATCAGTTTCTATAAGTAAGTCTGCTCTACCATTTAAGATAACTTGTATTCCTTTATGTTCTAAGTAGGCTACATTCTTAGTCGTAGATTCTTTTTCAGCTTCTATTCTTTGGATTTTACTATCCTTTAATTCCTCATATAAGACTTTTAAGAAATTTTCTATATTATTAATTAATCTAGGGAACAAAACTTCATTAAGATATAGCTCCATAAAGTTTTCTATTTTTAATTTTTCTTTCCATATATGTCTTTCCAAATATTCTTTTATTTCTTCTTTTGAAATAATTAAATTAGTACTATCTTTTAATATATTTTTCCAATTAGTCTTAAATATATCTTCTAAGGTTTTGTGTAATATATTCCCTAAGACCTTTGGAGACATACCATTAACTGGGCTTGTTTCATTAATACTCTCAATCCCACAAATTTTATCTAGAAAAAAGAAAGTTTCATTCTTCTTTAATAAAATATAGTCATATGCTCCTATGGTTAAAGTATTATTTGTGAAATCAGTATTTTTCTTTGAAAATGCTCTAAAAAATACAGGATCTTTTTTAAAATCTTCAGTTTTATTTTGTAAATAACATGCTTCAAAAAATCCTTTTAAGTCATTTGTATTAAGTTCTTTGGCAGAATATTTATTTACAAGTTCATATATAAAAGGAGAGAAATCTATATTTATATCCTGATTTACCAAAGAATAAACCGTAATCTTATCCAAATTTAATATATTCTGAAAAAATCTATATTTTTGTATAAGGATTTCATCTTCATTTGTTTTTAAAGCTAACTTTATTTTTTGTTGCTCTGTAAATAAATTGTTATTAGCTTTTATTTTTGGTAAACTTTGGCTATCAGCATAAACAAGAGCAGAATTCTCTAAATTTTTAACAGAATATTTAATTAAATTTAAATTCTTTAATTCCTTATCTTTATTTTGATTTTTTTCTATAGAATAGATGTCAATTTTATTTAAGTAGTTGAAAAATAGTGTAAAGATATTCTTACCTATATTTGTTTTGAAAAAACTATCAAAGCTATTAAAGAATTCTATATTTTCATTAGAATTTAAAAGTCCTAAAATTTCATAAATTTTATCATATAGACTATCAAATTTATTCTCCATAAAAAAATCTATATCAGTTTTTGAAATAAAGAAATTAGTACATAGAAAACTATTCAAATCATCTATATTGTTAATATTATCAATACTATCTAAAGTTTCAAAAATTAGATTTAACTTTATCTTCAAGTTTTCATCATCATTTAGAAAATGAGAATAATAATCTTCTCTCAATAGATTTAATGAAATGTATCTATAATCTCTAGAAATAATTTTTTCAAAACATTTGTAGTCTTCAACATCAAGGCCATAGAATTCCATAAAGGCTGAGTTAAATATATTTTCTTTTACTAAAAAAATATCTATAAGATTTTTATTTTTATGATCTATTCCATTTAAAAGATTAAGATAAGTTTCAATTATTTTATAGAATTTTGTATCATTCAAATAGTATTTATTTGATTTAGTGAATATAGAGTATCTATCTTCTTTGTTAGCATCTGTTGTGTAATAATTGTCATATTGCCTTGATAAAATCATAGTATAAAGTTCTAATTCGTTTGAATATTTTGCAAGTTCTATATCCATTTTTTTATCTACAAGACTAACTTTGTTTAATTTTAATTTATCTCTATTGAAGTCTTTATCTTCCATTTGTAATATAAATTCTACATCATAATAATTTTTTAAAATTTCTAAAATTTTTGAGAAATTATATGGAAAATCAACAATATCAAAAAAGACTAGTTTTTTATATTTTTTTAAAAAATCTAGTTTCAAATTACTTATAGAGTAAAGCCAGTCACTTGGAAGATAAGAGTTTTCTTTTAAAAATTTATCCATTTCATTTTTTATTTCAAAAAATAGTTCAAATTTTTCTTCTTGCCATTTAGATAAGTTCAAACTTTCTAAATCTTCCTTATTTCTTATATAAGAAAAAAACTCAAAGAAATCGTCAGCAATTTCTATACAATCAAAATAGTTACTAATATTCAATTTTTTCTTGATATCATCTTTAAGGTATGAATAAAATAAAAAGAATCTTTTAATATCTTTTAGAATTTTTTTATCTGAAATAAAAATTTTATCTAAAAAATCTTCAAAAGAGATAAGATTAGTTTTTACTCTTAATTGTCCTTTATTTATATAAGCAAAATATTGTTTCTTAGCTAATTCATTTTCAACAATAATAAGATTATCTTCTGGTAACCTTTCTATTGTTGATAAAAGTTCATTATTTGCTGATTGATTATAATTTAAATAACTATACTTTATTTGCTTCATAAGGCACCTTCTTTTTTTATCTTCAAATAACTTAATGCAAGCATAGTTTTAGAGTCTTCAAAAGAAAAAATATCTATATCATTAAAAGGAATTTTAACAACTTCTAAAAATTCATTTTCATCTAATGATTGCTGAGTTTTTACTAAATCAGTAGCATAAAATAAATGGTACTGTCCGGCATTTATTCCAGCTGAATTATAGTAAGTACATATTTTTTCCCATTTATTTGCTCTATATCCAATTTCTTCTTCAAATTCTCTCTTTGCAGCATCTAGTATATCTTCACCTTTTTCAACTAAGCCTGCAGGAATTTCTATAAGTTCTTTTTTTATTGCAGGTCTATACTGTTTTACAAAAAAGATTTCATTTTCAAGTTCAGCTATTATAGCGACAACTTCTTTTTTCCCAGTGAAAGTCCATGTGACAACATTGTCATTAGGTAGAGCTAATGTTTCTTCAAATACAGTTATTACATCATTTTTAAATACTTGATTTTTTGATATATGCTTAAATTTCATTTAAGATTTCCCCTTTTTAATACACTTTTCTATATGATACCATACTAAAAAAAAATAAAAAAGACTTATTACAAAATAATAAAAAGTAAAAAATAGTTCGTTACTGAGTAAATTTCCATTCGTAACTCGCTTATTTTTTACTTTTGAATTAAGAATATTAGATATAACTGCTCTTATAGTTTTATTTTTGACAAATAAAATAAGCTACTTCATAAGTCAAACAATTATCTTTAAAGCTTTTTATTTTTGAAAAAGGAGCTCTTTGAAAACCTGTAACTCCAGTATATTTTAAATGTCTTAAAACTGATAAAGGATTTTCAAAATCTATCTTTATAGTTTCCTTATATGTTTTAAAATTTTGAAAGTATTTAGCAATAATTTTTTCAATTTCTTCAATTCTTAAATAATTTAAAGATATGTCAAAATGATTTTTTATTTCTAATAAATTTCCAAAGATATAGGTAGAGAAACATAAGATGTCAGTATTTTCAGCTATATTTCGAATAAGATTTTCCAAGCCATCTATCCATTGAAAAACTGAACTTGAAACAACTAAATCACTTTTTGGTATATCAATTTCTTCAATATTTTCTTTGATAAAAATATTATAATTTATGTCTTTTATAAAGTTTTTGACATCAAATATATCATTTAAAATTAAAGATGATTTAGGAAAAAATTTTCTATACTCTCTTGTAAAAATTCCAGTTCCACAGCCAATTTCAAAAATAGAATTAATTTCTCTCTTTAATATATCAGCATTTTCCATATGAGTTAAAAGATGTTCAGCTACTTGTTTTTGAGCTAAAGAATTCTTTTCATAGGTGCTGTAGTGCTTATCAAAATTCATTTTTATTTTCCTCTCTTATATTTATAATATCTTTGAAATCATTAAAATATGAAAAAGGATAATGACCACAAGCTATTAACTCATAAGTTATTTTATTGTTTTGACAATATTTTTCAACCTTATTTGCAGGAATAATTCTATCATTTTTACCTATATAATAAAAATCAATACAATTCGGAATAGCCTTATAGTTATCTTTGAAATATTGTAACTCATATTTAGCTTCTTCCAAAGTTTTATTGGCTCTTCCAAAGCTCTCATCAATATCCATATTAAGTAAAAATTTTTCTAAATTTTCCTTATTTAAAGTTTCAAGAGTCATGTTGAACATTTTTTCATTGATACCAAATTTTCCAATAGTTTCAGGAAGTCCATTGATCCCAATAGCTTTTTCATAGACTAAATCCTGATTTTCTGATAAAAACTTATTTAAATAATAAACTCCAAAGGAATAAGCTATAAAGATATCTTCCTTATCTATAGAAGTTTTATTGATATTATATGGAAAATTAATAACTTTTATTTCATATTCAGTTGAATTTTTAAGAGGACTTAATAGATTTTCATCCATGGCCCAACCATTAAAAAAATATATTTTAGACATTTACATCACACCTAATTTTTTCATTTCAGCTTTTAAAATCTTAAAGAAAGCATCTAACTCTTCTTTTTTCATATTTGCAGTTAAACTTATTCTAAGTCTAGCAGTATCTTTTGGTACAGTAGGCTCTTTTATTGGATAAATTAGATAACCTTTTTCTTTTAAAGCTTCTGAAAGATTTATAGTTTTTAGATTATCTCCAATAATTATACTTATAATATGACTTGTTGAAGATGTTTCAATATTAGCTTTTTTAAGAGTATTTAAAGAAAAATTAACTAAGTCTTTCAACTTTTCAATCTTATCATGGAAAAGAGTTAAATTTTCTAAAATGAATAGATTCCATAAATTATTTACAGGAGGTAAAGCTGTAGAATAAATAAATTTTCTACTTTTATTTATTAGATAGTTTTTATATATTTCATCACAGATAACATAAGCTCCAACTGAAGCACCTGCTTTACCTAAAGGTATAATCAAAAAATCTATTTTATCAATTAATTTTTCATTGTATGCAATACCATAGCTATATACCCCATAAGAATGTGCTTCATCTACCATTAAAGTAAATTTATATTCATCTTTTAAAGCACAGATCTTTTTAAGGTCTGCACAGTCTCCATCCATACTATAAATAGATTCTGTCACAACTAAGATGTCATCATGAGTTTTAGAGTATTTTTTTAATAATTTTTCTAAAGCATCTACATCTAAGTGATTATATCTTAAAACTTTAGCATTTGAATTTATACAACCATCATATATGCTAGCATGATTTAATCTATCAGTTATAATAAGAGAATTTTTATCAAAAAAAGTTTCTATAACTGAAGAGTTGGCATCAAAACCTGAGTTAAAAACAAGACAAGGCTTTCCATAAATTTCTTCAACTTTCTTCTCTAATCTCATCACAGTTTGATATGAACCATCTATTAACCTTGATGAAGATGATGATAATTTATAATTATCAAAAGTGTAGTTTTCGTAAAACTTCTGAGATAGAGCTTTATCATTTGCTAAACCTAAGTAATCATTAGAAGAAAAATTATAAAGACTCTTATCATTAGTCTTTATAGTTCTAAATCTATTTTCACTTTTAAATCCCTCTAGTTCTTTAATAATATTTTCTTTTAACATAGTAATCCCCAATAATTCTATTTAGTTTATTAATAAGCTAAAATAAAGGCTTTTAGCTATATATATAATATCATAAGAATCTAAAATATTATAGTATAAACTTTAATTTTTAGAAAAATTTTTATAATATTCCTCAACCTCATCTGAGTCATTAAAACCTTGCATTCTAGCTAAATTATCCATATTTTTTATAGCTAGATTTATATTTTTTTCTTTATTATCAATAACATAGTTTAAATATAAGTTCAAAGTTTTCTCGGAATATGATAAAAGCTCTCCTCTTAAATATGTTTCTATAGATGTTTCAATGTTATCATCTTCTGAAGAATAAAGAGGTCTACCCATAGATGAAAATATAGGATATTTTTCAAAGAATTCTTTTTCCCAATTCATGTAGATAGACATAATTTTATTTACTAAATCAATTTTTTCTTCACTAGCTTTTTCCAAAATATCTTTTATTTTTTCGTATTCTTCTGGTGAATTATACTTCATCATTTGAGCGTATTTTTGAAATAAAGGATTATTCTTTGAATTTAAATCTTCTAAGTACGATAGCAGAGTTTCCTCATTAAAAGTTTCCCATTGAGATTTTCTCATAATAATAAAATCTTCTCTATTATCTTGGCAATCTGCTCTGCCTCCAATATTATTCAAATTAGAAAAATATTTCCATTCTTTTTCTAGGATTTCATTAATTATCTTTTCTTTTTCCATTTTTCATTCCTTTACTTAATCCAACCATGGAGAGTAATTTTTAAAGAACTCATCATCTATATTTTTTTGAATATCTACACCTAAATCTCCTAAAAATTCACTTTCACAGTTAGTTAATTTTTGATTTCTTAATTCATCTGCTAAGGCTTTACAAATCTTTTTAACATAAGGTATTTTATTTTGTGCAAATACCATATCTTCTAATAATTTGTGTATTTCTTTTCCTAAGATTTTTAAATCTAATAAAGCTCTATTAGACCATTTATAGAAAATTTTATATCTTCTATTTAATAGGAATACTAAATGTATTACTTCGTTAACAAAAAGATATAGACATTGATTAGCAGCAACTAAGTCATTTCTTTTTAGACATCTAGTATAGTTATATTGTCCATGTTGTGAAATATTCATAAGTCTAGTAGCTATCTTATTTTGTCTCATTGGCTCAGGATAGTAGTTTAATAACTCATTACGAATTTTTGAAAACTCTCCTAAATTATCTAAAAATACTTCTCCATTTGTAACTGTTGCTAAAGCAGTTTCTGGAATTTTTTGCCATTCAGCTATAGTTTTAGGAGAATTCGAAGAGCCTAAAAATTTAAAGTAAAAATCTTCTACATTTAAAAGCCCTCTTCTATCTGAACCCCATTCACTTTCTTTTAATTTTTGAAAACCTAGATAAGTTTTTGGCAAAACTCTTAAAACTTCATTGATTTTATCTTTATGTTTTAAATAATCATTCTTTTTTAGCCATATACATACTGATGGACCAAAGTCATGATCCTGAGAAATTTTGTCATCATAACCATAACATTCTGAACCTTCTCCAACTAAACCAAAGGCACATAAAGGAAGAATATCCTTCAAGCTCTTTTCAAATTCTGGTAGAACTATATCATAAAAATATCTTTTAGAAAGTTCTAAACCCTTAATATTTTCTAAATTTTCTTTTTTAACATTTTCAATAACTTCATTCTTTTCATGATTTTTTATATTTGGAGAAGTGTTATCACTTGAAGAATTTCTTAATTCTTCTCTAATAAATTCTATATTACTAAGAATATTTTTATAATTATCACTATCTGCTCCCATAGTTTTTTTAGAGATTTCTGCTGCCTTTTCAAAATATTCTATAGCTTTTTCTAATTTTCTTTCATTATAGTAATATATTGCCATATTATTCAAAGAAGCTGAATAAAGTGGATGTTCCTTACCTACATTTTTTTCAAAAATTTCTATTGCTTTATATAGATATTCAACAGCCTTTTCTTTCATTCCAAGTTGATAAGAAGGATTGAATAAATTACTTAATGTTACAGCGTATTCAAGAAGATATTCTTCACTACCATAATTCTTTAATATATCTAAACTATTTAAATGTAAATCATAGGCAGCTTTCATATTACCAATATTTTGATAATATAATCCAAAGTTATTACATAGTCCCGCATAAGAGAATGAATTATCTGCTGAGTTATCTTGATAAATTTTAACTATTTTCTTATAGTTTTCTTCAAGCAGATTAAATTTTTGTGCAAATCTGTATACTTCAGTTAGATTTAAAAGACTAGTAGCATATGGAAGATTATTATCTCCATATTTTTTCTTTATAATTTCTAATGATTTTAGCAAATTAGCTTCTGCTTCATCATAATAACCAACATATTTTAAAGTTCCACCTAATTCATTTAAAGCTTTAATATATTCATCACTTTCTAAACCATATTGTTTTTCAGTTTCGTTTAAGATTATTCTTAGTATTTCAATTTCTTTTAAGATATTACCTTCTGTTTGGTATTGCTCTCTTTTTTTATTTAATTCATCTAATTTCATTTAATCACCAATTTTAATTTAATTAAAAATTTATCTTCCTTTAAATATTTTTCAATTTTCCTTTTTATTATAACATTCTTCTAAGAAAAATACTAAAGAAAAGAGAATACAAAAATAAAAGGATTTCATTAATTTCATCAGAGAAGAGTTTAAGACTTTTATGATTGCAAAAAACTATCTAAAAGACTTTGAAAAAATAGAGTCAGAACAGAGAATGAGTAGATTACAAAATACAGGAAAAATGATATAATTTGATGGACTACATTAAGATTAAAGATTCGAGTAGTTTGAAAGAAGAGGTTAACATGGAGTTCAAGAAAATGAGGAAAGACTGTGAAGAGCTATGGGCAAAAAACAAGTATTATGTACTAAGTAAATCCCATAAAGTATACTTGGAGATAAGAGAGTATTTGAAAGAAAAAGAGGTGGATATTTTATTTCTTAGCGAAAAAATAGAAAGAGTAAGTGATATTAAAGAAAGTAAAAAAGATTTCAGAAATGCAATTCTTCATGTATGGGGATATTTTAAAAATGAAGCAACTGAAATTGAAAAACAAGAATTACATAATTTACTAGAAGAATATATGAGAGGAAAAAACGATCAGAAATCTGTAATAGAATATATCAATATTTTACTAAAGAAATATCCAAATGAATACTTAGAAAAATCTACATTATTAAAAGGAGAAGAAGATGAGACTATGGCATGAAGAAATTATCCATTTATTACCTAAAAATCAACTTCTTGGACAACATAGAGAATGTTGTGCATTAAGAGGTAATGGATGGGAAAAGAAACATCGAACAGTAAATTATGTATTTTTGTACTCTCCATATTGTCTATATCGTTATCATTCTTTAGTCATGGATGAAATGGAAAAAAGAGGATATCAAGTTTCTGTGGAATGGAGAGATAGGAATTATCGAGGAAAGATAGCAGAAAAGTATGCAAACCTTGAAGAAGTGATGGTAGATACTCCAATTTATAAAGAACATAATCATGAATATTTACTTGAATGTATAGAGAACCTGAGGGAAAAGGGGATTCATTTCACATTGTAAAAAGAAAAGCTTAATGAACGTCACGAAGTGAAGTTCATTAAGCCTTTATTTTAAGGTTGGAAAGATATTGATGAAGTCATCATGAATTGTCAAATCAGCGGTAGAGTCATAACTTGTTTGATCACGATTGATTAGAATAAGAGTTTTACCACCAAAGTAACGTAGCAGTCCTGCAGCTGGATATACAACAAGAGATGTACCTAACACAATACAGGTATCTGCAGTTTGTAATGCATGTAAGGATTGATTTAGGATGGTTTCATCTAATCCTTCTTCATACAAGACTACATCTGGTTTGATGATGCCATCACACTTTGGACAGTGTGGTACAGTATCCATTGTTAAGATATCATCTAATGAATATTTTGTATGACATTGCATGCATGTATTACGTAATACACTGCCATGTAGTTCTAGTACATTTGTTGAACCGGCAAGTTGATGTAGACCATCAATATTTTGAGTGATGACAGTAACCTTTTTCTTGCGCTTCTCTAAAGAAGCGATATATCGATGTACATAGGAAGGCTTTACGTTAGGATATAACATCTTATCACGATAGAAGCTAAAGAATTCTTTCGTTTGTTGTAGAAAGAAGTGATGACTTA
>ERZ773203.894-NODE-894-length-15809-cov-4.229592_pt1 | contig 15809 bp, 14 predicted proteins | sample MGYA00580529_ERZ773203 | MGnify/ENA primary metagenome ERZ773203 (study PRJEB29015, sample SAMEA2738176) | human oral metagenome | biome: human oral; feature: human-associated habitat; material: saliva | place: China | collected 2177 ... | reverse complement strand
TGTGATATATTAAATAAAAAGAAAGCTGAGTAAATGCAGTCAGTAGAATCGTTTACGAATTGAAGAAATGATTTTTTTTATGCTATAATCTCCCTAAGGATACTACCATTAAATTAATAGATTTAACACACAATCAAAGAAAACATGCCCGTCTACCCAGGCACCGACACACCAAAACTAATGCCAGCAAATACCTACGAAAAGGACGGCTTCAAGGAAACACTGATGCAGATGTACACGCATACAGGAACCCCCATGAGCCCACCAGCACACCTCTACGCAGGAAGAACAACGCTGGATCAGTTCCCGCCAAAGGAGTTCATTGGAAAGGCACTAGTCATGGATTGCAGAGACCTAAAAGAAGGAGATGCGATAACCATGGACCTCATCCACATTCACGGATCAAAGGCAGAAGAAGCAGACTTTCTGCTTTTCAATCTAGGCTGGGATAAACGCTGGGGAAAAGACACATATTTCGGAGACTATGCCTGCATAGATGACGAAGTCCTTGATTATATCATCGCGGGAAACTACAAAGGCATAGGCTTTGATGTAATCGGCCTAGATCCAATCGTAGACGAAAACCTAACAAGACATAAGAACCTATTTAAGGAAACAGAAATCGTCAACATAGAAAACCTAAAAAACCTAGACCAGTGTGGCAGTGATCTCTTCTGGTTCAGCTACTTCCCACTTAAACTAGAAAACTTTAACCACTCGCCAATCAGGTCAATCGCTCAGTTTGATCTGAAAGAATTTTAAAACTGAAATATTACCATTAAACCACAAAGAGTGGATGAACATATTTTGAACCAAAGGAGCCACTATGACCCCAAGCACAACGCCATCACCAAGCACGACAAAAACCGTAGGCGTCACCCCAAACACCACTCCCAAAACAAACGCAATCGCGCCACAGCACGCAGCGTCCCAAACCACAAACACGCACACTCTAAAATCCTACCAAATCCTAAGTGGAGCTAAGCTAAAATACATCGCATTTATTTCAATGCTGATAGACCATATAAATAACGCACTAATCACGCCCATGCTAAACGGCAAAGGCACGCTGCTATATATATCGAACGCGTTTTCCATAATCGGAAGAATAGCCTTCCCAATCTTCATGTTTTTCCTTATCGAAGGCTTCTTCAAAACACGAAATCGCAAGAAATACCTCGCAAGCCTTTTGATCTTCGGATTTATCTCCGAAGTCCCATTTGATATGTTCGTCTCGAGGACATTCTTTGAGCCAAACTGGAACAACATGATGTTCACACTATCCCTGTGCCTGGGCGTAATCTGGCTAATCGACAGCCTAAGAGCGAAACTAAAAAGCACGCTGCTTTGGTTCATAACAAGCCTGCCAATTCTAGGAATTTCATGCTTCATAGCAACCTGGCTAAGCCTAGACTACGACTATCACGCCATACTCGTCGCATACATATTCTATATCTTCCGCCAAAAGCCAATCATCGGAGCCATACTCGGATACATCTCAATCATCAAAGAACTCTGGTCCATCCTAGGCTTCGGACTGACACTGACATATAACGGGGATAGGGGAAGGCAGTACAAATGGCTAAACTACGCCTTCTACCCAGTCCACCTACTTATACTAGGAATCCTAAGGTTCTACCTGAACATCTAATCAAAATCAAAACGCCTGCCAAAGTCAAAGCAAATCAAAGGCAAAGCAAGGCATCACGCGCATACAAGGAGACCAACTATGAAAAGCATCGGAGCAGAAACACTTAAAACCATAGCAAAGGGCATGAACGCCGGATACATCTACGTGGATAAGGATGGAATCATCGGTGATTTCAGCGAGCTCGCCAAGGAAATACTAGGTATCAAAACCCTCGGACACCAAAAACACGACGCAGGCCAAATCGAGCCAGGCGACATAGTCATCTTCGCAGATAATGACCTCGGAAACGACGACATGATGAGGGCATCTGACCTTGAGTGCCTAAACATAAAGGACAAGGACATAAACCAAGGTGACATAGTACTAGCCATAGGGCGCTACAAGGATAGGACAACAAAGCCCGTCTACAAGACCTTCGGTGCCTACGTTCCAGAGCCACTAATCACCCTCCAAACAAAGCTAGACAGCCTTGAAATCTCAGTTTCCCTAGACTGCGAAAGCAGAAACATCAAAATTACAGTCGAAGGAGAATCATACTGCATGGATTACCTCGAAAGCGTAGGTCACCTAGTAGTCCTAGACGGCAAAACCAATGAAGTCAAATTTTTTCAGGCCAAGGGCTATGGCTATAGAGGAGAAGAAGCAGGAGAACTCTTAAGAGGAAAGAGCTACCAAGAAAAGAACCTAAACGACGAAAACAGCGAGCTCGTCCCAACAGTAGGCATGAGCGCAAGACGCGTGCTAAGAGGAGAAGAATTCCAAGAAGACCTAGAAACACTCCTAAACTCAGAAGACGGAGCCGAAATCCAAAAGGTGCTTGAGATATATAGACGCTGGATGCTTGTCAAAATGATTCGCATTAAGAAGGGCACAAAAGACGATGGCGTATACATCTTCATACGCGATAGAGAGCTTGTACAAAAGGCAGCAAAAGCAGGAGCAGTCCTAAAAGAAAAGATAGAAAACGCATCAAGACTCACAGCATATAGAGACGAAATGCGGGAGATAGAATTCCTTAAGAACATAGTAGGAAACTCCATCAAAATGCAAAAGGTCAAGCAGTTAGCCTACAAGGCCGCAAACACAAGATTCAACGTAATCATCACAGGAGAATCAGGCACAGGTAAAACCAAGCTAGCACGCGAAATACACAGCATCAAAGGCGAAAACACACCATTTGTAACAGTAGCCTGCAACGCCATCGCTCCAAGCCTCATAGAATCAGAACTCTTTGGCTATGTTTCAGGAGCGTTTACGGGCGCAGACTCCAAGGGCAAAAAAGGCTTTTTTGAGGAGGCAAACGGCGGAACAATATTCCTAGATGAGATAGGAGAAATCCCGCCAGAAATGCAGATAAAGCTTCTGAACGTCCTTCAGGACAAGAGGATATATCGAGTCGGCTCAACCAAGCCAATAGACATCGACGTCAGAGTCATCACGGCATCAAATAGAAATCTAGAAGAAGAGGTGGAGAAGGGAAGCTTCAGGCAGGATCTATATTACAGAATAAATGTATTCCCAATCGCACTGCCACCACTACGTGAGCGAAAAAAAGACCTTAGCCTCCTCGCAGAATCCATACTCAAAAACCTTCTCGAAGCCTACGGCATGGATGAAAAGAAATTCTCACAGGAAGCCATGGACCTCATCACAGCCTACGACTGGCCAGGAAATGTCAGAGAGCTAGAAAATATAATCGAAAGAGCCATAACCCTCTGCGACGGAACAAATATCTATGCGGAGCATCTCATGATAACAAAGCCAGAAGCACAAGGCATCTCCCTCAAAGCCCGTGTTGAAGCAGGTGAGAAGAAGATAATTGAGGAAGTCCTCATAAAGCATAACGGAAACCGAAAGAAAGCCATGCAGGAGCTAGAGCTATCAAAATCCGTCTTCTACGACAAAATAAAACGCTACGGCATAGAGCTCGAATAAAAGCTGGCACGATTTATGCTTTAACTATCAAAGGAAATAAAAGCAAGAAAAGGCGCAATATGAAATTTTGGAAAATGAACGGAACAGGCAATGATTTTCTAATCATAGATAACAGCCTGCTAAAAATCACGCAAAAGGATCTTCCATCCCTAGCTAAAACCCTCTGCGAAAGGCATCACAGCATCGGGGCAGACGGCCTAATGATAGTCGAAAACGAAGGCGTGGGCTCAGGGGCAGACCTAAAAATGCTCTTCTTCAACAACGACGGTTCAACCAGCGAAATGTGTGGAAACGGAGCAAGGTGTATCTGTCGCTATGCCTACGAAAACGGCTTCGCAGGCGAAGAGCAAAGGATAGAAACTGAAGCCGGAATAGTCACGGGAAAACGCATAAATGAAAGTGAATATGAAATCAGACTAAACACACCCTGCAATATCAGGCTAGACGAGCAGATAGAATGCGAAGGCGAAATCCTAAACTGCTCATATATAGAGCTTGGAAACCCAGGAATCCCGCACCTAGTTGTAGAAATACAAGGCCTAAAAAGCTTTGATGAAGACAAGCTATATCGCATCGGAGCATACCTACGAAGTCACAAAAACTACCCAAAGGGAGCAAATGTCAACTTCTATGAAAAGCTCGCAGATGATCACTACTACGAGAGAACCTTCGAAAGAGGAGTAGAAGGCTTCACTCTATCCTGTGGCACAGGAACCGGCTCGCTCATCAGCATCTTAACGCTAAAAGGCGAAAGCAATGGAAAAGACATCAAAGTAGACATACAAGGCGGAAGACTAATCGTAAATGCAGAGAAAAAGGATGGCAAAATAGAAAACCTTTACCTAAGAGGGGGAACAAATGTAGTCTGTAAAGGTGAGGTAACAGATGAAAACATCAAAGGCCTAATAAGCACATGTGAAATATAGCAGTCCAAAAAACAGGACTCCCAGAACGAAAAACTAGACATGGCGCGCACATTTATGCTATAAATTCCAAAAGCTATGGTATAATTTACGAAGAAATTAGATAGAATCTAAAAATGAGAGGATAAACAATGATCTGCGAAAACATTTCGGTTTCAAAGGACGGCAAACACCTACTGTTTGCAGGACAGGACACAGTTGAACTAGCAAAGAAATACGGCACACCAGTCTATCTCCTAGACGAGGATAGAATAAGGGAAAAGTGCAGAATATATAAGGCTGCCTTCCAAAAGCACTTCGGCGAAAAGGCAGTACCACTCTACGCATCAAAGGCAAACTGCTTCAAGCGCATGTACGAGATTATGAAAGAAGAGGAGATGGGCATAGATGTAGTTTCCTCAGGCGAAATCTACACTGCTCTCCAAGCAGGTTTTGATCTATCAAAAGCCTACTTCCACTCAAATAACAAAACAGACAAAGACATCAGCTATGCCATGGAACACGGCATCGGCTACTTCGTCGCAGATAATGTAGAGGAAGTAATTGCAGTCGAAAAGGAAGCAGAGCGCAGGGGCCTAAAGCAAAAGATACTCCTAAGGTTAACACCAGGAATCGACCCACACACCTATGAGGCAATCTCAACAGGTAAGGTTGACTCCAAGTTCGGAAGCCCAATAGAAACAGGCCAGGCCGAAGAAATCACTGCATTCACCCTCAAGCAGCCACACATAGAGCTGATGGGTTTCCACTGCCACGTGGGCTCACAGGTATTTGAAGAGGACGTATTTGAGCGTGCAGCAGTAGTAATGCTAAGTTTCGTAGCTGAGATGAAGGAAAAGTACGGTTTCATCACACCAGAGCTCGACCTCGGCGGAGGCTATGGCGTGAGATATGTAGACACCGACCCATACCTTGACATAGAAACAAAGGTAGGCCAGGTTGCGGCGGCCGTAAAGCAGGCTTGCAAAGACCTTGGAATTGAAATGCCAGAAATCCACATGGAGCCGGGCAGATCCATAGTTGCAGACGCAGGCATGGTGCTCTACACAGTCGGCACCGTAAAGAAAATCCCAGGCTACAAGAACTATGTTTCCATAGACGGAGGAATGTCAGATTCTCCAAGATTTGCACTCTACAAAGCAGACTACACCTGCCTTCTCGCAAACAAGATGGACGAAGCAAATGACTTCAAAGCCTCAGTAGTAGGCCGTCTCTGCGAGTCGGGTGACATAATACAGGAAGATGTAATGCTCCCAGCATCGGTTGGTCGCTACGACACACTAGCCCTATGCACAGCAGGAGCTTATCACTACTCCATGGCATCGCACTATAACAGACTGCCAAAGCCACCAGTAGTCATGCTCAAAGGCGGAAACGAAAGCTACGTAGCAGTCAAAGGCGAAACCTTCGAAGATATCATAAGAAACGACGTGTAAAAGGATATAGAAGACTTTTGCATACAAAGGAGTTATATATAGTAGTTTTTTCAGACTGTATGGAATGTGAACACTGCTACAACGATAGGGACTCACACAAGTTTTGTTGTGAGGCATACCCCGATGGCATACCTCGAGAATGGTATCTTAGCGGGAACCCTAAGGAAGTAAAAGAATGTAATAATGGAATCGGTTTTAAACCAGAATGTAACGAGGATTTAGACATGGATGAAACGCTAAATCACCCAAAACTAGGCAAACTAAAATACCTAGAAAGTCCAGAGCAAATCCACTGCTGGCACGGAGAACTAGAAGATAGCGAGCTAGGCTTTGACATAATCCTAGAGACATCAAAACTAGACGAAGCAGATACGGACTTCATAGCCGGAATCACCCAAAAATGGAAAGCTTATGAAGAGAAGGCTCTCGCGGATCTCAGGGAAAAGCTAACCTCAGAGCCAGAGCTTTTCGGGCTATCAAAAGAAGATGTAGAGAGTCTATCAAAGCAAAACTCATTACATTTTGGATATCCACAGTTCACTTTCTATGAAAAACGGGAATGGGCTATTATCTTCCTCGAAAACGACCTAGGCATAGGTGAGCCATTTGGCATATCAGTGAACTATGATGGGGAAGAACTCATTGGTGTCTATGATTTGGCTGATTCGGAGGAATTTGATTGATTTAGATTTAAGATAAGCATAAAATTTGACATTTAATACCATAACAATGATTACAAAACTCCAGCTGAATGCTGGAGTTTTTGCTTGAAATCTATTTTGTCAAACCCTATCTTACTTCAGAAAAGATAAAATCGATACAACTACTGAAATATCAACTGTTATGTCGGTTTTCACACACACTTTTTGTCCTATAGCAACTATAAAAGATTAAATCGCCACAGATATTGATTTCTCAATGTGCATGGCGATTTTTATCAACACTTTTTGTCCTATAGCACCGTTTCCAATTATGTACATAAAAAGAGCCAGGAACTTCCTGGCTCTGTTGGGATGTCGCTGTATATCGCTACACGCTATGCTTACCGTATCCCTTACGGTAATAGTTCTTGGCGAACACTGAATTTCTGACCCCCAGTGTAGGGTGTAGGTGACTACTACCTACAGTACTCTTATTACTAAATACAAGTTTAACATTATTTGGGTGAATTAGCAATAGCAATTAAAATGATTTTTACAAAACATAAGGTATTGACAAAATTATATATTTTGTATATATTGAATTAAATGAATATTATCATTTTGTAATTTAAAATATGTTTTGTACATTGATTAAGTGAATTTATCCAAATTGGATACTAGGAGGAATTTAATGAAATATGTTTTAAAAGTGCGTTTAGATAAACCGGAATTTAAATTGGACTATAGGCGTACAATTATCAGTTTCTTCAAGAAGTCAATTTCTGAATATCAAGGAGGACTGTTCTATGATGAAATATATAACTCCGGAGCTGTAAAAAAATCGTTGGTTTGGTCTATAGGCTTTGGAAAAGCAAAATTTAATAGTAATACTATTAACATGGCCGATTGTAACATGGAAATTACATTAAAGATTTCAGATCCTGAAACTGCATTGATTTATTATTCAAGCTTACTGGAAATGAAGGGTAAGGCATTCCCTTTAGAAAACGGTAATAATATGGAACTTCAATCTATTAGAATGGTTCGCGAACCAAAAATAAATGATGAACTTGTTATTTTTAAAATACGATCACCTATTTGTCTAAAAAAACATGTCGATAGAACTAATAGAGATTGGTATGTAAGTATAGGTGATTCAGAATTTGCACTTGAACTTGAGAAAAAACTTTTAGAAGATCTTCCATACATGGAATATAAGATAAAGGAGTTAAAGTTTAATTTTGACGGGCTTAGAAAAATAATCATAAGCTCTTATGGCATAAAAATTCCTGTAACTATTGGCGAGTTTATTATTCAAGGAAATACTGAGATTTTAAATCATATATTAAAAAATGGCATCGGATCAAAAAGAAATTCCGGATTTGGATTAGTCGAAGCAATTGTGCAGAAGGAGGTGATGTAGATGATTACAGTTGTAGAACAGGAATTTGATAATGTCTCATATAATCGCTGCCTTGAGTTATCAGATTGGAGATTTTCAGCTTCAGCCGTAGGACTCATAAGATTTTTTGAACACTGTAGTTTAAATTATTATAAGGCTAAACGTAAGTTATATTACAACTTCGAAGATATTGATTTAACACAAAAAGAAGTGCAAGATAATTATTCGCGTTTTGCCGAATTTTGGTTTTCTGAGTTAATGCATCATATGTTATTAGCAGAACTTTATGAGAAACGGAACCTAAGCGATGATGATAAAAAAATAATAAATGAAAAATTAGTAGCAAACTCAATCCTAAAAAAAGTTTTTAAAGGGATTAAGTATGGGGATTTAACTCCTGAAGAAATCAAACAACGAATAGTTGACAATAAGTCAGACATAATTTTAAGCACATTTGTCAATTCGATAAACGGATATAGAAAGTATGCGACAATTTCGTGTTTCAGCAAGGAAAGTCAAGACTGCTGCAGGTTGTTAGGACATTATGTAGATATTGGACGTAAAACAAAATCTTTAGGATTTAATTTCGATAAATCGGCTGCAACCTTTACTGACGAAATCGAATTTGATTTTATTCCATTTGCATTTTCAAAGGGACGAGAATCAATATTTGTAAATAATAATACAAATCTTAGCAGATTACTTGAAAGTAACAATAGAGTCAAGGCTTATTTCGATAAACTTGTTGATAAAAATGCTTCGTGGAACAATATTTTTTATAATTTCTTAAACAGCAGTAGATTTATAAGACAGGATACGGAAATTATAATGAAAAAAGTTGAGACGGATTGTTATGAAACTATATTTGTAAGAAAACTGGCAATCGATACATTTATTGAAATCTCGAAAAAAAATTCTGTTGATAATCTAAGTAGTCTGGATATGTTATTAAAAAGACATATTAAAGTCAATGACAACTATTATCTAAATGTCTCAGAGCTGATTACTAAGTCAATATTAAACGGAACATTACTTGATGATTTGATAGAACGTATTTTTAAAATAGAATCAGTTGATAAAGATGGAATTAGGCATACATTTGTTATTGGTCAATTAATTCGAATAAACACAGTGGTGTACAAGAATTTTTATAGTTTGGAGGTAGAAATGGATTCGGAAAAATATTTAAAGGGTGCGTATTTATCGGCAAAAGATGTAACGAGGTATTTTAAAGATATGAATCTGGATAATAAAACGAATGGCTATAGACAAAAGTTGATTAGTTGTATCATAGCAAAGGATTATGATAGATTCATTGAGATAATGCTTCAATTGTCATCATATACTCAGAAAAGTTTCGGCTTTATGCACATGTTGATAAAAGATTTTGAGGTAAACAAGAATTTGGCATATGAATTTATAAATTCATTAGGGGATTATAATAAACCTGTATCCAGCGATAACAATACCACTGAGGAGGGAAAGAAAAATGAAAAATAAAGCACTTACATTAACTATTATCGCAAATATGACATCAAATTATGGTGAAGGACTTGGAAATATAGGAAGTGTTCAAAAGGTTTATAGAAATGGTAAATCATTCGCTATACGTTCCAGAGAAAGCATGAAAAATGCAATAATGGTTCAAAGCGGACTTTACGATGATCTCGAAGTGCAAGTTGATAAATCAGTAAATCAAAAAGCAGTTTCCAAAGATATAAATGCAAGTAACAACCGCGCTCTCGAAGGTGGGTATATGAACACATCAAATGGTACAAAAATTAGAAAGAGCTCTTTTTATCTTACTGATGCTATTTCGTTTAACTCTTTTGTAAATGAGACGCGTTTTCATAATAACCTGTATTTAGCGCAAACATATGCAAAAAAGACAGGGATTAGTGTTCAGGATAAAGCAAAAGAGGCTGGCCTAATGCCATATCAATATGAATATGACAAGTCATTGAAAAAATATAGCATTACTATTGATTTAGACAGGATTGGAGTTGACGAAAATTATAATGCTGAGGCAAATTCTGAAGAAAAAATCTATAGAGTAAATGCACTACTTGATACAGTTAAGACGCTAACAATGGTTGTAAAGGGAAACTTAGATAATGCTGAGCCGGTGCTTATTGTCGGTGGAATCGGAGATAGAAAAACTCACTATTTTGATAATGTAGTTCAAATGGAGAATTTGAGATTAAAAATAGGAGATGATTTAAAAAAGAAATTGTCGGAAGGATATAAGCTTGGTCTTCTTGAAGGATATAATTTTGAAAATGAAGATCAAATCAAATCAGAATTAAATCCAATTTCAATCGAGAATTTCTTTGATAATCTATATGAAGAGGTGAGAGCATATTATGAAGGCGCTACGAATTAAGTTGTTGCAAAGCCAAGCTTCATATACGCGCGAAGAAACCGTAAATAATAGGATGACATATCCTCTGCCACCATATTCTACAATTATCGGAGCTCTACATAATGCTTGCGGGTATACAGAGTATCACCCTATGGATATTTCTGTACAGGGGAAATATGGGGCAATGCAGCAAGAAATATATGTTAATCATGCATTGCTAAACAGGACAGAGGATGATCGAGGAATTCTCATATGGCTGAGTAACGCAAATTCTTTAAATACGGGTTATATTACGGTTGCAGAGGCATTGGCAAATAATGCAAGTTTTATGAAGGAAGAACTCATATGTGTAAATAATGAAAATCTTTTCAACTTATACAAGTCACTTAAAGAGAAAAATCACGAGTTAAAATCTAAAAGAAGTAAAGATATCAAACCACTTGAAGATGAGTGGAAAAATGAGAAGAAAGAACTTAAACATAGCTTAAAAGGGTTAAAGAAGGATAGTGATGAATATAATAGAATAAATGAAGTGATTGCAAATAGGGAGGAAGAATTAAATAAACTTATCAAGAAATTTGAAGAACAAGTATATCATGAATATATAGAACCATACAGCCACTTTAGAACTTTGACAAAAGGCCCGCAAAAACAGGAAGTTATCTATGAAGTAGAACTAGTTATTCATGTACGCGCAGATGAAAAAGTATTGCAGGATATTGTAAACTACAAATATGATTTTGTCTCACTCGGAAGAAGTGAAGACTTTATTGAGTTAGCAGAAATGGAATATTGTGAAGTTGTAAACTCTGTAGATAGTGAATGTACGCTTCCTAAAGGATATTCCATGTATGTCAATATTGATAAAGTTAGTGAGGAACAATATAATCAATATTTTGAACAAGATAATATAGGTAATCAAAGCAAAGTGGATTCAGATGGAACTGTATATTACGTAGCCAAAAGATATATTAAGCAAAATGGCTATCGCAAATTTGATAGAATTCCTTGCCTGTATTCTTCGAGTTTCACTATTGACGAGGAAAGTGAAAATATCCTGTTTGATAAGTCAGGAGGATATTTGGTGGATTTCAATTAGGTGAATGAAATGAGAGTAATTTTAATACCTGAATGCTATAGAAACTTTATGGCAAAACCGGATGAAACACTTTTTGATCACACAAAGTCGTTATTGGAATGTTTGGATGAGTTTAAAATTCACTTAACTGATGATGAGTTTGAATTGCTGAGATGTTGCTGTATATATCATGATATTGGTAAGATGAACTCGTTTTTTCAAGAAAGGGTTAGCAATGAGAATAAACTGAAATTCGATTCGACAAAGGAAATAGGGCATAATATATTATCATTCCTTTATGTTCTAAATAACACTGCAGATATTAAGATAAATAAAGATTATCTAAACCTATTGTTTAATATCATTCTTAATCATCATCATTATGTCAATAATATTTCTGAATTAGATAGAAAAGATAATTTAGGAATCATAAATTATAAGAATACATTTGAAGTTCAAGAATGTATAATGCCAAGTAAAAGGCAAAAAGGTAAGTTAATGCAATTATTATATAAGCCTACAATAAGGCAGGCTGTTCTGAAGGGATTCTTTCATAAATGTGATTATGCAGCAAGCGCACACAGCAAGGCGGAAATTGGAAATGATGGATTAATAAATCGCCTAAATAGCAAAGGTTATGAATGGAATGATATGCAGAAATTTGCCATGGCTAATTTCTGCAATAATATCATTATTATCGGTTCAACCGGTATGGGAAAGACAGAAGCTTCTCTTTTATGGCAAGGAGAAGGGAAAGCTTTCTATGTATTGCCTGTAAGAACTGCAATAAATGCAATGTATAAGCGAATTATAGAAGATTTTTATGCAAATGATTATACAAAACAGGTTGGCTTGTTGCATAGTGATACGAAAAACATATATTTAAAAGACGAAAGTTTAAAAGATGAATCATTAGAAAATATTGATTCTTTCTGGGAATACTATGAATTGACCAGAAATCGAGCATTACCTTTGACTATATGTACACCTGATCAGATATTCAGATTTGTTTTTAAATATCCCGGATATGAAGCTGACTTGGCAACATTTAGTTATTCGAGAATAATTATTGACGAGATTCAAGCTTATTCACCTGAATTACTAGCTGTTCTTATTTATGGACTTCAACTTATCAATAAAGCTGGTGGCAAATTTGCTATTACAACAGCCACTTTTCCACCAATCATTAGAGAATGGCTTGATTATGAGAAAGATGAAAATGGAAATAGAATAGAACATAAAATCAATCTTGCTGAACAACAATTTCTTAAGAAGCAAGTTCGTCACAAGGTAAGGCTTATAGATGATTATATTAAAGCTGAAGAAATAGTTGATTTTTACAGCAAAAATATAGATCTGCAGAGTCTTAAAATATTGGTAGTTGTCAATACAGTGACATCCGCGCAGAACTTATACCTGCACATCTCTAAGCAGATTGGAAAGGAAAATGTAAAATTACTACATTCAAAGTTTACCGTTGAAGATAGAAAAAAATTAGAATATGAAATTATAGAAGATGGTAAGTATGAAAATAATAAGCATATAATTTGGATTGCTACGCAAGTTGTAGAAGCAAGCTTAGATTTAGATTTTGATTTTCTCTTTACAGAGTTTGCTGAATTAAGCAGTTTGTTTCAGCGTATGGGTAGATGCAACAGGAAAGGGTTGAAATACATAAGTGTACCTAATATTTATGTATATGAAAAGATTGCTGGGGGACTTTTATGTAGAGATAAGGCCGGATATGGAACTGAGAAAAAAGGATTCATATATTATTCACTATATGAATTAGGAAAAGCAGCCTTACATAAATGGAAGTTGCAGACTTCTTCATCTGAAATGAGTGAAGAAGATAAGATATGTATGATAAATGAGTTTTATAACAGAGAAAAAATATGTGAGATTGAGAAAAACAGTTCATATTCGTCATATATAAAAGATTATTATGACCGCTACGATAGGCTAACAGAAATATCAGGAATGGACATTCAAGACAGTGAAATGCAAGATAGTTTTAGAACTATTGTATCCATTAATGCAGTGCCATATGATGTGTACATGAATAATTTTGATTTTATTAGTTCAATAGAAAATGAAATATTAGCAAAGAGAGCAGAAATTAGGGAATCAAATGACAAAGCAGCAAGAGAAAAATTGAAGACAGATTTATTAAAATTAAAGGATGAGATAATCAATTTTACATTATCAGTTGAACCTCGCAAAGCTGATTTAAAACAATATATATTAGATAAATGGGAAAAAGTTTATATCACAAGGGATAGTTATAAATATAACAGTGAGATTGGACTTCATAAATCAGATAATAGAAATTGTGAGGCAATGTTTTGGTAGAACAAAAAATTACAGGAATGATGATATATTACTATTTTGTTTGCAAACGTAAGCTATGGTTTTTCTTAAATGGTATATCCATGGAATCAGAAAATGAAAATGTGCAAATTGGTAAAGCCTTAGACGAATTCACATATTCAAATGAGCGAAAACACCTTTCTATAAATGGTGAGATAAATCTTGATTTTGTAAAAAAGTCAGGGGTTATCCATGAAATAAAGAAAAGTAGAAAGATAGAAGAAGCATCTATATGGCAGGTTAAGTATTATTTATACTATATAAAACAAAAAGGTGTGAGTGGAATTTCTGCTAAAATAGATTATCCTCTGCTTAGAAAAACAATGGATATTAAACTGACAAGCGATGACGAATTAAAACTTAAAGAAGTAATAGCAGATATAAAATACATGCAAGAGAAGAACCAATTCATAATTAATTCTAAAACCCAAAAATGTGAAAAATGCGCGTACTATGATTTATGTTTTATATAGTGGGAGATGTGTAAGGTGCGTAATAGTTTATATATTTACCAAAATGGAGAACTAAAACGAAATGATAATACACTTCAATTTGTAAATCCAGATGGTGTGAAGCGATCAATTCCTATAAATAATGTTTCTGAAATATACTTATTTGGAGACAATATTTTTAACTCCAAACTCATAGATTTCTTATCAAGAAATGATGTGCTAGTTCATTTTTTTAATTACTACAGTTATTATTCTGCAAGTTTGATTCCGAAAAAATCAAAGGTTTCAGGCAAATTACTTGTGAATCAAGTTATTCATTATTCAGATAACGAAAAAAGACTTAAACTGGCCAAACAATTTGTATTATCTGCAGCAAATAACATATACAGGAATTTGAGGTACTATAATGGTAGAGGCAAAAATGTTTCTCAAGAAATGAGAAAAATTCAACTACTTATAAGTAAAATTAATGATTGTAATGCAATACATCAACTTATGGGAATAGAAGGTAATATACATAAAATTTATTATAGATCATGGAAAACAATTATTAATCAAGATATTGATTTTGATAAGCGTGTAAAAAGACCACCGGACAATATGGTAAATACTTTGATTTCTTTTTCAAACTCTCTTGTATATACAACCGTGTTAAGTGAGATTTATAAGACACAATTGGATCCGACGATAAGTTTTCTGCATGAACCTGGAGTAAGTAGATTTTCATTGAGTTTGGATATAGCAGAGATATTTAAACCGATTATAGCTGACAGATTGATTTTTTCTTTGCTTAATAGAAATCAAATTCAGGATAAGCATTTTACAAAGGGTTTGGAATATTTACATTTAGATGAGAACGGATCAAAAATAATACTTTCGGAATATGATAAGAGGTTGAAACAAACAATTAATCATAAAGAGTTAAATAAGGAGGTCAGTTATAGATATCTGATAAGGCTTGAATGTTATAAGTTAATAAAACATCTTTATGGAGAAAAAGAGTATGATTCGTTTGTAATATGGTGGTAATATGTATGTGATTTTGGTTTATGATATTTCCCAAACTTATAATGGGCAAAAAAGATGGAATAGAGTATTTAAATTATGTAAACAGTACCTTATTCATGTTCAAAATTCAGTTTTTGAAGGGGAAATATCAAAAGCAAATTTATTTAGACTTGAACACGATATCAATAATGAAATTAATAAAGAATTGGACTCTGTAATCATCTTTAAAAGCCGAAATGAACGTTGGCTTGATAAGGAAATTTTAGGGAAAAGTTTAGATGACCATTTGTTTATATAGTTGTCGACTATCAATATAGTAAAAAAAGCGTGATATCGACAAACATTGAATTTATAAGTATTGTTGTAAAGTTGTATAATTAAAACTTTACATGTAAAAAAATAATATTGCAAAAATTGAAGGTAGACAATATACATAGTTATAAGCATTTGTTTTACTGGTTCTTAGCTGCAACGCATTCGAATTTAGACATACTGGAATTTAAAGTATGTAATAACTGATGAACAGCATCGATTTGGGGTAAAACAAAGAC
>ERZ773203.887-NODE-887-length-15910-cov-5.960076_pt1 | contig 15910 bp, 11 predicted proteins | sample MGYA00580529_ERZ773203 | MGnify/ENA primary metagenome ERZ773203 (study PRJEB29015, sample SAMEA2738176) | human oral metagenome | biome: human oral; feature: human-associated habitat; material: saliva | place: China | collected 2177 ... | reverse complement strand
GATTATGTTACAGAATTGACCTCAGAATTGACCTCACGTAAAAAGCAATATTCTTTTTATCGAGATAAACTCTTATCATTTGAGGATGAGGTCTATCAGGTTGAGTGGAAGAAGTTGAACGAATGTCTTAAAAAAGGAAAAGGAACTAAAATTACAGCTAGTCAGATGAAATTACTTCACAAAGATGGTGCGCCAATCCGTATCTTTGCAGGAGGAAAGACTTACGCTGATGTGAACTATGGAGATATTCCCGATAAAGATATTCACACAGAAGAGGCAATTGTTGTAAAATCTCGTGGAATTATTGATTTTGAATACTGCACAGAACCATTTAGTTTTAAAAATGAATTTTGGTCATATAGTTCAGACAATGAAAATATCAACTTAAGATATATTTATCATTACTTAGTTCATAATAAAGAACATTTTCAAAACATCGCTAATAATATGCAGATGCCACAAATTTCTAGTAATGATACTGAAAAATTCAAAATCCCAGTCCCTTCTCTCGAAATCCAGTCTCGTATTGTTCAAGTTTTAGATAACTTTGACATGGTTTGTAACGACTTAAATATTGGACTTCCCAAGGAGATTGAACTGCGCCAAAAACAGTACGAATTTTTTAGAGAAAAACTCTTGACATTCACCGCCGAAGGCGTGTACACTGACAGTACAGTACAGACAAGACCTCATTAGGCTCTTGAACTGGGTTTTTGGTCCAATTCGGGTGGAATTGGGAGCTATAGGAGACATTATTCGGGGGAATGGGCTTCAGAAAAAAGATTTTCAAGACGCAGGCGTTCCTTGTATCCATTACGGACAGATATATACATACTATGGAATTGAAACTGATATAACGAAGTCGTTTATTAATTTAGAATTATCGAAAAAACTTCAAAAAGCTAAAACTGGTGATTTGATTGTTGCAACGACATCCGAGAATGTTGAAGATGTTGGTAAGTCTTTGGTTTGGTTAGGAAAAGATGAAGTTTGTATTGGAGGACATTCATGTATAATCAGAACCGAACAAAATGCTAAATTTTTAGCTTATCTTTTTAGGACTAGTTTTTTCCAAATTCAGAAGGAAAAAAGAGTTCTAGGAACGAAAGTAATTGAACTGTATCCTAAAAATCTTGCAAAAATTCAAATATTATTGCCTCCTTTATCAACTCAATCTCAAATCGTCTCTATACTTGATAATTTTAACACCCTAACCAACTCTCTTTCTGAGGGTCTTCCTAAAGAGATAGAACAGAGACAAAAACAGTATGAATACTGGCGGGAACAATTGCTTAATTTTGATTTATAGAAAAGAATAGGAAAGGGATATGGCAAAAGCGCTAAGTGATATTGCACAAGAGTTAAAAGCTTCAAACCAGAAAGTTCAGCTGATCTACGCCTTTAATGGGACAGGCAAGACCAGACTCTCTAAAGAGTTTGCTAAGTTGTTTCAAGCTGAAGAAGGCGGTCTTACGAGAGATAAGATTCTTTATTATAATGCTTTTACTGAGGACTTGTTCTATTGGGATAATGATCTTGATAGCAATCAAGATTTTAAACTGAAGATTCAGCCAAATTCTTTTATATCTTGGATTATTCAAGAGCAGGGACAGGATCAGAATATTATTTCGCATTTTCAGCATTATACAAATGATAAAATGACACCTTCATTTCTTTTGTCAGATGGTCATATTCTTTTCACTATTCAAAGTGGTGATGGTGAGGATAGACTAAACGAACAAATTAAGTTATCCAAAGGTGAAGAGAGCAATTTTATTTGGTCTATTTTTTATACATTGCTAGAGCTAGTTATTAGTGAGCTTGATATACTAGAACCTGATGAACGTAGTACTAGAGAGTTTGATGATTTAGAGTATGTATTTATTGATGACCCAGTTTCATCATTAGATGAAAACCACTTGATAGAAGTTGCATCAAATTTAGGTAAGTTAATTAGAACGAGTAAGTCTGATCTTAAATTTATAATAACAACTCACAATCCTTTATTCTATAACGTCTTATATAATGAGTTAAAAAATATTAAACGGAATGAGAGATATAGTAAGCGAGCTATTGACGAAGAAACTGGAAAGTATGGAACCTATATTGACACCCGAAAGGTTCCTGATAGTAGTAGATTTAGATTTGAAAAATTAGAAGATGGGTCATATGAGCTGATACCTCAACCGGATGACTCTCCTTTTGCTTATCATAATTTTTTAAGAAAATCATTACATAAAGCTATAGAAGACAATTTGGTTTATAAATATCATTTTAATTTTTTAAGAAATCTTTACGAGAAAACAGCAACTTTCCTGGGTTATCAAAAATGGCAGGATTTATTGCCACGTGATAATGAAGGAAGTTTTAGTAACTATGAGTCAAGGATATTAAATATTTCTAGTCATTCTAAAGTATCAACCGAGGAAGATGAACTAGTAACCCTCCCAGAAACTGCGCTTTTAAAAAACCTGTTACAGCATTTAGAGAGCACTTGCAATTATAAGGAGTAATTATGTCTGAAAGTACATTCACTACAGCTATTGTTGAGTCAGATAATTTTATCATTTTAGAAAAGTATACCAAGCTAGAACAGCCTAGTCAGTATCAGACTGAGGCGGATTTGGAGAAGGAGTTGATTGCTGACTTGCGCCAGCAAGGATACGAGTATCTTACTTATTTGACGACCCCAGAGGCGCTTTTGGTTAATCTCAAGACCCAGATGGAAGTTCTGAATAATGTGGTTTTTACAGATGCTGAGTGGTTGCGCTTCTTGGATGAGTACCTCAATAAACCCAGTGACAGTTTGATTGATCGTACCAGAAAACTTCATGACAACTATATTTATGATTTTATCTTTGATGATGGGCATATCCAGAATATCTATCTATGGGATAAGAAAAATATTAGTCGAAATAAACTGCAAGTCATTAATCAAATGAAGCAAGTCGGTACCAGTAGCAATCGTTATGATGTGACCTTGCTGGTAAACGGATTGCCTCTGGTACAAATTGAGCTCAAAAAACGCGGAGTTGCGATTCGAGAGGCCTTTAATCAGGTGCACAGATATAGTAAAGAGAGTTTCAATGAGGAGAATTCTCTCTTTAAGTACCTTCAGATTTTTATCATTTCAAACGGAACGGATACTCGGTATTTTGCTAATACGACCAAGCGAGATAAGAATTCTTATGAGTTCACCATGAACTGGGCTTTGAAAAATAATAATCCTATTAAGGACTTGAAGGACTTTACAGCAACCTTCTTGAGTCAACAGACCTTATTAAATGTTTTGATAAATTATTCTGTCTTTGATACTAATAACACTCTTCTCATCATGCGTCCTTATCAGATTGCAGCAACTGAACGAATCATCTGGAAGATACGTTCAGCTATTGCTTCAAAAATCAAAAGCGGTCCTGATACAGGTGGCTATATTTGGCATACTACTGGTTCAGGGAAGACCCTGACAAGTTTTAAAGCTGCTAGACTTGCTACTGAGATGGAAGAAGTGGATAAGGTTTTCTTTGTGGTGGACCGCAAGGACTTGGATTATCAGACTATGAAAGAGTACCAGCGATTTTCACCTGACTCAGTCAATGGTTCAAATAGCACTGCAGGACTCAAACGCAATATCGAGAAGGATGATAATAAAATTGTCGTGACGACCATTCAGAAGCTTAACAATTTTATGAGCAGTGAAAGTCATCATGAAATTTATCAAAAGCAAGTGGTTTTCATTTTTGATGAATGTCATCGTTCTCAGTTTGGTGAAGCGCAAAAGCGTCTTAGACAGAAATTTAAGAAATATTGCCAGTTTGGTTTTACGGGTACACCGATTAAGGTAGAGAATGCGCTTGGTTCCGAGACAACGGCATCTGTTTTCGGTCGTGAGTTACATGCCTATGTGCTTACTGATGCGATTCGAGATCAAAAAGTTCTGAAGTTCATGGTGGATTATAACGACGTTCGTCCGAAGTTTAAGTCAATTGAAAGCGAGCAGGACTTGGCCAAGTTGTCTGCAGCTGAAAATAAAAAAGCGCTGCTTCATCCGACTCGAATTGCTGAAATATCTAGGTATGTCTTAGATCATTTTGATCAAAAGACGCATCGATTAACTGGTAAAGGTTTCAATGCTATGTTTGCTGTTTCAAGTGTTGATGCAGCAAAAGCCTACTATCAAGAGTTGCAAAATCAGCAAAAAGATTCTGAAAAACCATTGAAGATTGCGACTATCTTTTCCTATGCTGCGAATGAGTCTCAGGTGGCTATTGGTGAAATTGATGATGAGAGCTTTTCACCGGAAGATTTAGCGGATATTAGTAGTAAAGAATTTTTGAGTAGCTGTATAGCTGATTATAATCAGTTATTTGGCACTAATTTTACGATTAACGGTAATGATTTCCAGAATTACTATCGTGATTTGGCTAAACGCGTCAAAAATCGGGAAGTGGATCTCTTAATTGTAGTTGGGATGTTCTTGACTGGCTTTGATGCACCGACTTTAAATACTTTATTTGTGGATAAAAATTTGAGATATCATGGTTTAATCCAAGCTTTTTCACGCACCAATCGAATTTATGATGCTACCAAGTCATTTGGGAATATTGTAACCTTCCGGGATTTAGAGAAGGCTACAACTGATGCTATTAAGCTATTTGGAAAGACTGAGACAGCAGAAGTCTTGCTCGAACGTTCTTATCAAGAGTATATGACAGGCTTTACGGAGGCCGGTGAAGAGCAAAAGGGTTATATGGACGTTGTTCAAGAGTTACAAGAAAAATTTCCGGACCCGCAAGCTATCATTAAAGAGAGTGATAAGAAAGAATTTGTCTCGTTGTTTGGTCAATTTCTTCGTTTAGATAATATCTTACAAAACTACGATGATTTCATGAGTTTACGAGCTTTACAAGAACTTGATATCTTAGATGATAAGGCTGTAGAGGCTTTCAAGGAACGTTTCCATGTGGACGATGAAACTCTGGAGGAGTTGTCTAGGTTAGACATCCCAAGTACGAGGGAAATTCAAGACTACCGTTCAACCTATAATGACATTAAGTCATGGTATGAGAATGAACGCCGTAATCGGGAAGATAACGAATCTAAAGTTGATTGGGATTCGATTGTTTTTGAAGTTGAATTACTAAAATCCCAAGAAATCAATCTAGACTATATCTTAGAGCTAATTTTTGAGACTAATAAAAAGGTTTCAGATAAGGATGAACTTGTTTCGGAAATTACTCGGACGATTCGAGCAAGTCTTGGCAATCGAGCTAAGGAAGATCTGATAGTTGCTTTCATCCATGACAGTGACTTAGATAGTTTTGCTGATAAATCAGATATCATTGAGCAGTTCTTTATTTTTGCTCAAGGTGAGCAGAAAAGGGAAGCGGATGAGTTGATACGGATTGAGGGATTAAATGAACAAAGAGCTAAGCGCTACATACAAGCTTCGTTGAAGCGTGAGTATGCTAGTGAAAATGGAAATGATTTGAATGAAGCTCTGCCGAAAATGAGCCCACTGAATCCACAATATCGTACAAAAAAACAAACCGTTTTTCAAAAGATCAGTCGTTTTGTTGAAAAATTCAAGGGAATTGGTGGAGATATTTAAGAATTATTTGATTGAGTAACGAAATAAATCTGCCTAAACAATAAAAAGTAGCTATCAAATATGCTTAAGGGCTACTTTTTTATTATTCTATTTTCTGCTTTTAGGAAATTGTTTCTATCATTTTTGAGAATCTCAAAATATACTTAAGGTGAAGATGGTGGCTATCTTGTTGGACTTATTAGAAGGACGCTTCTTAATCCAGATAATCTTTATGATAGTTGCTTTCTAGAATATACTAGGATAAAGGATTTTTCTAAAAATTTCTGAGGTTGGTTGCTGAACTATTATTTGAAAATTAATTAGGTTGATTACGTCTAGACGTTTTTATCCCTATATCTGAACTTGCATCCGGATGAACATATCGCGGTGTTGCTCCTGGATGACCTCGCAGATATAATCACCCACAGGAGTATATTCACCTTGGATTAGAGCTTGGTGAAAATGTGGCAGAGCTTATAACTAAAATAGACCTCCCACATCAATGTACTGTATCCCAAAAAGTTAGACAGAAAAATCTAACTTTTAGGGTGGGTACACAACAGGTGGTGTTCTCTTATATGCTTATTTCATCGAACTTTTAAGCAAGTCCATGGTGCCATTAAGAAGAGTATCTGTTAAAAAGTTGCGATTGTATTGTTTTTACTCTCAGTGCATCAGCTTCCTCCTTGACACTCCGTCAGCTTTTGATACAATAGTACAAAATTACAGGAGGTGGGTTATGATTCAGAAACATGCGATTCCCATTTTAGAGTTTGATGACAATCCCCAAGCGGTCCTTATGCCAACACATGAGGGATTGGACTTAAAGTTGCCAAAGAAGTGTATCTATGCATTTTTGGAGGAAGAGATTGACCGCTATGCTCAAGAAGTAGGTGCGGCCTGTATTGGTGAGTTCGTTTCGGCCACCAAGACTTATCCAGTCTATGTCCTCAACTACAAGGGAGAGGAGGTTTGTCTGGCCCAGGCGCCCGTGGGCTCTGCCCCAGCGGCCCAGTTTATGGATTGGTTGATTGGCTATGGTGTGGAGCAAATCATTTCCACTGGTACTTGTGGAGTCCTAGCCGATATAGAGGAAAATGCCTTTCTCGTCCCTGTTCGCGCTCTGCGAGATGAGGGGGCCAGCTACCACTATGTAGCGCCTTCTCGTTATATGGAGATGCAGATTGAGGCTATCTCTGCCATTGAGCAAGTCTTAGAACAAAGAGGCATTCCTTACGAGGAAGTTATGACCTGGACGACAGATGGTTTTTACCGAGAGACGGCTGAAAAGGTCGCCTATCGCAAGGAAGAAGGCTGTGCTGTTGTGGAGATGGAGTGCTCTGCTCTTGCGGCAGTAGCCCAGCTACGTGGGGTTGTATGGGGAGAGTTGCTCTTTACCGCAGATTCTTTAGCAGATCTAGACAACTACGACAGTCGTGATTGGGGCTCAGAAGCTTTTGATAAGGCCCTCGAACTCTGTCTTGCCATTGTGCACCACATGTGAGTACTCTTACTGTTTTTATGGTAGAATGTAGTTATGTTATTCAAATCATTTTTGGAAAAAATAAAGACGACACTGGGACGTTTATCGCCAGCCCGTCGCATCTTTTTAAGTTTTGCTCTAGTAATCTTCTTGGGTTCGCTCCTTTTAAGCCTCCCCTTTGTGCAAGCAGCAACGTCACAAGCGACCTACTTTGACCATCTCTTTACGACGGTGTCCATGGTCTGTGTAACCGGCCTTTTTACGCAACCAGTGGCTACTACCTATAATGTCTGGGGGCAGTTGATTTGTATGCTCTTGATACAGATTGGTGGTCTGGGGCTCATGACCTTTATCGGGGTCTTTTATATTCAGGGAAAGCAAAAGCTCAGTCTTCGCAGTCGCGAAACCATTCAGGAGAGCTTCAGTTACGGGGAGACTCGGTCGTTGAGGGCTTTTATACGATCCATCTTTTTGACGACTTTTCTGGTGGAGGGCTTGGGTGCCTTTCTACTAAGTTTTCGTTTTATTCCTGAGTTTGGCTGGGGACGAGGCATTTTTACCTCTATCTTTTTAGCCATTTCAGCCTTTTGTAATGCTGGTTTTGATAATTTCGGCAGTAGCAGTTTAGTGGCTTTTCAGACGGATCCCTTGATCAATCTGGTCATTGCTGGCTTGATTATCACAGGTGGTCTTGGCTTTATGGTTTGGTTTGACTTGGCAACCCAGTTTGACAAGAAGAAAAAACGCCGTCTGCGTTTCCACACAAAACTAGTCCTCTTCTTGACTGCAGGGATTTTGCTGTTTGGGACAGTATCTACACTCTTTACGGAATGGCACAATCCAGGAACGATTGGCAATCTCAGTGTCCCAGAGAAAGTGTTGGTTAGCTTTTTCCAAACCGTCAGCATGAGAACAGCTGGTTTTGCTTCTATTGACTACACCCAAGCTCGGCCTGTGACTTTATTTATCTATATCTTACAGATGTTTCTGGGTGGGGCGCCTGGCGGGACGGCTGGGGGGCTCAAGATTACGACCTTCTTCGTCTTACTGGTCTTTGCCCGTAGTGAATTGCTGGGCTTACCTCATACGAATGTTGCGCAGAGAACCATTGAGGCTCGTACAGTCCAAAAATCCTTTAGTGTCTTCATTATCTTTTTGATGACCTTCTTGTTGGGATTGATGTTGCTTGGAATTACAGCAGAAGGAACACCGCGATTTATCTACCTCATGTTTGAGACTATTTCAGCTCTTGCGACAGTTGGGGTAACGGCAAATCTGACACCAGAACTTGGCAAGTTGGCTCTCAGCATTGTCATGGTGCTCATGTTTATCGGTCGTATCGGTCCCTTGACCTTGTTGGTTAGTCTAGCGGATTACCAGCCTGATAAGAAAGATTTGATTCAGTATATGAAAGCAGATATTAGTATTGGATAAGAAAGGAAGAACTATGTCAGATCGTACGATTGGAATTTTAGGTTTGGGGATTTTTGGGAGTAGTGTCCTGACAGCCCTAGCCAAGCAAGATATGAATATCATTGCCATCGATGACCACGCCGAGCACATCAATCAATTTGAGCCAGTTTTGGCGCGTGGTGTAGTTGGCGATATTACAGACGAGGAACTCCTCAGAACTGCAGGAATTGATACCTGTGATACGGTTGTAGTGGCAACGGGGGAAAATCTAGAGTCGAGTGTGCTTGCAGTCATGCACTGTAAGAGTTTGGGGGTACCAAGGGTTATTGTCAAGGTCAAAAGCCAGACAGCCAAGAAGGTACTGGAAAAAATCGGTGCCGACTCGGTGATCTCGCCTGAGTATGAAATGGGGCAGTCCCTAGCGCAGACCATTCTCTTTCATAACAATGTTGATGTCTTTCAGCTGGATAAAAATGTGTCTATCGTGGAGATGAAGATTCCGAGTGTTTGGGCAGGTCAAAGCCTGAGCCAGCTAGATTTACGTGGCCAATATAACCTCAATGTCCTAGGATTTCGTGAACAGGAAAATTCACCGCTGGATGTCCAGTTTGGACCTAATGACCTCTTGAAGGCAGGTACCTATATCTTGGCGGTCATTAACAACCAGTATCTAGATGACTTGGCAGAATTAAATTCGTAAGGAGGGAGCACCCCTCTTTTTTGATGTCTAAGATGGTAAATAGAGACAGAAACCCTTGTATTCCAGTAAAAGTCCTTCAAAAGCTGGACTTTATGGTAGAATAGAAAGAAGTGAGAAGAGAGTAAGAAAAAATCAGTCCCCTAAAGGAGTAGATTATGAAGTTATTGTCTATCGCCATCCCTAGCTATAATGCCGCAGCCTATCTTCATTACTGTGTGGAGTCGCTAGTGATTGGTGGTGAGCAAGTTGAGATTTTGATTATCAATGATGGGTCTCAGGACCAGACTCAGGAAATCGCTGAGCGTTTAGCCAGCAAGTATCCTAGCATTGTTAGAGCCATCTATCAGGAAAATAAAGGTCATGGTGGTGCGGTCAATCGCGGCTTGGCAGAGGCTTCTGGACGCTATTTTAAAGTAGTGGATAGTGATGACTGGGTGGATCCTCGTGCTTACCTGAAAATTTTGGAGACCTTGCAGGAACTAGAGAGTGAAGGTCAAGAGGTGGATGCCTTTGTGACCAATTTTGTCTATGAAAAGGAAGGTCAGTCTCGTAAGAAGAGTATGAGTTACGAGTCAGTCTTGCCTGTCCAGCAGATTTTTGGCTGGGATCAGGTCGGAAATTTCTCAAAAGGCCAGTATATCATGATGCACTCGCTGATTTACCGGACAGATTTATTGCGTGCTAGCCAGTTCCAATTGCCTGAGCATACCTTTTATGTCGATAATCTTTTTGTCTTTACCCCCCTTCAGCAAGTCAAGACCATGTACTATCTTCCTGTCGATTTCTATCGTTATTTGATTGGGCGTGAGGACCAGTCTGTCAATGAGCAAGTGATGATTAAGCGCATTGACCAGCAACTCAAGGTCAATCGACTCTTGGTAGACCAGCTTGATTTATCTAGAGTAAGCCACCCAAAAATGAGAGAATATCTGCTGAATCATATTGAGATTACGACGGTGATTTCCAGTGCCCTGCTCAACCGAGCTGGAACAGCGGAGCATCTGGCAAAAAAACGCCAATTGTGGACCTATATTCAGCAGGAAAATCCAGAGGTCTTTCAGGCTATCCGTAAGACCATGTTGAGCCGTTTGACCAAACATTCAGTCTTGCCAGCTCGCAAACTTTCCAATGTCGTCTATCAAATCACCAAGTCTGTTTATGGATTTAATTAATATAAGTATTTTATAAGAGGGATTTAAGAAAAATTTTAACTTTTTCTTAATCCTTTTTAATTTTAGGAGATTATACTAGAGTCATCAAATAAAGAAAAACTCTAAGGAGAATCCTATGAAATTCAATCCAAATCAAAGATATACTCGTTGGTCTATTCGCCGTCTTAGTGTCGGTGTTGCCTCAGTTGTTGTGGCCAGTGGCTTCTTTGTCCTAGTTGGTCAACCAAGTTCTGCACGTGCCGATGTGGTCAAGCCAACCCCTGCTCAAGTTGAGCCAGATGCTACTTCGGTGAGTGAAAAGAGTGACTTACCAGTAGAACTTCTCAAAGAAGCAGTCGATACAGCTCTTCCTTCAGAACAGGTAGACTCAACACCTAAAGCAAGCTTGGATGCTACAAGCTCTCCAGAAAAAGTGAATGTAGCTGATAAAGACCAAGTGGTAGCGCCAAAAGAAGAAGTGCAAGCAAAACCAGAATCTAAGAAAGAAACAGAAGATGCGGTTAAACCTGCGACAAATCCTGCGCCTACAGTTTCTGGACAAGACCGTGAAGCAAATGAAGCTCAACCAGCAACCACCCCAGCTGAAGTGCAAAAAGGTGTGGCCGACAATACTAAAGATACAGTAGATGTTCCAGCTACATACTTGGACAAGGCTAACTTCCCAGGTCCATTTACAGCCGGTGTTAACCAAGTCATTCCATACGAACTCTTCGCTGGCGACGGTATGTTGACTCGCCTTATCTTGAAAGCTTCTGACAAGGCTCCATGGTCAGACAACGGTTCAGCTAAAAATCCAGCTCTTCCACCAGTAGAAAAATTGGGCAAAGGTCTCTACTTCTACGAAGTGGACTTGGCAGGTACTCAAGGTAAATCTGACAAAGAGCTTCTTGACCTTTTGAAACAAAACGGCACACAAAGCTATAAAGCAACCATCAAAGTGTACGGTGCGAAAGACGGCAAGGCAGACTTGAGCAACCTCGTAGCGACTAAAGATTTGACAGTAAACTTGAATGGCTTGACCACTCCAGCTGAAGTACAAAAAGGTGTAGCTGACAATACTAAAGACACAGTAGATGTTCCAGCTACTTACTTGGACAAAGCCAACTTCCCAGGTCCATTCACAGCCGGTGTTAACCAAGTCATTCCATACGAACTCTTCGCAGGTGACGGTATGTTGACTCGCCTTATCTTGAAGGCCTCAGACAAGGCTCCATGGTCAGATAATGGTTCAGCTAAAAATCCAGCTCTTCCACCAGTAGAGAAATTGGGCAAAGGTCTCTACTTCTACGAAGTGGACTTGGCAGGTACTCAAGGCAAATCCGACAAAGAGCTTCTAGACCTCTTGAAACAAAATGGCACTCAAAGCTATAAAGCTACCATCAAAGTGTACGGCGCAAAAGATGGCAAGGCCGATTTGAGCAACCTCGTAGCGACTAAGGATTTGACAGTAAACTTGAATGGCTTGACCACTCCAGCTGAAGTGCAAAAGGGCGTGGCCGATAACACCAAAGACACAGTAGATGTTCCAGCAACTTACTTGGATAAAGCCAACTTCCCTGGACCGTTCACAGCCGGTGTCAACCAAGTCATTCCATATGAATTCTTCGCTGGTGACGGTATGTTGACTCGTCTTATCTTGAAAGCCTCAGACAAGGCTCCATGGTCAGACAATGGCTCAGCTAAAAATCCCGCTCTTCCACCAGTAGAAAAATTGGGCAAAGGTCTCTACTTCTACGAAGTAGACTTGGCCGGTACTCAAGGTAAATCTGACAAAGAGCTTCTTGACTTGTTGAAACAAAATGGAACTCACAGCTACAAGGCAACCATCAAAGTGTACGGCGCAAAAGATGGTAAGGCAGACTTGAGCAATCTTGTAGCGACTAAAGAATTGGATGTCAACTTGAATGTCTTAACCACTCCAGCTGAAGTGCAAAAAGGCGTGGCTGACAACACCAAAGATACAGTGGACGTCCCAGCCACTTACCTAGACAAAGCCAACTTCCCTGGTCCATTCACAGCCGGTGTCAATCAAGTCATTCCATACGAACTCTTCGCTGGTGACGGTATGTTAACTCGCCTTATCTTGAAAGCTTCTGACAAGGCTCCATGGTCAGACAACGGCTCAGCAAAAAATCCTGCTCTCCCACCAGTAGAAAAATTGGGCAAAAGACTCTACTTCTATGAAGTGGATTTGGCTGACACTCAAGGCAAATCAGATAAAGAGCTTCTTGACCTCTTGAAACAAAACGGTACTCACAGCTACAAGGCAACTATCAAGGTGTACGGTGCAAAAGATGGCAAGGCAGACTTGAGCAATCTTGTAGCGACTAAGGATTTGACAGTAAACTTGAATGGACATCAGTCTCTGACTCAGATGCAATCAGGTTTCGTTCCATCTTCTAATGGTTCAGCTATGCCGGCTCCAATGATGAATAGTCATCAAGATATGCCTAATATGAAAGATCAAATGCCTAGTGCCAATCAAGATGAGATGAAATCTAAAATGCCAGCTGTTAGTCAAGATAAGATGATGCCTAACAAAGAGCAGGACAAAACCATGAATGCTAGCCAGCCTATGGCAACACCAAGCATGAAACAAGATCAAGCTCCAGCAGCCTCAAGCAAAATGTCTGATGAAGGCAAGATGGTATCTACTAACAAGGTATCAAGTTCAATGATGGCTGATCAAATGAAAGACAAAAAAGACATGCTTCCATATACTGGTGAAGCCCAAACATCAATGGCTACTCTTGGATTCTTTGGACTCGCCTTGGCAGGACTATTAGGTGGTCTCGGCTTGAAAGCTAAAAAAGAGGAAAATGACTAGTCTAGCTACAGACTTTCTATCTAGGATTTGAAAAATCCAGATATCGTTTAGAATGTTCGTAAAGAGATAAAAATAGTGTTATACTATTGTGGTATAGCACTGTTTTTTTCAAAGGAGATACAGATGGGAAAGACAATTTTACTCGTTGACGACGAGGTAGAAATCACAGATATTCATCAACGTTATCTGGTTCAGGCAGGATATCAGGTTTTGGTGGCCCATGATGGGGTAGAGGCCTTAGAAATCTTCAAGCGAAAACCGATTGATTTGATTATTACAGATATCATGATGCCTCGGATGGATGGTTATGATTTGATTAGCGAAGTCCAGTATCAATCTCCGGATCAGCCTTTTCTCTTTATCACGGCTAAGACTAGCGAGCAGGACAAGATTTATGGCCTGAGCTTGGGGGCAGACGACTTTATTGCCAAACCCTTTAGCCCTCGTGAGCTGGTTTTGCGTGTCCATAATATCTTGCGTCGCCTTCATCGTGGAGGTGAGACAGAAGTCGTCAGTCTCGGGGATTTACGGATGAATCACGGTAGTCATGAGGTCCAAGTCGGAGATGTGGGGCTTGATTTAACAGTCAAATCCTTCGAACTTCTATGGCTTTTAGCCAGCAATCCAGAGCGCGTTTTTTCTAAGACAGACCTCTATGAAAAGGTCTGGCAGGAAGACTATGTAGATGATACCAATACCTTGAATGTTCATATTCATGCTCTTCGACAGGAGTTGGCTAAACACGCTAGTTCAGAAACACCCACCATCAAAACCGTCTGGGGCTTGGGCTACAAAATTGAGAAAGCACGAGGTAGTTAATGAAATTAAAAAGTTATATCGTAACTGGCTATTTAGTCTCTACCATTCTGACAATTCTTGTAGTCTTTTGGGCAGTCCAGCGAATGCTGATTGATCAAAAAGAAATTTATTTCTTGGTCGGAATGACACTCGTTGCTAGCTTTATCGGAGCTGGAGTTAGTCTCTTTCTCCTCTCTCCGGTATTCTCTTCGTTGCGTCATTTAAAAAAGCAAGCTAAAAGGGTAGCAAGTCGGGATTTTAGTGGAGAAACTAACGTAAAAGGTCCAACGGAGTTTCAAGAGTTAGGGCAAGCTTTTAACGATATGTCTCATGATTTACAATCAACCTTTGAATCCCTCGACCAAAGTGAAAAAGAAAAAGGGATTATGATTGCCCAACTTGCTCATGACATCAAAACGCCAATCACATCCATCCAAGCAACGGTGGAAGGAATCCTTGATGGTGTTATTCAAGAAGAGGGAACACCAGAACAGATTTTTAATAATCCACAGAACGCTAGAACAAAAGCATTCTTGGATAATATGTTATAGGAGGACCTATGAAGTTACGTTTGATTGCAGCAACATTAGCTGTTATGGCTTTGGGGATGACCTCTATCATGGCAGAGGGCTTGCAAGGTATGCCTGAAACACCTTTGGGGATTGTAGAGTCTCAAAAGGATTCTGCCTCTATTTTGCCAGATCAATATAAATCCTATGCTACTCAAATGAACACGGTAGTTAAGGACTATAAAAATGGTTATACTTTTACAATTCCTTGGCGTGTAGCCGACGGTGTCATGCTAGATATGGATGTGCGTAGTGAAAGCGAGCATATTCAAGGTTATTCCTTCAACTTAGCTGGTCCGACTCAAGATGATGCTTATACGGTATCTTTCACAAAGCGTAATAACACACCACAAGATGGGGTATCTCAAAAGGAATGGAATACGACTTGGTATGGTGTGCCGATTAAGGGTATGTCTAGTGAGGAGTATTTGAGAATTTGGCGTCAACATAGCAATGCCTTTGAACATAATGATATTGTAGGTGGTTTCTTTAGCAAGAAAGGTGCCACGTCTGCTCGTTGGGATAAAACAACGCCGAAATCTTATGCAGAAATGACCTCTACAGAGCCGGTACAATCTGTGTTTGAAGCGGAATTCATTATGGATAAAGATCCTATACATCGCTATAACTTGGTTAGTACCTATCCGCCAATTCAAGGGGACTTCATGGAGGCTGGCTTGATGGAACATACAATTCCATCCTTTGAACTGATCAATAAAAATACTTCTAATGCCATTAAAGGTGTTAAAAAGTTCTTAACTGGGACGAATGACATTAGTGTGGCAGAAGGCATAAAGTTTACGTATCCAAAAGGATTCACTCGACTTAATGAAAAAGGTAAGATTGCTTTCACTAAACATAATATTCGCCTCGATATAGAGTCTTTTACAATCCCTGTACAAGCAGTTAGCACAGGAATGCCGACGATGATGGCTAAGCAAATGCTTGGTGATTATTACCTGAAACAGCTGGTTGAGGTGAATAAGGCGAGCATTACTCGATATGAAACGCATATCATTGATGGAAATGTAATGTTCTATCTTGCGGGACATATGAAAAATCCGAATACGTCTGATCCATCTGCGGCGGCTCCAGTATCCTTTGGTGCTACAATCATCCTTGGTAATGAAGGCAATGTTGCAGTAGCTCGTATGATTGGTCCATCAGGTGTTAGTTTAGCTACACCTGAGCTTATCGATATATTAGATGGATTTAAGCTGACTACAACTCTCAATACTAATCAATCTTCACAAGTTCTCTAATATACACATAATATTCTTTTATTTGTATAATTCTGTATAATTTGTGCTATAATAAAAGAAATCCTCTAGAAAAAGAGGAGTTTTCCTTGATGGTCT
>ERZ773203.884-NODE-884-length-15949-cov-6.778596_pt1 | contig 15949 bp, 26 predicted proteins | sample MGYA00580529_ERZ773203 | MGnify/ENA primary metagenome ERZ773203 (study PRJEB29015, sample SAMEA2738176) | human oral metagenome | biome: human oral; feature: human-associated habitat; material: saliva | place: China | collected 2177 ... | reverse complement strand
TTTCGATATCAAAGTCTGGATCATTTTTCTCAAACTCTTTCTTTATAGCTTTTTCCGCTAGAGAAGGTAAAGCGAATATACTTGCTCCGTTTTTTAAGGCAAGCGCTTGACCGTGTTTATTTACTATTCGATAACCCACATCAAACGGTCTGATTTCCATTGGGATTTTTATGCGCTTACTTTGATTCTTCATTCCTTCTTCAAGTGTTTGTATCATCACTCAACCTCCTCCACTTCAAATAGTGGACTATTAAACACTTCACCAAAACCAGAATATTCTAGTTCCTTTCGTGTAAATTTTTCGTTGTTTTTCCCATTGTTAAAAAAGTGGAATCCAGTTTCTGTTTGATTTAGATAATCATCTGTATTTTTTAACTTGACTTTATATTTTGGCTCTTTCTCGGCCTCATAGTCAGTCAACCACGCTCGAGCGAAAAGTTCTTGGTTGTTTTTGTCATTAAGCCATTTCTTCACGAATTCGCTTTTTTTAGCGTAGAGATGAATTATGTTACTATCTAGTGCATCACGCAAACTAAAATTTTTTAAAAGTTGGCATTCGAAAATCCAGTCATCCATAAAATTAGGTAGAAGCACTTTATTCAATTCTTGTCGAATCTTATCAGCATCTTTCAATTGATTGCCAACCCACGCTCCCTCAAGTTTACCTTGTTCGTAACCACTGCGATATTTCATTAAACCATAGTCGTCCCCTAGTTCTTTAAGGATGTCGTTAAGCCATCTTGCCTGTGTCGTTGGGTCAAACCCTCTAATTCGACGAACGACATCTTTTAACTTGAACGGCAACGGTTCTGGTTCGTCTAAAGACCGTAAATCTTTCAAAACCAAATCAACCGAGGTCAATTTCTTCTTGCTAGCTTTAAATTTTTCATATCGTTCAATTAGTCCCTGTATGTTCATTCTCAAACTCCTCGCTTTCAATTCTTCTAATATCAACAACGTCTTCAAGATGTTCTCTTGAACACCACTTGTTTTTTATACACTCTCTAATAAAATTGTTTTTATAAAAACAATGTTCTATGTAAGCAATTGGAAATAATAAAGCAATAAATGGTGCACACGCAAGTAGAGACAAATAAATTGCTACTCTTCCAAATTTTGAATCAGCAATATACTCGTAAAACTCAATAGGTCCTTTTATTTTCCGCAAGTGCCTGATAAAAATAATATAATTTTTCCTTTTCATCCTTCACACCTCCTACGCTACTTTTTGTACTAATTTCGTTTGTTTCATCCATTCCTTGGCTATGTCCCAGACTTCAGCTGGTACATCTTGGTTATACTTGCCACGAAATTGGGCTATCTTCCCCTGTCTCACTTCAAGAGTGTACAGAGGTGTTTTAGGTTGATTTGACAGGCGGACAAACACTATTAAGGTATTACCTTTAAAATGCTTGTCTGTGTATGAGCTTACGCAATGATGTAGTTTCTTACCCTCATAGATCAGCTCAGCCACTTTTCTAGGGACATGGAATGCGTATCCATTGATTGTCTTATCCATTCCTTCTCTAAGTTTAAACTCAGCTTCAAGTTGCTTGTGTTTCTTCTTATCTTCCAGCCTACGCTTTTCTGCTAAGAATTGATTGTATAGACCACAGGTATGTTGATGCATGCAAAAAAAATCTTTTGGTACAATCATTGCATCACCTTCAGGCTCAATGCCCATTTCTCGTAGCATCTTGAGATAGTCAAGGTATTCATTGAAGTCAATATGATTCTTGATAACCCAATTCTGAAACTTATTGATCCCGATACCTTTCGGTATATGCTTGATATCGTGGTAAGTTAGATAAGACTCAATGCCAGGCACTAGTTGGCCGTTCCGTTCTTTTAATCGACGGCTCAACTCAAATTCATTAAAACTACGATTTGAATTCTTGAAAAATTGTTTATTCTTCTGAAGCCATCTGCGATTCAAGGTTCGCATATCTACGTTTTTGGTGAATCCAGTGTAACCTGGATTCATGATTTCGTTGGCCAATTTGTTAGCATGAATTTTCTGAGCAAATTCAATTTCAAACTTATATTTGTAAAGCCGTTCAATTTCCCAGTAGTAAATATTCCCGAACTTCAAATATTTGAGTTCAGATACCTTTTTAAGTTTTTCAACCCAGTTGTTTGGATAGAATTTATTACCTGTATAATATCCTCCGCTAAAGAAATTAGCGAAAAGATACGGATAAAATTGTCCGTTGTAATCTTGGCCAATCTTCACATGTTTGTCATTTTCGAATCGCTCCAAATTTGTAAAATGCCAATCGATAAATTGTTTTCCTTCAACCAACTTCGACCTGAATTCATAAGATTGTATTTCGATACGTTTCGAAGTGCTGAGAATGATAGAGAAAAAGTAAGTCTTGTCATAAAAAGTGAGCCGTGACGACTTTGTCAGTCGCTTTTCAATACAATGACCAAGGTTCAAATCTGAAGCAATTATGGTCTTGTCCTTATTGGTCCATTTGTACGTTGTGATTTGCGAATAGCACCAGCTCCAGAAGTTTGCAGGTGGTTTCAATCGTCTATCGGCTTCTCGCTTGCATTGTTCATGTTTCATTCATCCAAGAAATCGAAAATGCTCATTTGCTTTTCGACTACTCCTTTCTCTTTCTTAATTTTAGGTTTCATGATGATATCATCATCTGGACCAGCGCCTTTCCTAATTTTGGCGACATCAACCTTTTCTTCAGGAGAAGCCTGAGATTTGTCTTCCTTTTTCTTCTTGACGGGCTCAACAGGCACCTGCTGGATGTTAGATACTTGTGAATTTGAGATAAAGTACTCTCTAACCCATCTGAAGACAGTAGCATCATCGATACAAGCAACTCCGTTTTCAGCAAATTTACGGGCTTTTTCTTTAGCATGGCTTAAAGCACACTTCAGAGAGTATCGCTCTTTTAAGATTCCTTTAAATAATTCCTCATCCTCCTGATCACATATCCAGTTATGAACACGGTCAAGTGAGTTATCATGTGGTTGATTTAATTCCTCTAGCAACTTCGCCAGAGCTTTTTCTTTGATTTCATTCATATCATTTTCCAAAAAATGCGACTGCCTTTGTGAGTTTGGCTAAATACGGGCAGCCGCTCGTCCAAGGTCACATGACCTTTACTGACACATTCCTAGCTCGCTTTTAACGTGGTTCGCGGCACGTTGATTTTGTCGCTAAGTAATAGCAATCTACCGCACCATAATCAAAACGTACATCGTCTTTTCCGATATATTTTTTAAATCTTGGTCTGGTAATGCCTGAGAAAGACCATTGATGGTCTTTCATCCGTTCGATAAGTTCATCCACATTGTTAAAACTCCCAAGGAAAAACTTGCAGTGCCCATTGTAGACGAAATAGAGATTTAATAACAAGGTGTCTCACCTCTCTAAAAATAATCTTTCCTTTTGTTTTTCAAGTCATTAAAAACCATCAAATGACTATTGTCTACGCCCTTCATTAATCGACTCATGAACGGCCGACCGTAGCGTTTCTGAATTTCTAGTGCAGTCAGATTAGTCGTGATAACCGTATTGCCCCTTTTGTTGAGAATGTTGTAAAGAATACTGAAGGACCACTCACTGTCCTTCTCCATACCAAGATCATCCAAGACCAAAAACTTTGCACTAGCGATTTTATTGACCAGGAACTCTTCCTGACTAAAGTCCGCCTTGATTTTCATCAGTAAGTCAGTGACATTGATAAAGATAGCAATTTCTTTTGTAGTCTCTGATAAATATTTCATCATCGCAAAAGCAAGATGGCTTTTACCCGTTCCAGCTTCTCCCTGAAGAACAACATTATTTCTGGCACCTTCAGACCACTCTCGACAAATCCTTTTTGCAAAAGCTAGCTTTTCCGCTTCTTTTTCAGTAGGTGTGTCGAAGTTGTCAAGAGTAGCATTTTTCAGTACATCATCATAGAGAGAGAATCTCTCAAGATAGAACTTACGTTCTCGCTCATGTTCAGCATCAGCCAACTCATTGACCTTTATTTGATTCTCTGCATGGATTCGTTCCGATTCACATAAGCGACAAAGGACGTCATTTGTCCGGAGAATTTTGATCAAGGGAATCCCATGCTTTTCGCAAATTTCAGCCTGCTGTTCAGTATTTCTATGGTAAGATAAGGCCATCTCCTCGAGTGCATCAGTTACCATGTCATCTTACCTCCGCAAGCCTGCCAGCTGGCCATATCTGATAGGCACTCAGTAACGGTAGAAAGAGGTTGTTTTATAAGCAAAGATTTCTTTTCGTCGCTGATCGGATAAAAGTCATCTTCAAATTGCTCGATAAGTTCTAAAATCCCCATTCGTCCTTAGCCCCCTGTTCTGATTTTTTTTCATTTTGTTGTCTTCCTTGAAGATGGGAGTTCTTGCTATCTTTATATTTTTGGTCATTATCATCTACCTGTTCAATAGTTGTAAAGCCTTTCTTTTTCCAATTTTCAAGAATCCCTCTCAGATACTTGAAACTAGGTTGATAAACCTCCGAAGTTATCTCAATTGCACGGCTTAACATATCAAAACTCATTCCATCAAGTCCTACATATTCAAGTAGCTGTTGATGTTGTTTATTGTTTATCCGAATACCGCTATGTTTCAAATTTTCAGATAAGCTGGAACTAACTATCGTCTTATTATTTTCTTTCTCTATATCTGTATCTATATCTTTCTCTATATCTCCGTTACGCTTTGTTACATCGTTGTTACATTGTAACGTTAATTGATTCTCTCGAAACTTGCGAACCCTTCTGGCGCTTGCGGTTTCACTACCTACCATCTCAGGAACTTGCTCTAAAAAATAATCGCGGTCAGAGTTTCTAGTCAATAACCCTTTACTTTCCAAGAAAATCAAAGTAATTTTAATATCTTCGACATTCTCATCAATTACCAGAGCGATTTCTTCAGCTAGATTGTCAGCAAGTCCATCATAGTAGATGTGCCCGCCATCCTCTAAACTAATCAACATCATTTTGAGATAGATGATAGTGTGCGTATCGCCACCTGCAATTTTACGAAGCAATTTCATTTCTTTGGACTTGAAAAAATCCTGAGCTAGTTGAATCCAGTAGTATCGCTTGTTTTTAACTACCATTGATACCCTCCGTTTCTCTACTAATCCACAAATGTTTCTTTTCGTGTCACGGGATCAATATCCACACGGCGACCTGTTTTAAAGTCGATAAACCCTTTTTCAACTTGTGGCGCTTGAAATTGAATCTTCTTTTTCTGTCTCATTGCCATTTTAAGCTTGATATTCATCATTAGTGATTCAATCAATACCACTGATACTACTGTGCCTACTGCGATAATTTGTAAGTTGTTCATGTTTTTTATCCTCTTTTTGTGCTATAATATAGTCAAATAATTTTGCTAAGACCTTGTCCAGAAGCCTTTTAGTAAAGTTATTATATTTGATTAGAGAGCCATTCTTTGATGGCTCTTTTTGACCATTTCTTACCAGGTAATTCCTTTGGAAATCCCTTTAAGTAACGATAATTATCTGAAAATGTGGCATACTTAATTCCTAGAAAATCACAGGTAGTGTTCACATCCATCAACTCTGGATAGTGATCACTATCTTTTTCTATTTCGACTAGCCTTGTGATTGTGTCCTTGATAATGGACTTAATCCATTCAGATAGTGAAAGTAGAACATTGTCCATCTTCTTTCCCTCCTACCCTTCGTCAAATGAGTTCAATTTCATGATTTTCATCTTGGTATTAGTGCTTGGCTCCCACGTCATCCAGTAAGCAAGAGCAGCTTCTGCAAACTTCTTCGGTAACAAGTCATAGCGACTGATATTAAAGTGGTCTTTGAAATCAATCTCAGCTTGTCTAAAGACTGACTGAGCGAAAGTCTTATCCGCATAAGCTGGACTATCAATACCACCTAAGCAAGCCACGACCCGAGCCTTTCGCTTCTTCAGTAGCGACTGAGCGTAGCTTGGATGAATCGGTTGCTCACTCTTGAGATAGTCGATATCTTCCAGCATGGTCGCTTGTTGCTCACGTAATTTCTTTTGTCCAGTAAATAAAGCAATAAAGGCATCTTCGTCCAAATCCTCGCGGATAAAACCGCCTTGTCTTCGAATAGCTGGTAAGACCTCTGAAGTCACCCAACGTTTAAACTCTTTCGCTTGAGGTAACTTGCTGGATAAGATAAGAGAGTAGAGACCAGATTCATTGATGATGATAGTGTTTTGTGTTCGACCTAGATTGTCGGTGAGTCCGTATTTCACGGAGTCATCTTCATCAACGTGCCGAGAAATTGCGTCCAAAGGTTTAGCATATCCCAAGATATCTGCAACATCTTTCCCAACGAACCAAGGTTCGTCATCAATTGTCAAAGTACGGACTTCCTGCCCGTGAAAATTAAAAATTTCGTTCATAGTGTTCCTCTTCTTACTTTTCCTAGTGTTAAAATAGTTTCCCAAACATCTAGTCCCTCGAGACTATCGATCATCAGCTGATTAAGTTGGTGATTTTTCTTCTGCCAATTCAGTATTATCTTCGCTTGCATATCTGGACCTCTCAGTGATTTTTCCAAGGGTTTTCAATACCCAAAATATCTACGACTTTTTCTTTCACATAATCACTTCCTTTGCCATATTTCAGTAGCTCTGAAATAACTGATGATGCTACAGGTACTTGTTTTGCCAATTCGGCTTGAGTCATATCCAACTCAATCAAACGAGTTTTAATTTTAGCCTTAATTATTTTTAGTTCTTTACTCATTTTTTCCTCTAATCTGTGTTTTAGTATTTTCTAGATATGTTGTTAGGATTTGAACTATGTCCTCTAGTGAATATGTTACGGGCTTAGAGATAAAATATTTTTCAAACAATCTTATTGCCTCATAGTGATGTTTACTTGTTATATATGAATTATTTTCAATAAAAAATTTACAGAATTCTTCTGACGATTTGTCTGTCATACAAAATAATAGACAAAGTGATAGAGTTTCATCTTTATTGTTTTTTATTTTCGAAAAGTCATCGAAGATATCTCTGCCAAACATAACTTTATACCTGATTGGAACATCTGCCCTTGCAGATATAAAGTATGTTGTTTTGTTTATTTTTATTTCCAGTGTTTCTATCATTTCCTACCTCGTTTACCTACTTTATGTGACTAATAATTTTGCTTTACTCATCTTCTTCCTTTCTATATTTCTCTGCTTCTTTTGAAATTTTCAAAAGCATTGAAAGTGCGCCAAGTACCCCATCTAGATACCCTCGCCCATAATCTGTCGCTAAGAGTTCCAATAATTCTTTCAGGTCTTCTTCGTTCATCCCTGACCTCCTTTTTAAAAAATTATCTAAAAAGTTAGCGAACTACTTGACAAATTCTAAAACTAGTTTTAGAATAAAGACATAGAGAAAAGACCTACTAAAGTAAGTTTTACCTATAGAAAACGGACGCCAATCAGTTTTGTAAGGCTTTATTTTTTAGTTGTCTAGTTCGCTAACTCTTTAGCTTACGAATACTATTTTAAAACTAGTTTTAACATTTGTCAACAGTTTTTATAATTAATTTTAAAATATTTTTTCGTAGTGCTTAGAAAGGTTGATAAAACAATGTTCTTAGCATTCGATAGAATCAAAGAATTGGCTGATAAACAGAAAATTTCTTTAAACATTCTAGAAGAAAAATTAGGATACAGCACAAATTATCTTTATAGTCTGAAAAAAGGTAACCCAAAATCTGATAGATTACAAGAAATAGCAGATTATTTTGGTGTTAGTACAGACTACTTACTAGGCCGTACTGAAAATCCTAATCTTGCCGATGATACAAAAGAATACATATGGCAGGGTAAAGTTCTCAACGTTGAAGAAATGGCATCTAATGTCATGATGTTTGGTGGCCGAGAATTAACAGATGAAAAGAAGAAAATCATCCAGTCTATCATTGAAGGTTATCTCAAAGAAGCTGGTGATTAGAGGTACTGCTTAGTGACCGAAAAAGAAATTATAAGTCATTTTCAGGTTCGCATTGTCGATTTTGACGGTGAGCTAATACCTGATGAACTTGGATTTTACGAAAAAGAAACCAACACAGCTTTCTTGTCTAATAAACTCAGTAAAAAAGAGAGAGTTAAGGTACTACTGCATGAACTCGGACACAAAGACCACACACGCTCAGAGTACCAGAACGCTCGCCTACGCTGTGAAAACGAAGCTGATAGGAATATGATCCATCATCTCGTGAAAGACGCACTAGAAAGCTTAGACGACCCCACAGAGTTTGATTACCTCAAATTCATGTCCTACTATGATCTAAAAACTATGACTAATGAAGTCATGGTAAAAGAGGAATACTTTGCATTGATGGAGTGAAAGGAGACTCATATGTCTTACTCGTATGTTGCTTTAGATGTTGAAACTGCAAATGACTTTCGCGGTAGTGTTTGTTCTATAGGATTAGTAAAATTTAAAGATGGGAATATTGTTGATACATTTTACACCTTAATCAATCCAGAAGAAGAATTTGATGATTTCAATATTTTCATCCATGGCATTACTCCTGAAGATGTTCTTGATTCACCTACATTCCCAGAAGTAAGGAAGTCCATTGTTGATTTTATTGGTTCTGATATAGTTGTAGCCCACTTTGCACAGTTCGATATGGGAGCTCTTAAAGATGTATACAAAAAATACGAATTGGAGTTTGATAACATAGAATATATTTGTTCATATCGATTAGCCAAGGTTGCTCTCCCTGGACAATTGAATTACAAACTAAAAAGACTAGCTAAAAATTTGAATATTGAGCTAGATCACCACAACGCTTTATCAGATGCACGAGCAAGTGGATTGATTTTAGAATATCTACTATCAACTAATTCATTTTCCGACCTCACCACTTTTTTAAAAGAATATAGATACAATAAAACAGGCTTACTTGGTCAGTATGGATTTAAAAGAAAAAAAGGTTATCAATACAAGGAAAACCTTATCTATCAGCCAACAGAAGAAGAAAAAGCAGCAATGAACCCAGACCATTACTTTTACGGTTTATACTTTTGCTTTACTGGAAAACTCGAGCGAATGACTAGAAAAGAAGCTAACAAAGCTGCTGCGTTAGTTGGTGGCATTCCTGAAAAAGGAGTGACCAAACACACTAATATCTTAGTTGTGGGGGAGCAAGATTGGAGAGTTGTCGGCACAGATGGGTTAAGTAGTAAAATGAAAAAAGCACAAACCTTGTTAGAAAAAGGTCAAGATATTGAAATCATGACAGAAAATGATTTTATAAGATTGCTTGAGGAATAGTGTAAAATTATTTGTTAAACGAACGGAGGAAATATTATGGCATTATTTGGTGGAAAAGATAAAATTTCAAAAAAAGATACTCAAAAACAAAAATATTATGCGGATGCTATCCCATATTTTGAAGAAAATGACATGATTCATATTCTTGAAAAATATCCTGAGCAAGCTGCATACATAGGAAATATACTAAGTAGCAAAACTATCGCTTTAGCAAATGCAAGCGGTCCTGGTGCGTTTGAAAAAGTTCAAATACAACAAAATCAGATTATCATTCAACAAAATGAAGAAATCATCTCTTTATTGAAAGAACTTAAAAAATAACAAAAAAAGCCCCACAATCGCCCTCGCCAAAGTTTGATTGTGAAGCTCACCCTTATAAAAAATCAGCCATTAAAAAGGCCTCTTTTCTATACCCTATTTTACACCATGAAAGGGGTGATGTCAATATTCTCAATGTTTAGACCTTGTCCAGAAGCCGATAAACAAGGAGAATACAATGAAATATAATAAAACAAAATACCCAAATATCTATTACTATGAGACTGCTAAAGGCAAGCGTTACTATGTCAGACGTTCTTTTTTCTTCCGAGGTAAAAAAAGAGAAAAAAGTAAAAGTGGTTTCACAACTCTCCCTCAAGCTCGCGCAGCCTTGGTAGAGCTTGAGCAACAAATCCAAGACCAAGAATTAGGTATCAATACGAATTTAACGCTTGATCAGTATTGGGATATCTATTCTGAAAAGAGATTGTCAACAGGGCGCTGGAATGACACTTCCTACTACCTCAATGATAATCTCTATAAGAATCATATCAAACCCAAATTTGGTTCTGTCCAGCTTAAAAATTTGGATAGAAATGAGTATGAACTCTTTATCGCTGAAAAGTTGCAGAACCATACCAGATACACTGTTCAAACTCTCAATTCCAGCTTCATGGCATTGCTGAATGATGCCGTGAAAAGTGGGAATCTGCTCTCAAATCGCTTGAAAGGTGTCTTTATTGGTCGTAGTGATATTCCTGCTGCTAACAAGAAAGTGACTCTCAAAGAGTTCAAGACTTGGATAGCAAAGGCAGAAGAGATTATGCCAAAACAATTCTACGCTCTGACCTATCTTACCATTTTTGGATTGAGAAGAGGAGAAGTCTTTGGGTTGCGTCCAATGGACATCACTCAGAACGACAGCGGACGGGCTATACTGCATCTTAGAGACAGTCGAAGCAACCAGACCTTAAAAGGGAAAGGAGGGCTTAAAACGAAGGATTCAGAGCGATATGTCTGCCTTGATGATATCGGAACAGACCTTATCTATTATCTGATAGCTGAAGCTTCTAAGATTAAGCGAAAGTTAGGGATTATTAAGGAACAACAAAAAGATTATATCACCCTGAACGAAAAAGGTGGTCTCATCAATCCAAACCAGTTAAATAGAAACTTCAATCTAGTGAATGAAGCGACAGGATTGCATGTAACACCTCACATGATGCGCCACTTCTTCACAACTCAAAGCATTATTGCAGGGGTTCCGCTTGAACAATTAAGCCAGGCGCTGGGGCATACAAAGGTTTATATGACGGATCGTTATAACCAAGTTGAGGACGAACTTGCTGAAGCGACAACAGACCTATTTCTTAGTCATATTCGCTAAAAAATCCCCGCCAAAATCTCAAAAAGTCCCCGCCAATTCCCCGACCAAAATCCGAAAAATACCGAAAAATATCGAAAAATGATTTTTAGAATAGTCCCCAAAAGCCTGAAATAGAGCCAAAAAACTCCACCTGATTGGGTGGAGTTAAGGGAGATTATTATGAAAAAGAAAAGTTTAGGATTTTATTAAATAAAGTTAGGAGGTCTTTATTTAATAACTATATAATACAAGACGAAGCTTAAAACTAGCTTAACTTTTCTCAAATTCTACCATTTTTCAAAAAATTTCTATCACCATCACCTAACCACAAAAAAGCCACCTGATTGGGTGACTTCATTAGGAGATTATGATGAAAAAAAGTTTTAGGATTTCATTAAATAAAGTTAGGAGGTCTTTATTTAATGACTATATAATACTAGACTAGCCTTAAACTTTGCTTAAGAAAAATAAGTTTTGTTATTTTTCTCGATTCAACCAAGTCATTCCTATACAATTATAAGTGGATAAGATTTCAAAGCCCATAGAACGATAGAATTCCAAGGTTCTTTCTGTCTGTTCTGTCACCAGCTGGACTTGATAGGCATCTTTGTAATCCTCTAAAGCCTCTTTCATCAAAGCACTACCTATCCCTTGACGCTGATAGATTGGTAAAACAATTAAATCCTGAACCAATACTGATGAGAATCCATCTCCAACCAAACGAATCAAGCCCACCACAGCATCACCATCAAGTGCCAGATAAATTACTAATGAATGAGACAAGGCCTGCTCCAGCATCTCTGGTTGATGGGTATAATTTGTCCAACCGACAGCCTGATAGAGATGCAAAACATCCTCTAGCTTGACAATTTCTTGCTTTTTAATAGTAATCATCTCAACACCTCTTAAAGCTCTCTCAAGCTCTTGTGCTGTCGTCCATTTTTATCAAAGTTTTCAGGACACAACCATGTTTCCAAACGAGATTTGACTTGTGCCCAGTCCTTATCAATCATAGACAACCAATCCGTATCCCTCGTACGCCCCTTATAAACCACTGCCTGACGGAAGGTTCCTTCGTAGATAAATCCCAAACGCTCCGCAGCTCGTCTTGATGGCATGTTAAGAGCATCGCATTTCCATTCATAGCGACGATAGTTAAGCTCATCAAAGACATAGCAAGCCAAGAGATACTGGGCTTCTGTCCCTATCCGTGTCCCTTTGAGCTCTGGAGAAAAAGTGACAGTTCCCACTTCTATTACTCGGTTATTCTGGTCAATGCGCATGAGAGAAAAAGTTCCCAAAGCCTTACCAGTTGCCTTGTCTATGATTGCATAGTAAAAACGGTCCTTACGAGCCAACATCTGATTTAAAAGAGTAACCAGTTCCTCTCTGTCTGCCACTGGTTCCTGAAAGAGGTAGGTCCACATTTCCCGAGGCGTATCAGGGCCATAAACAGCTAATAAATCCTCCGCATGCTTTTCTACCGATAGAGCCTCTATCCTAGCATAACGCCCTTCTAAGAAATCAATAGAAGGCAATTCACCTGGTGTATAACCTTCCATTGACTCCCCAATCATTTGACCATATTCATTTACTGGCATTTTTCTTCTCCTTGTTTTACGCTGAAAATACTATATCACAAATTGTTCTCTTTGGAAACTGGCACTGTCTTCAAACTTCATCCTCAACACTATATTAGTGACCCGTTTTCTGTCTTTTATCCTCTAAGGCTTGATTAATTCGTTGGGTGAGTTTGTGAGTTTGCCAGACTTGATACAACCATATCAATCCATAAATTAACAAGAAAAAGAACCAAAGCAAGGGACTCCACAAGGCTGAACCCCAACCAAAAAATAGAGAGGTCAATACTAAGATAGTAGCCGTCACTAATAAATGAACTCCTACACGTATACTAAAAGCAAGAAACTCTAGCTTTTCAAGTATTAAAGTCAATACCCCCATAATTCCACCCATTAAAAACAGAGCTAGAATATTTTTTGTCATTGGTTCAGGATAGGTAATGCTTGGATAACACTGAGCTAATAACATCATACTCAAATAAAAGAAGGAAGCCGTACGCATTCCCGATACAAAATAATCAATTAATCGTTTCATGATTTTCTCCTATAAACCTAGATAATTCATTAAGGACTTAACGTATTTCCGACTCACATTAGATTTGATGCCCCGAGTCATTTTAGCCATCATATTCCCTGAAAAACCATCTGATAACGATTCTAAGTGGTCAATGTTTATAATTGAATGGCGTGATATCTGTATAAAGTTACGCCGATTAATCCGATTCTGAAAGTTTATCAATGTTTCCTTAGTTTTATAAATCCCATCTACCGTATAAATGGTTAATAAATTCTTGTCAATATCAGCTAGAATAAGATCCTCAATCTTCACCATGACCAGATGATCATCCGTTCGAATAGGAATGACCACCTGATTGGTCGTTGAAAATTGTTCTAAATACTCCATGACTTCCCTTGCTTGGTCGGTTAACTGAGCTGCCTGAATTACAATATGTGGGTCCTTTTCTGAAAACTCTGTCTTCATTTCAAAACGAATCTTCATTTTCTCTCCAATATACTTTTATTTTCTCCTGCTAAACACTTTAACAAATAAAAACCAAAGAAGAATAGCGACGAGACATATAATAACCACTATAAAGTATGTCTCTTCCTTTGTCAATAGTTCTTGCCAGTTGATTTGGATTCCCATTTTTTCTTGAAATTCCTTTAACAATCTGCTATTTCCTGTAAATGCGGTCTCTAAGTACTCTTTCATTAAAATTTGTCGATAAAGAGAAGCAATATAAGTTGCAGGGGTACACTTCATGATAATCTGTGCAAAATCAGGTAAAACTCCAATAGGAACATAAGTTCCTACTAAAAATCCAGAAGCAGTTCCCACTATAGTTGCAAGTTTGCCAAGACTATCTACAGATTGAAAACGATAAATCAAGAGAATATTTATCAAACTTGAAAGCAGACTACTTAACAACATAATCAAAGCAATTTCCGGTAAATGACTGATAACTGGACTCTCTTTAAAATAAAGCCCCATAACAGCAAACATAAACACCTGCATGACAAAAGAAATGGCAATACTACTGATTAGATAGGACACCTGTAAACCCCAGATACCTAAATCTGTCAAGAAGAGATCTTTATCCACTTGATTTTCACGATCCTGTACCATTTGTGTAAGAGCCGTAAAACTGGTTGTAATCCCAGTCACAGCCAAGGTCCCACCCATCAGCCAGTTATTTAAAAGGTTCGTATTATCAGGGAGTTGGGACCAAGCATCTGTCAAGTTCTTCTGCAAAAAAATGATATAAAGGAGGAAGGAAATCAATGCCCCCAATAATGAGAAAAATACTCCTGAACGATTACGAAAATATAAGATAAAATTCCGTTTCAATAAAGCTAACATTAGCGAACCTCTCTTCCTGTAAGTGCAATAAAGGCATCATCCATGGTACCTGGACGAAACTCAAAAGAATCAATTTCTTCTCGAACTTTTTCCAAATATTCAATAGCTTCCAGTGACGACCTTGGATAAAAAAGATATTCCAACTCATTTTCTTCCTTTACTGTCATTCCAGTCTGTAGCAACTTTTCTAAATCCTTCATTTCTTTAAAACGAATTTTTAGAATATTAGATGCATACTGACTTTTAATAGCCGTCGCAGAACCTTGCGCAATCACTTTCCCATGATCAACGATATAAATCTGATCCGCTTCATTCGCTTCATCCAGATAATGAGTCGTTAAGATAATAGTCATCCCTTCATCCTTTTGTAGCCGAGACAGTAAATCCCAAATGGCTTTGCGAGTCTGAATATCTAGACCTGTCGTTGGTTCATCTAAGAAAAGAATATCTGGCTGTGAAAGAAGAGCACGCGCAATATCAACCCTACGTTTTTGCCCACCTGACAAAGTCCCATATAGTTGCTTCTGGAAAGCAGTTAAACCCAGTTGATGGATCAAATCATCCACACGACTTGCTGCAATCTCCTTATACTGTTGAGCACGAATCGTAAGATTTTCTCTAACTGTCAACATCTCATCCAGTACACTAGCTTGAAAAACAACTCCGATTTTCGTATTTGGTGCATATCGAATCTGACCTTGTGTCGGCTTTTTCAAACCGATTAACATGGAAATAGTGGTTGATTTCCCTGCACCATTGGGACCCAAAATAGCATTAAAACTCCCTTTTTCAAACTCTAACTGAATATCGTCAACAGCCATATAATCGCCGTACCGTTTAGTCAAATATTTAGCTTGTAAAATCATATTTTCCCCTCCTCTTTACCTCACCAGTTTAACAAAAAGAATGCATAATACTTTGCTATGAACGAGGCAAGAATTGACAAATGGCTGTGGGCCGCAAGGATATTCAAAACCCGCTCGATAGCGGCCGACGCTTGTAAAAACGGACGAATCACCATCAACGGTGCACTGGCTAAACCATCGAGAACCGTTAAAGTCGGCGATCAAGTGGGAGTAAAAAAATCGCCCATCACCTACACGTTTCGCGTGCTCCAAGCCATCGAGAAACGAGTCGGCGCCAAACTGCTTCCCGAAGTCTTTGAAAACATCACTCCGCCGGAGCAATATGAATTGCTCGAAATGACTCAAATCAGTGGTTTCATCGATCGAGCACGCGGCACCGGCCGCCCGACGAAAAAAGACCGCCGAGCACTCGATGACTTTGCGGACACCCCCATTTTCCTCGACGAGGATTTTGACCTCGACTGAAAACAACCTTATTCTGCCACTTTTCATCGTACATCAATTTGGCGCCTTTTCGGTTTACTTACATTCTTAAAACGCCGCTTTGGGGCGGTCGCGACATCGTTGAACTCAAAAAGCTCGACGACTACTACACTGTGGGCGAAAGTTGGGAAATTTCCCCCCTTCCTCACAACGAAAGTCAAGTAGTCGGTGGGGACTTTGACGGCATGCCACTGCACCGGCTCATTGATCAGCTCGGACTCGTGACCCAGCCGGGTCAGGCCGGCTGCGAC
>ERZ773203.880-NODE-880-length-15981-cov-17.845159_pt1 | contig 15981 bp, 16 predicted proteins | sample MGYA00580529_ERZ773203 | MGnify/ENA primary metagenome ERZ773203 (study PRJEB29015, sample SAMEA2738176) | human oral metagenome | biome: human oral; feature: human-associated habitat; material: saliva | place: China | collected 2177 ... | reverse complement strand
TATTGTCAAACCTCAAGAATGCTTCATCATATTCCTCAGAATTGACTGTGAAATAATAGCGTGTGATTCTGTCTTGTGGAATAGCTATCTTGTCAACAAGAGTGAAAACTTTTGAAAAGTTTGCCGTCTCGCCTTTCTTCCTTGCTAGGAAGTAGAATGTTGCAGGTTTAAGATTGTCTGATCCAATTGCATCAAATGAGATCGTGTAAGTTGTATTTCTCTTGATGTTGAAGCGTTGAGATGCTGCTGCTTTAGTAGTGTCACTTGCATTTTCAATCTTAAAGAGTTTTCTGGATTCGCTGTAGTAGATTGGATTAGTTGAGACTGTTACTACTGGACTCACTCCGGGATCATAATACCCCCAACCCTCTACATTTTGGGGATTTCCGCTGTTTTTAAGCAAGTTTTCCCCGGCCTGAATAATTTCATCAAATCTTCTTGTGATTCCAGCTACATCTTCCGTATATTGAGACTTGGCAACATATCCTTGTTCTAGAATCTGCCTTGTTGCATTCAAAGCATCTACAGCAGCCTTCTCAGAATATGTCAGCATGCGCTGTTCAAGTTCACCACTTGGACCAGTTTTTGTCTCTAATTTCGTTAATTGAGTAGAAAGACCTTGAACCGTTTTCTCAAAAGTAGCCTGTGCTTGTTCTACTAGATAATTTTGATCTTCTGGTGATGGTTGCCATTTACGTGCATTGCTACCTTCATAAAAATCAAGTTCTGTTACGAACATTCCAGACCACACGTCCGGTCTTCCTTGATATTCAAAAAGTAGGTAGCCTTCATCAAAAGCTCCTGTGTTAAAACTAAATGATTCCTTGACAGCTTTATCTGAGTTGAACGCTGGTGATCCAGTTTTTTCGAAAATGATCTGCTTTTCATCAAAATCATTTATAGATCCCTTTCTGCGTTTGCAAAAAGTAATCTTGACCCTTACAGTATTAGCATCAAACGCTGTCAAATTAAGCATATAATTTGTATTTTGTTTGATGATGAAGCGTGGACTGTGGACTGACGCACCGCTTGAAAGTAGAAACATCCGCTTTTGACCGTTAAAGTAATAAGCGTGGGCAGTATAACTTAACTTATTATTGTCATCCGTCCAATATTTCAGTCCTTCATCTGCTCTTGAATTTCGGAGCATGTTAGGGCCACCACTAACACTGATTGTGGTGAACTCTGCTTTGACCCCTGCCACTGTCTGTTCCACATAAGAGCGATCTGCTTTTCCATTGGCCACATTAGTGAGGTCAGAAATGGCCTTTTCTGTTGTCTGCTCGAATCTGGATTGTGCGCCTTGTACCCCGACAAATTGGCTTTGCGTTTGAGCCTTAAAATCATTGATCAACTTCTGGATGTCTGCATCACTGGTCTTTAATTGATCAGTAGTAGCTTTCAGACCTTTCATTTTGACTTCAATGCCATTGTATTGAGCCTTGAACTCTTCTACAATTTCATTTTTGTTCTTCTGATTAGCAGCATTGATCTTCTCAGTGACTTGAGCTGAGATTTCCTCTTTGACTACTTCAGCTTGTGCTTTGGCTTGCTCAATTCCATCAGTGATCTCTTTCTCCAAAGCTCCTGCTTTGTCTTCAAAGGCCCTGTTAGCATTGTCAACCAATACTTTCAATTTCTTGTAGTATTCATCATCCTCCTGAGTCTTTTGGACTGTATCAAGGATTTCAGATGCTACATCAGAAATTCCATTAGAGCCTGATAGGCCTCCACCGTGCCCAGCCTTGTCATCGAATGTAAGAGAGATGTACTCTTCTGAAAGAGCATTAAAAACATAGCCTACAGCTTTCTTTTTTAACATAACATCATGCTTCAAGCTCATGAGGGATACTGTATCTCCAAGGTGTACAATTTGACCATCTAGCTCATAAGCTTCGATCTTGATTTGATCAGTGGACTTGTCAATATTCCCATTCTTGAACTTGGCTTCACCCCATTTTCTCAGTTCTTCCTCTGTAGTAAGATCATTGTTCTCATACTCAGCTTCATTGATATAAGGGTAACTGCCAATGAGGGGGCTGTCCACAGTAACTTTCAGAACTGTGTCCTCTTCTGCTCCCTCTGACTTGAAGGTTGATTTCAGATGCAGTCTTGTGATGATGCTTGAACTGCTCTTATTCCGTTCATATTGCTTCAGGTTTTGATGTGTAGTGATAACTACTCCACGATCAATGCCCCGACTCTTTGGAATGTCAATCAGGAAGTTATCACGGATCATCTCACCTTCCCAAGCACCAACAATGGAATGTTTTCCATCCATCAGGATCTTATAGAGCGTTTCATCTTCTGTAGTGTTGAAGGTCCTATTGTCCATGATATTACTTGAGAATGAGAATTTCCCAAGTGGTGTCTTGACTGCTGAAATCATAGCATTCAAGGCAATTTGACAGGTTGAGTTTGAAACCTTAATAGGACGAACAGAGCGCTTGAAGATGTCCTCTGTGATGTGCTGACAAGTCAGGTTCACTGTGTCATCTTGCTCACTGATTTCCTTGATCCGGAACAGTTGCCGGCCAGTGACAGGAGTGGGAGCAATGATGAGCATATCTTCCTGAAATTTCTTATAAATTTCAGTGTCTGTGATTGGATAATCAACCTTGAGAGTGTAGCTCACGTTGATTACTTCTTCAACTTCTGCTTTTGTTGCTTCATGGAGTGGTTGCCCATTCCATTTCACTGTTTGAACATTTCTGTCTAATAGATATAGAATTATAACCACCCCCAATTAGTTTCAAAGACAAGCGATTGAATGCCTGGCCCTAAAACCACACCAACAGTCTTCTGAGCTTGGTTAGCGTCAATTGTGATGAAGTCTCCTGACCACTTCACCAGATTCCCTTTCTTATCCAAGAAGCTTGGATTTTGTGGGTCATTTACCATCACAGCGCTCTCAGAGAGTTGTTCAAGTTTGATGGTTTGCTTCCCAATCGTGAAGCTAGTCTCAGATGAGCTATTTCCTTTAATTGTGATTTTAGGGAACGCTAGTGAACTACCTTGGAGCCTGAGAACACCATTTGAAGCGAGAGTTTGAACATCATTGTTCTTCATGTATTTTGTAGGGTGACAAATAAATGTCACCTCTAAAGAATACATTTTAGTTTTATCTCTCTGAGTATCAGACACCTTTGTCTGATAACAGAACCATCTTGTGAGCTTGTTCTGTTGATTCTCAAGCCAGAAGTTCCTTTTAGAAAGGAATTGCACGAATTCAAGGACTTGCAACTCTGTTGGGTTGATGAGTTGAAGAGTATATTTCTTTTCAATCGCTTCTCTGTGAGGGTTTGACTGAATAATATATCCACTAACTCCATCATGGCTCAATAGCTTATCCTTTGAGAGACCAACTTGAATCGTAGGACCTTCAAGCACAATCACATCAAATGGAAATGATGAAGTTCCAACTCCATCAATAATCAATTCATTGTATTTTACCATGCAGGCGCTCCTCTCAATTCTTTTTGTCTCCTCAATTCAGCAGCTATCTTCTGAGATACCTTATTGGCGATCTTCTCAATATCTGCTTCTTCTCTGATGATGTTGTCAGAAATGTTGATGTTGATCACGGTTCCTTGTGGGTCCATTGTTTGGGCGATGCCCCGACCAATGGCACTCAAATTCCGTTCATTCAGTGGTAGGACTGCTTCTTTTCCAGCTTCCCCACCAACCATCAGGCTATTCCCATTCATGCCAAACGCTGTGGGCTTGGTTAAGATCCCACCTTTGGCATACCATTCAATTCCGATACTTGGAATCCCTTTACCTTTCAGCCAGTCCATCGGATTCAGCGATCCGCTGGCCTTGAAGTGAGGTAATGGGATGTGTGGCCACTTGAATTGGAAATTGAAGAAGCCTTTAATTCCATCAATAGCTTTTCCTACTAGATCTTTGGCTCCATTGATTGCTGTGTCAATAGTGTCTTTGATCCCATTCCAAATGCTTGAAGCAGTTGAGCTGATATCATTCCAAACTCCTGAAATTGTGCTGGAAATGCCATTGAAGACAGTTGAAACTGTTCCTGTGATTCCGTCCCAGATTCCAGATAGAGTTGAGCTGATCCCATTCCAAACAGTTGAGGCTGTTCCTGAAATTGTATCCCAAATACCTGATAAAATTTGAGCCATTCCATTGAATACAGACTCACAGATGCTTTTGATACCGTTCCAGATATTCTCTCCGATGCCTTTGATGGTCTCCCAAGCCCCAGACCAGTCACCATTGATGATCTGCATCACAGTCTTAATGATGCCTAATACCACGTTGATGGCTGTTTCTACTACGGTTTTGATGGTGTCCCAAACCGTGGAAATTACGGTTGAAATGTTATTCCATGCAGTTTCAATAAATGGTCCAAGGACATTCATGACTGTTGTCACTACTGCTGAGATAGCATTCCAGACTGTTTCTGCTGTCTGTCTAATCAGTTGTTGATTATCATTCCACCATGTTGTCAATGTCCCCCAGATTTGCATTACAAAGTCAGAGATAGCCTTGACAACAGTATTGATGACTGACATGATAGCGTTCCAGACTGTCTCAACAGCGGTCCTGAATCCCTCATTGGTTTCCCATAGGTGCTTGATGGCCAATACAATTCCGGTTACTGCGACAACAACAGCGGCTATTACCGCAATGATTGGCAATGCAGCAGCTATCAGCCCTCCTATGCTCGTTCCAACAGCTACAGCAGCCGCCTGAAGAGCAAGAAAAATGGGAGCAAGTACACCGGCCACAGTCACAATTGATCCAAATACTACAACAAAGTTCTTGATGGGACCTGGCAAGTTGTTGATCCATTCTGCTACCTTCTTGAAGATATCCACAATGATGTCAAGTGCTGGAGCGAATGTTTCAGCAATTGCTCCACCAACTTCAGCCATAACGATTTTCAAACCGTTTTGTGCTGTGGTGAATTTGTCAATAGGGTCCAGAGTGTTTTCGTAGGTCTGTGAAACCAGACCGGCTGACACTTGTGAAGTGTAGCCTAAATCTTCCATGTTGAATTTTCCACGTTTGATTGCATCAATCATTTGTGGGGCTTTCTTGGCACCAAATATCTCCATAGCGATTCCCATCGCTTCGGTCTCTGACTTACTGTTCTTGATGGCTTCAATGGTTTCTGTCAGACCTTGCTTCATGGTCTTTCCTTGCTTGGTATATACACCAGCAGCCTTTGTCAGTCCAGAGAGCGCTGAGGATGAATCCACCCCGTTTTTCTCGAATTGACCAATAAGGGTGACCGCTTCACCAAATTCAAGACCAAGCATCTTGATTTGAGGCGCTCCATCAGTTGCTTTTTTCATCAACTCATCGACAGAAACCCCGGTATCTTGAGAAACGTAGGTTACATTATCCAGAATCTCTGTTAAGTCATCAATGGATAAGCCATAGGCTTCCATAGCTTGCTTTGATTGGATTGTTGCGTTTGTTACATCTGTACCATTGATCTCAGAGAACTTGATCATGTCTTCTGAAGTCACTTTCAAAGCGTCTCCAGTTAATTTGAATTGAGTATTGACCTCACCAACCGCATTCCCGATGGTACTGAAATCCGTAGGTACCTCAGTGGCTATGCCATTAGCAATGCCTTGCATTTCTTCAAGAGCTTTTCCACCGGCACCAGTCTTGGTGACAATGGTGTCCATTCCCTCATCAATTTCCCGGAATGCATCCAGAGCGCTCTTTCCAAAATCAACCAATTTTTGACTGATTTCAGATAACTTCTCAGAGAATTGATTCAGCAATTCAGCTTTCAGAAGCTTGTTTGTCTCTTCAAGACCGCTACTAGCTTTCTTTCCTGACTCGCCAAGATTTTCCATCTCGTTCGCAAGCCCGTTGAAGGCAGCCTTTGACTCATTCAATTGAGTCTCTAGCTTATTGACTTCTGTTGAGTTCTCGCCATACTCTTGTTTTGCAATAGCCAATTGCTTCTCAAGGTTCTCGACCTGTTGTGCAACAATCTCACTTTGCTTCCCAATCTTTTGTTCAGCAAGTGCCAGTTTATCTGCTTCACTAGCGTTGGAACCCATTTGGCTTTCTTGCAGTTTGAATGAGCTGACAACTTTGTCTCCTTCACTTGCAAGGCGCTGTTGCTCATTTTGAAGCTCTTTCAGTTGTTCACGGTTTGACTTGGTAGCATTCCCATTTCCATCTAATGCCTTATTTACATTCTCAAGCTTATTCTCATAGCCCTTCAGGATGTTTTCTGTCTGGACCACTTCCCGTTGAAATGCACGGTATTGATCAGCTCCAATGTCACCACTTTTGAATTGAGCTTCAACTTGTGCTTGTGCCTGTCTCAATGTTTCCAGTTTTTCCTTGGTAGTTGAGACTTGCTTTTGAAGGACTTCTTGCTTTTGAGCCAATAGGGTCACGTTCCCTGTGTCAAATTTCAGAGCCTTGTCAATACTCTTCAATTCTTTTGCTGCTTCGATAGAAGCAGAATTTACTTTCTTCAGGGCATTTTGAAGGGGCTGTGTGTCACCACCAATCTCAATTTTTATCCCTTTAATATTACCGGCCATATTTCCTCCTTTCACATAAAAATATAAAGAGCGCCTAAAGGATTCTTGTGATCAATCGTCCATCTATTCAATGAACTTGACCTCAGATTCTTCCTCTCAGCACTCTATTTCAGACTAAAATGAGTCAAAATCTGACTGTGTGGCCTTGCGTGTTTCTGATTTATTTTCAGTACGCAAATTCACATAATCTGTTTGATAATCCAGAGCCATTCCAATTGAAATGTGCTTCAGATCATCAATTGTAAGCCCAGTTTCTTTACAGCAAGAAAGATAAGATTCTACTGTAAAGATTTCATCACTGGCTGATTCTGACTCATCTGGTTTTTTTTTGATGTCATCGTATCATTGATCATTTCCATTAGAATTGGAGCAATGTCCTGCAAAGGAAATTCTTCCATTTCCATGAAAAATTGTTCATAAGGCTTGATGTGTGGGTTCCCTGATTTGGTGAACACCCAAAAAAGGCGATTGAAGAAGGTCATGTCAAAATTAGCCAACATGTTGATGTCAACTTCATTGTTGCCATTCTCAGCCATTTGCATGATATTCTGGTTTGAGATCATTCCAAAAAGATCTTGGAAGAAATCTTTCCCAAACTCACTCTTATAAGCGATAGGAGTGTAAGCATTGGTTACAAGCTCATACTCCTTTTCACTAATGGTCACACTCTTACGCATTTAAGGCCTCCTTAATTACAAAGCTTGATTAGGTTCATAGACCTTTTCAAACCATTTCTTATAAACTTCTTGATCATCCGCTGATGTAATGGAACGTTTCACAACTTGGTCACCGGGACGAGGGCTGGCATTGAAGCTCAATTCACGTTCATTCACGTTGGTTCCGTTCTTGGTAGCTGATCCGCTCGATGGGCGACTTGCTGAACAGTAATACATGACATGGCGTGTCTTGTTAGCATCGCCAGCAAATTCAAACATAAGTGCGAAGTTGGTTGTCTTCGCATCTGCTTTTTCTGTAACCACTCCTGTTGTAGGGTCTTTGATGTCGCCCAAAATTTTTGTTGCGAATGCTTCAATGATGTGTGGGACTTTGAATTTACCTTCGTAACCTTCATTTGAGTTGACGAAGTAATAATCAATGTTATCAGCTTTCACTGATCCTGAATCCCCTTTAGGGTCCAGCGTCAATTCCATCGCTCCAGGGAAGCGGAATACTTGACCATAAGTGATCACTCCTGCTTCACTGATTGATTGGATTGGTGCCACATGGACATTTTCAAGTCCAAATGTAACTTTGTTTTCAGTCATTTCTTTCCTCCTCAATATAGATAGACTTCATAAGACTTCACAAACAGTCTTTCTGATTCAATAAAATTCTCTTCTTGAACATCATAAAAGAGCTTGTGGTCATTCCACAGCTCTTCCAATCGTTCTTCTAACTCCTCATCTTTTCGTTCAAATGCCAATTCTACAGTGACAGCACGGATCATGTATGATGCTTGATTGTCTGTTCCTGTGATAGATGGCAAGCTTTCAAAATAGACAAGGTAAGGCAGCGTGGGGACATTTCCTTCCCTGAATGCCTTGTAAGTGACAGGCAGGCCAGCCTGTTCCAAAATTTCTGCAAACTCTGACAGCTTCATCTTCCAAGCTCCTTCAATTTCTTTTCAAAATTCTCAATAGCGTGATCTTCTGCCGGCTTGATGTGTACTATTCCGGAAACCCGTCCCCCGTTCCTCTTTAAGTGGCCAAATTCAAGCAAATGTGGGAGACGGTAATTTGTGTTGTGAACCACAAAATTACCTTTCCCCATTTTTGTTTTTTTCCACGATTTGGCATACTTACCACCTTTTTCCCTTGGACTTTTTGGACTTGTGGTTTTTAATTCTTGGACGGCCTCTTCTGCTGTTTCTTCCGCTATCTTGTCCACTTCTTCTTCAACTTCTGTGGAATACTCTGCTAATGCTTTAGCAATTTGACTGGCTAGATCTTGGCTCATGTCATTTTCTCCACCAGAGTCAATTCAAGGATATTGAGGTTGATTGGATATGTCTTCAAAATCCGGTACTCTTTACCGCCAAATTCAGCAAATTCCTGATTATTATATTCAAAGCTATGAATATCAACAATCAGATTGGGCCTGATGCCAGCCTGATTGGCTTGGTAAAATTCGGACCGTGTAATAGATTTCTTTTTACAAAAGATTGTAGTCTTTACTTTCTCAGTCAGATCTTGCTTGAGCTTGTCCTTGCCTGTAATTTTAAAACCTATCAATGTGATTTCATCATTCCACATCTCACACCTCTTTCTTGGAAGAGATTTGCAAATTGTGCAAGCGCCATTGAAGGTGACGTGGTAGATCAACACCACCTTCATAGCGATAAGCAGCAAAGTCAACAATGAACATTTCATGGTCAGCACGATCTGGAACCAATTCAACACCCAGATTGTTTGTTAATTCGCTGATGACGCTTGAGACAATCTTCTCCAGTGTTTTATCTCGCAAATTTGAAGCAATTCCTAATTTGATTTTAAGTAATTCCACTAACTGACCAGTGTCCATGCTATTCTTCCTCTTTCTTAGTTGCTTTCTTGCGCTTTGGTTTCTCTTCAGTGGCTTCTTCTACTTCCTCAGTAGCTTCTTTCACTTCTTCAGTGGTTTCTTCTGCTTCCTCAGCAGCTTCTTCCACTTTTTCAGTAGCTTCTTCTACTTTCTCAGTAGCTTCTTCTACTTTCTTAGTAGCTTTCTTTACTACTTCATCAGTGATAAAGATTGAACCTGCTGAATTAAAGCCTGTCAATAGTCCTTTAACAAACTCTTGATCAGGTTCATATCCTTTGCGTGGGAAGACATCATCAATCTTATATTCATGTTGTTCCGTGTCACGCATGTCCTTGAATGGACGAATTACTGTATAGGGCATATGATACCTCCTTACGCTACAACATCAGTGTATGTGCCAAAGAATCCAGCAGCAGCATCTACTTTCTTAACATCCAAACGGATGAAGAGTCCAAGCAATTGGCCATAGATGTCATTGTTGACCCATTTAACAGATACTTGAGAACGGTCAAAGAGTTTTACAAATTCAGAAACATCACCAATGAAGAATTTCATGTCTCCTTCAGCTCCAAATACTGTATCATCTACCGGGTAGATTGTTTTGCCACCGAATGAATAGCCTGTAGGTGATGCAACATCCGTTTGAAGCATGTAGCGGCCATTTTTGTCTTTCACTTTGTCAAGTGCTGCAAACATTGATTGCGTTACAACAATACTTGCTTTGTAGATTGATTTAAGCTTTTTGTTGTAGATGTCCTTGATGCCATCGAATCCAGCAGCATCTGCTTGAGTGGCTGATTTGAGGATAGTAGCGACTAATGACAATTCAGTGTTTTCACCTTGATTGAATACTTCATCTTCTACGATTGACATGATGTCATAATCTGCATCATCAATCATTTCTTGAGATACAGGAATGTACCCACGGTAAGTCTTGATTGAGTAATCAATTTCGCTGATGCTTGGTTTTCCAAGTTCAGGATTGGCTTTCAATTCATCAGTTGAAGCCATTTTGCTGTCTGTCTTCTTGATGACTGGATATTTACCAGAACCACTATTTACTTTGACACGTTGGACAAGATCCAAGAGCGGATTGCGTGTCTTTTCAAGGAAGTGAGGTTTCAACACTTCAGTTGGGATCAAAGCAGCGCTTCCAGAGTCAGTTGTTTTAAGACCTTCAATGTCACGAGTTTGACCAGTACGAATGAATTTAGCAATTGCGTCACGTTGTTCCAATTTCTTTCCTCCACGTTGTTCAACATCTTTGAATGTTGGGGCTTTCCGATTTTGTTCATCAACTTGTTTTTGAAGATCTTCAATTTCTTCTTCAAGTTTTGCTTTTTCTGCTTGTTTCTCTTCTAATTCTTTTTGAAGATCTTCAAGGCTCTTTTCAACCGTTGAAACTTCTTCTTCAGTTTCAGCACGGTCCAGTTTTTCTGCTTCGATTGCTGAACGGTTGTTCAATTCTTCAATTGCTTCTTCCAATTCAACAATCTTGTTTGCTTTGGTGCGCATACGTGCGCCCAGAATCAATGCTTTGTTCATAGATTGTATTTCTCCTTAATTTTCATTTTGCGTTCATTTAACGCTTCAACACTGGCACGTTTTAGACATTCAAAGTCTTTCTTCCGTGCAGCAATTTCAGTTTGTGGATAGGCCGGGAATGTGCAAGGACTGACCTCAAAAATTTCAAGCTCTAGCACGGTGTCAAGATAAGAACCATCTTCACGCTCAATAGTGTCCACCTTGATTGGCATAAATCCAAAACTGCATCCAACAATATCACCACGCTGTACACGGGCATAGGCTCCCATAGCGTCTGGATCATTCCTGTTGATGATAATGTCACCATATAGACCTTTGTCATCAACTTTGAGACTCACTGTGCTGTTCCCTGTGCGTCCTAACACTAGGTTATGATCATGATTGAACAATGCACGGATGTCAGCATTCTTGATTGCTTCTTCCACTCCTGCACGTTTGATCACTTCAAAATAGCCTGGCCACAGCTCAGTTTCTTCATCAAACCGGATGAAGTAGCCACTCAAGATCAAATCACCAGATTCTTGTTCTTCTCGTGTCTCGAATTGTGTAGCGATGTATGAATTACGTTTCTTCATTGGCATTTCCTCCTTCCTTGTTTAATTTGCTCTGATTGCCTAACTCGCCTTGTGGCAGATAGTTTTCAAGAACAATAATTTCATCCATTTCAGGATCTGGAGTCATACCAACCCAATCTCTCCATTCATTTCTACGCATTGCAGCACTGTTGGTCATTTGTTGAGCAACAGTTGAAAGCTCTGTAATGTCGTATGAATACAATGAGCGTGGATTGAATTTGAAGTAGCGTGTGTTTGAAGTCAGTAGGTCTCTTGTGAGCGTCTGAGTGATCGTTGTTGCGATGCTCATGATGGTTGTATTCACAAAGTTGTTGTATTCTTCTTTGTTGAAATCTCCCACACCCAACACAAAAGCCGGAACACCTAACATTCCAGCTACTGTCTTCTTATCAATTTCTACTGACTCATTCAAAGCGATGTCATTCAAACTTAATGGCTTCACTTGTTCCACTTCCAGTAAAGCTTCTGGAACAATCCAAGGTTCACCGGACTGGCTTGTGGTCAGATATTTCTTAGCGATTTTCTCACGACCTTCCACTGTTCCAAGTTCCTCACTTGATGAATCTACCTTGATAATAAGGCTTGGAATATTTTTCCCATTCATGAAGCCTTTCTTGGTCTGTGTAGCCATGTTCAAATTGCGAACAATATCTTTCAAAGCAAATCTAAAACCGGTCCCAATATAAGGCCGGTCTGGATCTGGATTGATGGCAAAGTGGACCACTTCATCTGGATTGAAATCAGTGTCCCTAAAATGGATCATGTATGTCAGATCATTACTTTTGAACGACACTTCTGACATTGGGAATGGTCTGAGATTGCTTATGTAGTCAGTCATTGGATCATATTCCACATGTAGGACAGAATTCCCATCGCCAAACAAAAGCAAGTCTCTGACAATCTTGAAGATCCATGATTTCCGTGTCATGTGATCACAAGGGTTGATGTCAATCTTACGGGCTAACCCGTCCTTGATTCTTACATCACCGGATTTTGTATTCTCCATGAGCTGGATAGTCATATTTGAAACCATGTCAGCAATTTTATTGACAGCCATGATCACATCTGGATTTCTTGCCAGTGGAATGTAGCCATCACCGTCATACATGATGCCTAGATCTGAATTCCCAAAGCTTGTGAACATCGTCTGAGACTTTCCACGCTTGAACAATTTGTCAAAGATTCCCATATTTCTCACCTCCTTTCTATCTAATCAAAGTAAGCCATCACATTCTTATTCTTACCAAGGTTAGCAAGTGCCTGTATACAAGCAAAAACGCTCGCATCAAACAAGTCAATTCTTGCTGTACCGCCATCACCGTCTAACTTCTCATACTGGACAGCGTCATCCACTTTCTCAATGGCTCTGACATTGCTGACACAATACTCATAAGCGTCCGAATGTACATAATAGAATTCTTTATTCTTCACTTTCAATTCAATTCTTCTGAATCCCTCTGATTTCAAATAGAATAGCTGAGGCTGGTCAATCATTTTGAATTTAGCTTGCTTCATTTTTAGCATGAACTCTCTACCAAATTTCCTATCCATACCGACAGCGGCAATTTTGAAGCCCTTCTGTCTCATCTCTATGAACCATTTAACAATGTCATCATAGAGGACTGTTGGAGTGTTGCTCATAGTAAGCCATCCATCTGATTGCCACCCAAAAAGTGGGATGCCATCATCATTGGCTTTCTTTTGAGCATTGACACGAGGGAAGAAAGCATGTGTGATACAGATATCAACATCTTTTTCACCATCGTTATACACACCGTATAAAGCAGCAGCGGTCAAGTCATGCAGTCTTGAGAGGTCAGCTCCTCCATACCAGCGAATAGGAAGCCTTGCAAGTTCCTCAATGGTCCAGTCGTAGCAGTCATCACTAGCAATGAACTCATCTGGATTGAAATAAGCGTTCATTGAGTTAGTAAAGACATTCAGAGTCTTATTGAAAAACTCGTTTCTGGTCTGTGGATCATTCAAGGCCTGTTCTGCTTCTTCCTTGAGGGCTTTTAGTGAGACAGTCACACCCCATGACGGATTAGCCATCTTCAACACATTCTCATCCAAGTAGTCTCCCACATCTCCATCAGTTGCCTGATTTGCCTTACAGATAAAAATGAAGAATGAATCATCTTTTACTAGCTCCTTCAACACCTTCTGACAATATTTCAGACGGTTAGCAAGGAATCCTGTTGGAATGTCCCCGGCTGTGGAGATAACAAAAAGCATACTGTTCCGGTATGCTGACATTGTTTTCTTCATAAGACCATATTTTTTTGAATTTCTCATGGTGTGAGCCTCATCTAGGATGATGACATTTCCATTGAGAGAGTCAAGCCTGCTCTCATCATTGGCCAGTGCTTGGATAAAGAATGAACCCTCCTCACCAAAATTTGCAGTGATGGAGTGTTCTTGGTTGTTGTCCTTGATACGGATGTTCTTGTCATTCCATCTCTCAACATTAAATCTCAAGAATCCGAAGGCTTCCAATGCTTGCTTGACAGAATTGGCTACTATATAGCATTTTGAACCGCTATCTGTATCAAGAATCTGATAGGCCAGAGCGATTGCAGCAGTGAAAGAGGTCTTGCCATTCTTTCTGGCAAGCATGATCAGAGCCTCTTTGAAGCGTCTCTCATTCGTTCCCTTAATGTAGAAGCCAAAGAGATTGACCACCACAAAATGTTGCCATGGTTGAAGTAACAATGGCTTGTTACGGATAGAGACCGCAAACATATCATCACCCTGCTGATGGACAATTGTGTGTTCGATGAAATGGACAACAAAATCAACCATGTCTTCATCCATCTCAAACTCTGGATTGTCTAAATCTCTCAGGAAGCGTGATGCTGCCAAAATGTTCTCTTCACAATGCTCTTCTTGATGGTCCAGAACGTGTTGAGCGTATTGTTTGGCTTTCTCCACGTTACCCATCAGACTTCACCCGTTTCTTCTTGATCTCATCCTTGAATTTCAGAACCTCTGTAAGAACTGATCCATTGTCTTGTTCTACTACTTCACCCAATGATTTAGGATTCATCATCAGTTGATTGGAATAGCTGAGTATGTCTTTCCGTAGAATTTCCATCGCTGTCAGGATGGGGACCTTACGTTCATTCTCAGCTCCTGCCTTATTCACATAGACATCTGTGACAGGGTAGCCCATATCAGCATAATCCTGAGCAAGTTTCTGATACTGAAATAGCATTCCTGAAAAGATGTCAATGATCATGTCAAATTCTTTGCGATAAGTCCCAAGCTCTTTCATCTGTTTGATGACTTTTGACTTGATTGACTTAGCTGTGACTGGTTTTGCCAAAAACTAGGCCTCCTTCCCAAAATCCCTTTAGTTTTTATCCCCTTTTTGTCTGAAGGCCTCCGACTTGGAAAAAGTTCCCTTCACCGGTTCCCAGACGATCAAAAAAAATTTTTTTTCGATGGGGGGATAATCGAAAAATTCAAAAAAACAAAAATTGAAAAAATCGAATTTCACAAAATTTCATTTTTTCGATTTTTGTAAAAATTCAAAAATTCCCTTTTTCGTTTCTTTTGCCAAAAAATTCCTTGACCAATAACTTTATCATTGGTTCTATCATGAAAAGTATTGTGTCGCTTATTAGTAAGTGGCAGACAATTCCATTCTTGGAATTCTAGTTCAGGATATTCCGACACTGGAAAAATATGATGAACCATTTCAGCAGGTTCTGATATTCCATATCTCAAACTCTCCTGACATAGATAATTATATTTTCTTAGAATCCTATCTCTGAACTTCTCCCACTTCTTTGTCTTCAAAGAAGGTCTGACAATTTTGTTATACATATAATCCTCCTCACACAAAAAGGACAGACCAAACTGATTGGCTGTCCCTCTCATACTTGAAAGCTATGCTATCATAATATTTTATTTTATGTGAGAAAACAAGAGTTTATTTTCTCATCTTTTATTTTGGTCTCAATCCTATGAAATGATATTCTAATGTTGGGTTCTCGAAAATGTTCCCAATGATTTCAGCTTTATCCAATACATCTGGTTCATAAGGTGAAATACAATCTGGGTCCATGACATTTAGACATTCAAGATAAAAACCATTTCCAGAGAGTACTTTCTTTTCTTCATAGTAGCGATACTTTCCAAAGCGGACAATAGCTTTTACAAAATCAATTTGAAGAACATCTCCTACAAAAATCTCTCTGCCTTCTTTGTCATAAGGCTGGTAATGGGTGAGGTAGTAGTCAATCATCTCGGGGGTAAGATTAGCAAAAGTGACTAAAGTAGTGTCGTAAAAGGCGCCTTGCTTTTTGGTGGTAGTGAGGCAAACAGCAGTAATGACCTCATGGCTATGACCTGAAAAGCGAGAGAGAGTCTGGAAGGCATCTGCATAATCTTTGGGCTTTCCTATTGCCTCTCCTTCAAACCAAATAAGCGTATCGGCTGTGATAAGTACTTCCTCTTTCTTGAGAGTAGGGAGCAGTGGTATAGCTTTTTGCTGAGCTATATACATGGGAATTTCCGCTCCTTGTAGTTCAGGAGGGTAGGATTCATCGGTGGGGGAGAGGCGCAACTCAAAGTCAATTCCTAAATCTTTGAGGAATTGTTGGCGACGCGCTGAAGCAGAAGCGAGAATGTATCTCATCTAAGAGTTTTCGAGTTTTTAATTTTGAGTGGGTTTATACAAGTCACCATAAAAAGTGAAAAGTGAAGCGTGAAAAGCAAGGAGGTTGCTATTCATGCTTCACTTTTCATGTTACCCAATTAGCCTTAAGATATAGACGAATCCAGTAAGGATAAAG
>ERZ773203.878-NODE-878-length-16001-cov-8.181174_pt1 | contig 16001 bp, 11 predicted proteins | sample MGYA00580529_ERZ773203 | MGnify/ENA primary metagenome ERZ773203 (study PRJEB29015, sample SAMEA2738176) | human oral metagenome | biome: human oral; feature: human-associated habitat; material: saliva | place: China | collected 2177 ... | reverse complement strand
TGTAAAGACACTTTATCTGTCAATAGACAGTGTAAGTATTGCAGAGGGAGAGGAAATGGATTCTCTTGATGGATTACTGACAAAACTTGGAGAGGAAATAGAAAATTATCAGTTTAGTTAAGGGGTGAAAATGTGAAAACTATATTATTGAAGTTTGCAGGACCAATGCAGTCTTGGGGAACCGACTCACATTTTGAAACCAGACATACGGATCTTTATCCGTCAAAAAGTGCAGTGATAGGATTAATAGGGGCTGCACTTGGGATAAGGAGAGATGATGAAGCTATCAAAGAACTGGAAAAGATAAAGCTTGCAATCAGGATAGACCAGGAAGGCAGTCTTTTAAAAGATTATCATATTGCAAGAAAATATAAGCCAACCGGAGATTTTGACAGGACTTATGTCACAGAGAGATATTATTTGGAAGATGCGGTATTTGTAGTTGCAATATCACATGAAGATAATAATCTTATAGAGAAAATATATGAAGCTTTGAAGAGACCCTATTTTCAAATGTTTTTAGGGAGAAGATCAATACCGGTTTTGGCAGATTTTATTCTGGGAAATTTTGATGGAGATATAAGTAGCATATTGGAAAAATGTGAGTGGCAGGCAAAAGAATATTATAGAAAAAGATATAATAAAAGTCAGAAATCATTGGATGTATATTGTGATAAAGGTGTTTTTGATAAGACTGACAGAAAAGCATTGAGGCAAGACAAGGTTATATCTTTTTCAAAGAAGAATAGGCAGTTCAGTTTCAGATATGAGGCACATACAAAAATCTATGTAAAAAATAGTATGTTTGAAGCTGAAGATACAGACCACAATATTTTTGATTTGGTAGGTGAATGATATGTATATTTCAAGAGTTGAGTTAGATATATACAATAGGCAAAAGATAAGGGATTTGACACATTTGGGAGCTTATCATAATTGGGTGGAACAAAGCTTTAGAGAAGAGAGCGGAGTAAGAAGAAGGAAGCTTTGGAGACTTGATAAGATAAATGATAAGAAGTATTTGTTGTTGGTAAGTGGAGAGAAGCCGGATCTAAAATTGTTGGAAAAATATGGTGTGGCAGGTAGTGCAGTAACAAAGGACTATGATGCATATATAAGCAAGATAAAAACCGGTATGAAGCTACGCTTTAGGCTTGTAACAAATCCGGTACATGCAGTGATGGAAGGTGGTAAGAGAGGTAGTGAAAAGCCACATATTACAGCAGAGTTTCAAAAGAAGTTTTTTATGGAAATAAATTAAGAACTAAATTGTGTATTGTATAAGTTTGCATAAATACCATTAATAGTCATAAGTTCATCATGATTACCTTGTTCAACTATATCTCCATCTTTCATAACTAGAATTAAATCTGCATTACGAATAGTTGAAAGTCTATGAGCAATAACAAAGCTTGTTCTTCCTTTCATAAGTTGACTGATAACAGCTTGAATATCTTTTTCAGTTTTAGTATCTATACTTGAAGTAGCTTCATCTAGTATCATAACTTTTGGATTAGGTAAAATTGTACGAGCTATAGTTAATAACTGTTGTTCTCCTTGAGAAACCATACCATTTTCACTTGTAATTATAGTGTCATAACCTTGTGGTAATTTTCTAATAAAGCTATCACATTTTGCTAACTTAGCAGCTTCTATTATTTCTTCACGAGTGGCATCAGGTTTTCCGTAAGCAATATTTTCAGCAATAGTTCCTTTAAATAACCAAGTGTCTTGTAGAACCATACCAAAGTTTGCTCTTAACTCTTTTCTTGTAACCTTTGAAATATCGACACCATCAAATAAAATTCTACCTCCATTTACATCATAGAATCTCATAAGTAAGTTTATTAAAGTTGTTTTACCAGCACCAGTAGGTCCAACTATGGCAACCATTTGTTCAGCCTTTGCAGTAAAATTAACATTTTTCATTAAAAGCTTATCTTTACTATATCCGAAAGAAACATTTTCAAATACAATTTGTCCCTTAGTATTATCTAGTAAATGAGTATCCTCAGTTAATTCTTTTTCTTCAGGTAATTCTAAAATGTCATAGACTCTTTCAACAGAAACTAAAGCATTCTGTAAAGAATTTATAATATAGGCAGAAGTTGTAACAGGCTCAGATATTTGAGTAATATATTGTAAAAATGCCTGAGCAAGTCCTAAAGTAAGATGACCATTTATTACAAGTATAGCTGACATAACTGCTGATGTAACAAAGGCTATTTGAGTTATAAATCTAATAGAAGGGTATATTGAAAAAATTGTAAACTCAAGTGTTTTTGCAGCAACATATTGTTTTTCAATAGATTCATCTATACTAGTTATGATATCTTCTTGCTTATTAAAAGCTTGTACAACTAGATTTCCTGTTAAAGCCTCTTCTGTCAGTGAACTCAATTCAGAAAGAGATTTCACATCTTGAGAGAATATTTTTTGTGTTAACTTTGAAACATAGTATGTAACTACAATACTTACTAAAAGAATAGCCAAAACTAACAAAGTTAATTTTACATTTATTGTAAATAGCATAATTATAACAAGAATCATTATTAAAAATGAGTAAACAAATCTTGTAAAACTAGAACCTATAACTTCTGCAACCTTTTCAATATCTGTTGTAAGTTTACTTAGGATATCTCCAACTTGATTTGTGTCAAAGAAATTCATAGGTAGCTTTGTAAACTTTCTACTTAATTTTACTCTAAGAGACTGAGCAACCTCTTCTCCTAATATTGCTGATATATATTCTTGTAAATAACTTAAAGCAAAGATTGATACAGCTATTATTCCTAATAAAGAAACTGGCTTTATAAGAAAACCAAAGACAGCAGACCATTTATCAATAATAGTATTATCATTAAGTATTTTTACAATGTCATCTATGGCAACAGCTGAAATCCAAGGGATTGCAACCACTAAAACTGTAGATATTATATTAGCGACAACAGAGATTAAAAATGGAACTTTTCTTTCACCTAAAAGTGATAATAAATTAGAAACAGCTTTTTTAAAATTCTTTATACTATCTTCATTTTGATTTTTCTTTTTAGACATTTTCAACCTCCTTATTCTAATATTCCTTGCGACTTAGCAAGCTCAATATATTCTTGATTGCTTTCTAGTAACTCTTGATGAGTTCCCATTCCTGTAATTTCACTATCCTTTAAAACGATTATCTTATCAGCATCAGCTATAGTATTTAGTCTTTGTGCTATGATAATAGTTATTTTATCCTTTAAGAAAGTTTTTAATTCCTTACGAAGTTTAGCATCTGTTGCATAGTCAAGAGCAGAGAAACTGTCATCAAATAAGTAAATATTTGCATCTTTTGATAAGGCTCTTGCAATAGATAATCTCTGTTTTTGTCCACCAGAGAAATTTATTCCGCCTTGAGCTACAAAAGAATCAAACTTATCAGGTAAAGAGTCAATAAAATCATAAGATTGAGCAATCTTTGCAATTTTAATCATTTCTTCGTCAGTCATATTCTTATTAGTAAATCTAAAGTTATCCTTTATTTTTCCACTAAAAATATATGCTTTTTGTGGAGTATATGAAATTTGATTTCTTAGACAATTTAAAGGTAAATCTAAGGTATCGACTCCATTTATTAAGATTCTTCCACTTTCTATATCATTTAATCTAAGTAAAACCTTTGCTATTGTAGATTTTCCAGAACCAGTTGCTCCAACTATAGCGAATCTTTCTCCAGCTTTTACAGAGAAGGAAATATTTTTTAAAATTTGTTTTTCTGCACCCTTATATCTAAAACATACATTGTCAAAAGTTAAAGATATAGGATTTTGTTTTAAAATATCTTCATAGTAAGAATTATCTTTTAATTCTTCTTTATCCTTTATTTCACTTGTAACATTTAAAACTTCTTCAATTCTTTCTATTGAAACAACAGCCTTTGGCATTTGAACTAAAACCATAGATGACATAATAAGAGCAGCTATAGTAGTCAATGAATATTCAACAATGGCTGTTATAGAACCAATTTCTAAGGTATTATTTAAGACTTTCATAGCACCAAAGAAAATTATTAAAGTTATAACAATAGACATAAGTGCAAAAGCCATAGGTGAAAGTAGAGCAAACTTTTTATTTATAATGATATAGTTATCTGTGTACTCTTGAGCTACATCATTGAATTTATCTCTTTCTTTTTTAGAATTATCAAAAGCTCTGATGATTTTAGCTCCAATGAATCTTTCTCTTAAAACTAAAGTCATTCTATCTAATTTTTTTTGAACTTTTAAAATATATGGTAAAGATTTAAATAGAGTTAAAACTATTGCAAGAGCAAAAACTAAGATTGTAAATAAAGGTATCAAGGCTAAAGTTGGTGATAACTTTATTGTCATAAAGATAGATATTACTGCCATTATCGGACTAGGTAATATCATTTGAAAAAATGCTACTATAAGTCTTTGAGCATTATTGTTGTCATTTCCCATACGAGTTACTAAAGAAGCAACTCCAAAATCATTGACTTGATCAACTGTTAAAGATTCAAGATTTCTTATTAGTAATTTTCTATTTTTCTTTGTAAAGTTAGTGGCAAAGAGAGCTACGAAGTGATTAGCTATAATTCCAGTTGCAGTTCCAACAATCAGTATAATTACCATTTTTATACTTGTAGAATAGACCATATCTATATCTTTTTTCATTATACCTAAATTTATTATATTAGAAATTTGAAAAGGTATAGCCAAGGTTGCAAAAGTATTCAATGTAAGAAATATTGCACCTAAAGATAAAATTCCTATATTTTCTTTTATATAGGTTCTTAATATTTTCATAAAAACCTCCTTAAAACTATTAAAATAAAGGGAAAAAATAAGTTGCAAATCTAGCTAAGCAATTATTAATTCCCTTGTGATTTAAAATCGAATACATTAAGTTTGTAGTGTATTATATCAGAATTTCTTTGAAAAATCAAGTTTTTAAAAATATGCTATAATATACGTGAATATCATTGTAAAGAGAGGTAAAAAATGGAAAAAGATACTCTACTAAAAAAAGTTGAAAATTTATCTGATTTAGATAAACACCAAGAAATAATAGATACGATAGAAGCACTTCCAACAAAAGAAATAAACAATGAGCTAATAGGAAAATTAGCTAGAGCATATATAATGATTCAAAATTATGAGAAAGCAATAGAAGTATTAAAAAGCATAGAAAAAGAGGAGAAAAATACTATGCTTTGGAATTATAGAATGGGTTGTTCATATTTTTATTTAGAAGATTATGAAAAAGCAGAAGAGTATTTTTTAAAAGCATACAAATTAGAGCCAGAAGATGAGAACATTAAAGACTTTTTAATGGATATTTATATTAATCTATCGAAGCAAGTAAAATTTGGGAAAGATGATTTAGATAATCAAAAGAAAGCCTTAAATTATGCATTAAAAGCAAAAGATTATATGACAACAGATGATAAGAAAATAGAATGTTATTCATATTTAGCTTTTTTATATAATAAATTTACAGACTATCATACAGCAGAAGATTTATTAAAAAGGGCTATTAGTCTAGGTAGAGATGACCTTTGGATACATTCTGAATTAGGCTATTGTTTAGGAGAACTAAATAAACTAGAAGAATCATTAGAGCACTATCTTAGAGCTATAGAAATTGTGCCAAGCAATACTTGGTTACTTTCTCAAATTGCTTGGACATATCGTTGTCTAGGAAGATATGAAGAGGCTTTAAAAGAGAATTTTAAGGCTCTAGACTTAGGAGAAAATAGTGAATGGGTATATGTTGAAATAGGCTATTGTTATAAGGAATTAAATAATTATGATAAAGCTTTAAAATATTATTTAGAAGCAAATAAAATAAGTAAGGATAAAAATGTTTGGTTATTATCAGAATTAGTATGGCTTTATAACGGAATAGAAAAGTACGAGAATGCACTAGAATATCTTAAAAAACTTGAAAAATTAGGTAGAGATGATAGTTGGTTTAATAGTGAATATGGTTTCTGTTTAATAGGATTAAAGAAATATAATGAAGCTATAGAAAAATATAATCGTGCTCTGGAAAAGGAAAATAATCTTAAAGAAATTATCCGTTATAACTCTCAAATTGGGTTTTGCTATCGTCTTTTAGGAAAATATGAAGAGGCTATTGAAAACTTAAAAAAAGTTTTAGAGATAATTAATGGAGATAAAACAAATGATAATACTGATGAAAAGATTTTCTTAAATTCACAAATAGGTTGGATTTATGGAAAAATAGAAAATTCAAACCCAGAAGAAGCACTGTATTATTTAAATGTAGCAAAAGAATTAGGTAGAGATGATGAATGGATTAATGCAGAAATAGGTTGGGAATTAGGATATAAGGCTGTAGGTAAAGATGAAGAAGCCGTAAAATATTTTGAAAGAGCGATAGAATTGGGTAGAAATGACGAATGGATATGGATTAGAATAGCCGATATTTATTTTGACTTGAAAAGATATGAAGATGCATTAAAAGCATATAATAAAGCTTATGAATTTGAATGCTTACATAATGAAGGACAAGCAAGTTTATATATACGTAAGATTGGAAAAACATTAAGAAGGCTTGGAAGATACGGAGAAGCAATTGAGAAACTTTTAGAATCAAGAAAATTATCACTTGAAGAAGGAGAAAAAGTAGAAGTAGAAGACTTAGAGCTTTCATATTGCTATGCTACTCTTGGAGATAGAGATAATGGTGAAAAATATATGAAATTATTCATAGATTCAGTGGGAACTCGTATAGAAAATGATGAGAAACTAAAAAAAGAACTTGAGGAACTTAAAGAGATGGTAAATACCTTATATCATCCCTCATAAAAAGTGACTGTTACATATTATAATCATAATTCAAAAGTAAAAATAGTTCGTTACTGAGTAAATTTCTTAACGATAAAAAATCAAGAATTCGCTGCAAATCAGGAAACTCACTTCGTTCAGACACTCCTGCATTTGCTCGGCTCATTCTATTTGATTTTTTATCTAAAATTTCCATTCGTAACTCACTTATTTTTATCTACATTATTCTTAACTCAATGTATTATTTTTTATTTAAAAGAGGGTAGCCTAAGGCTTTTCTGTTTTCTACAAATACTTCAGCACATCTTCTAGCTAAATTTCTAACTCTTAGAATATATCCCATTCTTTCAGTAGTTGAAATAGCTCCTCTTGAATCTAAAACATTAAATGTATGAGAACATTTTAAAACATAGTCATAAGCTGGTAAAACAAGTCCTTGATCTAAAACTTTTTTAGCTTCGTCTTCATATTCATCAAACCATTTAAAATGTTTATCTAGACTTGCAAGTTCAAAAGAGTATTTAGAATTTTCAAATTCAAATTGATATCTCATATCACCATATTTTACTCCCTTAGTCCATTCTAAGTCATAAACATTTTCTTTGTTTTGAATATATAGTGCAAGTCTTTCTAATCCATAAGTTATTTCAACTGGAACTATATCTAATTCTAATCCTCCAACTTGTTGGAAGTAAGTAAATTGAGTTATTTCCATTCCATCTAGCCATACTTCCCAACCAAGTCCCCAAGCTCCAAGAGTAGGTGATTCCCAGTCATCTTCTACAAATCTTATATCATGTTTTTCAGGTTCTATTCCTAAAACTCTTAAACTTTCAAGATATAATTCTTGTATATTAGTTGGTGATGGTTTCATAATAACTTGAAATTGATGATGTTGATAAACTCTGTTAGGGTTATCTCCATATCTTCCATCTTTTGGTCTTCTTGAAGGCTCTACATAAGCCACGTTCCAAGGTTCTGGTCCTAATGCCATTAAGAAAGTATTAGGGTTAAATGTCCCAGCTCCCTTTTCTATATCATAAGGGTTTCCAATTATACAACCCTTAGAGCTCCAATATTGTTGTAAAGAAAAAATTATTTCTTGAAATGTCATTTTATTTCACCCTCTTTTTTCTATTAAAAATTAAATGTTCTATTATTATCAAAATTACACCTATATTTATCCAGACATCTGCAAAGTTAAAGATGAAAGACCAAATACCTCTAAAGTCTAACATATCTACTACAAAACCTCTAAACAATCTATCTATCATATTTCCAACTGCTCCTGAGAATATCATAGTATAAGCTATTCTTTCTAGGAAACTTATCTTTTTAAAATTCTTGCAGAAATAGAATAAGATTAAGCCTATTGCTATAAGTGCCAAAATACTTACTATGTCTATTTTCCCTTGAAAAAGCCCAAAGGCAACTCCTCTATTTTGAACATAAGTCAAATTAAAGAAGTTGTCTATTATTGGAATTGTATCCCCAACATACAGAGTACTGTGAACTATAAATTTTGAATACTGGTCTATTATAAGTAATATTAAGAATAAAAATATATAAATCATACTTTCTCCTATTTCAATACTCCTGTACATCTTGGACATAGTGTTGGATGTTCTGGATCAGTTCCTAAATCGTCATATTTCCAACATCTTTCACATTTTTCTCCATCTGCATGAGTAATTTTTATTTTTAAGTTTTCTATTTCTTCAGCAGCAGTAAAGTTGTCATCACAAGCATCTACTACTTCTATATCAGAAACGATAAATACTGTTTCTAGTAATTCTAGATTTTCTTTTATAAATTCTTTTAAAGCATTATCTTCAGTGTATAGGCTAACTTTAGCATCTAAAGAGTTTCCTATTATTTTATTTTCACCTTGTCTTGCTTTTTCTAATTTTTTGTTTACTTCTTTTCTTAGTTTTATTATTTGTTGCCATTTTTCATCTAATTCAGGATTTAGATATTCATCGTTATTTACATACCAATCAGCTAAGAATACAGATTCTGCTTCTCTTGCTTCTGCTGGTAAGTTTTCCCAAATTTCTTCAGCTGTAAATGAAAGTATAGGAGCAACCATTTTTGTTAAAGTCATTAAAACTTCATACATAACTGTTTGTGCAGCTCTTCTTGCAACAGAATCTTTCTTTTCAGTATAAAGTCTGTCTTTTATAATATCTAAGTAGAAAGCTGACATATCTATTGCTGCAAAGTAATGTATTCCTTGGAATAGATTGTAGAATTCATATTTATCATAACTTTCAGTTACATTTCTCTTCAATACTTCTAATTTATTTAAAGCCCATTTATCTATTTCTAACATATCTTTATATGCTACTTTATCTGTTTTTGGGTTGAAGTCATAGCTGTTTCCAAGTATATATCTTGCAGTATTTCTTATTCTTCTATATGCTTCTGACATTTGTTTGATTATATTATCAGATATTCTTACATCATCTCTATAATCAACAGAACCACACCAAAGTCTTAATATATCTGCTCCATAAACTTTTATTACATCACTAGGTGCAACTGTGTTTCCTAATGATTTAGACATTTTCTTTCCTTCACCGTCATTAACAAATCCGTGAGTTAATACACTTTTATAAGGCGAGTCACCAGTTGAAGCAACTGATGTTAGAAGTGAAGTATGGAACCATCCTCTATGTTGATCTGAACCTTCAAGATATAGATCACATGGTCTATGTAATCCTTCCCAAACTTCTAAAACTCCTCTATGGCTACTTCCTGAATCAAACCAAACGTCCATTATGTTTGTTTCTTTTCTTAATTTTAATCCTTTTAGATTATATTTAACTAATAATTCTTCTCCGATTAATTCTTCTGGAGTTTTTTCAACCCATATATTAGAACCATGTTCTCTTACTAGACCACATATTCTATCTAATATTTCTTTATGGAATATTTCTTCATTTGTTTCATCATTATAGAATATTGGAATAGGAACTCCCCATACTCTTTGTCTTGATATACACCAGTCAGGTCTTGTTTCCATCATAGAACCTATTCTGTTTTTACCCCAAGCTGGTATAAAGTTTATTTCATCTATAACTTTTAAAGTTTTTTCTCTTAAATCTCCACCTTCCATTCTTATGAACCATTGTTCAGTAGCTCTGAATATAACAGGCGTTTTAGATCTCCAGTCATGTGGATAAGAGTGATTTATTTCTTGCATTTTTAAGATATGACCTGTTTCAGTTAAATGTTTTATTATAGCCTTGTTAGCTTCTGAATAAACAAGTCCTTTAAATAAGTCTCCAGCTTCTTCTGTTAAGCAACCTCTATGATCTATTGGAGATATAACTGGTAATTTATAGTTAAGTCCTACAACATAGTCGTCTTGTCCATGTCCTGGTGCAGTATGAACTGCCCCTGTACCTGCATCAGCTGTAACGTGGTCTCCTAAAATTACAAGTCCTGTTCTTTCTAAGAAAGGATGTTGATATGTTGTATATTCTAATTCTTTTCCTTTAAATTCTTTTAAAAGTTCAGCATTTTCTATTCCTATATCTTTAAATGCACTTTCTGCTAAATCTTTAGCAAGTATTAAATTACCTTTTTCTGTTTTATATAATCCATAGTCAAAATTTTCATTTAAACATATAGCTACGTTTGCTGGTAATGTCCAAGGCGTAGTTGTCCATATTAAAACAAAGGCATCTTCATTAAATCCTATTTTATCTAATAAATCTTTATTAGCTTGCATTCTTACATAGATAGATGGTGATGTATGATCATAATATTCTATTTCTGCTTCAGCAAGTGCTGTTTCTGTTGCAGGCGACCAATACACTGGTTTTAGTCCTTTAAATATATATCCATTTTCATAGATTTCACCAAATAATTCTAATTGTTTAGCTTCAAATCTAGGGTCAAGAGTTAGATAAGGATGATCCCAATCTCCTAAAACTCCTAATCTTATAAATTGTTCTTTTTGAATTCCTACCCATTTTCTAGCATATTCTTCACAATGTTTTCTTATTTCTAATGGTGACATTTCTCTTGCCTTAGCAACACCAACTTCTTTAACCACTTGTAATTCTATTGGTAGTCCATGTGTATCCCAACCAGGAACATAAGGTGATCTGAAACCTCTAAAAGTTTTATATTTTATTATTATATCTTTTAATATTTTATTTAAAGCATGCCCTATATGAGTGTTTCCATTTGCATAAGGTGGCCCATCGTGTAATATAAAGCTTTCCCCATTTTTATTTTTCTCTAAGCCTTTTTCATAAATTTTTTCCTCAGTCCATTTTGTGATATACTTTGGTTCTTTGTTAGGCAGATTAGCTTTCATTTGAAAATCTGTCTTTGGTAAATGTAGTGTACTTGTGTACTCTTTTTCATTCATTGGTTTATTTCCTCCCTGTATTCATTAAAAATTATTCTTATCTTTGTTCCAACATCTAATTCAGAAGATATAGACATAAATCCATTATGTTCTTTAACTATCTTGTATATTGTTATAAGTCCTGTCCCCATAATACTATTTCCTGTAACTTCCGAATAAGGCTTCATGACAGCTTTAACTTCTTCTTGTGTCATTCCAACACCATTATCAATTATTTCTAGGATAATACGGTTGTTCTTGTCTCCTACGACAACTATATTAATTTTTTTATCTAACTTATTTCTAGTTAAAATAGCATTTATGGAGTTTCTCAGAATTTGTATGAACATTTGATATATCCTTTTTTTATCTCCATACATATTTCCTGAAAAATCTATAAATAATGAAATATTTATTCCATATTTTCTTAAAATTTTTTCACTGTTATTAACTATTTTTTCTATCAGTTTTTCAAAATTAAATACTTTAAAATGACTCTTACTATTATCCAAAGAATCTTTTATAACAATATTCTTCTTCTTTTCATCTTTAAGATATCTTTTTATCTTCTCTATATCTTTACTATTATATCTATTATTCTCCAATTTTTCAATAAAACTTTCTACATTGTGAATTAATCTTTTATTATCTTTTATGAATTTATCAGATACTTTAGACATTGTTAAGTATCTTTCTTTCATAAGTTTACTTTCTCCTAGAATAATATTTTTTATTCTTGTCAATAAGTTCATCAATAATAGACTATTTACTTCGACTTCTTCTTCAGAAATTAAATTATTTTTACCAAAATAATCTACCAAAATACAACCTATCTTAATATCTTCATCTGCTATAGGTAGTATCATAAAGTTGTTAAGTCCTAAAGTTCTAAATAATTTATTTCCATAAGTATATTTAAAACCTTTGTCATTATGATAAATTATTTTACTGTTTTCCATACTTTCCCAAAACATTCCACCTGGCTCATATTCCACGTTTAAAAGAGGCATTAATTCTTTTATACTATTTACTTGGAATTTGAAACCATTTATTCCCTCAGTATACTTTTCCATATTCATTTCGATATGAGGGTTTATAGCATATTTTGTTACAGAAAGTTCTTCCTTATCTTCATCATATTCTAAATACAAGGCTCTACTATATCCTAGCCCTTCTTCAGATGTCAAGGTTCTTAAAACTTCATCTAATCCTTCTGAAAAATTATCTCTTAAACTTATGCTTGTTAATAACTTTTCGACTGCTATAAGTCTATTTAAGTTTGTATTTAATTTATTATTTTTTTGTATTAATAAATTTTCGTTTTCTTCTATTCTCTCAGCCATAAACTTTAATGAGTTTGAAATAGATCTTATTTCAAAAATATTTTCTTCACCAAAGTCTATTCCGCCTTTATCTTTCTTGCTGTCTATTCCTATTTTTTCTGTCTTACCTGCAAGTACATTTAATGGTGCTAAAAGTTTAGCAAAAATTCTAGCACATAAGGCTGTACTTAAAACAACAGCTAATAAGCAGACAACAAGTATTATAGTAGCTAGCATATATTTAACCACTACAAATTCATTTTTCGATATAGCAACCCCTATATCTCCAACATAATCATCACTTTTATTATTTTGTAATGCTAGCATTCCCAAATAATAATAGTCATTATCTATTTTCTTTTCAGAAAAGTAATATTTATTATCTGATAATTCCCTGCCTACCTTATTAAATTTAAAATTTTTAAAGAAATCATCTGATTTCTCTAAACTTATTTCACCAAAGGTAAAACCATCTTTAGATAGTATAAAAATTTTATCTTCAGCCGATAAATAGGCATAGTCTTTTATTTCTGTCAAACTGTAGTTTGTTATAGGAAAAGTCAATATAATATAATTTCTTTCAGTAGAATTATATAAACGATATGGCTGGACTAATCTGATGTACAACGCATCTTTAGTACTCACATATTCAAATTTTTGTGTCTCTAAAAATTCTTTAGAGGGTATTATACTATTATTTTTATATAAATCATACTTAATATCCCTATCTCCACTTTCTCCAAGTACTATTCTTTGTGGTGAAAGTATTTGTATAAAAGATTTTCCATATAAGCTATAAGACTCTATCCCCAGTTGATTTCTTACGGCTGAGGCAAGTCTATTTTGAATCAACTTATCATTGCTATCCACCAAAATTAAATTAACTGCGTCGTTTGAAGCATCATATAAATGCTCCCTACTTTTATCTATGTAATACAAATAGGCTTTGTTCACTAATAAGGTTCTTTCACGAGACTTATCTAGAAGTCTCATATTTAGCTCATTGAAAATCATAATTCCAAAAAGGGTTGCCATAATAGAGGCAACTATAATTATTGCAATTCCGTTATATGATATTATTCTTAATAGTAGAGAATCCTTCTTTATAAACATAGCTCACTTCTGCTCCCCATTAATTTTGTTCCTTCTTTGTTAAGCCAACTCTTCCTCTGTCTTTATCAACATCTTTTATTCTCACTTTAATAATTTGTCCAACTGCTAAAACTTTGCTTGGATCATCTATGTATTTATTTGAAATTTCTGAAATATGTAAAAGTGCATCATTTTTTAGACCTATATCTACGAAGGCTCCAAATTTAACAACATTTCTAACTGTTCCTTCAAGTTCCATTCCAACTTCTAAGTTATCAATATTTAAAATATCTGATTTTAAAAGTGGTTTTTCAAAGTCATCTCTCGGGTCTCTTCTATCTTTCAATAGTGCTTCATAGACGTCTTTTACAGTTTCTGCTCCAAAATTATTTTCCTCAGCAAACTTCTTATAATCAAAAGATTTTAATCTTTCTCTTGCTTCATTTAGTTCGTTATTGTATTTTTCTAAGCTAAATCCTATTTTTTCTAATAAGGCTTCAGCTATAGCATAAGACTCAGGGTGGATAACTGTGTTATCTAAAATATTTTCACCTTCTGGTATAACTAAGAAACCAGCCATTTGTTCATATGCTTTAGGTCCTACACCTTTAACTTTTAAGATTTCTTTTCTATTTTTAAAGTTACCATTTTCTTTTCTGTACTCAACTATATTCTTGGCAACAGTTTTCTTAATTCCTGAAATATGTGAAAGTAATGCCCAAGAAGCTGTGTTAATATTAGCTCCAACATTATTAACAACATGGCTTATTACATTGTCTAGAGATTCATCTAATTTAGATTGGTTTACATCATGTTGATACATTCCAACACCTATAGACTTAGGATCTATTTTTACAAGTTCGGCTAGTGGATCTTGTATTCTTCTTCCTATTGAAATAGCTCCTCTAACTGTTACGTCTAAATCAGGGAATTCTTCAGCTGCTATCTTAGAAGCTGAGTAAACTGACGCTCCTGCTTCGTTTACTATCAAGTATTTTAAATTTAATTTATTTTCTTTTATTATATTGGCAACAAAAGTTTCTGTTTCTCTTGAAGCAGTTCCATTTCCTATGCTGACAATATCTATTTCATATTTCTTAACTAAGGCTAAGAATTTCTTTTTAGCATCTTCAATTTGCTTTGGATTGTGCATAGCTTCAACTAAGAAAAATACTGTATTTTCTCTGTAGAAACCATATTTATCTATAACGGCTACTTTACAACCTGTTCTGTATCCTGGGTCAAGTGCTAGGACATTTTTTTCTTTTAAAGGTGCTTGTAAAAGTAAATTTTTCAAGTTATCTTTAAATACTGCTATTGACTCAATTTCAGCTCTTTCAGTTAAAGCATTTCTAACTTCTCTTTCAATAGATGGAATTATTAATCTGTCTAAAGAATCTTTTATGATTTCTTTATAAGTTGCTACTAAATCATTTTTAGGAAATTCTTTAAGAATCATATTTTCAATTTTTTCTCTATCATTATCTTCTAGTCTTAGATGAACTGTTAATATATCTTCTTTTTCTCCTCTATTTACTGCTAGTATTCTATGAGAAGCCATTTTTTCAATTTTTTCACTATATTCATAATAGTCATTGTAAACTTTCTTTTCATCTAATTCTGCTGCTTTTTTACTAGCTTTTGCTTCTATGATAGAAGATTTTAAATATATTTCTCTTATTCTTTCTCTATATTCAGCTTTTTCAGAAATATTTTGTGCTATTATAAGCATAGCTCCTTCTACTGCATCTTCAACTGTAGGAACTTCTTCTGTTATAAAGTCTTTTGCTAGGTTTTGAATTTCTTCTAAATTATTAGCTGTATAAAATTTTTCAGCTAGTGGTTCTAAACCTCTTTCCTTAGCAATATCAGCCTTTGTTTTCTTTTTCTTTCTATAAGGAAAATAAATATCTTCAACTTCTTGTAGAATTTTTGCTTCTACTATGCTGTTTCTTAATTCATCTGTTAATTTTCCTTGTTCTTCAATAAGTCTTATAACTTCTTCTTTTCTTTCTTCTAAATTTCTTAAGTATTCAACCTTTTGTAGAATATCTCCTATTTGTACTTCGTCTAAATTTCCTGTTATTTCTTTTCTATATCTTGCAACAAAAGGTATAGTAGCTCCATCATCTAAAAGTTTTATTGTATTTTCAACTTTATCAACTGGAATTTTTAATTCTTCAGCTACAATTTTATAAATTTTTTCCATTGCATACCCCTTACATTTTTTAATTATAATCATTGAACTTGTATTCTATATTGTATCACATTTTTTAAGTTATTTATAGACTAATCATATTGGAAAATAAAAATCAGATAGACTACTGCAATAATCTATCTGCTAAAAACTTGGAGCTGTTGCAAATTAACAAAAAGTAAAAAATAGTTCGTTACTGAGTAAATTTCTTA